>Ga0187779_10000183_pt1 | contig 46196 bp, 52 predicted proteins | sample 1015_Q2_SP10_10__FD_132435 | JGI IMG/M metagenome (GOLD analysis project Ga0187779, IMG submission 132435) | Tropical peat soil microbial communities from peatlands in Department of Meta, Colombia - 1015_Q2_SP10_10_MG | ecosystem: Environmental > Terrestrial > Soil > Wetlands > Peat | place...
CAAAGTATTTTGCCTCGGGATGAGCGAAATAGAAGCCGCTTACCGAAGCAGCTGGCAGCATAGCAAAACTCTCCGTCAACGTAATGCCGGTGTTCCGCTCGGCTTGTAACAGATCAAACAGGACTCGCTTTTCAGTGTGGTCCGGACAGGCCGGATAGCCGGGCGCAGGGCGGATGCCACGGTATTTTTCTCGGATGAGGTCTTCATTCGAGAACTTTTCTCCTCTTCCATATCCCCACTCTTCGCGCACTCGTTTGTGCAGCCATTCCGCAAAGGCTTCGGCCAATCGATCAGCCAACGCTTTCGCCATGATCGAGTTATAGTCGTCGTGATCTTTGTCGAACTGTCGACACAATTCATCCAGGCCGATCCCGGCCGTCACGGCAAAGGCGCCGATATGATCGTTGCGGCTGGAGTCTCGCGGCGCGACGAAATCTGCGAGCGCCAGGTTCGGTTGTCCTTGTGGTTTTTTGGCCTGTTGTCGCAACGTATGGACGACGGTCAAGTGTTCCTTCCTGGTTTCGTCGGCATAGAGCTGGATATCGTCGCCAACACTCGCAGCCGCATACAATCCGTACGTCGCTTTTGCAGTCAGAAGCTTCTGGTTCACGATCCTATCGAGCAAACGACGAGCATCGTCATGCAGCTCCTTGGCTTTGGGACCAACTATCGCATCGTCAAAAATTGTCGGAAATCTTCCCTTCAATTCCCACGTGTGAAAGAACGGAGACCAATCAATAAAGGCGACTAACTCGCTGAGCGGCTGATTGCTGATAACCTTTAGTCCCAAAAACGAAGGCACCGGAATCTCAATCATAGTCCAGTCAGATGCAAAACGATTCGCTCGCGCCCGACCGATCGGTAAGAGCGGCTTCGTCGCTCGATCCTGATGCGCCTGACGCACACGTTCATAGTCCATCCGGACTTGGCTGACAAATTCGGATTTCTGTCCCCGGTTCATGAGGCTCCCCACCACACCGACCGCCCGTGACGCATCCAGGACATGGACCACGGACGGCTCGTAGGACGGCGCAATTTTCACCGCCGTATGCGCTTTGCTCGTAGTGGCGCCGCCGATCAAAAGCGGAACCGTGAAGCCCTCACGGGTCATCTCTTTGGCGACATGCACCATCTCATCGAGCGATGGGGTAATGAGACCGCTCAAGCCGACGATATCAGCCCTTTGGTCCCGAGCCGTCGCCAAGATCTTTTCGCACGGCACCATCACGCCGAGGTCTATCACTTCATAGTTGTTGCACCCCAACACCACCCCGACGATGTTCTTGCCGATATCATGGACATCGCCCTTCACGGTCGCCAGCAACACCCTGCCATTTGACTTGGCGCCGCCTACCTTCTGCTTCTCCTCCTCCATGAACGGCAGGAGATAGGCCACGGCTTTCTTCATGACCCGGGCGCTTTTCACCACCTGTGGCAAGAACAGTTTTCCGGATCCGAACAAGTCACCGACGACATTCATCCCCGCCATCAGCGGCCCCTCGATGATTTCAAGAGGCTTCGCATATTTCCGGCGAGCTTCCTCGACGTCTTGATCGATATAATCCGCGATGCCTTTGACCAGCGCGTGAGCCAATCGTTCCTCGATCGATCCGGTTCTCCATTCGTCGTCTTTAATCGCCGCTTTTCCCTTCTGCTTAACCGTTTCCGCAAACGCCACGAGACGTTCCGTTGCATCTGGGCGACGGTCGAGCAGGACGTCTTCGACGAGCGCGAGCTGATCTTTGGGAATCTCCTCATACACTGCTAACTGACCAGCATTGACGATCCCCATATCCAGGCCGGCCTTGATCGCATGATAAAGAAAGGCCGCGTGCATGGCTTCCCGAACCACGTTGTTGCCCCGGAAGGAAAAGGAGATATTGCTGATGCCGCCGCTTACCCGTGCCAAGGGAAGGTGCTGCTTGATCCATCGCGTGGCTTCGATGAAGTTCACCGCGTAACTATTGTGCTCCTCGATCCCCGTCGCAACGGTCAGCACGTTCGGGTCGAAGATGATGTCTTGCGGTGGAACCCCCACACGCTCGGTGAGAATCTTGTAGGAGCGCGAACAGATGTCCATCTTTCGTTCAAGGGTGTCCGCCTGACCCCGCTCATCGAATGCCATGACGACCATGGCCGCGCCGTATCGTCGGATCAAAGTCGCCTGCTCGATAAACTTTGCTTCCCCTTCCTTCAAGCTGATGCTATTGACCACCGCCTTGCCCTGAAGGTTCTTCAAGCCGGTCTCAAGAATCTCCCACTTCGAACTATCGACCATCACAGGCACACGAGAGATATCGGGCTCTGACCCCACGAGCCGAAGGAATTTCTCCATCGCCGCCCTCGAGTCCAGAAGGCCCTCGTCCATGTTGACGTCGATGATCTGAGCCCCACCCTCCACCTGTTGCCGAGCCACCGAAAGTGCGCCGTCATAGTCGCCGCTCAAGATCAATTTGGCAAAGGCGGGCGATCCGGTCACGTTGGTTCGTTCGCCGATATTGACGAAGTTCGATTCCGGCCGGATCGTGAGGGCTTCGAGGCCGCTCAAGCGCGTATAGGGCTCAACCGACGGTGGAATTCTAGGAGGCAACCCCTGTACGGCTTCTGCGATCAACTTGATGTGGGCCGGTGTCGTTCCACAGCATCCCCCGACGATATTCAACCACCCGTTCTTCGCCCATTCCTTGAGTTGCGGGGAAAACGTGTCCGGCGTTTCCGGAAATCCGGTCGGCAACAACGGATTCGGGAGTCCGGCATTCGGATGGCTGCTCATATAGATGGGGGCAATCTGGGATAATTCCTCGATAAGGGGACGCATCTCTTTCGGCCCCAGCGCACAATTGATGCCGACACTCAGTAACGGGACATGGGAGATCGAATTCCAAAAGGCCTCGACTGTTTGTCCTGTCACCCCACGATTGCTGCCAGCCTGAATAAACGTCACTGACGCCATTACAGGTAACCGCAGCTTCCGCTCGTCGAAGAACCGCTCAATGGCGAAGAACGCGGCTTTGGCGTTAAGCGTATCGAAAATGGTTTCCACGAGCAGGATATCGACACCACCGTCGACGAGGCCGCGGACTTGCTCGATATAGGCGCTCACCAGCTCGTCGTACGTGGTGCCACGGGCTGCCGGGTTATTGACGTCGGTCGAGATCGACGATGTTTTTGTAGTGGGTCCAATAGCTCCGGCGACGAAACATTGTCGCCCTGGCTGTGCAGCACAAACCTGTGCTACAGCTCTCCTCGCACACTCGGCTCCGGCTTTGGCCAAGTCATAGGCGAACGATTCCATGTGATAGTCGGCCAACGAGATGGATTGTGAATTGAACGTGTTGGTTTCAACGATATCGGCGCCGGCTTCAAGATACTGGCGATGGATGTCCTGGACGATCTCCGGCTGGGTGAGGTTCAAGAGATCATTGTGGCCCTTGAGGTCCTTCTTCCAATCCTTAAACTGCTCGCCCCGAAACGCGGCCTCCTCCAGCCTCCGCTGCTGGATCATGGTCCCCATCGCGCCATCGAGGATCAGAATCCGAGCTTTCAGGAGAGCATCGAGCAATGATGCCTTTGACTTAGTTTCCGCCATGATTTCTCCCTGTTCCGGGTAGCGTCATGATACTGGAAGGATTCGTGACCAGCAAGCAAGAGCGGGGCTTCCACCTTGACATGCCCTTTTCTCGCCGATACGATGGCCAGCACCTGCTGGAGAGAAGCCTTGCTCCTGCGTCCAACTTCACCCATCAACTGTCTGCCAATTATTCTTTTTCTGTTCATTGTGCGTAGTTGGAGTGCTCCGTTTTGCCTTCAGGCGGCACCCTATTTTGAGGACGGCTTTCTTGGGCTCACTCAACAAGAACTGCATGAGAAGCTCGGTAAACCGCAGGCTGTCCGAGACCGCAAGTCCGCGCTGCGCGTCTTCACTTACTATTCGATAGCGGATTGGGAAAAATACTTTCGGCAAATGGTCTCGCCCGAGAATGGCGAAGATGTATACACGTTCAAACGAGAGGGAATCGATATCCGGTATTCCTTCAGCTATGCCGTGGATCCCAACGACCAAAACGAGAACCGTACCCTGTATGTTCGTCTCGTGGATATTGAGTTCACACCTCCGGTTCCGATGGGGCAAGTTCCCTCGCTTGTCCCTGAGTTCAAGCCGTCGGAAGATTCCCGTACTCCCGCCTTTCGTTCAAACATTTGGGTTCTCCTGTTCAAAGGCAACCCGTCAGCAGACGCCCGGTTTATAGTGAAGGAGAAAGGGAAGGACTCTCTCAACTGGTCGCTCGCCTACCAGCTATTTTCGCTCCAGGGGCTTCCCGATCCTCTGACTACCAAAGCGCCAGTCGATCGGATTGAAATCAGCACCCAGAGCGTCGACCTCGTGAAACAGCGCCAGCGTCTCACTCATGACCCCATCCTGAACCCATACTCCAAAGAATTCGCTCAACAACAGCTGACTCCCCCGCCTCCAAAGACAAAGAAAATTCCTGTCCCAAGCTATGCGGATTAACCCTCACGGATTGAATTAGGAGAGAGAATAGAAGAAAGGAAATTACTGAGCGTACTTCAGCCGGTCTTGTTGTTTCTCTTGGATTTCTCCCGCCTTACCCTTCAGGACCTCGACAGGACCATCCTTGGAAACGTATAACAAAACCGGGGTAGCGAGCCCTAACAAGACCAAACACCAAAGCGCAAGAAATTTCGTGACTTGGCCACGACTCATATACATGGCGATAACGCACACGAGCGCCATCAGCCCCGCATAGGTCAGGATCTGCGACTGATAGTTCGTCATGCCCGGAATGTCCGGTATCAGTCCATTCATGCCCTTCAACATATCTTTCGACAAATGGGTAAAGGAGTTGTGGAGATTCGCCAGCGGCGAGCCTGTCGAATGAGAAGATGGCGACGTTTCCGTGATCTTCACTTTGGATCGGTATCGCTCCGGAATGCTATTGAAGTTGTCCGTCATGACAGCCATGCCCTGCTCATCCACGTAGGAATAGATGGCCGTCACATAGGCTTCATGAACAAACCCAAGAAGCAACCATCCTAAGAGCAGAATTCCCACCAGGCACAGCATGGGAACGGTGAGATATGCCCTTGCCCGCATCGAATATTCGTCAATCATCGCCATAATAGACTAAGTATAGCCCTCACTCTTATCTCCATGATTTATAGATGGAAACCTGCTCTCGTCCTTGACTCCTCTCGAGCACCGTTGCTAGCATGCGTCAGACTGAATCTGACTGCCGTTTAAGCACCCGCAGAAATCACCATATGGATGCAACGACCCCTGCCACCCTCGAACCGACCCCCTTCCTCCGCCAGCGGCCTGTTCGCCTCACAATTTATGCAGGACTCGGGGTCTTCGTACTCCTCATGGTTGTATGGCCGCTTGTTGCCCAACTGCGCGATCCAAACTTCCAAAAACATATCGCAGAACATCGGGTCATGGTCGGGATGTCGAAAGAACAAGTATTACAGGCCTGGGGAGGACCTCAAACCATCAATACCACCTTCACGAAAGACGGTATCCGTCGAGAGGAATGGATCTTTGAAGATTGGGAAAACACTTCGGTAGTGAAACACCGCTATCTGTACTTTGAGGAAGGTACGCTCGTCGGCGGTTGGTTCCAAGGATCGGGGGAACGCCTTCCGGCTCAAGCTCCCCCCAACCCGCATACCCCACGGCCGCAAAGCTAGGCCGCCCTAGGCCTGGCTGGACACATCTCGCACTTCCAATCGCAGCCGACTCAACAATAATTCTGCACGTGACAGATCGACGGGGTCGACCATGACCATGGTACCTAGAAAGGGAATACCGGGATATAAACTGCTGACATGTTCATGGTGTACGATATACGGAATTCCATTGCTCTCCAGTAAGCTCTTGACGATGGCCAGCTCTCCCAAGCTATGAGGCTCCGTCAAACGAATCATCGACATCGATTGCTTTCCTTTATCATCGATACATCGGGAGCAAGAGCTCGCGATTTCGTTGCAATTTTTCGCCTCGACACATACACTGATCGACGATCAAGGAGTCTCCGTAATTTGAACACGACGTTGTTTGCCGGGGCCTCCTGAAATCGTGAGTACCCGTTTCCATTCTCGAACTTGATAGACCGCCCAGGCATTCGGCTGACCCTTATAATAGGCGAAGGGATCTTCTCCGCTGGCATTCAGATAGATGGGCTCTGTGAAACCCTCATCGAGCACGTAGTCCATCAGGCATTCGGACGTAAACCCGTCCCCACGCAATGAAACATCGGCCAACAGAGAAAGAATCTCGTCGGGGTTTTGCACAGTAATCTGATTCATACCATCACGCTCACGACGACAAAAGTGTAGCTGGCTCTCATGAGGGAAGGCAAGAGACGATGACGCGTCCTTTGACTAAAAATCATTTTCAAGAGGAAATCCTGCGCATCATGGACTGCAAACACCATTGGGCATGGCCTGCCTTCGCCAGCGGGAAATTGGATACGCTCCAACTCCGTGTCCATTTTCAGCAAGAATATGCAGTCTATGTCCGTGATTTCCCCGTCTTTCTCGCGCGGATTCACGGGCGCAACCCTCCGGCCTCCGTGCGTCGCATGTTGGCGGAAAACATTTACGAGGAAGACACCGGCGGGTTATCGCTCGGCAAGTCACACCCGGAGCTGTTTTTATCCATGATGGAGGGATTGGGCTTTCAGGCCGACTCCTTTAACGCGATCCGTTTGTTGCCGGCAAGTCGCGCCTACCGCGCTTGGCTCGACCGTGTATCGAGCCACAGGGACTGGGTAATCGGCGCCGCAGCGCTCACAATTTTTGTTGAAGGCAGCGTAAAAGACCGGCAGGAGATCCTTGAGCCGTCCAAACCGAAAACCACTGAAGAAATTGAATCCACAGTCCAACATCATCCTCTCGTGCAATTCCATGGCCTTTCACCAGATCATATGGATCTCATCCGCTCCCATCAAATGGTCGAAGCTGGGCATCGGCATGATGCGTACAACATGGTGGTAGGCCAATCCACAGCCCGCGGCCGGCAACAGGCAGTCCTCCGTTGCCTCAAGAAAAGTTTGAAGCTTTGGCTGGCCTATCGCGACGCCGTCGCCATCGCCTGCGGACTTAAGAAGCCCTGATGATATGCCGCATCCTCGGCACGCTGACACTCTTCGTAATCATCAGCCATCAGCAGGCAATTAGTTCGGACATACCCGACGACATGGCCTTGGTTCCCGCAGGGGAATTCTTCATGGGATCTCCTGCTGGTACTGATAACCTTCCCGATGAACAGCCGCAGCGTCGTGTGTATCTGAGCAGTTTTTTCATCGATCGACATGAAATTACCAATGAAGCTTACCATTTGTTCGTCAAATCGACGGGCCACCGCACTCCTGAGAATGCCAATCCATCCTCGACACTCTGGAGCAACGCGACTTCAATGGCGGGGATTGAGCGCCATCCAGTCGTCAACGTGAGTTGGAATGATGCCGTTGCCTATTGCCATTGGGCGGGGAAACGTCTGCCGACGGAAGCGGAATGGGAAAAAGCGGCACGTGGAACTGACGCACGGCGTTATCCCTGGGGAAACGATTGGGACTTCGCGAAAGCCAATAGCGCCAGTTACTGGGCGGAACGCACGGTTGAATTCAACAGCGGCGCTGATTGGGAAGCCTTCTGGATCAGGGGCGAAGGCGCGAGGCTGGCCAAGGAAAAAGGCATCAAGGGGGAAGTACTAACAATGCCTGTCGGCAGTTTCCCTCAAAGTCTCAGTCCGTACGGCCTCTACGACATGGCTGGCAACGTTGCCGAATGGGTACAGGACTGGTATGACCCTAATTACTATCGATCGGCTCCCCTCTCTGATCCACTCGGTCCGGAACGCGGCGCCATTAAATCCATGCGTGGCGGATCGTGGCTGAAACCAGCAGTGAGCCTGCGCACGACCGACCGTGACTGGGGTACGATGGACAGTCGCCCCAGCGGAACAGGATTTCGCTGCGCGAATGATGCATTTTGAAGCTGGACGCTGCCGGCTGATCGCACACAAGCTCCTATATATTCGAAGCTACCCCATGCTCCGAGGAAAAGAGTCATGTGGCTCCTTTTTCCAGAATACGGGATATTCTGCCTGCACCACAAACACAATAGAGCGGATGCGCACAGACCGCTCATCCGAAAAAACTCTGCTACAGCAATAAGTTATAGGTCAAGCATCGCAGCGAATACCTCCTCGATTCCTGAAGGCCGTTGGCAAGACAAATACTGAAAACGTGGTAAATTTTTTACTTAGGAGGTTAGGACTCCGCGCGGCTCAGCACAGGCGTGGACTCAGCGGGAGGAGGTCGTTATGAAACACTGGTTGAATCTTGCCTTTCTTGTCGCTCTCGGGGCGGTTATTTTTTCTGGCGCAACCGAAGCGGCGCAGCAGACGGTAAATATCAGACTCGGCGGAAAGTACTGCGGGTTTTATCAGATGGACCTTGAGAAGGAATTGAAACATGTTCCAGGCGTTACGGAAGTAGATTTCCAAACGATGCGAGGGCATGTGTACGTGACCATGATAGCCGGAAAGGTTCACCCAAACTCATTACTCGCTGCAATCCGGCGTGTTAAAGGAGATGGGTACTACTGCACAGGTCAATTTGAGGGTGAGCCAGGACGAGTTGAACACTACTGAAGGTTGACAGAACGAATTCCCGTACTCTGGCGTACGAGCGTTTCACATAGTCCTTCCCGCGCGTGGATGAGTGCTTCACTTACCATACGTAAGCTCACTGCTTGTCTTCCGCGCAACACCGGTCACTTCGTTGAACGGCTGGCACCCTCACCAATTCCTCTTTCCAGCAAATAGTCAATTCTCTCAATCCGCACCACCGGCATGATGAGCCCGAGACCTTCTTCGTCGTGGGAAAAGTCGTATACGATCGACTCTTGAGGGATAAGCCGACCCGTCATGACTACAGTGATGTCGATGGCCTGTTTGGTCTCCAAATCTCGCAATAACATGTCCCGCGTCCTTGGATCCGGAACCGCCAGAAGGTTGCCCGGCAGATCTTCCGGCTTGAACCGGACCATTCCCCAGCGCGTGGGGTTAAACTTGGGACCAACGGCGACGCTGAACCCCCCGCTTGCCAACTCATAATGAGACAGTGCACCTGGCCACACAAATGCTATAGACCATTGCAACGCAGGCTTCCCCTCTCTCAACCCATCCCGTTCTCGATTCAGATTGAATAAGCGATCATCGTGGCCCGGGTCATGGTGCCCGTGCCCGTACACTGTTGCCCACGCTGGCGGAGTTCCATCGAGCTCGACCAAAAATTGCTCGATCGCCGATGTTTCGATAAGAAGATGCGTGTCAGGAGGAAGAATGGTGCGGAGATCTGTCGCCTTGCTCACCAGAAGCGGCAGCGTCGTCGCGACTTCCTGTCCCCACGCGATGGCCACGCTCGTAGAAACAATCGCCAGAACTCCGAGGACCAGAGTCTTCACGGCTGTGCCATCATTCGGCGGCACGTTGAAGGGCGGATTCAAAACTAGAACGGAGCGCTGTCACAGCATGATGATCGCTGGGAAGCATTCCCTCTTCAATAAGAACTGTCAGCCGAGGTGTGGGATCGAGCCTCCGAAGAGCTTGCCGCGACAGCGCGCCTGCTTCGATGACTTTTTGATACGTGCCCAACCACGCGATTGCAATGGCGCGGAGGCCTGCATCGGAACGCTGCATCCGACCCATCCTCACCTGCTCGAGCAATTTGATCAGAGGATCCGACTGTGAGATAGCACTGATCGCACGCTGGAGAGCTTGTTCGCCTGGCTCCATCATCCTTCAATTCATGGAGCACGAACCTGGCCCGCGAGGGTCCCCGCAGGTCCCACAGGAACCGGGTCCGCTCGACGTGGCCCAACTTGTCGTGGCTCCGACCCCGAAAGCAGAGAATTGTTTCGCGACCGTAGTCGCCTTACACTGCGGACAGGCCACGATCGTCGAGCCTTGTACCAGTAATTCGAATCGATGATTGCAATCCTGACAGACATATTCGAAGATAGGCATCGCAACTCTCCTTCGTGATGCCATATTATAGGGTTGCGGCTGAGGTTGGCGCAACGCCCCGTCGAGGAGTCATGTATCAGGAAGAAAAAACTTTCACTCTTCACTTCAGTTTGGAAGCTGCGTTCCCCGATGAATACGAGGGCGACGAAGATCACATGGTTTGGACTCGCGATTGGGAATCGCGAGTGAAACCGGATGTCATCAAGGCCCTCTTTGCGTCACTGCGCCAACATCCGGGTTGGAATGCCCACATCCGCAATCGAGGCAAGTCTCCCATTGATGAAATTGAGATTGTACTGTCGAGAGACTTCTCCAAACCACAACCGTTCAATCTTTAACCATGTCGCAGACGCCGCTTGGTCTCTACCTCCACGTCCCTTTTTGTCGCCAACGATGTGATTTCTGTGCCTTCTATCTGGAAACCTACAGGGACGGCCGTGCAGGTACATTTGTAGACTCTTTGCGGCGCGAGATCCGTCTCTATGGCGCCCAGGATCTTGCAGCAACCCATTCGATCCAATCCATCTATTTCGGCGGCGGAACGCCGACGACACTTGCCCCCGATCAACTAGAAAGTATCCTGACAGAAATTCGGGCGGCGTTTGTGGTCATTCCCGAGGCCGAGGTTTCAATCGAGGCCCATCCTGCAACGGTCTCGGAACAAGACCTTGTACGACTGGTTCGAGCAGGTTTCAACCGAATTAGCTTTGGCGCGGAATCCATGGACGACCGGGAATTTCTATCAATCGGGCGACCCGGTTCCTCCGAGGACACCATCCGTGCAGTTGCGAGGGCCTGCGCTGCGGGGTTCACGAATATCAATCTTGATCTCATGTATGGCTTGCCCGGACAAACCCTGAAAAGCTGGCGACAATCTCTTGACCGTGTCGTTCAGCTCGATCCCGCTCATATTTCCTGCTATGCGTTAACGATAGAAGAAGGAACGACGCTGGCTCGGAACATCGCGCGCGAGGTCATTGCAGCTCCTGATGAAGTACGACAGGTCGAGATGGACCAAACGGCCGACGCATTCCTCCGCCGAGCGGGTTTCCAACGATATGAGATTTCCAACTACGCAAAGCCTGGTTATGTCTGCCGACACAATCTTCTGTACTGGACCAATGGGGCCTATCTTGGCCTTGGTCCGAGCGCCCAGTCGTACGTCGATGGAAGCCGTTTCGGAAACATCGCTGACTTGACGGCATACAACGGCGCATTGGGTGAACATCGTCTGCCGGTCCAAGGTTACACAGAGCTGTCCGACCATGAACGGCTTCGCGATGCCGTCGTCTTTGGGTTACGTCTGGTCCAGGGGATTCCCACACAAGCGCTCGAAGCACACGCCTTGCACTACGGCCATCGCGAGACATTGATGGGACTGCGTGCGCAACAACTCATCGAAGATGAAGGAACCCAGAGCAGACTGACGGCCAAGGGCCGCCAATATGCCGATACCGTTGCAGAGAAGCTCTTCTAGATGATGGAACAGGATGTTCAAAAACCGTCCTTGAATTCGTCAGTCGTATCTCGTCGCTCATGCCTCGGTTTCAACCTGCGAGATACGCTTCACGAACGACGCTTCACCGATTTGAAAAGGGGTGCCAGAACAACGCGCCGAGCAAAGCACGTTTCGACGCGCTCGGAGTGGTGAGTATGAAGGGTGACCTTTTTAGCATCCTGTCAGTGTCGGACCATCAGTACGTGCAAGGCCGCGTCAGACAGAATCCCAGCCCACGCCACACCATTCAACCATCGTAGAGAACGATGCCCCGATTTCCAATGGTGCAGTAATGCGAGCAACAGGCAGATTTGCGTCAATAACGAAAACGGCCGGTGGAGGTTCGCCGAAACCAAGCCACGCTCGCTCGCGATGGCCGATACGGCTGCTAAAGCATAACAGCCGAATGCCCCAATTTGGAGCCATCGTGCTTTCGCATCGGTGCCTCGTCGAACCACGAGAACGAGCGCCCACGTCAGACACACAATCACGACCAGGAGTAATAGAGGAAACAGCGGCCACCAGATTTTCGCATCCAGCATAGGGCGACGACTGTAACAACCGACCGGCGTTGCGTCAATGACCGGCTTTCCCCGACATTGACATTCTTACTGGTCAGGGTGGAAACTAGTTTCGTCCTGTACGGAGGTTCGGATGCCGGTCAATATGGATCCTACGAAGCGGAGACGGAAGTCGCCGGCTGCTCCCAAACCAGCAGCTGATCCCGCCGCCGATTGCGCCAAACCAGGTGCGTCGAAGACCTTCGGCGACGAAACAGAGACCGATCGCCTCAAGGCGCTGGCAGAAGCCGAGTCGAAGAATTTGTGGGATGCGACCGAAGTCATCGACATGGACAAGTGGTGAGCTGTCAGGGGGGTAGAAAGAAAAAGGCCATCGCAAGCATCAGGTAGACTCCGACCAGCATGACCCCTTCCATCCAGTGCGACTCGCCATCCACCGCGACGAAACCGACGATCACGACAGAGATCGTGACCGCAGCGACTTCAAAGGGTGTGAAGATGAGATCGAGCGGCGACCCGACCGCATAGCTAGCAAAGACCAAAACGGGAGCGACCAGCAACGCGATTTGCAGACTTGACCCAACCGCGATCCCGAGTGCCAGATCCATCTTATTCTTCAGCGCGACGATGACAGCGGTCGAATGCTCTGCCGCGTTCCCGACCAATGCGACCAGAACCAACCCAACAAATAGCTGCGTCATTCTCAGACGATGGGCCGCTGGCTCCAAGACACTGACCAGAATCTCGCTCATGACTGCGATCAACAGGGTCACCCCGGCCAGTACCATGATCGACTTGTTCCTGCTCCATGGTTTTTCTCCAAGATCATCGGCAGCATGAGGTTCACCTCTATACACGTGCTTATGAGTCTTCAAGGAAAACATGAGACTCAGGACATAAATAGTAAACAGAACAACAGCAATCGCCAGACTCAGCTGTTGTTCGATGGCGACACCGCTATCTGCCGCAGTAAAATGAAATAGGGCGGGAATGATGAGTCCCACCGCAGCAAGCAGCAAGAGGCTGGCTCCCATTCCAGCCGCCGTTTGGTTAAACTTCTGTCGCTCGTATTTCACCCCGCCAGCAACCATCGATGCCCCTAAAACGAGGAGAACGTTGCCGAGAATCGACCCAGTGAGAGAAGCCTTCACTACATCGTGCAATCCACCGCGTAACGCCACCAAGGCGATGATCAGCTCGGCAGCATTGCCAAACGAGGCATTAAGCAATCCGCCTATTCCAGCACCGACGTGGGACGTGAGATGCTCTGTCGCACGTCCAAGCAAGCCGGCTAAGGGAATAATCGCGAGCCCTGAGGAAAGAAACACGACCAGCGGATCGGCGTGCAGCAGTTCGAGCCCCACCGTGACAGGAACAAAGACGAGCAGGAGATCGAGCCAAGACGTGAAGATTTGTCGCACGAGCAACCCCTATAGCATGATGCCAGGCGTTTGTCGATGAAACCGCCGCTCGAACCAGATGCCCTGTACTACCCGTTTCACCTGTGTCATCCGGAGACGCTGCATCGGCTGCTGGCACGATTCGCTACAATCCATTTTCGTGATTTCATGGCGCTGCGTCTGACGCCGACGGCGGGCATGACCGCCTTTCAGGATCGGATGGGTGCGGACTTTCCCGACCTCGTCGCCAACAGCCGCCTCGTCCAGGGATACGACGTGAGTGGCCCGCTCACGAACGACCTCATCGCCGATATTGATCGTGATCTCGCTGATAACACGTGGCGCAGGCACTTTCATCAAGCCCTGTGCCACGACCGTCGGTTTCAGCGAGGACTCTTCGATCTCACTCACAGTATGCAGATCGGAAAGACAACGGTACCGGGAGCCGCAGCTCTCCTCAACCTGATGGGGCCCGCATTTCAGCAATATCCCTTACAAGTGGAAGACATCAAGGCGCTCAGCTCCGTTCCCCTCACGGTCGAGCAAGGGTATCGGTTTGAGTACGGCCTGGCATTGATCAAAACCTCGGCCTCTCTGGTTTATACCGACCGCCTCGCCCACAGGCACGGTCTCCAGACGGTCACAGATTCCTCCGCCCATTTTGCCTTGTTTGAGCATTCAGCCGGGCGAGATGGCCGTAAATGGGCCAACCATCTGCTGGTGAGACAAGGATATTAATCCCTTACCAGAAGTCTGCTAGAATTCCACCCGTATGGCTACGACGCCCCCCCCTCTAGCCGTTCCACATGCGGCGGAAACACCGACGACCGGAACCGGCGATGGGTTGGAAGCGCGAGTTATCGTCTATAACTGCGATTGTCACACTTACCAGCAAGTGATTACCCTATTTTGCCAATGCATTCCGGGAATGAGTTCGTCTAAAGCATTCGAGCTGGCCTGGAAGATTGACCACGACGGTGAGGCGGTGGTGTTCGCCGGAACGTTGAAGGAGGCGGATGACATCGCGGCCAAACTGGGTGCAGGAGGACTGAAGGTATCGGTCCAGTAGGGCAGGCTAGCGCTTCTTGGACTTCTTGGGTTTGTGAGATTTCTTCGATTTCTTTGGCTTCGCAGCCTTAGGACGACCCTTTCCATGTGTTGATCGTGTTTTCACCCTCGAGGCAACCTTCCCTTTGATCGACTTCTGTTGAGCCCCTTTGAGCTTGTGCAACCCGGCAGCCCGATTGAGCTTATTGACCATCTCTCCGCTAAAAATACGCACCTGATAGAGCTCAAAGAGTCGATTGATGGCTTTCTGATCGCCTTTTTTCGCCGCATTCAAGAGTCGGCGGCGTTGATTCATTTCTTCTTCTTCTGTGTGCGAGGCAGCACGTCTCTCCATGCCCATCCTTTCCGTCGATTTTCGGCGCAGCGCGGCGCGCAGTATAGCGGAAATAACACAATTGTTCTAGGCCAAATTAACTACCTCCAGCGTCCGACCTCCTTGTGGTCTCTTTTCTTGCGTGGGTATAATTCAGCGACGATTGTTTGAACGACGACGTGATTTCAGCAAGGAGGCCAGACCATGGAACACCAGCACAAACCAGAGACCACAGTTGCCGACGATCCTCATGCCCGCGACCTGCTGCGTCGAGCCTTTGAAAAGACGGCCCGCTGGCAACCAGACTTTAAAGGGTTTACGGCCGATTTGACCGTGAACATCAACGGAAAAGAGACAAGCGGGCCGGTGATCGTGAAAGGCCCTCGTGAGGTGTCGGTTCAACTCTCTGACGGCGACGTGCAGAAGTGGGCGCAGGAACAACTCGGCATGATTGCTGTGCATCGGGGCCCGCGCAGTTTTGAAGAATCGGATGGGAAATATACTTTGACAGCCGAGGAAGACGGCCATCCGCTCGGTACGAAACTCAACATCCACGGATCGAATTCATTTTATCGCCTCAAGAACGACCGGATCACGCAGATCAATCGCACGATGGCTCATCATGGGATGGCTCCCTTTGCCTTCACGATCAACGTGGAAGAAAGCGCGGTCACTCAAGATCATAAGAACCTAACGACGAAGTATACCGTCTATTACTATTCGCCCGCAGATGGCAAGCTGAACAACGTCGAAAGCTTTACCGACACGCATGTGCGCGTCGGTGCATCCGACCTCCCGGCCACTCGCCGGATCATTTCCTTCGAGAACGGCCAAGTGATCGTGAAGAGCTTGACCTTTGCGAATCATCGCCTGCTATAGGCCATGGATCTAAGGAAGAGCTTTCCGCGGAGCATGCGGTTCAAGTTGGAAGGTTACGTGCACCTTGCGCGCATGATCGACAAATGTCGTGCCGTGCTGGCCGGCACCGAAGGTGAATACATCTACCCCTGCCCGATGGACCTCAGGCTGATGGAATTCGCCGGCATCACTGACACCCAATTCACGGAGACGGTCAAAGCCAATCCGACCGATGAGGATGTGGCCCAGTGGTTCCGCAGGGTAGCGAAACCCCACGTCTCCGCAGAACTCGAAGAATGGAATCGGATGATGTTGAATCGGGGCCCGAGCACACCAGAAAAGCAGGAGTACTTCAACAAGTGCCGCAACGCCGTCGATCCTTCACGAACCGACCTTAACGCCTGGTCCGACTTGCAAGACCTCGAAGAAGGCCGGATCGTCCCTCGACGGACAGTTGCACCTTACTAGCGACCTGTGCCAAGACCCTCAAGCACTCACAAGGCAGCTCTTGAGGGATCGTATCGCCCTCGTCCACATCACAAAGTTGCACAACGGAGCCGCGGTTTAGGAAACCGTGTCCCTGACCCTACTCCGGCCTACTCCAGCTCACTCAGGCTCACTCCAGCCAAGGTTTAGCGAAATCTCGAACGTTGGCTGGAGTAGGCTGGAGTGAGGTGGAGTTGAGCACAAAATGAGCACAAACGGTTCATAGGATGCACTCATCCAGAATACGGTATGCCTTTAAGTTGCGATAACCGGCAATTCACGGGCTCCATTCGCTTCCTGTTGAATACGGAGGCGCTCGGCCCGCGAGGCATTGAGGATTTGGTGCAGCATGTCATCGGTGAGGTGCGTAAGCTGCGCCGCTGCGTCTTTCATATCGGCGTGCTCCACCGCTCGCGACAGCACTTCTGCTTTTGTGGCTCCCTTTGTTTGTCCGAGAAACGGTTTGATGATGAGATAGAGGACGTCACGTGCAGGCATATACCGAAGGAAACGACGCAATAACCTGTACGTTTGAAGGGGGTACCGCGTGAGTTTGTAGAGAAACAGTCGTTTGAGACCTTCTTGCCTAACTTGGTTAATGGTCTCCCCCGGCAGGCAGGTCGGATCAATCTCAGAACATTTAAAATACTTGTACCAGTCCGTGACCTCGTTCACTAATCCGCGCTTCACATATTCTTGCCACAAAGGCGTCCCGCGATAGACACACAGCCGATTGAAGCCAAACGTGTCCAGGGGCAATGTCGCTGCAAAGTCGAAGGTCGCCCTCATATCGAGAATTGTCTCATCGGGATTGCCGACCGTAAAAAAGCCGTGCACGATTTCGATGCCAGCTTGCTTGGCATTGGTGACCGCTGTTCGGACCTCGTCCAGCGTCTGCTCTTTGTGCAGGCGATCGAGGATCTTCTGACTCCCGCTTTCGATCCCGAACATGACCGTCCGGCAGTGGGCCTCAGCCATGGCAGGAAACAGGTGCTGGGCGACGGAGTCCACTCGCCCTTCGATGCCCCACTGGATCTTGAGTCCCTCCTTTACGATACCGCCGCAGATGGCTTCGATGCGCTTGGGCTGAAGGAGAAAATGATCGTCCACAAAATACACGGATCCGTACCCCTGCTCCTCAAGATGCTTCAGTTCTGCCACGACATGCTGTGCGCTGCGTGCACGCCACTTCCCTTCATTAAAGATGGGAATGTCGCAGAACACGCAAGGCCAGGGGCATCCTCGGGAGGTCTGCATGGTAGTGAAGCGTTCCATGGAGAGCACGGCAGGAACATCAAGCGGCATCGACTCGATGAAATCTAACATCAGGCTGTCCCGGTCTGGAAACGGCCATTGGTCCAGATGGCGTTCGACCAGGCGTCCGGGGTTCTGCACCACTTTGCCATCTTTCATCCACGTGAGGCCGAAGACGCCTTCGGGATCCTTCAATCGTCCGACCAGGTCAAGAATCAGCTGCTCTCCATCGCCACGACACACAAAATCCACTTCCGGACATTGCAGCTTCACGAGCGGCGCGTTTAGGCTGGCGAAGACGCCCCCAAACGCCAGCTTCACCTTCGGATTACTCGCGCGAATTTGTCTGGCCAATATTTTAGCGTAGGGGTAGCTCGTGGTACTCAGAAAGCTAAGACCCACCAGATCCGGCTGGTCGTGATTGATTGTCCGTACAATGACCTCGTTCGGCGTATCGGGATTGGCCTGGTCGAACATCACACAGTCATGCCCCGCTTGTTTCAAGACCGCAGACAGCGACATGATGCCGATGGGAGGAAACCCCATGATGCGAAGATTGCCGTTCTTCGCTCGGCCCTTGGCCGGAATGGCATAAAACTGGGGGTCACGAACGTGGATCAAAAAGATACGCAGACAAACTCCCTTTGCGATACGTTGAAGAACCGTTAAGGCGGTACGCGCGGAGTGACCGTCAGGAATGAAGAGAAGCGAGGGTCAATTTCAGACGCACCATATCATCTTATGGCGGTCTTGCAAAGGGTGAGCGTCAAGAAGCCCGTGGAAAAGAGTAGTGTGAGGTCCCTTTTTAGATGAGCCTAAAACCTCGAAGAGTTGAATTTCCCAATGTCTTTGAAAACTAAATAATTCATTACTCTATTTCGAATGTTCAGAAACAACGGGTTTTGCATCTTAGCCGGGGGTCAGCTCACCGTAACTTTGCCGGTAGCAAGATCGTAGACAGCAGCTTCCACTTTCAGTTCGCCAGCCTTGATCGCGCCCCGGATGACTGGAGAGGAAGTACGCAGCAAGTCAGCCTGAACCCGTGCATTGGCTTCGATTGCCTTACCAAGGTTACCGCCAGATCGTTCCACTGCTGGCTGAAGGTGCGGGTACAAGGCGCTGATTTGGCCAGGTGCCGCGTTGGCGTTCATCGCTGCCTTTACTGCCCCACATCCACTATGGCCAAGCACGACAAGCACTTTGATCCCAAGGACCGCAACTCCATATTCGAGGCCGGCGATAACCTCGGGCGTTACCATATTCCCGGCTACTCGTGTGACGAAGATGTGGCCAATCGTTTGATCAAAAATGAGTTCCACAGGTACGCGAGAATCGGCACAGGCAAGTACTCCCGCAAAGGGCTCTTGTTTATCGGCGGTGTGCTCTCTCAGGATGACCAGATCGTGCTCAATCGATGTTGGCTGATTAGCGACCATCCGTTGGTTGCCTGCGAGTAATTGGTGCAGAGCTGCCTCGGGGCTCAGACCCCTTTGGGCATAACTCCTTTGAGGAAAAGCCAGCCCGATTCCAGCCTGAGTGGCAACCCCAACAATCGCGCCTGATAGCATCTTCTGAAGAATTTGTCTCCGAGTGGCATCTGCACGAATACGTGTTGGATTTGGCATTTTGCGATGCCCTCCTCAAACCTAAAAGGTTGGACAATTTCGCTGCAGGCTGACACAAATTGACATTGCACGCGGCCGTGCTGAGGTTTCTCTATCTTGTAGTCCGCGAGATGTAAGGAACGTTAAGTAGCTACTTAGCTATGCCAAAATCGACTGCTATGGACTCCCTGGCCGTATCTCCCCAGCGGTCGGTGGCGATGGCCACGTGAAGCTTTGAATCAACCAACGGTTACCTTCCTTGACTAAGGTATAGCGGACCTCGCGGACTTGCCCATCCAAGCCCTCAAGGGTGCCGCTGATGGTCGCGACATTATTTTCAACGTTCCGCGAGAGGAAGGTGCTCCCATAATTTTTCGAGACTACACTGGTTGCCCGAGCGAGAGCCTCGAAATCGTTTGCCGTCAGTTGCCACTTCGCCACCGAGCTGAGGTAGTCGTACGCCTGCATGTAGTTCGCCCTGTCGATCGCTTCGAGTTGGGCGCAGATCACTCGGACTGGTTCCAGAGTCCTCCCCCAAAACCACCAGCCGACGCCGCCGAGAAGTACCAGTATGACCAATTTGTTTCGCATTCGGTCTCGTCCTTCGTTGAAGACAATTCCCTGTTTCCGCTGTCAATATCACTGTTTTGGAATTCGTTCAAAATGATTTGTTTCTGGACCACCCTCCACTCTATTCAGAGCCTAGCGAAATATTTCAAGTCAGCACACGGCCTCTCGGGAGGATTTTGGGACACATCAAAACACTCTGTAAAGCACGCCTGATCTAGCGCAGGTATCCGGCAAGGTTGAGATTGATGCCATAGGCACAATTCTCAGGCCAATTGCCTGTCGTCGATCTTCGCCATTTGATCTGGAACTTACCGTCATGGGCCGCAACCCAGATCGAGTGTGGGGTGCGCGCTCCACCATTGACCACCGTCTCAACGGTCTGGGCGATGTAGGGATAATCCCCTGTCTCTCCCTGATCGCGATAGGCCAACGTCAGATTGCAGATCTCCTCCAACGTGCCGTGCGTAATAATCAAAAGACCGGAGAGGTAGATCGCTTTGACACCGTCCGGAATGATGCCCGTCACATCCACAGTGGTCCATTCATTTTCCGGAAATGTCGCCAGCCCCTCACCTGTATACGTGTTGAAGAAAATCACGGGAAATGCGTTCGGGTTATGCGCCGCGATGCCAATCGTGGTGCCTTCGACGAATCCTGAAGCGTTATGACACCCCGCCCCAATCAGAAAAACGATGATCAGCGCAGGGAAAAGACTTTGGAATATTCCGCCTAGCGATCGTCGCTCTTGCACCATTTCGATCAAAGCCGTTGATTTGGACACTTCATATGGTCACAGAGGACCTTTGCAATTTCTCGGAGTACTGGAGAGCAGATCCGGAAGGTTTTTCGACAAGCTCGAGAACTGTTTTGGACCACTACCCTATAGGCTTCGAAATCGAAAATTGTCTAAGCCCCGATCGTCGATTCTCGATGTCGTCGATCCTGTATAGCCGAGATTTATCTGATGCTTATCTCCAGGGGCTCACCATCGCGGCTGACTGTCAGCTGTGCGGGGAGCGAGACCGGGTCCGCCCAACTGCCTAACGGCTGACCATTCAATTTGAGGATTTGGTCGTCCGGTTTGAGCCCCGCGCGCAAGGCCGGACCTCCTTGGAGGACATCGATGAGCTTTATTCCCTCACCGGTCCAGGTATAGTCAGAGACCACCCCCAGAGGATTATCGCCAAAAGCCGCCGTGAGAGCAGCCAATCCATAGGCGGCAGCCTCCTCGATCGCCGGACGACGAGTGAGAGGTTTTGGCGTATTCAGCCGCATTGTGACCGCAGCCGCTTCAGAGGAGAAAGATTGCTTTGCCGACGTCATTTGACGGAAGACTGTGGTACCGCTTTCCACGTTAAACAAGCGCAGTTCGAACGCGGCGGACACCGACGGAGTATCGTCCGGCAGGATCAAGCGATAGGTCAACAGACTGTCCGCACCGACAAGTTTACCCACGCGAATCGTAGTATCGTCATCGACCTGTCCACCATATTGAATACCCACCTCGTCAAGCACCGCTCGCAAATCCTCCCGTTCGACCAATACTAATTCCCGGTGACGAGACCGCAAGAAATTCAGGGTGAGGTCCAGCCATGAGTTGATTTCGTTGTCGATGGATCCTGCGGTGGGGACGATCGCAATACGCTGAGGCAGCGGCGTGATAGGCGGAGGCATGAAGACCGGAATCACTGAGACCAGGATTTTCGGCCTGACGGAACTTTCTCTGTTTGTTCTTGCACCCTTTTCACAGGCCCACGAAACCAAGGGACGGACCGTATTCGGAGTCCCCCACATACAGAGACGATTGTCCTGCAGAACCACGAAATACGGGCTCGCGGATTCCGCCGGGAAGTAGCAGTTCGGGAAAAATGGACAGTGGGCCAAATACCCGGCCCACTCCCCTTTTGGATAGAACCGATACTCCCAGATTATTTGCTGCCCATCATCCTGAACGACGCGGTCTGGTTTACCCAAATTCTTCAACACCTGTTCCTTCGGCATGGAAAGAACCAAGCCGTCATCTAATTTCTGCGCATCGTACATGTAGGGAAGTAGAACGCCACAGCCTGATAGTGACAGTAGAGAGAGAAGACCGATCAGTATTCTCTCCATACGCTTCCTTCCAGTCACGGCCAAAACGCTCCTGAAGAATTACACGATTAATTTTACCTCTGACAGCCGGATAGAGGCTAGATGGCTGCTTGGGGGGAAAAAGTCTATAGGGAAGGCAGAGCCGATACTCGTCCTCAATGGTCGTTCCTTAGGATCGATCGCATTGTCATGCGAGGGTTCATCACTTGCTTCCCAATGATTGCTGGGTGTGGGTTCAGGGTGGGAGCGGAGGGGCCGCAGGACGAAACGGATACGTTTCCTTCAACGCCAGAGCAACAGCATCAGCCACCCGAATGTCGCGTCGACTGTGCTCGGTTATGCTGTCATACCGGGCCTGCGTCGTTTCGACCGGCATCTGTTTGTTGTATTCGCTGGTAATCTCCGCTCCTGCCTCTTTGAGGGCTGCACTGGCAAGCTTACGCAGATCACGTCCACTGAGATCAATGACTTTTCCGACATACCGTTCTGCGATCCGTTGAGCGACCATCTCAGCGCTCCGATAATAATATTCCGAAATCTGCCGGTGCCCGTCCTCATGGTCGACCGTCGTCTTGGGCGGATTCTTCGGCAACCAGATGGTGATGTCGAGCTGAAGCGTGACTCGCACCTGGTTGATCCTCAATTTTCCGTGTGTTGCATCTATCTGCTCAGCCTGTCCTCCAACACTCGCATCGGAAAGAAAATCAGAGGCGCACACCGCCTCTTCCGGCGGTGTCAACGGCGGCATGGTACGTGGCGGCCGCCGTGGGTCGAAGGTCTGCGTCGTCACTTTGACCGGGACTTTCGTGATCGTCACCTGTGCCAGCGTCTCATCCGTCCAAGCGGACAAAACTTCGGCAATCGAAAGAACTGTTAGGATTAACACTGCTCGCACAGGCCACCCTATCTGTACCCCTCGCCGCTCGTCCCCCCTCCAAATCCACCCAAATTCCCGCCGAACCCGCCCTGGCCCGTCCCCCAGTACTCACCTTTTTGAATCCTTCGATACGGATGCCGCAAGTCCGGCCGGCTGATCCACCAGAAAAAGAGCAGGGCCCCGAGGCTGGTCAAGAGCGTGATCCACAATCCGAGCCCTTTGAGGTGTCGATGCGCAGTCGAGCCGACGCGGACCTCCTGCGCCGGAGATGCAAGAGCCACAACCGTTCGATACAATCCCTCGCCAAAATGCCCAAGCTCAATAGAGGGATGGAGATATTCGCTTCCGACCTGATTCATGACAGCGGGTGTAATGACCGGCAACATCTGGCGTCCGAGCGTCATCGCGGCTTGCCGTTCTTCTACTGCTAGTAACACTAATATTCCGTGTTCCTGCTGTGTTGACCCGATTCCCCATCTTTCGTAGATTGCAGCGGCATAGTCATTCGCGGACGCAAAAGGCTTGATCGTCGATACCGTGACCACGACCATCTCGACACCGGTTTTTTGTTCGAGATCTTGGCATACAGACCGGATTCTGGCCTTCCAGTCGTCATCAAGAACACCGGCGTAGTCCGACACATACCCCCGCGGATCGGGCAATTGTATCTTGGGCCGCTCATAGGGCGCTGCGACTGCGCTTCCAGCAAAGAGCGCGACCAAAATGGGAAGAACGCTCCACATCATCATGGATGGCTGCCTCGACCAAGCTCGGCCACTTTGTTCGTCAACGTTGTCACCGCTTGGAGGTATCGCTCGAATAATCGTGGGATCTCCTTATGCCCTGGTGAAATCTGTCCTCGCTTCAGCAGCAGTGCGTCCTGCATTCCCTGTAGATCCAGACCCAAGTGTTCCGCCACCTCCTTGATGAGAGCATCAGACTGGTAGACGGTTGAGCGACCCTGTATCCGTTGAATTCCCCGGAGTAACGGCAACAGGCCGGTGATGGACAGTGACATGAGGACCAACGCTGCATCGTCCGTGGCGTTTCCTTCAACATACCGCTGCCGGAGACGGAACAACGATGCCATGAGTCCTTGCCGCACTTCGACCACGAGCCGAGCGGTGTCCACACGAAAACCGACGAAGGGATCGCGGCCGCCCAGGACTCGATGCTGCTCTTGGATCTCCAAATACTCGAGCGGAAATACCGGCGCAGATGAACGCAACTCCTCTTCCGTAAGAAAAAGCGGCGCCAGGACGTGTTCCTTACTCCAACGCCGATGAAGGGCGCCATACTTTTTCAGCACGGCTTGATCGTACGAGGATACGAGCAACAGAAGGTTGAGGTTCGATCTTCCAACCAGGAACTCACCCCGCACCGCACTCCCGTAGAGCAGCACTCCTTCCAGTTGCTCACCGAACAACGCTTTCACATCCTTCACATAGGCATGCAGCAGCTTCTGCGTCTCGTCCGGTAGGCCTTCGATGATTCGTTCCGCCGTCGCCATCTTTCCTCGTTACTGCACTGAGTGTTGTGGCCGTTGATGGGCACATATGTCAGGCAGAAATCCCGCCGCGATCACTCGATCGATCAAGCTTAACGGTGCCGTCGTCCGAAGGCCTGCTGTCGTCGATAGGACTTGATACCGCAAGCGCGCGTTCCGATCCAACGTATGGAACACACGATCGCGCAGGAACGCGACCACCGGATTTCCCGTGTTCCAGTAAAAGACTTGTTGATCCGCCAATCGCTGCAACATCGTGACTTGCGGGCGCCTCATCTCTTCATACGGCTTGAGTCGGATGGCCGAGCAATCGTCGTCAGCCAGACAGCCCGGCAAGATATCCGCCAGCATCATCGCATCAACCATCGCCTGCATGCGTCCCTGCGAGGCGTGGGGGTTCATGGCATGGGCCGCATCGCCGATTAAGACCGCGCCATCCGTGACCCATGTGGACGTCCTCACTCGTCCGGTCGGCAAGTAGGCCGTTTGATCCCAATCCTTCAAGCTCGCATACACCGGTTCAAATCGGGGATCGATCTCCATCCATTCCTTACGGAGCGCCTGGATTCCACGCGCCTTGACCGCTTCCATCGATCCGCTGCGAATCATATAGAAGAGATAGACCTTGTTTCCGGCGGCCGGGAACAGACCGAGAATCTTGTGCCTGCCGACATAGTAGAAGGAGTCCTTGGGTGGGTCTGCGCTCTCCAGAATCGCGATCAGGTACGCGTCGGGATACAAGTACAGATCGGCGGGAATCTTCAGCGCCTCACGGACTTTTGAGAAGGCCCCGTCGGCGCCGACCACGACCTTGGCCCTTACTGTCAGCTGATCGTCCTGTGCCTGAGCCTTGACTCCCGCCACCTTCGCCCCCTCGCGCACTAATCCCGTAAATGAGGTCCCGTACTGTAACGAGACCGACGGTTGTCGTTGTACTGCGTCGAGAATTGCGTGGTGAGCGACGTTCGGCAAGGTCACGATGGCTCGATTATAAGGAGCGGGCAACTCTCCGTAATCGACGCTGCAAAGACGGCGGCCACCGGTCCGAAGAAAGTGAAAGTGACGGACCGTCTTCGTCGAGTCGGGCGGTAATGACTGCAAGACGCCGAGACGATCGAGGACTTGCTGTCCATTCGGTTGGAGAATCTCGCCTCGCAATCCGGTTGGAGGCCCAGGAGCCTGCTCGAGTACGACCGTGCGGAGGCCTTTCCGCGCAAGCGCGAGTGCGAGTACCGCGCCTCCCCCACCAGCCCCTACCACCACGACGTCGGCTTGTTCCAGTTGTGAAGCCACTCCTACTGTCCTTCTACCCAAGGCTGGTACCGTTCACGATCATTCCACATCGCAAGAAACTTATCGCGTGCTCTAGCCGTGATGGCTCTATCGGTGATCACATCGAGCCGTTCATCGTTATAGCGATTGCCACTCGTCGTGTGGTTCATGGAACCGGACGCATTGATCTCATCGTCCATCACCACCTGTTTCATATGCATCAATCCGTCGTGATGATTCACCCGGATGGGGATACCGGCTAACCGAAGTGTGTTCACCGCTGCCCGCTGTTTCGGATCGTCCAATCGTTCCCGGTCTGTGAGGATCCGCACGTCGATTCCTCGTTTTTTCGCCGCCACGAGGGCTTCGACCGCACGCGGATTACTCAAGCCATACACCGCAACATACAGATATCGATGTGCTCGATTGTAGAGGGCGATAACGTGATCCAACGGCGCATCTTCCGGCGCATACAACACCTCGATGGTTGTCGCTGAGGACAATCCCGGAAGGATCGCTGGGACAAGCACAAGCAGACTGAGCCACAGAAAGACTACAAGAGAATAGAATCTGACAAGGCTGATACTAGGGGTCATTCGACTTCAAACAGGTCCCGAAAGTGGTCATCCGAGGCCTCCCACGCTTGCGGCGCCTGGCGACTCAACCAGTCACGGAGAAAGTGTTTCTGCCCCGGTGTGAGGAGTGCTTTGATTTGATGGGACCGACCCTGGAGAGGCTGGAGGAATCCGACCCGTTTTTGAAAATCCAACGTAGCGGTGCGGACATAGAGGCTTGAATAGGCTGACGGCTTTTCGTCGTTCCCCTCCCCTTGAATCCATACGGATAAAAACTTCTCTAACTGCAGCCCGGCACTGTCCATGGCGGGGTCCGTCTCGTGAAAGAGTTCCTGTTCGGACTCCTTGAGGGGCGTCGCCTCGCTAGCGCGAAACATGAAATTTTGCTTCCACATCGAGGCCGTCTCCAAAGAGCGGCATAGTGGCCGTGGACCGGGAGCAAAGTCAAGCAACTTACGATCGGACCAGTTACCTTGACAATATCGAAGAGTCTTTGTTAACCTCTTGAAATTCCTGAAACTCTAGGCCAAGTTAGGAGCTGCATGCAGGTCAAAATCAACGGGAAAACCGAGACAATTCAAGGGGGCACCGTCCTCGATCTTCTCAAGGCCAAGAACATTGAACCCCAGATGGTCGCTATCGAGGTTAATGACGCAATGTTGGAGCGCAGCCATCTCGCCACCACTACCCTCAAAGAGGGTGATCAGATCGAATTCCTGTTCTACATGGGTGGCGGCCGATGACGATGGTCCTCCACAAAGACATTACCGAGCTGATCGGCAAAACGCCGCTCGTCAGATTAAACCGTCTGTCGCCTCCTGATGCAGCGACGATCTATGGCAAGGTCGAGTTCTTCAATCCCGGCGGCAGTGTGAAAGATCGGATCTGCCTCAACATGATCAATGAGGCGGAACGGCAGGGCAGGCTGAAGCCAGGCGGAACGATCGTCGAGCCCACGAGCGGCAATACGGGGATCGGCCTCGCGTTGGTGGCGGCAGTGCGTGGATATAAGTTGATTCTCGTCATGCCGGAAAGCATGAGCATGGAACGGGCAAGCCTCCTCTCATCCTATGGTGCACAACTCGTGCTGACCCCGGCCTGGGAAGGCATGAAGGGCTCGATCCGCGAGGCCGAAAGCATCATTGCTCAGAACCCGACATATTTTATGCCGGATCAGTTCTCGAATCCGGCAAACCCGGCTATGCATAGGATGACGACAGCGCCGGAAATTTGGGACGCTCTTGATGGCAAGATCGATGCGTTTGTCGCGGCGGTAGGGACAGGTGGAACGATTACCGGGTGCGGTGAGGTGTTCAAGGAAAAGAATCCACACGTAAAGGTCGTTGCCGTCGAACCAGCCGGTTCACCTGTCCTCTCAGGTGGAGACCCAGGTCCTCATAAGATCCAAGGGATTGGCGCTGGGTTCATCCCGAAGGTGTTGAACCAGAGGATCCTCGACCGCGTCATTATAGTGAGCGACGATGAGGCCTATCAAACGGCCAAGGCCCTATCGAAGAAAGAAGGCCTGCTCGTCGGGATTTCAGCCGGCGCCAACGTATTTGCGGCACAAAAAGTTGCGCAGGAACTCGGTCCAGGCAAGAATGTGGTGACTGTGTTATGCGATACCGGTGAGCGGTATATTAGTATTGAAAAGTATTTTAATATTTAGGTGCGAGACACGAGGCGAGTGGCAAGAGGCGGCAAAGAAGCAACCAGTCTCGAAACACCTCTAGCCCCGTGCCTCTAGCCACTAGCCGGAACAAAATCATGGACTTCACCGAAGAGCAAATAAACCGCTATAGCCGCCATATCCTGCTGCCGGAAGTCGGAGGCAAGGGGCAAAAAAAGCTGGCGAAGGCGAAGATTCTGATCGTCGGCGCCGGTGGACTCGGCTCACCTGCCGCTCTGTATCTGGCTGCGGCTGGAGTCGGCACGCTCGGCTTGATCGATAGCGACGTGGTCGATCTGACGAATCTCCAGCGTCAGGTTCTGCATCATACCTCCGATGTTGGCCGACCCAAGGTTGTCTCCGGAAAAGAAAAGATTCAGGCCCTCAACCCCGACGTGTCAGTCTCGATGTATGAAGAGCGACTCACCGCCGGCAACGCACTCAAGATCATCAATGATTACGATGTCGTGATCGACGGAGTGGATAACTTTACCGCCAAGTTTCTGATTAACGATGCCTGCTTCTTTGCCGACAAGCCGTTGGTCCACGGAGGTATCTTGCGGTTCGACGGTCGTGTCACCACGATCATCCCGAAGAAATCTGCGTGCTTTCGTTGCGTGTTCAAGACTCCGCCCCCGCCTGGACTGGTCGCGTCCTGCCAGGAAGCGGGTGTCATCGGGGTCCTCGCAGGGATTATTGGCACGATTCAAGCAACCGAAGCTTTGAAGCTTGTGCTCGGTATCGGTCACCCGTTGACGAATCGCATGCTCGACTTCGACGCACGCAAGACCCAGTTCCGAGAGATCAAGGTGCGTCGTAATCCGACCTGTGCCCTCTGCAGTGACCATCCGACGATTACCGAACTATTCGACGATGGAGATCCGTATGCCGGCTGTGCAGTGCATCCTTAACCACAGCATTCTCAAGGTGGTGTGATCATGGCCAAAATGAAAGCGCTGGTCTGCCGTGAGTGCGGGAAAGAATACCCGACAAAAGCCATCCACGTCTGTGAAATGTGCTTTGGCCCGCTTGAGGTGAAGTACAGCTACGAGGAAATCAAGAAGTCCATCTCGCGCCAGAAGATCGAAGAAGGACCGCACAGCATGTGGCGGTACGTCGACCTGTTGCCGGTGGAAGGGACCAACTTCGTCGGTCCCCATGCCGGACTGACGCCCATGGTGCGCGCCAAGAACCTCGGAGCCTACCTGGGCCTAGATGAGCTCTACATCAAGAACGATACGGTTAACCATCCGACCCTATCGTTCAAAGACCGCGTTGTGGCCGTAGCACTCACCCGCGCCCGTGAACTGGGGTTTGAAACCGTGGCCTGCGCTTCGACTGGGAACCTGGCAAATTCCGTCTCGGCCCATGCCGCTGCGGCCAATTTGCATTGTTACGTGTTCATCCCCGGAGACCTGGAAGCAGCGAAAGTGCTGGGCAATCTGATCTACAAACCGCACGTCGTCGAAGTCGAGGGAAACTACGACGACGTGAACCGGCTCTGCAGTGAAATTGCGGGCGAACACGGCTGGGCCTTCGTCAATATCAACATCCGGCCCTACTATGCGGAGGGCTCGAAGACGCTGGCCTTTGAAACTGTCGAGCAACTGGGCTGGAGGACGCCCGACCAAGTCGTCATTCCGATGGCCTCTGGCTCACTCCTGACAAAAATCTGGAAAGGCCTGAATGAAATGCACGCGCTCGGCTTGGTCGATTCGGTTCGGACCAGGATCAATGGAGCCCAGGCGGAAGGTTGCTCACCGATCTCCACCGCCTTCAAAGCCGGACGCGATTTCTTCAAGCCTGTGAAGCCGAAGACCATTGCAAAATCGCTCGCCATCGGCAACCCCGCCGACGGTTACTACGCCTTGAAAGCAACGGCCGAAAGTAAGGGCGCAATGGACATGGTGTCCGACGATGAAGTCGTCGAGGGGATCAAGCTGCTCGCACAAACCGAAGGCATCTTCGCGGAAACAGCGGGCGGTGTGACGATCGGCGTCCTGAAGAAGTTGGTGAAGCAGGGGATCATCAAGAAACATGAGGTGACGGTCGCCTACATTACCGGTAACGGGCTCAAGACCCAGGAAGCGGTGATCGAAGCGGTCGGTCGTCCTGTCCGAATTCAACCCAGCCTGGTGAGCTTTGAGAAAACTTTCAAGATGGGAAAAAACGGTGGTGGTGACGCATGATTAAAGTTCGCATCCCGACTCCTTTGCGCCCATTGACGAAGGGCCAGGGAGAAGTCGAAGCCAAGGCCGCTAATATTTCGGAAATGATCGAGACGCTAAACAGCGCGCATCCGGGCTTAAAGGACCGCCTCTGCGACGATACCGGTGAGCTTCGGCGTTTTGTGAACATCTACGTCAACGAAGAAGATATCCGTTTCCTCAAAGGGAAAGACACTTCACTCAAAGACGGCGACGAAGTGTCGATCGTCCCCGCAATTGCTGGAGGCTGATGATGTCACATCTACGGTTTCACATTCGCTTCCCGGAGGACAAGGTCAAAGAGCCGATCATCTATCAGATCGGCAGAGAATATAACATCGTGACCAATGTCCGCCGAGCGGATGTCCGTGAAACGACCGGCTGGGCCGACGTGGAGCTCTCGGGTGAAACGGCGGAAATTGAACGGGCGGTCGACGGCCTGAGGAAAAAGGGCTGTCTCGTCGATCCGATCGAACTGAACGTGGTCGAGTAGAATCGGTAATCGTTAAACGTGAATCGATAACCGTAAAGGATGTGTCTCTGCGGTTCACAAGCAACGGTTAACGTATAACGTCTTCAATATGGAATTCACCGAACAACAAATCCAGCGTTACAGCCGCCATATCATCCTCCAGGATGTGGGTGGTAAGGGCCAGCTCAAGCTCGCGAAAGCGAAGGCACTCCTGATCGGCGCGGGGGGGCTCGGCTCACCGGCCGGTCTCTACTTGGCTGCCGCCGGGATCGGCACGATCGGTCTCGTCGATGGCGATGTAGTGGATCTCTCCAATCTCCAGCGACAAATTCTCCACTCGACTGCCACCGTGGGGCACCCCAAGGTCGAATCGGGAAAGAAAACGCTTGCCGCACTCAACCCGGATATTACGATCAACGCGCATCACATGAATGTCGATGCCGACAATATTGTCGGACTGATATCCGATTACGACGTCGTGTTGGACGGATCCGACAATTTCACGACACGCTTTCTTGTGAACGATGCGTGCTTCTTCGCCAAGAAAACGTTGATTTCTGCCAGCATGTTCCGGTTCGAGGGCCAATTGACCACGATCAAACCGCACGCAGGATACCCCTGCTACCGTTGCCTCTATCCGGAACCGCCTCCGGCAGGTCTCGTACCAAATTGCCAGGAGGCCGGCGTGCTTGGGGTGCTCGCCGGAACCATGGGAATCTTGCAGGCGTCGGAAGCCATTAAGGAGATTCTCGGCATCGGTGAAACACTTGCAGATCGCCTCCTGATCTACGACGCCCTCGAGATGAAATTCAGGAAGGTCGGCCGCCCGAAGGATCCTGCCTGCCGTCTCTGTGGTCCCAAACCGACGATTACCGACCTCAGCAGTGACTACACCGTCACCTGCACCATTTAATCAGCCGTGCCAGACCTGTCCATTCCACAACAGATTATCGACGGCATGATTGCCCACGCTCGGGAGTTGGACCCTTACGAATGCTGCGGGATTCTGGCCGGCAAGAATGGCACGGTCACGGAGATTTACCGCATCACGAACATTGTGGCACTGGACGGAGCCGAGAAATTGTCATCGTTTGATCCTGCCAAAGCGGCACACCTGGAACGTCTGTCTCCAGCGGAACGGGCCGAAATCGCGTTCGTCATGGACATGCAGGACTTCTCCGCCGCGAAGAAGGACATCCGGAACAAAGAACTGGATCTACAAGTCGTCTACCATTCTCATCCTCACGATCCAGCGCGCCCTTCGGTCACCGATATTAAGATTGCCACCGATTATGAGGACATTTGGCCCAAGATCAACTTACCAATCCCCGCTTATCTCCTTATTTCATTGATGGACAAGAGTAAACCGGACGTCCGGACCTATTGGATCAAGGATGGAACGGTTTCTCCCGCCTCTGTTGTGATCGTATAAATACACTTCGTTTCCGACCTACAAGCGCCCCAATTTTCCTGTTCCCTTCTTTTTAGCCGGATGCCATAATGCGCGATCATTTACCTTCATCCGAGGAGTGCTCACCATGCAGATTACCCGCGGCCTGTCGATTGGAGCACTGGTTGTCTGGTTCCTCTTTCTCATCGTCATTCCTCCCACGATGGCTGAAGAACGGAGTTTCTATAGCCCCGTGATCTTCATCGATAAGGAGAAAAACCAAATTCTCATCTCAACCAGCGCAAAAGTCTTCTATATCGAAGTCAGTGAAACCGCCAAACCACACCTCGACAAATTACCTCAAGGTGTGCTCGTTGATTTCGTCGTCGAAATGCGCGGGGACAACAATCTTCCTCTCTTGAAAACATGGCAAGTGAAGGGGGGCGAATCCACCTGTATGATCTTCGATGGGAAGGTCTGCAAATAAGGGACGGTGGGTTACTCGGAACTTCCCAGCATATCGTCGATCAGCGGACGGTTGATGTCGATACAACCAGGACAAATGCTGTCGAACAGTGCTTCATGGTCTGACACGTAGTTCTTGTGGTCTACGAGCTTCTCCGCAATGACTTGACGGTGACACGTCTCACACAGCATCATCAAGCCGCGCATAACCGACACCGTTTTCCGCCCAGCACTGCTCGTCATAAGACGCTATACCGATCCCTTCTGCATCGCCATCCAAAAATCTTCCGCTTCGAGATCGAGCCCGCACTGCGGACATTCGTAGGGCTGCTCAACGGGTGGGACGCTTAACGGGGTTCGATCGATCCGCCCACGGCAGACATGATAGAAATTTCCTCGGGCATGTTCATCATCCAGCGGATCGCTCTCGTAAATCAGCACCATGAGCCGCTCACTCTTCTGAAGCGAATGGAAGTATACCGACGTCATCGGGGAACCCGCAACGATTGCCCACTGCGAGGCTAGACTTGAAACTGCGCCTCATAGAGAGTCGCGTACACGCCGCCTCGAGAGAGCAGTTCATCATGCCGTCCTTGTTCCACCAATCGCCCCTCATCCATGACGAGAATGCGATCGGCGTCGTGCAACGTCGACAGTCGATGGGCGATGATGATAGTTGTTCGGCCTTTCGTCAATTCATTCAATGCTTCTCTGATCTTCACCTCGGTTTCGGTGTCGATGTTCGACGTCGCTTCATCGAAGATCACGACCGGGGGATCCTTCAGCAGCACGCGCGCGATCGAGACCCGCTGCTTCTGGCCGACAGACAACTTGATCCCCCGTTCTCCGATCCAGGTGTCGTAGCCTTCCGGCAGTCCGACGATGAATTCGTGAGCCCTTGCCGCACGGGCCGCGAGTTCAAGTTGATGCTCGGTCGCCGCAAGGTTTCCGTAGAGGATGTTTTCCCGAACGGATCCGTTAAACAAAAAGGGCTCCTGCTGAACGAATCCGATGTGATCTCGCACATAGCGGAGCGGCAGATCGCGCAGGTCGATTCCATCGATCAAGATGGCCCCGCCCGTCACATCGTAGAACCGCATGAGCAGCTTCACCAACGTGCTTTTCCCCGCCCCGCTCGGTCCGACAAGGGCCACGCGTTCTCCGGGACGAACCGACACCGTCAGCCCCTTCAAGACCGGCACGTCGGGACGATAGTGGAACATCACCTGCTCGCATTTGACCTCGCCGCGCACCCGCTTGACCGGCGCCGTGACACCCGGACGGTCGCGCACGTCGGGAATCGTATCGAGGACCTCAAAGACCCTTTCGCTCGCCGCGAGCGCATGCTGTAACATGTGGTTCACGGAATGAATCTGATTGATCGGTACGTAAAATAAAGCGAGATAGGACAGAAAGAGGACCAGTTCTCCCAACGTTAATCGACCATCCCGCACTTCCCCAGCGCCATACCAGAGGATCAGGACCGTCCCCACGCTGCCGAGGAACATCATCCCCGGCGAGTACAGCGACCAGAGGTACATCGCCTTGAGATTACTGGCACTGTAGGCTCGGCTCAACCGATCGAATCGTTGCTGCTCATAGTTCTGCCTGGAGAACCCCATCGTCTCTCTGATCCCTGAGAGAGCGTCCTGGAGGTAGCTGCTGAGTTCGCCTGAAACCTTGCGGATATGATGATAGTAGCCATGTACTGTCCTTGTAAACCAACTGGCCGACACCATCAGGAGAGGAATCGGCAGCAACGAGAGAACCGCAAGCTTCCAATTGAGAACGAAAAGCATGCTCGTGATGCCGATCAAGGTCAGCGAGGCCGTTAATGCCCCCTCAAGCCCGTCGATGAAGATCCGTTCGACATGTTCGGTATCGTTCGTCACTCGCGACATGATCTCGCCAGTCGAGCGGTTTTCGAAGTAGTTGATCGACAGTCGTTGGAGGGAGCTGAAAACATGACTGCGCAAGTCGTGGACGACCGTCTGTTCCAACCGGTTGTTGAGTCGGATACGGAGCGATGCGAAGGAGGTTTTCAAACCGTACGACACCACCAAGCCACCCAAGACCCAGGGTAGCAGAGACATCTGTTGACCTTGGATCACGTCGTCGATCACTACCTTGATCAGCCAGGGCGGGAGCAGTTCCATGGCGGTTGCAGAGGCAGCTGCCAGCAAAGTCAACAACGCCAGTCGGCGGTAGGGGCGGAGATACTGGAGGACGCGGAGGAGGGATTTCACGAGTTGATCAGTCCGTTGTCCATCAGCTCAAATGACCGAGGCTGGCTCCTTCTGCCAGTAATGCGTGAATTCATTGAGTTGCGTGAGGGTTGACAGATCGGTCATGCGGTCTAAAAATACTTTCCCGATCAAATGATCCAGTTCATGCTGGATGCAGACCGCGTACAGACCGGTTGCTTCGAAATCAAGCATCCGACCTTGGCGATCAAGAGCCTGAACCCGAACCATGGACGGTCTCGTCACTTTGCCCCGCAAGCCATCGACACTGAGGCAACCCTCCCAATTTTCGACTTGGTGCGGTCCGTAATAGACAATCGTGGGGTTGATTAAGACGGTTGAGGGAAATCCCCCCTCACCCTCGCACCCCATCACGGTCAGCTGAATCGAACGAGAGACCTGCGGCGCCGCTAAGCCGATCCCTGGCTCATCGAGCATCGTCTCGAACATATCATCGATGAGTTGTTGAAACTCTTTAGTCTTAATGTCCCGGGGATCGACTGGATCCGCCACTTTCCGGAGCACAGGATTTCCGAGCTTTGCAATTTTTAACAGTGCCATATTCGAGCTAACACCATGCTTGCGTATGAATCTATCGTGATTGAATCCTATAACACAGGGTTTTTCGAGCCTGCAACCACGCGAAGGCAGGAGCTAGCGAGCGGGCGCGGGCCGCCGCGACTCCGGCAACTCAAATGAGTCCTTGGTGCTGTTCCACCACTCGACCCACTCGACCGACCAATCCTCCCGATCCTGTTTGGTTGATATATCCCAATCATGGAATTCTGTCTCGTGTCTGGTCAAAATCCACAGGGATTGCACCGCCGTCAGTCCCACAAACCGTTCGTCGTCAGCGATCATTCCGATCAAGGTTGGAATCACGGCTTTTTCCCGGACATAGCGCGATTCGAACGCTGCGACCTTGCGAATCGAAGAATTCTGATCCTTGGCCATCACGGCTATCGCTTCAGGAGTTTTCGACGCGTCCAGCCGCACCGCCACCCGCAAGGCATGCTCTCGAACTCGAGGAATCTCATTGGGTTCTTTGGCCGTCGCGAGCAAGGAAGGGACCGCCGCGGTCGCATGCATCATCGAAAGAGTTTCAATCGTGTTATAGCGGAGGCGCGGGCCCGGCATGGTCAACCCTTTGACCAGAACCGGCACGACCGGTTCGCCGAGATGGACGAATTCGCCCATCGCCCAAAACTCCTGTTTCCCTTCGAGCAACGGCAACAGGGCTTCGGCTCGCTGAAGCTCTTCGGGACTCAGCGCTTTGTTGTTGGGAGGAACCGAGAAGTCCGGAACGTCCGGAGATTTCGGCGGGGCTTCGTACGGCATTTGGACCGGCACCAACCAGCGACTTTGGTCTTGCACCGCCCATGCCGGCGTACTCACTCCGAGGACAAATCCCGCGACGAGACCGACCAGCATCCTGCGTCTCCCTTCGTGTGCGGTGATTCCGCGCATACGGTTATTCCTTTTCATCGTTCATCCTATCGCGTCTGTGCACCAGTTCATACAACACCGGCAAGACCACCAAAATCAAGACCGCCGCGGTCAACATACCGCCGACAACGACTCGCGCTAGAGGTTTTTGGGCTTGGGATCCGATGCCGGTGGCGAGCGCCGCGGGCAAGAGGCCGATCGCCGCACCGAGGGTGGCCATGAGAATCGGACGCATCTGAACGTCCGCTCCCTTGATAATGGCCTCTCGCAACGGAATGCCCGTGTCGCGAAACTCCACGATGCGGGAGATAAGCAGCACACCGCCGAGAATAGCCACGCCAAGGGTCGAGATGACGCCGACAGCAGAAGAGATACTGAACGCGGTTCCCGTCACAACGAGCGAGAGGACACCCCCGATGAGGGCAAAGGGGACAGTGGCAAAAACCAAAAATGCATCTCGTACCGAATCAAACGTGGTGTAGAGAAGGAAGAGGATAACCACCAGCGCTAAGGGCACAACGATGGTGAGCCGTTTTTGCTCATCCTTCAGCTGATCGTATTCTCCCGCCCATTCGATTCGATACCGTTCCGGCAGTTGAATGCGGTTTCCCAGCGTCGTCTGAGCTTGCTTCACTGTGCTTTCCAAGTCACGCCCGCGGACACTGAACTTGATCGGAATATAGCGCTCGTTATTCTCGCGATAGATAATGAACGCGCCGGCCTGAGTCGAAATCAGTGCTAATTGCTTGAGGGGAATCTTCGCCCCCTCCGGCGTGCTGACCAGGATATTGCCGATGCTCTCGACATCTTGCCGATATTCCGGCAGGAAGCGAACGACCAAATCGAACCACATTTCACCCTCAAAGACACGAGTCACACCCTGCCCCCCCACCGCCGCTTGGATCACGGCATTCACATCGGACACCGACAGACCGTACCGCGCGCACGCCTCCCGGTCGACCTTGATCAGGAGATTGGGCTGGCCCATCAGCCTGAAAATACCCAGATCCTTCACCCCCGGAACTTCTTTCATGGCCCGCTCAATCTTTACTGCAGCCTGCTCGAGGACCTTCAGATCCGATCCGAACAACTTAATGGAGTTCTCTCCCTTTACACCGGACATCGCTTCCTGAACGTTATCTTGAATCATCTGCGAGAAATTAAATGTGATGCCGGGAATCTGTGCCAAAACCGATTCAATCTCTTCAACCAGCTTCTCCTTCGAGATAATTTCCGACCGCCATTGCCGCTGAGGTTTGAGCGTCACCAGGAATTCGGCATTAAAAAAACTGGTCGGGTCGGTGCCGTCATCCGGTCTCCCCAACTGAGACACGGTATTCGCCACTTCTGGAAACTGTCGAAAGATTCCCCTGATCTCGGTGGCCAACCTGGCGGCTTGCTCAAAGGCGATATCGACCGGCATGGTCGCCCGTACCCACAGATTGCCCTCCTCCAACGCCGGCATGAACTCCCCGCCCACAAATTGCAGCGCGCCTACGGCGACGATCAACAGCAGTAGTCCTAATCCGACAACGAAGAGCGCGTGCTTGAGCGCCCATTTCAACACGGATTCGTACAGCCGACGGACGACTCGTACGACCGCCGTATCCTGTTCTCGAATAGGCCCTGCGAGTAGGATCGAACACAGCAACGGCGCCAGAGTAAATGCGATCAAGAGCGCGCCGACCAGCGCAAACCCGTACGTGATGGACATTGGAGCAAAGATCTTTCCGGGCACGCCGGTCATCGTAAATAGCGGAATGAAGGCCACGACGATGATGGCCGTAGAAAGAAAAATCGGTCGCCCAACCTGCCGGGCCGCGCGAATGACGTGTTGCGGCGTTGTCAAATGAGGCCCTGTGGGGTGGGCCAAGTGAAAAAACACGCTTTCTACCATGATCAGTGCGGCATCGACGATGATCCCGAAATCGATCGCACCGAGCGAGATGAGATTGGCCGATTGTCCGACGAGCACCATCATCGCGAACGTGAAGAGCAAGGAGAGCGGGATCGTCAAGGCCACAATCAATGCGGCACGGAAGTGTCCCAAGAACACGTAGAGAATGAAGAAGACCAGGACCATGCCACTGATCAGAATATCGACGACTGTTTCGATCGTGGTCTGAATCAGGATCGTCCGATCGTAGAACGTCTTGATCTTGACCCCCGCCGGCAGCTTCCAGGCGTTCAGCTCCTCGACCTTATTCTTGAGTAGCTCCAAGACTGCCATGGCTTTGTAACCGCGCTGCAGCAGGACGACGCCCTCAACCACGTCGTCCCGATCGTCAATGCCGACCTTGCCCAGACGTATCCGATGGCCCAGGCTGACTTTCCCGAGATTCCTCACAAAGATCGGGGTCCCGTCTTTCTCCGCCACCATCACGTTTTCGATATCGTCCATGTTATTGATCAGCCCCAACCCTCGGATATTGAAATTCTGCGATCCCACCGTGAGGTAATTACCCCCGACATTGGCATTGCTGTTCGTGAGAGCCCCCAGGACTTGCGGCAGAGTAACGCCGTAACTCAGCAAGGCCCCCGGATTGACATTGACGTGATACTCTTTCGTCGTGCCGCCAAATGCCGTCACGTCCACAACACCGGGCACCCGTTTAATTTCTCGGTGCAATTGCCAATCCTGAATCGTTTTCAGATCCGTCAAGGACACGTCGTCGCCCACCATTTCATAGCGATAGATTTCTGCAATGGCCCACCAGGGCGACAGCGTCGGCGTGATGGATTCCGGAAACGACATCATTGCCAGCCGGTTCAGGACCTCCTGCCGATCTTTGAAGTAGTCCGTTCCGAACGCAAAATAGAACTTGATGTCACTCAGCCCGAAAATGGAGAGCGAACGTAAGTCGGTCAGACCCGGCATGCCGGTGAGAGCTGTTTCGATGGGTATCGTCACTTGCCGCTCGATTTCCTCAGCCGACCATCCGGGATATTGGGTGATGACCTCTACCATGGGCGGCGAGGGGTCAGGGTAGGCGACAACGTCGAGAATGTGAAACGCGTAGAGACCGCCGAAGAACAGGACGACACCCAGGATCAGCATGAGTGCCCGCTGGACAAGAGCGAATTCGACGAGTCGAACGATCATGGCTGTTCCTTGCTGGCCAGACCCCGATGGAGGAGCGCGTACAGAACCGGAAGAACCAAAAGAATCAGCACGGCCGACGTGAGCATGCCACCGACCACGACCCGAGCCAAAGGTTGTTGGGATTGGGCTCCGATCCCGGTGGCCACAGCGGCAGGAAACAACCCAATCGCTGCAGCCAGCGTCGTCATGAGAACCGGGCGCATCCGCGCTTCCGCGCTTTGCACGATGGCATCGGTCAGTTCGTGCCCTTGTTCCAACAAATCACGAATTCTCACGACCAGAATGAGTCCGCCTTGGATCGCCACTCCGAAGAGGGAGATGAAACCGACGGCAGCAGAAATACTGAAGTCGGTCCCCGTGAACAACAGCGAAAAGATCCCGCCGATCAGTGCAAAGGGAACGGTCGACAACACCAACAATGCATCGCGAAGCGAATCCACCCCGAGATAGATGAGGACCAGAATGATGAGGAGACTCATCGGCACGACGGTCGACAGCCGCTGCTTCTCTTCTTGCAATTGATCGAACTCGCCGTGCCATTCGATCCGGTAGCGGGGTGGCAGCGTGACCTGTTCTTGAATAAGCCGTTGAGCCTCTTTCACCGTACTTTCCAGATCCCGTCCGCGCACGCTGAATTTAATCGGGATGTAGCGCTCGTTATTCTCGCGATAGATGATGAACGCGCCGGTCTGCATCGTGACCGATGCCAGTTGCTTGAGCGGAATTTTTGCCCCTTCAGTATTCGTGACAAGAATGCTGCCGATGGCATCCACGTCCTGCCGATACTCAGGGAGGAACCGGACGACGAGATCAAACCAACGCTCTCCTTCAAATACTCTCGTGGTCGCCTGTCCTCCGATCGCAGCCTGGATGACCGCATTCACATCCGACACCAACAACCCGTAGCGTGCGCAGGCTTGTCGATCCACTTCGATGAGCAGATTCGGTTGGCCGAGCAGCCGGAAAACTCCTAGATCCTTGACCCCCTTCACTTGCTGCATCACCTTCTCGATTTCCACCGCCTTGGCTTCCAGGGTCTTGAGATCAGAGCCGATCAGCTTGATGGAATTTTCCCCTTTGACTCCGGACATCGCCTCCTGCACGTTGTCTTGGATAACCTGGGAGAAATTGAACGTGACTCCCGGAATCCTGTGCAGTTGGCGCTCAATATCCTCGATCAAGGCTTCCTTATCGTGGTGTAGCTCACTACGCCACACCGAGCGGGGCTTGAGATTGACGAGATATTCCGCGTTGAAGAAGCTGGTCGGATCGGTCCCGTCATCCGGCCGGCCCAATTGAGAAACCACACTGTCGACTTCGGGGAACTGCCGAAATATCTTCCTGACATCCGCCGACAACCGGTCTGCCTGCTCAAACGAGATATCCACTGGCATCGTCGCGCGCACCCAGAGATTGCCCTCTTCTAGTGCCGGCATGAACTCGCCACCGAGCCTGGTGGCGGCAATCAGGGCCATCGCGAATAATCCCAACATGATGCCAATGATCGGTACTGGATGACGAAGCGCCCAGTTTAATCCCCGCATGTACCGCTGCCTGATGACCCGCACCAGCCAGGTTTCTTCCTCTCGAATAGGGCCCGTGAGGAGAAAGGCACTGATGGCAGGAGCCAAGGTAAAGGCCATCAGCAGCGCACCGGTGAGCGCGAACCCATAGGTCAGCGACATCGGGGCAAAGATCTTCCCCGGTACCCCGGTCATCGTGAAGAGGGGAATGAACGCGACGACGATAATAGTGGTCGCAAAGAAGATCGGCTTTCCGACTTCCCTCGCAGCTCTGGTAATGTGCATGGGAACCGTTAGTTGCGGACCCTTCCGGTGAGCAAGATGAGAGAAGATACTTTCCACCATGATCAGCGTCGAATCGACGATGATGCCGAAATCAATCGCGCCGAGCGAGATGAGGTTCGCTGATTCACCGACCAGCACCATCATGCTGAACGTGAAGAGGAGCGCCATCGGCACCGTCAAGGCGACGATGACGGCTGTCCGAAAGTGCCCGAGAAAGACGAACAGAATAATGAAGACGAGCACGATCCCGCTGATGAGAATGTCCACCACCGTCTCGACCGTCGTATGAATCAGCGTCGTTCGATCGTAAAAGGTTTTGATCGTGACTCCTTGGGGCAGCTTCCAGGTGTTCAGCTCCTCAACTTTTTGCCTCACCCGTTCCAAGACCGGCTCCGCCTTGTAGCCTCGCTGGAGTAGCACCACACCTTCCACGACATCATCGCGCTCGTCGATGCCCACCTTGCCAAGACGTATACGGTGCCCCACGCTGACTTTGCCGAGGTTTTTGATAAAGATCGGTGTTCCGCTTTTCTCCGTCACCATCACATTTTCGATGTCTTCCAAGCCATTGATAAGCCCCAGACCACGGATATTGTAATTCTGCGCTCCGATCGTCAGATAATTGCCGCCGACGTTGGCGTTGCTGTTGGTCAATGCGTTGATGACTTGCGGGAGGCTCACTTCGTAGCTGAGCAGAGCCCCTGGATTAATGTCGACATGGTATTCTTTGGTGGTTCCTCCGAACGCCGTGACATCGATCACTCCCTGCACCCGCTTGAATTCACGCTGGAGTTTCCAATCCTGGAGTGCTTTCAGCTCGGTCAATGGCATCTGGTCACCGACCAGTTCGTAACGATAGATCTCTGCGATCGCCCACCAGGGCGAGAGCGCCGGCTGCACGTTGCCCGGCAAATTGAGCATCGCGATCCGATTCAGAACTTCCTGTCGGTCCGTGAAGTAATTGGTGGAGAAGTCGAAGTAGAACTTGATGTCGCTCAGGCCGAAGATAGAGAGGGACCGGATTTCTTTGAGCCCCGGCATACCGAGGAGCGTCGTTTCGATGGGAATCGTGAGTTGTCGTTCGATTTCTTCAGACGACCATCCGGGGTACTGGGTGATGATCTCGACCATCGGCGGGGAGGGATCCGGATACGCGACGACGTCGAGGATATGAAAGGCGTAGAGGCCGCCGAAAAGAAGAACGATACCGCCGAGGCAGACTGAAACCCGCTGGACAAGTGCGAACTCGACCAGCTTGGCGATCATAGCTGTAGGGGATTGTTCAACCGCTGCATGTCACGCACTAGCAGTGAGCCGTCTTATCCCTTGACTTCCTGCCCCTTGATAAGCACAGCTCCCTTGACCACGATTCTCTCGCCTGAACGAAGCCCTTCGACAATCCGAGCCTGCTCTCCCGACGCACCGGCAACTTTGACTTCTCGTTTGACATACCGATCCGGGGCTTCCATCACGTAGACGAATTGTTTTCCGTCTGCTTCCAGAATTGCCTCACGCGGAATGGTCAGGATTTGAGCCGAATCCCCTACTTCGATGTGCAGGCGAGCAAACATTTCAGGCTTGAGTTTGTGTGCGTCATTGTTGACCCACGCGCGCAATTTGATCGTTCTCGTCGTCGGATCAACCACATCGCCGATCATGGCCACCGTGGCTGGAAAATCCATGCCCGCGTAAGCCTCGACGGTGACCTTGGCGAACTGGCCTTCCTTCACCAAAGAGAGGTCACGCTCGTAGAGATCCGCCACGACTTGAAGCATGTCCAGATCCGCTACGGTGAACAACACTTGACCGGGATCACCACCAACCGATTGCCCCGGCGTGACCGACCGCTCGACAACGGTCCCGGTCAGGGGACTTTTCATTTCAAATCGCGATGTGATCTGCTGCTTATCCAAGGGCTTATTCAATTCCTCTGCAGGAACCCTCAGTGACAGCAATCGTTCCTTTGCACGTCGGAACTCCGCCCGAGCCTTGACCAACTCGTTCTCAGCCTGCTTGAGATCTTTGAGCGGCATCGCCTTGTCTTCGTAGAGATCTTTGGCTAACCCATAGGCCCTCGTCGCATACTGGAGGTCGGAGTCCTCCTTCATATATTCCGAGTACGCTTGCGCGATATCGGGGCTGTCAACCACCAGCAAAACCGCTCCTGCTTTCACCCTGTCTCCCAAACGTGCCCGTACTTCGACCACACGGCCTTGCAGTGGCGACGAAATCCGGGAATACCGGTCCTCCCCATAGGCAATCTTGCCGGAAAGTGTCAGCGCCTGGTGGGATGGACTAAATTCGACGATCGCGGTCTCGATACGCGGTTGTGCCTCGGATTTGACCGCCCTGCTTTTTCCGACCGGCGGAGTTGCAGCGTCCGAATGAGCTGGTTGCTCTCCACGCCCGCAGGCCACGAGCGCGGACAACAGGACAACAAGGGTTACCCTTTCAATCCTTTCCTTCATGAAGCGAGCTCCTGCCCCACAGCGCTTTCGAGTTGAAACAAGTTGTGCTGATAGTTGAATAAGGCCTCGATATAATTCTGCTGAATCGTCCGCGATGTCCGGGCCGCATCAAGAAGATCAAGGATGGTCGCCCCTCCCCGTTCATAAGCCCGCTCAACAATGGTAAAGGTGGCCCGGGCATCTTCGAGCACACCTCCAATATAGGCTTCCACGAGCCTCCGGCTCTGCAGGAGATTGCGATACGCGACTTCCACCTCATTCTCAACTAAGATCATGGTTTTGTTCAAGTCGGCTTCCGCCGTCTGAGTGGCCACTTCGGCTTGCCGGATGCCCCCCTGATTCCGATTGAACAAGGGGAGCGGCAGTCCCATATTAAGGGCAAATTGCTGTTGATTATCTGGTCCCTGCGCCCCCTGAATCGCATAGCCTGCGCCGATCGTCACATCAGGAATCCGATAGGCTCTGGCTAGTTTCAAATCTGCCTCCCGTTGAGAGTAGGTAAACCGCTTTGCTCGGACATCCGGACGGGCGTCGAGGGCGGCGACCCGTAGTTTGGCGATATCGGGATCGATCCGGCGAAAATCCAAATCCGTCGTGAGTTCCAACGATGTTTTCGGTGTGAGTCGTAACAATTGTCGAAGATCTCCCTTGGCCGATTCCGCTTCCTGTAACGCACCGATGACTTGTGATTGAAAATCCACCATTTGCAACCGAATCCGGATGAGGTCGACTTCGGCAATGTAGCCCTTCTTAAAGCGAATCGTATTGACGTCAAGGATGCGTGAAAACCGGTCGCGATTCTCTTCGGCCAGGGCCAGGCGACGGAGGGCCAGCTGAATGCGATAATAGGTGTCTTTGACAGTAAAGCTGAGTTGACGAACCGCATCTTCGAAAGCTGCTTCCGCCGATTGCGTCCCATAACCGGCACTTTCGATGCGATACCCTCGTTTTCCGGCCAACTCAAATAGCTGTTGCGCTTGCATGAACAGCTGGCCGCTGTTGCTCGCCGTATGTCCTTGCGTATAGGCGCTGAGAGTTCCGATCGACATAACCGGGTTGGGAAAGAGCCGAGCCGTAATCTGTTGTCCCTTGGCATACTCGATTCCATATTTGGCGACCAGGACGTCCAGATTCTGACTCAAGAACAGACTCAGCGCTTCGTTGACGCTGAGTCGGAGAGTTCTCGAAGAACCTTGTTCGATCGTATCCGCCGACCCGTCTGCCCCAGAAAGCGGTGCCCCGAAAAAGACTGCGAGGAAGGCGAGAAGGTAAACCGCGCGCACCTGCCTATAAAAAGCCACAGACACCGAATGCCCCACGAAAGGACCAGAGCAGTGGTGGCGGTGTCCACACCTCACACCTAGGCCACCGAGCTTGAGATGAGTGGCATTATACAGTGAAAGCAAAAAGAGTGGAAGAAGCTCTTGAGAAACCACGACTTAGTGGATTTTGAGCTCTGTCCAAGCCCGGTCGTAGATTCGCATAGCTTTTCCGACATCGGTCATCCACTCCAAGCGTGGAATCAGGTCGGCCGGAGGATAGACGGCAGGGTTCTCACGCACCTGATTATTCACGAGTCGTCCTGCTTCACGATTCGAGGCAGCGAAGAGCAGTCGTTCCGAGGTCTGCGCCGCCACACGGGTGTCGATTAAGAAGTTAATGAATTGCATCGCCAATTCCTTCTTCTTCGACGATCTCAGTACCACAAGACAGTCGGCCCAAATCGTCCCCCCTTCTTTGGGCACCACATATCGGATCGACGGCCGCTCACGCATAGCCCGTGCGACCGGCCCCCCCCACCCGTGTGCGAGAATGACATCTCCTGAGGCTAAGAGCTGATCATAGTGTTCGCTTGCGTAGGTTTTCACGAGCGGCTTCTGGGCAATCAGTTTCTGCTTCGCTTCCTCGATGATCGCCGGATCCGTCACATTCATTGACTTGCCCATGGATCGGAAGACCGCGCCAAAGACCTCCCGCTGATCGTTTAACATACTGATCTTGCCCGCATAGCGCGGGTCCCAGAGGACAGCCCAACTGTCCGGCGGGGGTGTCACGGCAGCGGAATCGTATCCAATCCCGACCGTTCCCCAGAGATACGGCATGGCGTAACGATGCTCGGGGTCGAAGGCCAAACGTTGGAGATGTTCTTCAAGGAGAGCGCTGTTCGGTACGGCTTTCATATCGAGCTCAGCCAATAGTCCTTGTGCGATCATGATCGACACCATGAAATCGGACGGCACAGTGACGTCGTACCCGGTCGCGCCGCTTTGCAGTTTCGCCAACAATTCTTCGTTACTACTGAAGGTGTCGATCACGACCTTGACGCCATGTTGCCGTTCAAATTCCGTGATGAGCTCGGGACTCACGTAGTCCGACCAGGTAAAGTAGTGCAACGTGCCATTGCCCGGCTGAGACCCTCGCTGGCAACCGAACCCGATTGCGATACTGCAGAGGACCAGACTCAGAACGATCGCCCCGTACACTCTCATGGCCACGCCGATCGTCACCGCCGCTGAAGGAGAAGTGAGATAGACACAAGCCCCATCGACAGCAGCACCATCAGGGCAGACAGGGCGTTGATTTCCGGCGAAACGCCGGACTTGATCATCGAATACACTTTCAAAGGAAGTGTCGTCGCCCCGGGACCTGCGACAAAAAAGGTTACGATAAAGTCGTCGAGTGACACGGTAAAGGCCAGCAAGACGGCTCCGAGGATGGCAGGCCGTAGCAGAGGAAGGGTGATCAGGCGAAAGATCTCCCATGGCGACGCCCCCAAGTCAGCCGCCGCTTCCTCCAGGCACGGGTCGAGCTTTCGCAACTTCGCTCGCACGAGTACGATAACGACAGGGAGGTTGAAGGTTGTATGCCCCAGTATCACCGTCGTCAGACCCAGCGGCATCCCGATCATGACAAACAGCAGCAGTAAGGACACTCCCATCATCACTTCGGGAATGACAAGCGGCAACAGGAACAACCC
>Ga0187779_10000186_pt1 | contig 45581 bp, 46 predicted proteins | sample 1015_Q2_SP10_10__FD_132435 | JGI IMG/M metagenome (GOLD analysis project Ga0187779, IMG submission 132435) | Tropical peat soil microbial communities from peatlands in Department of Meta, Colombia - 1015_Q2_SP10_10_MG | ecosystem: Environmental > Terrestrial > Soil > Wetlands > Peat | place...
CATTCTGCTTGGCACGGAGGAAACGACGTTTTCGTCTCCGCAGAGGCTGGCGGACGTTCTGCAGAATAATTCCGCGGGGGTCTTGCGACTGCGTTTCCTGCGAGGCGACTACAAGAAGGTACGACGCGTCACGGTTTCCTTGAGCGCGGCCGGGAGGAGACCAATCGCCGCGTGATCCGGATTTTCCTCATTGCTGCGTCTGGTCCGGCCCGAGAGAGGCTGGAGCACCTCCTGGAATCGCTGGACGTGACGATCATCGGATGGGCTGAGGAATTGGAGCATGTAGACCAGGAAATGGCAGGCGAGGCGGATGTGGTTGTTGTAGCAGGCGCCGGAGCTCACCCGGAAGAGTTGCTGGATTCTCTACAGGAGGTACGCTTGCCTCGCGACAGCAGGGTTGTGCTCTTGGTCGATCAGGCGGCCCCGGACTGGGTTAACCGGGCGATTCGCGCGGGCGTGCGCGGCATCTTGCCGGAAGAAGTGGGCGGAGAGCAGCTAGCAGCGACTCTTGGGGCGGTTGCGCGTGGATTGGTGGTGATCGACCCGAGGCAGATGCAGTTGGCGCGCGCTGCGGCAAACTCCTTTGAAGATGAATCAGCGGAGCTAGTGGAGCCACTGACAGCGCGAGAACGAGACGTTTTGCGCATGCTATCCGAGGGATTGGGCAACAAAGAGATTGCTGCCCGGCTGAAGATCTCCGAGCACACGGTGAAGTTTCATGTTGCCTCCATCCTGGGGAAGCTGGGGGCCTCGACGCGAACGGAGGCTGTCTCCGTCGCCCTTCGCCGCGGACTCATCCTGCTGTGATTCACTGTCTTTTGCGGATGAGCGATTTTCCTTCCCGACGCCGGCAATGATAGATTTAGAGGCTATGCGCACATTGGAACAGACCACACAGGAGATCCTGGAGCTGGCGACGAAGCATTTTAAGGCTGCTCCCGGCTCGCTGAAAGCGGAAGACGATTTCTATAAGAAGCTGGGGATCGATAGCTTGCAGGCGCTCGATCTATTGTCAAGACTCGAGGACCACTTCCATATCGAACTGCCCGACTACGAAGTTCAGGGCGTGAGCGATTTCAAAACGCTAGCCGAGCGTGTGCAATCCCGCCTGTAAAGATTGGCCACAGAGACACAGAGGGCACAGAGGAACTTCTTTCAGAATGAAATCGACCGAAACAGGCAAAGAGAGGGAAAGGAATGCTGTTGGCTCGGAGGACCTTGAGAGACTAAATGCGCTCACAGAGAAGATTATCGGGTGCGCCATTCAGGTTCACAAACACCTGGGACCGGGTCTCTTAGAATCGCTTTACGAAAGCGCATTGTGTTTGGAATTTGAGGTTGCGGGATTGCGACATCAGCGCCAAGTAGCGATCCCGGTTAGATATCGAGGCCAATTGATCGGAGAACATCGCCTGGACCTCATTGTGGAGGACACCGTGGTCGAACTGAAGAGCGTGGAGAGGATTGAGCCCATCTTCGAGGCACAGGTTTTGACCTACTTGAGAATTTCTGGGAAGAAGGCTGGCTTGCTGATCAACTTCAATTCGCGACTTTTGACCGGAGGGATTCAACGGTTTGTTCTTTGAATTCCTGACTCTGAGATCTCTGTGCCTCTGTGGCTAATCCCTTATGCTTGATCTTTCGAAATATTCGTCGATTGGGGAGGCGGTGCGCGACGCCCTGGAGACCTGGCCGCGCGAAGTGTGTCTGTACGAATCGGACCGTGGTGAAGAGAAACAGCGGATCACGTATCGCGAGTTCAAAGAGAGGGCCCTGCCACTGGCGAAGTGGTTGCAGGATTCTGGATTCGGCGTAGGAGACCGCGCTTCGATCATTATGACGAATCAGTCGAAATGGCTGATTTCGGCGTATGCGATTTTCTATTGCGGCGGAACGCTGGTGCCGCTCGATTACAAGTTGAAACCGGAAGAGCAATGGACGCTTCTGAAGCATTCCGGAGCCAGCGTCCTGATCACCGAGTATCCGATCTGGCGGCAGTTAAGCAGTTCTCCTGGCCGAGCTGCCACACCGGCAGTGAAGAATGTGCTGGTGACGGAGGCTCCCGCGAATGCAGATCTGGCGGGAGCAATGGCTTGGGAATCGGCGAAGGGGACAGGCCAGCCGATGTTTGTTCCGCGAAAGCGCGAGGACCTAGCGTGCATTGTGTATTCCTCCGGTACAGGTGGAACGCCCAAGGGCTGCATGATGACGCACGGGAACTATCTGGAACAGTGCGTGGCACTGACGTCGATCTATCCGTTCTGGCCAGGGGTGAAATACCTGAGTATTCTCCCGACGAACCATGCAATTGATTTCATGGTTGGATTCTTCGGGCCGTTCACTTGTGGCGCGGCCGTTGTGCATCTTCGAACACTTCGGCCGGAATTCGTACGAGAGGCTTTTCCGAAATATCAGATCACGTACGTCAGCCTGGTGCCGGTGGTGCTGAAAAATCTGCAGCGTGGCCTGCAAGCGCGTTTTGACGAACTGCCACCCGCGAAGAGGCGCATCTTTGAGCGCCTGCGAGCCATCAACAAATCGCTGACCAAGAGCCGGCCGATTTTGCCGCTGAGCCGCCTGCTGCTGAAGCAAGTACACGCTGGCTTTGGAGGGAAGCTTGAAGCGATCATCGTTGGCGGAGCTTTTACGGAGGCGCAGACGCTGCAATTCTTCTACGACCTTGGCATTCCCGTCGCCAATGGGTACGGTTTGACCGAAGCGGGAACGGCCGTAACCGTGAACGATCTCCACCCGTTCCGCGCGGACACGGTGGGCAAGCCACTCCCCGGGATGGAAGTGCGCATACTGAATCCAGACGCGGAGGGAATCGGGCAGGTCAGTGTGCGCAGCAAGACCGTGATGGCCGGCTACTTGAATGAGCCGGAACTTACGGCGCAGACCATCGTGGATGGCTGGCTGATGACGGGCGACATGGGCCGCTTCGACGCCACGGGCCACCTTCAGCTATTCGGCCGCAAGAAAAACATGATCGTGACCGAAGAAGGGAAGAACGTTTACGCCGAGGACGTCGAGCAGGCGTTCGACGGGCTGCCGGTGAAGGAATACTGTGTGTTCGCGGCGAACTATATCTGGCCAAGCCGCTCGATGGTAAGCGAGCAGCTTGTTCTGGTGATTCACCTCGACCACGGGCAAACCTTTACCGAGGATCTGCGCAAGGAGATCGCCGCACGGAACAGCCGGCTGATTAACTTCAAACGGGTTCACGGAGTTGTGCTCTACAACGAAGAGTTTCCTTTGACCGCGTCGCTGAAGATCATTCGTGTGGCGCTGGCTGAGCGCTTAGGAAAGCTCAATCGCGAGCAGGCAATCTTACCCATTTAGAGACCGAATGTTTCCCGGCAAAACAAGGTAAAATTTCCACGTCAGCATGACAGAATCATTGTGACCGACAAGTTCATTGCCATTGTGAATCCTGCCGCAGGGGGCGGGCGCGCGGCGAAGCTTGCCGCCACCGAGATCGCTCGCCTGAGGGAGCGGGATCTGCGAATCGACGTCATTGCCTCGACCGGGCCGGGGCATGCCTCGGAACTGGCGCGTGAAGCTTACGATCAGGGCTATCGCAAATTTCTTGCCGTAGGAGGCGACGGGACCGCTCACGAGATCATCAATGGCATCTTCTCGCGCGAGCGCGCCGTCCAACGGGTTGAGCTAGGATTTCTGCCGCTCGGCACCGGTAATTCCTTTTTGCGCGATTTCACAAATGATGGCGCGGAGTCTTCGCTTGACGCGTTGAAGACGGGCCGCAAACGGCGGGTTGATCTCTTGCGGCTGTATCACTCCTCCGGAATCATTTATTCTTTCAATCTTCTCAGCGTGGGGTTTACGGCCGACGTCGGCGCCATCACGAACCGGATTTTCAAGCCGTTTGGACATTTGGGTTATCTGCTGGGAGTATTTATTAAGGTAGTGCAGTTAAAACGCCGCGCTTTCAAGATGCGCTGCGACGACGACCGGGAATGGGATGAGCGGCGCTGTTTGTTTCTCACTTTCAATAACAGCAAGTACACGGGCGGCACGATGCTGATTGCGCCCCACGCGGACCCGAGCGACGGCGCCATCGAATATGTACGCTGGGGCCCGATCGGAAGGCTGGGATTGATCCGCATGTTGCCCCGGTTGTATGACGGGACGCACATCGAGCATCCGCTGGCCTCGCGGCGTTCCGTGCGGCGCGTGGAGTTTGATTTGGAAGGGCCGGTAGACGTGATGGTGGATGGAGAAATTGTGACGGTGCAGTGCCAGATCCTGGAGGTGCTTCCTGGCGCTATGGATGTCTATATATGAAGCGGCTCTGGGACGTGGTTCGCAGCCTGATGCTCTGGATAGCAAGCTGGCTCCATTTCTTGATTGTGGTGCCGGTCCTAGTTGCCCTTGGGATTGTGCTGGATCCAAGAAAACACGATTGGCTGCAACGCGGGTTGTGCCGGAGGATCGCCTTTTTTTCCGGGGCAAAGGTTGTTGCTCAAAGGTCTCCAGGCTTCGATGCCAAGCGGACATCGATCTTCATGGTGAATCATGTCAATCTGCTCGATCCCTTCATGCTGTACTGCGCCATCCCGCAACTGGTGCGTGGCTGGGAACTGGAGTCGCATTTCAAGATACCGGTTTACGGTTGGCTGATGGGGCGGTTCGGGAATGTGCCGGTCCCGGTTGTGCGCAGCCCGAAAGACCTGAAGCGTTTGTGGCGGCTCACACAGGAGGCCGTCAATAGCGGCGTGAGCCTGATCATTTTTCCAGAAGCCAAGCGCACGCGAAACGGCCACATGGGCGAGTTTGAAGACGGTGGATTCCGTTTGGCGCAGCAGTTAGGCGTGCCGATTGTGCCTGTAAGCCTGGTGGGTTCTTACCATCATTTGCGGACGGGAGATTGGATTCTGCGCCCGACGACCATCACAATCATCTTGCATGACACGATTGAGACCAAAGGCATGCATAAGGAGGATGTGCCCGCGCTGAAGGCGCGCGTACGGCAGCTCATTGAGGAGCCGGTAGAGGCATGGATGAGAGAGGAAGAGAACGTCAGGGTTAAGGCTCCCTCGGAGACAGCGGTTGAAGACTAAAAAACTCCGCCACGTCGCCTAAATAGAGCTTTCGGGGTCAAATACCTTCAATCCTTCTGCCAAAGCGGCGCGCTGAGGCGAGACGGATCATGCCCAGGGCTTCGAGTTCTCGAAGCCGATCCTCGACGGACTTCTCCGAATGTTCCTTTCGATCGGGAGGGCCCACCTTTGCCACGGCTTGGCCACGATCGGTGATGATCAGCGTTTGCCCAGTGCGCACGGCCCTCAGGTACTTGCCCATACGGTTCTTGAATTCGCGGCTGCCTATTGTGCGCATGTAGCTACCTCATCTTCATTGTAGCTACTATGTGTTATAGGGCAATCAGGAACTGGTTTTGAGGCTCGGGAGAATGCGGCCGGCTTTTGTCTCCTGCCAGGTATAAAGGATGCGATGAATGACGGTGATCGTGGAAACGATGGCGATCACCCAAAGCACCTGGGCCATGCGGTTGAATATGCCGCCGATGATGAGAAGTACAAGCCGCTCCGGGCGTTCCATAAATCCCACTTTGCACAAGGGAATCAGGGATTCAGCACGCGCGCGGGCGTAGCTGACCATCACGGAGCCTGCCGTGGCCACGGCAGCCAATACGACATAAGGCGTGCGCCCGCTTACGGAGTAGTACACGAGCAATCCCATGTACAGGGCCATGTCCGCATAACGATCGAGGGTGGAATCGTAGAACGCACCGAAGGCCGTGACGCGGTTTTGCCGGCGCGCCACCTGGCCGTCGAGCATGTCCAGAAACCCGGCGATGAAAATAATGATGGCGCCGAGGCGGAAACTGCCCACCGCGAAATTGGCTGCCGCTCCAAAATTCACCAGCAGGCCCAGAAATGTAAGTAAATTGGGGTTGATGCCCGTGGCCGCGAGAGCCGAAACGATACGGTCAATCAGCCATTTCGCACCCGTACCTATTGCGCCTGTGAGAGTTCCCATGTCTATGCCAAATCGTGATGATACTTCAGCCTTGCCAGCATTAACAAATCCCTGGCTTGAGTTTACCGAGGCTGCAGGCTTGACCCTGAGGCGAACTACCCTTAGATTGCTCAGGACGCAAAGGAGCCTATGAGACAAGACCAGGCGGCACGAAGAAACTTTCTTTTGCAGGTTGGCGGCGCAGCGGGGGCGGCGTGGGTCAATGCGCAATGGCCGGCGATTTTGGATGCCGCCCAACACGCCCATCAAGCGGTGAATTCCAAGGCTCCCGGAAAACTAGAGGTCTTGACCGCTGAAGAAGCGCGGCAAGTGGAAGCCATTTGCGCGCAGATCATCCCCACCGATGATTTGCCGGGGGCGCGCGAGGCTGGCGTGGTCTATTTCATCGACCGGGGGCTGAAGACTTTTTCCAAGGAGGATTTGCCGACTTACCAGAAAGGGCTTGTGAACCTGAACAAGCTGACTGCAGAGAAGTATCCCGGAGCCAAGAGCTTTGCCGATGCGAGCACAGAACAGCAGGAAGCGATTCTGACCGAACTGACCGCCGAGCCCGCCGAGGGAAGGCCGGGGCGCAGAAATGGCCCTGAAGAATCGACTGATTTCTTTCAGACGATTCGAATGCAGACCATTTTCGGGTTTCTAGTGGATCCTTCCGCGGGAGGAAACCGCGATTATGCGGGTTGGAAAGTGATTGGACGCGATCCGGCTCCCATGTTTTCACCTCCCTACGGTTATTACGACAAAAACTATCCGGGCTGGGCAGCCGCCAAGCCAGAAGCGGGCCCGAAATGAACCAGGCCAAGGTCACCTACAAGCCTTCCGACGAAGTGGATTTTGTCATTGTCGGTTCCGGGGCTGCCGGCGGAGTGATGGCCAAGGAACTCTCAACCAATGGCTTTCGCGTCGTGGTGCTGGAACAAGGGCCGTACCTGACGCCGAATGACTTCTCGCACAACGAGATTGAGGTATTCAACCAGCACCAGTTGACGAACAATCCCGGGCTGCAGCCGAACACCTTTCGCAAAACGCCGGAAGACAAAGCCAAGGTCCAACAGAGCGTGATGTACGGCCGCTGCGTTGGCGGCAGCAGCGTGCATTTCACGGCCAATTATTGGCGGCTACACGAAATCGATTTCATCGAGCGCAGCAAAGTGGGCGAAATTCCCGGCGCAAATCTTGTGGATTGGCCTATCACGTACAATGACCTGGAGCCCTACTACACAAAGGTCGAATGGGAAGTGGGGGTGTCCGGGCTGGCTGGGGCGAGTCCGTTTGATCCGCCCCGGTCGAAGCCTTATCCCATGCCGCCATTGCCGGTAAAGGGATCGGGGGTCATCTTTGAACGCGCGGCCTGGAAGCTTGGCTATCACCCTTTCCCGGCGCCAATGGCCATTTTGTCTCAGCCGCGTGCGGGGCGCGACTCGTGTGTGAATTGTGGGTTCTGTCTTGGCTTTGGGTGCGAAGTGGGCGCGAAGTCCAGTTCCCTGGCTTCGATGATTCCGCTGGCGGAGGCCACGGGGCGTTGCGAGATTCGTCCGAACAGCTACGTTCACCGGATTGAGACGACCAAGAACGGACGCGTGACCGGGGTCGTCTATTTTGACGCCAAGCGCAACGAGCATATGCAAAAGGCGAAAGCTGTGGTCGTCTGCGCCAACGGAGGGGAAACGCCCCGGCTACTGTTGCTCTCTGCTTCCTCGCAATTTCCGAACGGGCTGGCAAATTCCAGCGGCATAGTAGGAAAGTACTTGATGCCCAACAGCGCGGCCTTGGCGTACGGCGTGTTCGACGAGCCGATCAATGATTACAAAGGATTCGCCGTCAGCCGCGTGATGCATGATTTTTACGAGCTGGACCACACTAAATTGGGCTTTTACGGCGGGGGCGGACTGGACGCACGCTTCGATATGACCCCCGCAGCTTTCGCGCTCTTCAACCTTCCGCCGGGAACGCCGAAGTGGGGCAAGAGACTCAAGCAGACCATGCGCCAGAATTTCACACGCACGTTCGAGATTTTTTGCCACGGCACGTCCTTGCCTGTGGAGTCCAACAGCTTCTCTTTGGACCCGGATGTGAAAGATGCCTGGGGTTTGCCGGCGCTTCGTATGACGTTCCGAGACCACCCGAACGACCTGAAGATGATGGAATGGATGGCGGATCGTGCCATGGAGATTCTGGATGCGGCGGGAGCCAAGACGAAATGGCGGGCACCCGTTCAGGAGCAGCAGTTTGCGGTTCATTTACTCGGGACCTGCCGAATGGGCAACGATCCGAAATCGTCCGTCGTCAATTCTGACCACCGCACGCACGATGTTCCGAATCTATTCCTGTGTGATGGCAGCAGCATGGTGACTTCCGGGCGCGGCCAGCCGACCATGACGATTCAAGCGCTGGCGTTCCGCGCGGCGGATCGCATCACGGCGCTGGCGAAACGGGGCGAGATTTCGAGCTAGCCTTTCAACACAACAGACTCACGCATTGTCAGTTCAGTCCTTCCATAACCTGGAGAGAAAATGAAGCACGCTTCCAAAGCAAAATGGCAAGTTGTCCTTGGCTTAGTGTCTGTTTTTGGGATCGGTATTTTGAGCGCAGGGGCCCAGCCTCAGACGCAGGCCAACGCTTCAAGCCAGACACAAAAGACGGCCGGGCAGCAGTTCAAAAACATTCAGGTGCTTAAGGATATTTCCGCGGAGCAACTGATTCCCTCGATGCAATTCATAGCCGCGTCGCTCGGCGTCGAGTGCGAGTTCTGCCACGTGGAACACCAGATGGAAAAGGACGACAAAAAGGAGAAGCAAACCGCGCGGAAAATGATTGAGATGGAACTGGCCATCAACAAAAGCCATTTCAATAACGAAGTTGAGGTCACCTGTTACACCTGTCATCGCGGCGCGCCGCATCCGGTGGGCGTTCCTATTGGGCTTGCGGAAGCGCCGAAGCCCGCCGGTCCACATGTGCACGACGAGGACGCGGCAGCTCATGCCAACTTGCCCACTGCGGATCAGATTCTGGACAAGTACCTGGCCTCTGTCGGTGGCGCTGAAGCGCTCATGAAGATCAAGTCTCGCGTGCAGAAAGGCAACCTGGAGGCCGGTGGGATGCAGTATCCCATCGAAGTGTATTCGCAGGCCCCGAACAAACGCATTTCCGTTGCTCACCCTCAGGGCCGATCGAGTGTCACGGCGTTCAATGGCGAAGTTGGGTGGCTCAGTATTCCAAACGGTGTGCACATGATGACTGCACCGGAGCGCGAGGCCGCCAGCATCGACGCGCAGATGAATCTGCCGTCCGGTCTTCACGACCTCTACAAAGAGTTCCGGGTCCGTTCGGGCGAAGAGATCAACGGCCGCGCGACTTATCTGGTTTTGGCGAGGGATCCGAATATGCCTTTGCTGCGGCTCTACTTCGACCAGGAAACCGGATTGCTGCTCAGGCAAGTACGGCTTATGGAAACGCCTTTAGGACGAAACCCGACGCAGATCGATTATGCGGATTATCGAGAGACGGGTGGCGTGAAGATTCCGTATCAATGGACTCTTATGCGACCCAATGGGAGTTTCACGATCAAGGTCGAGCAGGTGCAGCAGAACGTTCCGATTGACGAGAAGCTATTTGTGCCGCCGAGCTCAGAGGGCGGGAAGTAGACGGCGACGGCGTAAAGCGGGGAGAAACCACCGAGAGCGCAGGCTGACCAGCTTGCCGAAAAAGCCCCAAACCGTTATTCCGAACGGAGTCTGCAGAGTGAGGAAACCCTCTTTCTCTTGGGTTCTGATCAAAGAGGGATTCATCGCACAAAAACCGTGCGATGGAGAAGAGTGCCTCGCTTCGCTCGGAATGAGTGGGACAGCATTTTTTCCGCAAGCTGCGAAGCCTGTGCCACAAGGTGCCGACCAAGAAGAGCAGGCTAGAACTTGAAGATGATGCCGCCGGTGAAGCTGCCGCGGTTCAGAAAATGGGCCACGTTCGCGTAGTAGCAACCGTAGTAACAATAGAGTTCATTCGAAGAGCTCCCGTACGTGGGCAAGTAACGAATATCGCCGCGCAGACCAAAGTGACGGTTGATGAAGTACTTCACGCCGCCCCCGAGGCTGTAAGAAAACTCCGTCCGGTTCGGGGTGTTATTGCTGTTGGAATCGTGCGTGAAGCCCAAGCTGCCGGCAACGTACGGACGCAGCCTCGCATCGCTGGAACGAAACATGTACAGCACGCCGAACTGGAACTGATCGATGTCCGAGTGGTACGCGGGGACATAGGTATTGGTGACGACATTGTGCGCGCTATACGAGGTGTTGTTGTGGTTCCACATGAACTCTCCCTGGAAATTTTCGGTCAGGTGGTAGTCCAGGAAGGTGCCGAAGGCCAAAGAGTCGTTTACCCGCAGACGGTCAACCGGAGCGAAGCCCGGGGGTGGAGTGATGATGGAGACGGGGTAAGAGGCGCTGGTTTCGTAGCCGACGAAGGGATCAATTTCGAAACGTCCCTGGGCATGAGCCGAAAAGGCCGCGAGCAGAAAAAGCACAGGCGCCACAAGCCATATCGTACGGATCTTCATCGAGATCTCCTTTAGGACCACTTGCCTGAGGGTTCTCCCCTAAAGTCTAAACAGACTGATATCCATGCCCCGGTGGGTAGAAACCCAGGGCAGGCGGAAAAGTTCCATGTTTGTGGATGGATCAGCTGGAAGTTATTGAAAGTGGAGGAATTGCATGTATCAGTTGAGGAAAGTCTTCGTGGATGGTTACTTCTTTTCAGAGTTGGATTTCGGGGTTCCAGTTAGCTCGGCTTGACCGAGTTTTGAGCCGCCAGCATCGTTTGCGCCAGCCGTATTATTTTCAGGATTCCTGGCTTCCTTCCCAGTGGCAACTTCGCTTGCGGCGGTCTCGTCGCTGCTTTTCTTTTTCATATACTCGACGATCAACGAAATCCGGCGGTTCGAGGGATCCAGCGGCGCGTCTGGTTTGCGCAAACGCTGATCTGCAAATCCCCGGACTTGGGTGATCTGATCCTGCCGAATCCCGTTGTTCTGCATCAACCGGCGAGTGGAGTTGGCGCGATCTGAGGATAGTTCCCAATTCGTGTAAGTCGCCCCGGGAGGGTAAGGCTTGGAATCTGTATGCCCTTCGATGGCAATGGGGTTGGGCAACTTTCCCAATTCCTGAGCAAGAAGTTTGACCAGGTCGCTGCCATCCGCGCTTAACTGATCGCTCCCACTCTCAAAGAAAACGCCGCTAGCGGATTCCGTCAATTCGATGCGCAGTCCCTCGTTAGTGACCGTCATATCGATATGGTTCCGGAGCTCATCGAACTTCGGAATTTCGCGGATGGACCTCTCCAACTGTTCCTTCAACTCCTTCATGTTGTCTTTCGTGACGACGAAATTCTCGCCTACGCCCTTCATGTCGCTGCCAATCTGCCTGGAGTGGCCCGTGGGGTCCTTGAAATAACCGCCCACGGCTTCCTGAATCTGTTTGCTGGTGTTCATCAGCCACAAGACAATGAAGAGCGCCATCATGGCGGTCACAAAGTCCGCATAGGCCACTTTCCACGCGCCCCCATGGTGGCCGCCGTGACTTACTTTTTTCTTGATGATGATGGGAGGGGGTGTAGGCATTCGCGCTTCCCGACCCTAGGCTGCGGCGGGGGCTTCTCCCTTGTCCTTGATGAACTTGTCCAATTCTTCGAACGCGGGCCTTTGATGGCCTGGGATGGCGCGGCGGCCAAATTCCACTGCAATCGATGGCGGCGATCCCTTAATGAAGCTGACGATGACGACGCGAATGACGTGGTAGTAGGCATGCTCCTCGTCCGCGATCTTCGCCATGTTGGAAGCAACCGGACCAACGAATCCATAACACATCAAAATGCCAAGAAACGTTCCGACCAGGGCCGCAGCGACCTTGTGGCCGATCTCTTCGGGCGGTCCGCCAAGCGCGCCCATGGTAATCACCACGCCAAGGACGGCAGCCACGATGCCCAGGCCAGGAAGCGAATCCGCCATGGTGGTAAGAGAGGCGACAGGAACTGCCGCTTCGTGGTGGTGAACCTCCATATCCAGTTCCATCATCTGGTCCATATCAAAGGGTTCCACGCCGCCGACGGAAGCCATACGGACGGTGTCGCACACGAATTGCTGAACATGATGGTCTTTCAGAAACGCGGGGTATTTCGAGAACACAGGGCTTTGATCGGGATTGTCACTATCGGATTCGAGCGCCATCAGGCCTTCCTTGCGAGCGCGCGAGAAGAGTTCGAAGAGCACCTTCATGGTCTGCATGTATTTCGCCTTGTTGTAAGGCGAACCTTTGATCAGGCCTGCGAGCCCTCCGACCATCTTCTTCAATATGTGCAGCGGGTTGGCGATAAGAACGGTTCCGACGGCTGCGCCGCCAATAATCAGAAGTTCAGCAGGCTGAACGAGCACCTTCAGGTTGCCGTGTTCCATCAGATAGCCGCCAACGATGGCTCCGAGCACCACAACGATTCCGATGATTACGAACATGGTTATAGGGCCTCAAAGTCAGTACGCGTCTTACACATGGATGACGGACACGCGATTTCCACCTGTTTCGCTGCTCTCCCGCAAGGCATCTTCCGCCCGCTTTACGAGCGCACTGACGGTGTCGTTATCGTGCACGATCGTTGCTCCGATGGAGACAGTGGCGTACATCGTGTCTCCCCACCAGGAAACACCCTTGCGCTGCACCAGCTTTCTCAGGCGCTCTCCCACCTTCAAAACGTCGTTTTCCCCGCATTCGGGAGAATGGCCAGAAATTCTTCACCGAGCCACCGGCCAACGAAATCCGTTGCATGCAGACCGTTTTCGATGGTTCGCGCCACCATTCGCAGAATGGTATCGATAGCCGCTTGCCCATAGCGCTCACGCATCCTTGGCAGGCCGTCAACCGAGAAACAAATGACGGAGAAAGGCACGGGATACAAGGCGTGAAGGCTCAGGCTTTCCCTGAGGTGTGCCTGAATCATGCTGTGATTCAGAAGCCCCGTCAGTGGGTCCAGCGCACCAAAGGCGCCGAGCTTATCCTGGCGTCTCTGTTCCGGGTTTGGCAAGCAAACCGGTTGGAAGATTTTGGCAGCGCCCAGGATTCTGCCCACGTCGTCGCGCAGGGGGACGCTCTCTAATTCCACCTGGACAAAACGCCCGCTCTTCGTCCGCAAAGACAATCTGCCCTTGACCGGGTGTGGCTCCCGCATACTACCCACGGGCGAAGGTTGAGCTTCCGGCATAGCGCCGTTCTCGTTCTCGCCCTCTTCCCACAATTCCTCTTCACGGAGCCGCCCGAGAACATCCTGCCGGAGGTAGCCGCTTAATTGTTCGGCGCCAGCGCTCCACAGCACGATCTTGCCGTCTCGATTCACCGCATAGACGCCCAGGGGAAGAGCCTCCAGCACCATCCGATGGATCAGTTGTTCGCCAGAGTCCTGCATTCGCGAGTCTCTAAGCCCCTGAGAGGACTCAGGCACGCGAAAGACCATCGCTCGGGAAAGCAGGTGCGTTAATCCCTGCGGATTCAGAGGGAACCCATTGGAACAGGTACGAAGGCGGTTCCAAATCAGGGAGTCGAATGCAAATCTGAAACGAAAACTGTCATACACAGTTCTATTTGGAACGACTGATGGGTGGGCGAAAAAAAAGCGGGCGCCCGAAGACGCCCGCCAGAACGACTGTTGTTGACGGCGATTGTTACCAGTTATCGTGCCCGAACGGAATCTCTGGAAGCGCTTGCGTTCCTTGCAACTGGACTGCTTGCAGCCAGTTGGGATCAAGTCCGAGCGCCTTCAGGATCGTGGGAGCCACTTGCGAGGTTGTCACCGGGCTGGTGACGGTCTTGCTGTAGAACCTCGGGTTCGAGACCAACAACATCACATTGGTGTCGTCGCGGGAGAAGCCGCCGTGTTCAGCGAGTTTCTTGGTGCTGCCGGAGTAGGTCACGCCGACGTTGGGTGTGACGACGATGTCAGGCGTGCGCGAATCGCCAGTCGGAGGAATTCCAGGCGCGTTGAAGTAGGTTGTGAGGATGGGTCCGGAGAAGATTTCGCCGATACCCGCGACATTGTTTGAGGCTGGGGACGCGGTGCGCAGCAGGCTGACCGCGCTCGCGGCAGTGCACTTGTTGTTCAGCCAGATCAGGGAGACGTCATCCTCGGTCGGCCCGATGCCGGTGGGATTGGACGGCGATTCGGAGAAAGGAATGCAGCCCGCGTTGTCCAGAATCGTAGCGGGGGAGGTTGAGATCGGGTCATCCGTCGAGTTCGAGATTCCCAAGTAGCGTGCCGAGTCGACCGGGCTTTGACCGTGTTTCGCGGTGATGATGATGAGCGTCGAATCGTACAGGCCGTTCTTCTTCAGCTCGGCAATCCATTCGCCGATGGCAATGTCTGTAAACTGGATTTCCTTGAGCAGTTCGGGGCTCGGGGTGCCGATGGAGTCCAGATAGCCACCGCTTCCGAAACTCTTTTCGATCAGTTTCTGGCCTACACTTACGGTCTGGAAATTCATGCCGAAGATCACGGGAACCTTGGTCTTCTTGGTGCGGTTGTGGTTGTAACCATCGATCTCATTGAGGATGGCATTCACCTTGAGGGTGTCGTAGCACTGGATGTTCTCGAAACTGTCGGTCCAGGCGCCGAGTTGCGACGGATCCGGGACATTCGAGCAGGGCAAACCGAGAGGCGTGGTCACGCCAGGGAGTGCAACGACGGCGGAGTTGATTTCAGGGCCATAAAAGTCGTCCAGGTTAGAGCCATCACCCGGGCCCGAAACCGAGGAGTAGGCCGGATGCTTATCGGACCAGGCCGTGTAGCCACCCGCGCTGTGAATCACACCGAAGATCGTGTTGGTGCGAATGAAATTCCACGGATAGACGGGAGCACAGTTGTTGAAGGGATCGCGAATCAGTTTCTGAGGGTCAATGGAATTGATGCCCCCGTCTCCGTTGGCAGTGCTGACGCCGTCGATACCGTTGACGTATTGCTGGTTCTTGTCGATGCCTTCTTCATATTCGGTCGTGGTGCCATTGGGGACACCGACCGTGCAGGTGCCGCCAGCAACGCCGTTTCCGGTAGTGATAGTGGGGGGAGCGAGCACGCGGTCGTAAGCAACATCGTAAAATGCACCAAAGGTGCGCGGTGTTCCACCTGTGACGATGGCCGTCAAGCCGGGGAAGGAATCGGACGGCTTGGATGTGCTGGTATCCAGATAGTTCACGCCATTGAGTCCCAACTGCGCCAGGTTCGGGCAGTATGGTTCTCCGTTATTTATGGTGCTAAGTCCGTTCGAACAGTTCAGATAATCCACGGCGTGCATTCCGTCGATGCTTACGAGAAGAACGCGACGAATGCCATGCTCGTCTTCGAATTGGCCCCAGCCCTGCGCCTGCACGGCGGGGATGGCGGCCAAACTCAGAAGGGCTAGCACGGCGATAGCGAATAAATGTTTCTTGGTTGTCATCAGGAAACTCCTCCGAGTTAGAACTTATAGATTGCTGTTATTACGAATTGGTAAATCAGATATGAATTCTGTTGCCGCAGCGAGAAAAAATCGCAGGTGGATTTTTGTGTGGCGGGGAATTCTCGACTTTGATTGCCAATTCTGAACACACGAACAGCTTCCTCTTTCTGCGAGCACTGATCTGCGTGGAATCGGGCGTTGCTTGCCGCGCACGTCTGCAAACCCGACTTCCTATTTTCGGAACTGCACCTAAGTGTGTTTTGTTCTTACGAACAGGCGGGGTTCGGACTTACTCGACTCCCCACTCGCGGCCGCCACGGCATTGATTGGCGTCTTCCTGTCTCCAATCAAAGATTCTGTTTTGATTCGAAGTGCCGACAAACACCAGGCCGCCCGGATCGCCCAAGCCGGTCACACCCGGCATGATTCCGCCGCTGGTCAGAGCACACACCATCCGTGGAACCGGCGCAAGCACCGGTGGTTTTGTTTTCATGAGTCTTCTCCTGAAGTCAGGCTGCTGTTTCCGGGAGGGGTGGAAACCGAAGTTTTCTATCACCGGTGGTGTCAATAGAGAGTGAATGAGGAATGAACATAAGAAGGTCGAGGTGGGTCCAAGGGTAAGAGAGTTTCAACTAGCCCGAATACCTAGCAACCAGCCGATGGACATTCGTCCTTGCGATACTCATCGACGTAGATCGTCCACGGCGGTTCGTTCAGGGCGTCACGATACAATCCGGTCTTGAAATACACAAGACCGCGGCGGGGATAGCCCGGGGAGGGATGAAAAACCGTCGGCCCCCGGTAATGCACAATGTTCTGTCCGTTGAGCGTGGCATCGATGCTGCCGTTTGCTCCGGCGTCGAAGCGCGTGACGAAATGAAAATCCAGCCAGCGGCCGCGCGCATCCTCCGTGCCTTGATAAAGGGTGATTTTTTCGTCTTGATCCTGGCGCGTGACCAGCAAGCGGCCGTCTTCATAGCGAATGGCCAGAATGGGACGGTCTGGACGGCAACGGCGAGCCTCACATAATTGGCGCCATTGCGCGAGGACGAGCCGTTCCGATGTTTGCGGGAAATCGTTGGGAAGAAAGAGGCTGAAGGAGTAGGCGTAGGTGTGGCCGGTGTGCGAGAAGAGCCACCATGCTTCCATCAGCTCAGCGCGCTCCGTGTTCGCGTTGCCGTCAACGCCCTGTTCGAAGCGATCGCCGGAATGGACCGTGATGGCAAGCGCTCTGTGGCCAGAGCGCACCACGGAGTCCTGAATGACGACTGCTCCGGGCGCAAAGCGATACCGCGACCAGCGCCACCGGCTCAAATGCGAAGATTCAAAGCCGTCGTAAATATGCAGGGGAATTGCCCTCATACCGATAACGAGCAGGAATACCAGCAGTAAGAGGGCGGCGGTCCATTGGAGGATTTTCTTCATGGGAGAGGGATCCCGAATCTGCGAGCCTGTATTGTGCCGATTTGATTAGTTCGCATGCAATATGCGAAGAGACAATCGCATTTAGAGTGGGACGCTTTGCGCGTCTAAAGTTGGGAATGGTGGGCACTCTGTACGATTTTGAACCGGGTAGCCCGGATACGACACCTTGCCGAAAAGCTACGAGCAGGCGGGATTGGATTCGCCCAGAGGAGGAGGGGAGTCACTTAGCGGTGGCTTTTTGTCTTAGCGCCCAACGTAGAGCGGCGACGACTGCGCCTACTGTTGCGTACAGTCCACCATTCGCTACGGCAACTATGCAAACACTGAGCCACCATGAGACGTGATAGTTCTCAATCGGCATGCGGCCCCACACTCTTTCTATGAATAGCCACAAGCCTGGTGAAACCAGAATCATCAAGTTTGTGATGATATTGGGCGCGCTAAAGACCATACATAAGGCCGCCAAAACGGCGAGCACGAACCCTATTAACGCGAAAGTGAGGACGAAGTGCCAGCCTTTGTCCAAGGTCATAACACAGATGATACGACATGAAGAATATACTTCGGCTGGTATCTCAAGCTCTCTATATGCTGACAGCAACGGGGAGGAAGCTGTTGCTTCTGGGTGTCTTTGAATTGTTAGTGCAGGAGAGGGGCTTATGTGAATGGTGGGCCTGGGTGGACTTGAACCACCGACCTCGCCCTTATCAGGGGCGCGCTCTAGCCACCTGAGCTACAGGCCCTTCCAAACTACGTGGCGTGTTACCTACAACTCTTTCAGTTTACGATGCCTTAGAGTCATTCGCAACTGAGTACAAGTTTGCAGGTTGAGTACAAAATAGCAATTGCTCTGCCAAAGCACGCTTCTTTTCATGCTCAAAGTGAGTGTAGATGCTGGTGATTTTCAGACTGGAATGACCAATCTGCGAAGTCACGAAGTCACCGGGCAAGCCTGTCGCTTGCATCTGGCTGGCTCTGCCGTGCCTGAATGCGTGCATGGTGCCCACTGGAATGCCCAGACGTTCACAGAGAGGCTTCAGAAACTTTCTGTTGATGTCTTGGCTTAGCAGCGGTCTGCCGCTACGCGATTCAAACACTCGCCCTGTCTTGCGGCCATCAAGATGTCCACGAAGCATTGTGACGGTGACGGAATCCAGATATACAACCCGTCTTCCGGCCTTCGTCTTCGTTGGCCCTTCAATGCCGTTCCAGACAGAACGGGTCACTTCAATCACTCCGTGTTCCAGCTTCAAGTCTTCAACGCGCAACGCACAAAGTTCACCGCATCGCATTCCCGTGTGCCCGGCAAGATGGAACAGAACTTTGTACTTGCCTGTGGCTGCGTCAACGATGCTGCGTACTTCTGTGGGTGTGAACCAACGCTGTTCAACATTTGGAAGTTCCGGCAGGTCTGGATACCAAGTGACCTTCGGTTTGTCCATCTGTCTCCGGTGCCAATTCACAACGCTACGGAAGTCTTTCCAACAGTTGATGACGGTCTTTGGCTCCAACTTTTTCGCGGTTAGAATCCAATCGTTCACGATGCCCGTGCGAATCTCTTCGATGGACATCTCACCAAAGAAGGGGCGCACGTGCAGCCGCAAACGGGCAGGAATGATATGCCGCGAACTGGTATGAAGCATGGGCAGCCGTTTGGCTTCCCACTCATCAGCAATCGTGTCGAAAGTCACGGCACGCTTCAGGGCTTTCTCAAGATGCTGCGGTGTGTTCACACCCTCAGCTTCTATGATTTCCAGCAGCTTGCGTCGCGCTTCCGGTTTCGTCATTGAAGACTTCTCACCAAGCGTCACTGCCGGATGTTCGCGTTCGTCTGAACCGGGAACGTCACGCCAGTACCGCCCTACCCACTTCTTTCCAACCAACTTCACTGACCCTGACTGTCCACTTCGCTTCCTCATGCAACGGCCTGTACCTTTCCGCCGTTGTCGATTCAGCGTTGCGGCAGACAATGTACCACCGTCTGTTACTGGAACCAACGTAACGGATGACACGGTACCAGTCTGCCCTGTTGTACTGTCTTGGTTGGGAACGCCGGGCAGCGCGTTGTCAACCGCCGTTTGACTTTGTTTCACTTTCTTCCTCCATGTGAAATGAAAAGGGCCGCTCAATCTGAGCAGCCCTTCTGACTGAAAGTGCATATACTTATGGAAATGTGGTCGAGCGGATTGGCGCGAGGAGCCGCTTAACGAGGCCCACTAACCTCAAGGTCTCGCTTAGCGGTGAATTGTGTTCCTCATAGTACCTGGCCCACGTCGAGAGCTGCGTACTGATACGTACTTGGACGATAAGCCGCTGCCGGGACTTGACGGGGTTTTGCTCGGGGATGGCTGAATCAGCAAGTTCATGTTGGAGCTAGATAGTCAAGGGCGTGCGTCTGTGATGGAATTAATTTTTAGAGATGAACGAATACTCACAAGAGTGGAAGAGATACCGCCGACTTGTGATTTATTGGGTGGCGATATTCGCCGCGTATGTTCCCGTCGTGATGACTGTTTCAGTTCTTTTCGAGAAGTTGTTCCACTCTGATGCCGCGTTTCCCTACGTGGCAGGCTTTTGGGCATGTCTGTGGGTCGCATCCTTCCTCCGAATTTGCGCGTTTCCTTGCCCGCGATGCGGCGAATGTTTCATCGGGAGCTGGTGGTTTGGCAACTTCTTCCTATTCCGTAAATGTGCTCATTGCGGATTGCCGAGAGACCCGAGCGTTCTTGCGGTTTTTCCTTCTCGCCACTAACTCACTCCTGTTTGTCGTTAATCGGGATTTGTCGTGATATTCTCGCGTTCTAAGTTGACGTATTGAGGAGTCCCATGCTGTTTTCGCCAGAAATCGACGCAATGAAAGAGCAAGTGACAGCCCTTATTGTGCGGGATTCAGAGGGCTTCTTTGATGACCCCAAGGAGAGTGAGGAACTTCAAATTACAGTGAGGGTCGCCTGCGAGTTCTTTGTATTCTTGCAGCAGTCAAACGGCGTTCCTGAATTGGGCGAGGCCGAGTACATGGTTGGAACAATCCGTTCAGGAATGGATTGGTTTTTCTCAATGGCTCAAACAGGCGGCATCCTAACTGGATTGAAGTTGCAGCGTGGATTTGGTCCGAAGTTGCCCGGCACTTTCTCTGAACTGAAAACGTCTTATGAGTCTGTATTCCACCAAGTGCTGGAATATACTCACAGCATCAAAGCAATGGGGTTGTTGTTGTCTCTCGTACAGATGATGTTTCTATTTATGACAGTTTATTTTCCGTCGTTCCTGTCATTTTCTTGCGAAAATCGTTCCAGTTAGACGTTGCTGACGTGGCAATGCCTGGTCGTTTACCAAGTACTTGGTACAGGTGACGATGTAACTACAGTGTAAGTGCCCTCGACCCTTCCCGAGATTTGAGCAGGCTTAGAATTAATACGTGAGCGAATATCCGCGCTGGATGGCCTTCTTTATGGGCGAACGATTTCGCCTCCTTTTTCAGATAGGCATGGGTGTCGGGGCCGTCTGCATCGCATTTCAACGTAAACCCATTCCAAGAGGGAGGAACAGCCCGGAGCCGTTTCCCAACCAAAAGTTCGCTCGTACCGCATTTTTCATCGTCGGAGCCGTTTTCATACTTGGTGGTCTCTGGAGTTTTTGGCTTGGTAGACAAGCTGGCCCCTGAAGAATGAATCCCCAAACAACGAATTTCCAACAAACTCGCCGAACTGCAAACCCATTCGTGTTTCTTGGGTTTTCTCTATTTATCCTGTACACGTTTGGCTACGAAACGTTCTATCAACGTCTCATCACGCAGATGGAAGGCGTGGTTGTGTCCAGCCGCGATATTCACTCACCAAATAATCCCCGCTATGTAACCGAGTATATCGTTCGTGCCCCGGACGGCCGCGAAGTAAGTTATGTGGCCGGGTCCTCAGACGCTTCATTGCCGCAGAGCATGCCTGCGGGTACCACAGTCAGTAAACGAAAATGGCATCTCGATTACGAGCGCGACGGAGAGCACGTTAGCGACTTTCCGGCTGCTCTCTACGGGCTAACGCTGGGAGCGGCCTTGGCTGGATTGATTTGGAGCATTCGGCTTTGGCGGCAGCAAAGAATGCAGGGATAGGCAGTTTGTAGCTGTGCCCGGCGACTCGCGAGAAGCTTCTTGGCGGACGCTAAGTCCTGTTCTCCGTGAAAAATGCGGGCAGGGCAAGCGTAAGAGCCAGCCCTGAGAAAAGTTTCGGCGGGCCGAAGGTTGCATTCCCCTGCAACGCCCTTTGGTAACTTTCGAGCGCTTCGTCGTACCTTTCGAGTCTTGCAAGACAGAAACCAACGTACGCCAGGACGACGGACGATACTGGGCCAGCGCCGGTTACGTTCTCAAAATATGTCAGTGCTTCTGAATATTGCTTCCTTCTGTACTTCCGACGCCCCTGAAACGTCCAGTATGCAGTCTTGATCTTTAGCAGCCAGTTGTTCACCCTAATTTCCCCTTGTCGGTGGCTGAATCTTGATTCCGGCTTGGGTCAATTGCTTGTGGACTGCGGCCGCGATCTCTAGAGCGCCAGGCGTATCGCCGTGGATACAGATGGTTTGTGCCAGCAAGGGGACCATGCTGCCGTCAGCGGCGAGCACCGAACCTTGTTCGACAATACGTAGCGCCTGTTCGGCGGCTTCTTCCGGGTCTTGCAACAAGGCGTCTGGAAACTTCCGGGAGCGCAGGCTGCCGTCCTTTTCATAGCGACGGTCGGCGAAGGCTTCAGCCGCTACCGAGAAACCGGCGGCTCGAAATTCGGCGAGCATCACCGAACCGGCCAATCCAATGAGGACTGCGTCCGATCTCCAGCGCCGCACTCCCTCGGCAATTGCCTGGGCGATTTCCCGGCTGCGCGCAGCCTGGTTGTACAGTGCACCGTGGGCTTTCACGTGGCGGATTTTCGCGCCACACTGACCGGCGATTTTCTCGAGCGCGAGGATCTGCCGGTACACCGAGTCGGCGATTTCTGCGAGGGGCAGTTGCAACTCGCTGCGTCCGAAATTGGCGCGATCCTCGTAGCCGGGGTGCGCGCCTATGCTGACGCCGTGACGCAAGGACTGCTCAACGGTTGCGCGCATCATCTCCGGATTGCCCGCGTGGCCACCGCAAGCGATGTTCACGGAGCTGATATGCCGTATCAGGGCTTCCTGGCTGCCGTCCATCACTGCTTCGGGCATTTCCCCCATGTCGCAATTCAGGTCGATGGATTTCATAGGACGAGTAGATTCCGGCTATTCAATAGCCGCTCCTGTTCGATCCACAAGGAGCGCGCCACGGCCAGCGAGGTTCGCTCAAATCGAATTTGCGTGCGAGGGCGGAGTTGTCCCACACGATGCAAATCGACTCCGATGACGTTGGCAATCTTCGGGTAGCCACCCGTGGTTTGCTGCTCGACAAACAGGATGATGGGCTGGCCAGAAGGCGTGACTTGAATCGCGCCAAGAGGAACGCCCTCGGTGATCATCTCTCCCGGCAATCCGGAGTTCAGCCGCTGGCCTTCCAGACGGAGTCCTGTGCGGTCGGATTCTTCACTGACGCGGAACACGCCGCGAAAGAAAGTGTCTCTAGCTTCCTGGGAGAACAGTTCCATCTGCGGACCTTCCGTAACGCGAAGGACTTTCCTTGGCGCCAAAGCGAACAAGACGGCCTGTGACACTCTGCCAGATGGAATCTTTTTGGTGGGCTTGCCCAACTGAAGGACGTCTCCCTTGCGCAGCGCTCTTCCTTCATGCCCACCCAAGCCGCTTAGCAGCTGAGTTGAAGCGCTACCCAGGAATGGCGTGACATGAACGCCTCCGGATATCGCCAGGTAGCTACGCGCAAAGTTCCGAGTGGGCCCGAAGACGATTTCTGACCCTGGAGGAATGGTTTGCGCTGTCCACATTTGCAATGGCTTGCCGTTGAGCGTGGCGCCGAAATCGGCGCCAGCCACTGCAACCACAGCTCCTTCAGGGAAGAGGAAGCTGCCGCCCAGAAGCGTCATTTCGAGTGCTGGGGCGCCCGCATCGTTGCCAACCAGCAGATTCCCCAATCGAAGGGCTACGGGGTCTGCCGCTCCGGAGGGAGACACACCCATAGGACCAAAGCCCGTACGGCCCAGGTCCTGGACCGTCGTAAGGAGCCCGGGCGAGTCCACGACGAGAGATGTCATGCGGACTCCATCTTCTGGAACTGCTCGCGCGAAATTGCGCGGAACTTTACTTCGTCGCCGATGGAGATCAGCGCCATGGCCTTTCGATCACTGCGGAACATTTTTAAAGGCGTCTGGCCGATCAGCCTCCAACCACCGGGCGTTGAAAACGGGTACACGGCAGTTTGTCTTCCGGCGATGCCCACGCTGCCTGCGGGCACTCTCTTGCGCGGGATTTCGAGGCGCGGCGTGGAAATCTGCTCCGGAAGATCACCCAGATACGCAAATCCCGGCGCGAAGCCGAGGAAATACGCGTGGTAGGTTTGGGAAGAATGGAGAGCGATGACTTCCTGCGGCTTCAGCCCGTGAAGCTCTGCCACATCGTTCAGGTCCGGGCCGAATTCGCCGCCGTAACAAACGGGAATCTCCACGGTGCGGGTTTTCCGAGGTCGAGCGGTCTTTTCGCGCTCCTCATACTGACGCAACAACTGCTCTGCCCCGCCCTGGTCCACCTTGCAAAGATCGAACGTGACCATGAGCGACGTGCAGGCAGGCTGGAGGTTTCTCAGCCATTCCGGAGGATCTTTCTGCAGGGCACGCAGGAGATTCAGGACGCGTTCGTGCGCGGGCAAGCCGATCTCTTCTCCGAGATAAACGAGCAGGGTCTGATCGCTCGCCGCGCAGAATCTCACGCTTCCTCTCCGTGCTACTGGACGAAGCCGATATTTGCTCCCGGTGTTCCTTCCGGTCCTTCCTTGATGGGCCCGTAGAGAGATTCGAACCGCGCAATGTTTTCGCCCAGCGCCCTCCAGATCCGCTTCGCATGGCCCGGGCTGACGATCATGCTGCTGAGGAGCTTGCCTTGAGTCGCGTTCGGGAAGACGTACACAAAATTCAGCGTGAACTCTTCGGCGTGGTGCTGGATCATCACCAGGTTGCTGTACATTCCCTGGAGTTCCTTTTCGTCCGCCTTGATCTGCACCTGGCCCTGCGCCGGCGGTTGTTGCGGTGACTGCTTGTCATCCATAGAGTTCTCCCTCGGAAATTCTCTTCCAAGGTATCACAGTCAAAACGCACGGTTCGCAAAGGCAGAGGGAAGAAACATCCGGAAGAAAGTTCTATTGACAGGCACAGACCTTAATTGTAGTTTATAAGAGAAGTTTACCATAGTTAATAAAGATATGGGAGACCTCCTCGCCAAATCGCTCGCTTCCCGACCGGCGTCCGCTGAGGAGGTCGCCACGGGTTCTGCGTGGCGCCGCGCCTTAACCCTTCCCTCGCTTCCGGAAGCGCATCGTTCCATTCCCGTTGCTTCGAATCTTTCCTTGTTCCGCAAGCTATTAGTTTTCGCAGGGCCAGGCTATCTGATCGCCGTGGGCTATATGGATCCCGGGAATTGGGCCACGGACATCGGGGGCGGCTCAAAATTCGGTTACGCGCTACTGAGCGTGGTCCTGATCAGCAGCCTGATGGCCATGTTTCTGCAGGCCCTTGCGGCCAAGCTGGGCATTGCTACCGGACGCGACCTGGCGCAAGCATGCCGAGATCATTATTCGCGGCGCATGGCCATTTTCCTGTGGCTGGTTTGCGAGCTGGCGATTGCGGCCTGCGACCTTGCGGAAGTCCTCGGCTCGGCCGTGGCGCTTAAGCTCCTGTTTGGTTTGCCGTTGCTTTTTGGGGTAATCCTGACTGCGTTTGACGTGCTGCTGGTGCTGGCGTTGCAGGGGCGCGGCTTCCGGCTCGTGGAAGCCTTTGTGGTCACGCTGATTGGGACGATCGGGATCTGCTTCGCCTATGAGATTTTCTTTGCACGCCCACTATGGCTGGAAGCGGCGGAAGGATTCATGCCGCGGCTAGAGATTCTAAAGAACAAGGAGATGTTGTATATCGCGATCGGGATTATCGGCGCGACGGTGATGCCGCACAATCTCTATTTGCACTCGAGCATCGTGCAGACGCGAGCCTTTGGGCAGAACGAGCGAGGGCGCCGCGAGGCTATCAAGTTTTCCGTCATTGATTCGACCGTGGCATTGGGTTTCGCGTTGTTTATCAATGCGGCGATTCTGGCGCTGGGCGCGGCAGCGTTTCACACTCGCGGGCTGAGTGAAGTGGCGGACATCGCAGAGGCGTACAAGCTACTGAGCCCGTTGCTCGGAGCGAGCCTGGCGAGCACCGTGTTTGCACTGGCATTGCTGGCTTCCGGGCAGAACTCCACCTTGACGGGGACGCTTGCGGGACAAATCGTGATGGAAGGGTTTCTGCAGATCCGGCTGAAACCGTGGATTCGGCGGGTGGTGACGCGAATGATCGCGATTTTGCCCGCGATTCTGGTCATCGGCATTGCGGGAGAAGGGAAGGTAACCTCGCTGCTGATTCTCAGCCAAGTGGTGCTGAGCTTCCAGTTGCCGTTCGCGATGATACCCCTGGTGCAGTTCACGAGCGAGCGCTCCAAGATGGGTCCGTTTGTTAACTCGCGGCCGACGATGATCGTGGCATGGATCGTGACAGCGGCGATTCTCTTCTTCAATGCCGAATTGCTGTGGCTGATCTTCCGCGGAGCCTGATTCCTGAAACACCTCTGCCGTCAGGCTCTTTCCGCTGCCAACGAAGTTGTGCGAGACTCGTAGGGCTCATGGCAAGTCCTCCCCAAAAAGGCCGGCGAGTACGCGTGATTCTGTTTGTATGCGTCCTCGGGCTTATCGTTTTATCGATTGTCCTGGGCCTGTTTCACAAGACCCCGTGGAGCATTCCGCCAGCGGAGAAGGCGCGGAAGAATCCGCTGAGCGCGTCTGAGGCAAACCTAACTGCAGCGAGGGCAATTTACGGGGAGAAATGCGCCAGTTGCCATGGCGACAAAGGCAAAGGTGATGGACCGGACGCGATGATGTACGATCCGGCACCTTCGGATTTAACCGACGCCGTTCAGATTGGCAAGTTGACCGATGGAGAGATCTTCTATCAGATCACCGAGGGACGAAAGCCGATGCCGTCGTTTCGAAAGAAACTGACGGACGAGCAGCGGTGGCAGTTGGTGCTGCTGGTGAGGGAGCTGGCGGCGGGCGTACCCACTCTGGAGCAGGAAGAGAAGAAGTGAAAGAGTGAAACGGTGGAAGAGTGCAAGAGTTCGCTCCGGTCACCCTTTTTGCGTCTTCGGCTTCCTTCACTTCCTCTGCTTCATTTGCTTCCTTTGATTCCTTTGACTCATTCCTTGCTTACTTCACTCCTGCGAGCGCGGTGGCGACTTCCTTCAGGTCCGGAACGACCGGGATGTCATAGTGTTTGAGCCAGGCGACTTTGCCTTGCTTGTCGACGATGAAGATCGAGCGGCCGGAGATGCCCTTTTCCGGCAGAAAAACGCCATACTTTTCGGCCATAGAGCCGCGCGGCTGGAAATCCGCGAGCAAGGAATACTTGATGCCCATTTTTTCCGCGTAGGCCTTGTGGGACCAAACGCTGTCCACGCTGACGCCGAGAACTTCGGCATCGAGGGTGTCAAAATGCCTCATGTCGTTGACGAAGCAGGCATGCTCGTTGGTGCAGACGGGGCTCCAGTCAAGCGGATAGAAGACAATGACGACGCGCTTCTTTCCCGCGAAGTCTGATAGTTTCACTTCTTTCTGGTTCTGGTCCTTTAGAGCGAAATCCGGTGCGGTTTGTCCGACGCTCAGGCTCATTGATGCGTTCCTCCGGTGAATGTAGGTGCCGAAGAGAATCTTACCGAATGGATGTGTGTGAGGACAAATTGGGGTAGGGAGCGCAAGAGAAAAGCACCGGTCTGAAGACCGGCCACTACACAGAAGAAGGATGGGCGCGGTAAACTTCAGCGAAAGGCGGGCATGAACGGGGAAGCCGCGGGACGAGCGCCGATGATGAACCTTCGCGAAGTGGTGGAACGATATGCCGCGCTGGCGGGAAACTTCGGCAATTCAGTGGCGCTCTCTGCGTTCGGCCTGAACGAGCAGGAAACCCGGAACCTGTTTTCCGCGTTTGACGAGGATTACCATATCAGCCGGTTTTTGCATTTTTCGCACGCGGATGGGCGGGTGTACGAGGTCAGTGGAGAGACGGTTACGCACGTGGCGATTGATCCTGCGATTGATTCATTGCTGTAGTCGTAACTCGAAATTGGAAAACCGAAGAGAGATCCCTGGCTGCGCTCGGGATGACAAATAAGGGGAGAAAAGCGAAGAAGTGTAAGAGTGTAAGGGTGTGAGGTGTGCGAGGCGTCAGGGGAGCTGGAGTTGGAGGGAGTAGATTTCCTGGACGCTGAGGTCCTCGGTGTAGAGGCGGGAATCATCGGGGGCGAGGCCGCCCCAGAAACCGGAGGTAGTGCCGGAGTAGCGGCGGAGTCCCGCGAGGCTAAAGAGTTCTTCGGAGTGGGTTTCGCCGAGCTTGACGCGGCGGGCGGCGGGGTGGTCGGTTAGGAAATTATCGAAGTAAATGTACTGGCTGTCCTTGGACCAGGTGGGGAAGGAAATGTTGCCGGGTTCGGTGAGCCACTTTGTCCATTTCTGCGCGCGGTAATCGTAAACAAAAAGGCTGCTGGAATCGGCGGAGAGCGCGGCGAGATAACGGCCGTCGGGAGAGCAACGCGGGCTGAACATTCCTTCGGAGCCGGGGAAGGTGGAGACCTGACGGGTCTTGAAATCGAGAAGGTAAATATTGTTCGGACGATAAGTGGGCCCGCTCGAAAAGATAAGACTGTTTTGATCGGGGGACCAATTGAAATCAACACCGCCGTCGGGCAGGAGGTCTTCCGGCTGACCGCCTTTCGCGGAGACGGAGAGGGCGTGCCAGCCCTGCCCGAACTTGAAGCTCTCGTAAACGAGGCGCGTGCCGTCGGGAGACCAGACGGGGAGAACCGCACGCGCCGGGGGCGAACTCAATTGCAAGCGATCGGTGCCATCGATGCGGCTGCGCCAGAGGGTGCCCTCGGGGACGGTGACGTAGGCGATCCACTTGCCGTCGCGGGAGAAGGCCAGATCGGTGGCGGAAATGCCGGAGAGATAGGGAACGAAGAGTTGAGATTTGGGATCGTAACGGACGAATTGGACACGGGGTTGCGTGGCCTGGACAAAAAGTTTTTTGCTATCGGCGGAAGGAGTGATCCAGTAGTAAGAAAGAGGGCCGTAGGTGAGCTGGACGGGAACGGACGATGTGCGGCGAAGCGTGCCGGGGTGGTAGGGAAGGGCGTAGATGTCAATGGAATTGGCGGTCTTGCTGAGGAAGAAAAAGTAACGGCCGTCGGGGGTCCAATAACCGCAGCACTCGGCGGCAGAAGTGTGCCAGCCGGGGAAGAGTGGATGCAGGTTCTTGCCATCAGCGTCGACTTCCCACAAAGAGTAAGAGAGGCTGCTGGGGCCGTCGAGAGTGAAGCGGACACGTGAACCGTCGGGGGAGAATCGGGCGCTGTGGGGACGTCCCTGGACGGTCACAAGGGAATGGGGGCTGGAGCCATCGGCATTGGCTACATAGAGAGCAGAACCGTTCGTGTAGACGAGCCGCTTCATGTCCGGCGACCAGGCGGGCGTGATGGCGGTGTCTTCGCCGAGGCGGCGCGGAGAGCCCGTTGGAAGAGGTAGCGCCCAAATGGGAGCGCCTAGGGAGGTGCCCTCAAAGGAGTCGACGAGGAGTTCGGAGTGGTCGGCGGAAATATCGTACAGGTGGGCGTTGCGAAAGGGAGTGGGAATTGTGGAGGATTCGCCGCCTGTGACCGAGACCTGGGCGAGCACAACGTGGCTTTCGGAGAATTCGCTGAAGTAGACGCGAGAGCCGTCGGTGGCAAGGCCGCTCTTTGCCAAGCCGTCATCGGTAAGTTGGACGCCGCCGATTACGCGGGGAGGAGGCAAAGGAAAGAGCCACCAGAGAAGGAAGAGGAAGGCGGCGAGGGCGAAGAGCGCGGCGAGCCAGCGGAGGCGCTTTTTGGGACGAGGGACCGGAGCGAGGGCGGCAACGGGAAGCTTGCCGGAGCTTGTGTCGCGCCTGAGACGCTTGAGATCCGCGCGAACCTCGGCGGCGGTTTGGGAGCGAATGTCGCGGTCCTTCTCGAGGGCTTTGCGGATGATGTGGTCGAGCTCTTCGGGAATGGTGGGATTGAGATGCAGTGGAGGAACGGGCTGCTTGTTGAGGATGGCGTCGTAGATCGCGGCGGTGGTGGTGCCGGCAAACGGAGGCGCGCCGGTGGCCATTTCGTAGAGGACGCCACCAAGGGAGAAGAGATCGGAGCGGGAATCGAGCTCTTTGCCGAGAGCCTGCTCGGGAGACATGTAGCCGAGCGTGCCCATGACGTTGTCCGGACTGCTGAGAGCGCTTTGAGAGAAAGTGGTGGCGTCGCTGTCTTCACCGGGGAGGACGAAGCGGGGGCTGTTGATCTTGGCGAGACCGAAATCGAGAAGCTTGGCCTGACCGCGGGTGGTGACGAAGATGTTGGAAGGCTTGATGTCGCGGTGGATGATTCCTTGAGCGTGCGCCGCGTCGAGGGCGTCGGCGATCTGAATGCCGAGGTCGAGGACGTCGTCGACATGCATGGGGTGGCCGGCGATTCGCTCGCGGAGGGTCTTTCCTTCGAGGAATTGCATGGCGAGGAAGGTGCGGCCTTCGTGCTCTCCGATTTCGTAGATCGTGCAGATGTTGGGGTGGTCAAGAGAAGAGGCGGCGCGGGCTTCGCGTTCGAATCGCTCACGCGCGTGGGAATCGTTGGCGACAGCATCGGGGAGGAACTTCAGGGCGGCGCGGCGTCCCAGGCGCAGGTCTTCGGCTTCATACACTTCCCCCATGCCACCGGCCCCCAGCTTATGCAGAAGACGGTAGTGCGCGATGGTCTGCGTGACCATGTAGAAAACCTGTGAGGCAAAGGTAGCGCCCGGGGAGGAGAGGGTCTGTGACGTGGGGCAGGAGGTACGGTCTGGACGTCACCAAGTTAACAACGTGTGACCGCACAAAAAAACCGAGGGCGCCTGAGCCTTGCGGCTCCTGCACCCTCTTTCAATTGTGCCGCGAAGTTTTTGAGGCTCCCCGGCTCAATCTGGCGTGAGCATATTCTTCTCGATGGGACATGGCAAGAGGTCTCATTGAGATTTCCTGTGCATTTCTGTGCATGGCTGTGCAAAAAAAGATTGGCCAAAAAGGCAGGGAGGACACAGAGGAAAGACAGAAGCAGGGAGGCAGGGAAGCAAAAAGACGACTACGGCTGCAACGTTGAATCACCCGAGGCTCAAGCGGTATAGTGTGTTTGATCCTGAAAAGTCGGCCTTGCTGTTGTGTTTCGAACAGATGCTTTCCGATGTTGGCTTTTCAACGCATGTGCGCTTCCGCCCAGTCCATCTGTGAGCTTGGGAACAGTCTGTCAAGACTGAATTTGTGAGCTGAGGAGGAGTTATGGGGAAGTCTTCTAAAGGGGCAGTGGCAACGCTGCTGGTGGGTGCACTCCTGGGATTTGTCTCGGGATGTGGGAAGAAGGTTAGTGACGACACGCTCGCGCAGAACATTCAGAGCAAAGTGGCCGCTGACCCTGCGACCCAGGGGTCCCCTGTCACGGTGACCGCAAAGGACGGCAAGGTAACGGTGAAGGGAACGGTAAAGGACCGCGCCACGCAGCAGAGAGTCGAGCAGATCGCGCACGATGAACCGGGAACGAGTGGCGTGGACGACGAGACGGCAGTGGTAGCGGAGCCCGGAGCGGCATCCGAGCAGGCGGCGAATACGCCAGCCGCAGCGCCCGCACCCGCTCCTGTCGAAGCTCCGAAACCCGAGCCTATCGTTGTGCCTTCCGGCACTAATCTGGTGGTGACCGTGGACCAGGCGTTGGGATCAAAGACCAGCAAGACCGGCCAGACATTCCTGGCAACGGTGGCGCAGCCGGTTTCCGTGAACGGAAAAACGGCGATACCGAAGGGGGCTAGCGTTACCGGGACGGTGCTCAGCGCGAAGGAGAAAGGAAAAATCAAGGGAGAGGGCGAGCTGTCCTTAACACTAACAAGCATCACGGTCCGTGGACAAAACTACGCGGTTCAAACCGGGTCCCTGGACAGCACGGTGAAAGGAAAAGGCAAGAGGACAGCAGTGACGACAGGCGGCGGAGCCGCGGGCGGCGCACTGATTGGAGGGTTGGCCGGTGGAGGTAAAGGGGCCGGAATCGGCGCGCTGGTAGGGGCGGCAGGCGGCTTTGTGGGAGGCGCAGTGACCGGGAACAAACAGATCGAAATCCCGGCAGAGACCCCACTCACGTTCACGTTCTCGCAGTCATTGACACTTCCCCCAGCGAAGGAATAGCAGCAGCTTCTCGCCGCATCAGAGGCAAGGGGGTACAACCCCCAAGTGATATGAAAAGCTGACGGAAGCACCGGGGAACGCCAATGTGGAAATTGGCACTCCCGGTGTTCCGGGCTTGTTTTTTTGGAACCCATCCATTCATTGCTTCTTACCTGCAAGTGCCGTTGCGTCTATTCTATTTCCTACGCTTGACTCAGCGGAACTTCGACGGTCCCGCCGATCGACATCCTTCGAAGCGCTGGGACGGAAAGCCGCCTTGGTTCCGACATTATGAATATGAGTTTCAGGGAATTTTCCCGGTCGGTATGGTCGCGTCCCGATCCGGTTCTGGCCCAGGCAGCGGTTGCCGGGGAGTTGTTGGTCGCGAAGATTCGACTGTTTCTCGCCGTGCTTTTGTTGCTGATCCCCGCGCTTGATTCGCTGTTCTTTCCCGTAGGAGGCAAGGAAGGGCTGGTCGGCCTGGGGTTGGCCTCCGGGACGTTCTTGTTCGCCGCCCTTGTCTACACTCTGATTTCCCGGAATTTCAATCCACCCTGGTTGCCGTTTCTGAGCAGCGCGTATGACGTTAGCCAGGTGAGTTTTGCGCTGGCGCTGTTTCTCGTTTTGAACATGCCGCACACAGCGGTGAACAGCAAGGTTGTTTTCGAAGGCTACTTCCTGGCCATCGGCGCCACGGCTCTGCGATACGACAAACGCGTATGTATCACGGCAGGGCTGCTGGCGTGCGTTGAGTTTTTTGCCATTTCCTATATTGCGGCGACACATTGGGACCTCAACAGTCCTGCCTATGCGCCTTATCCGTACGGCATGTTCGGGTGGTCCAACCAAGTTGCGCGAATCATCATGATGCTGACGGCAGTAGCGCTAAGCGTAGCATTGGTATCGCGAAGCCAGAGGCTCCTGCAGCTGGCGACGGCGGACCACCTGACTGGGCTGTTCAACCGCAGCTACCTGGAAGATCGCTTCGCCATCGAACTCAGCCGAGCGCAGAGGTATGGCCAGGCGTTGACACTTGTGGTGATTGACGCGGACAGCTTCAAGGCGCTGAACGATACGCACGGCCACTCTGCGGGTGATATGGTGCTCAAAAAGATTGGCGCGCTGCTTCGCGACTCCTTCCGGCAAAGCGACACCACGGCGCGGTACGGCGGCGAAGAGTTCGTCGTGCTCATGCCGGAAACGGACATCGAGGCGGCGCGGCAAAAGGTGGAGTCGGTCAGGAAATTGCTGGCGACGACTCCGATCACGTTGAACTCGCAGAGGAACGTTCAAGTGACCATCAGCGCGGGGTTGGCGAGCTTTCCGCAAGATGGAAGGGACGAGGCTGAGTTGTTCGCCGCAGCCGATGGACGGATGTTCCAGGCCAAGAGAGAAGGGCGCAACCGAGTGGTGGCCCGGCCGGAAGTTGTGCTGTCTCAGGCATAGAGATTGTCATCCAGCAGGATGAGGTGACTGCGGTCACGGCATAGTTCCGCTGATTCCCCTACAAACATGTAGATTTGTGGATGTGAATGGCCGCTTCCTGATCCTAGGGGCGTGGTTTTCATCGGGCACGTGTCTGCATTCTTGGAATACGGCATGAATTGAGGACGGAATTGACTACCAACCAGAGCCTTGCCGTTTCGCCGCAAGAGATTGTGGCCAAAGTGACTCCCGCGGGAGAGATCGCCACCCCAGCAAAGCGAGTTGTCTCCGTGGATATTTTCCGGGGATTGAACGTGCTGCTGATGATTTTTGTGAACAACGTGGCGGAGGTGCGAGGCTTGCCGTGGTGGACGTATCACCGGGGCAACGTGAACGGGATGACGTACGTGGATATGGTGTTTCCCGGCTTCCTGTTTCTGATGGGGATGTCGATTCCTTTATCGCTGGGAGCGCGCCTGGAGAAAGGTGCGAGCAGATGGAAGGTCATCGCGCATGTGACGTGGCGATCGCTAAGCCTGCTGGTCCTTGGGCTGTTCATTGCGAACGCACCGCATGTGGCCGCGCGATATACGCACATCAGCCAGCAATGGTGGACAGTATTGGGGTTCGTGGGCATTGCCATGGCGTGGATCCGCATTCCGGGAGAGGAGAAAAGAAGAACCCTGCACCGGATCATTCGCTACGCGGGACTCGCGATGATCGCCATTCTGTTTCTAGTGTTTCGCAGGGTTACTCCGGAAGGGGAGCCTGCCCGGCTGGATCTTTCTTATGTGGAGATTCTGGGGCTGCTGGGATGGGCGTACCTTTTGGTTGGCACATTCTACGTGCTGTTTGCGAAGCGATTCGAGATTTTAGCAGCGTTGTTCGCGGTGATGGTGGCGTTGAATGCGTTCTCCATCCTAGGTTGGCTGGACGGGATTCACTCGCTCTTCTGGAATCCCTTTGAGGCGGGGCTATCGTCGATGACGATGGCCGGGGTGCTTGCGTCGTTCGTCATTGTCGGGAATAACCTTGCGCCGACGTTCGAGCGAAAAACGCGATGGATCCTTGGCGCCGCGGCATTGGTTTTTGTGGCAGGGTATGTGTTGCAACCGCTGGGGATTTCGAAGAACCGGGATACGCCGACGTGGTGCCTATACTGTACGGCCGCGAACCTCCTGATGGCCTTGCTCCTTTATTGGATTGCCGATGTGAAGAGTTGGAAAGCCTGGGCAAATTCTGCGAAGCCCGTGGGGGAGAACCCGCTGCTGGCATACTTTTTGCCCTTCATTCCGTTCCTGCTACCGTCGTTGTATCGGTTGACAACCTTCGGAACATCAGGAACGTGGGGAGTTGTGAAGTCGGCGCTGCTGACGGGGCTGATGCTGGTGGTCACCAGAGTATTGGTGCGCTGGGGCGTAAGATTGCGCGTGTGATAGGCCCCTTCGACGGAGCCGGCGCGGACGCTGAGGACCGAGTAGGCGCGATTGCCGAGGCAGTCGCTTCGCTGGAGCGCGAGCCTAGGCAACGGCGGCCCTGGAAACTTGGCGAACCGCGCTGCGGCAAAATTCCAGGATGAGCGGATGCGGGCTGCCGGAAGTGGACCGGACTTGCGGCACAAAGAGTGTTCCGACGAAGAAGGGATGCGAGGACAGTTCCATGATGCGCGCTTCGCCGCTTTGGTCTGTGCCCGAAATATCCAGCCCAGCCTGCTGCAACTGCTGCTGATACTGAGGATTCAATCCGAAGTTGCAATAGAACGACTCTGTTGACCGGGTGGCTCCGTATGCCCGGGCGGCAGTGCTCTCCGGCTTGATGGCAACTTCCATGGTCTTGCCGATTAAAGAGCAGCTCAACGGTGTGATGAAGAGGCAAGACGCGTAAGGGTCCGTCTCGGCGTGCGCCGCATCTTTGAACCCGAGGACGTTTCTGGCGTACTCCAGAACAAGATGCTGCATGCCGCCACAGGTGCCCATGAAAGGAACCTTGTTTTCCCGGGCGTAGCGAATGCCAACGAGAGCGCCTTCGAGGCTGCGATACGGACTGCCGGGGCTGCAAAAGAGGGCGGAGAAGGCGTCGTAACCGTGAGGCTGGTCGGTGGGCAGCCAAACGGCCTGAACGGGTTTGCCCAGGAATTCAGATGCATGCTGAATCGCATCGTTGGTAGCGATGTGGGTGGAATTCTGTGGATTAAAGTCGCCGATGATGCCGATTTTGGCTGGGATCGTCATGCGCGAAATGGTCGCCCGGGAGGGTATTGGGCTCAAGGTCCAATGCGGACTGGCGGGTCACAGTTGGGCCTTGAGGGAGGAAACAAAAAATGAGGGCGCATGAACCATACGATTCTTGCGCCCTCTTTTTAATTGTGCCGCGAAGGTTATGAAGCTCCCCGGCTCAATCTGGGAGGAGAGTAAGTCTCAAGAGAAAAGTTGGCAAGAGGGCTCGGAAAGATTCGCTGTGGAAAGGTGTGAATGGATGTGCAAAAGAAAGGAACGAAGCAAGTAAGCAAAGAGACAAAGCTGTCGGGATAAGGAATAAAAAGAAGCGAACTGAAGCGCATGGGTGTATAGTGGCGCGACTTGGGCCCCAACTAGAGATAACAGTTAGGAGGACCCTCATGCCGTTCTATCTTCATCAAGTGAGTTACACCTCGGAAGCCATCGCACGGCTCATTGCCAATCCACAAGATCGCTTTGAGGCTGTTCGCGCACCGATCGAAAAGCTGGGCGGAAAGATCAAGGACTCGTACTTCGCTTTTGGCGCGTATGATGCCGTTTTGATCACCGAAATGCCGGACAATATGTCGGCGGCGGCGATCGCGCTGGCGTTTTCCGCGGGCGGATCACTGCGAAATTGCCAGACGACGGCGCTGATGACGACCGCGGAAGCGCAAGATGCCGCGCGTAAAGCAGCTACCTGCGGCTACAAACCGATTGCAGCCAGTACTGCCGCGGCGGGTTAAGAATCCAGACAAGCTGGAAAAGTCCACTCGCTGGGCCGAGCGAGAACAGCGCTGGGGTGTGGTTGAGTGAGGTAAAGGAGTTTAAGGAGCTAAAGGAAGTTGAAGCAAAGAAGCAATAAAGGTGAAGGGAGTCATGGAAGCAAAAAACTGATGGATCGGCTGAGGTTCCGCCCCTTAGCAGGCGGGAATGGACTTTTCGAAACGGCGGACGACGCCCTGATACTCGTCACGGAGAGCGGATGGAAGGCGATCACCGAACTTAGCGAAGAATTCGCGGGTGTCAGCGAGGTCAACTTCCCAATCGTCGAGATCGACGCGGAAGAGTTCACGAAGGGTTTCCGGCGAGAGGTGGAGACCGTCGAGAGTGAGGGCTTCCCGGGTGGGGACGAAGCCGATAGGAGTTTCCTCGGCCTGCCCTCTGCCTTCGACGCGTTCGAGAATCCATTTAAGGACGCGGACATTGTCGCCGTAGCCGGGCCAGAGGTATTTGCCATCGGGCCCTTTACGGAACCAGTTGACGTGGAAGATCTTGGGTGGATGCGGGATGCGCCGGCCCATGTCCAGCCAATGCTGGAAATAGTCGGCCATATTGTATCCACAGAAAGGAAGCATGGCCATGGGGTCGCGGCGGGTGATGCCAACGTCCCCCGTGGCGGCGGCAGTGGTTTCCGAGGCCATTGTCGCGCCGACGTAGACCCCGTGCTGCCAATTGAAGGCTTCGAAGACGAGCGGGGCGAGGCGGGCGCGGCGCCCGCCGAAAATGAATGCCGAAATAGGAACGCCTTCAGGGGCTTCGAATTTGGGAGAGATGCTTGGCGATTGCTGCGCGGGAACGGTATAGCGGGAGTTCGGATGGGCGGCCGGACCTTTAGAGCTATCCCAGGTTTCGCCGCGCCAAGTGACCAGGCCCTCTGGATGATCTGTACCGATTCCCTCCCACCAGGGTTCGTCGTTTGGAGTGACGCCGACGTTGGTGAAAATGGTGTTGCGATTGAGGGCGCGCATGACGTTGGGATTGGTCTTCATCCCCGTGCCGGGAGCGACACCGAAGAAACCGGCTTCCGGATTGATAGCGTGGAGATAGCCGTCAGCCCCGACGTGCATCCAGGCGATGTCGTCGCCAATTGTCCAGACCCTGTAGCCCTGGGATTCGAGAGCGGAGACCATCATAGCCAGATTGGTCTTTCCGCAGGCGCTGGGGAACGCCGCAGCCATGTAAGTTACTTTCCCTCCCGGGGATTCCAGGCCGAGGACGAGCATGTGCTCAGCCATCCATCCTTGCTCGCGTGCCATATAACTGGCGATGCGCAGGGCGAAGCACTTCTTTCCGAGGAGGGCGTTGCCGCCGTATCCAGAGCCGATACTCCAGATGAGGCGTTCTTGGGGAAAGTGGGCGATATAACGGCGAAGCGGATCGAGATCGCCAAGGGAATGCAGGCCGGGAACGAAATCAGAGGAGTTGCCGAGGCGGTCTGTGGCTACTTTCCCGATGCGGGCCATAATGCGCATATTCGCGACGACATACGGGCTATCGGTGACTTCCACGCCGACCTTGCTGAGGGGGGAGTTGGCCGGGCCCATGATATAGGGGACAACATACATGGTGCGCCCGCGCATGGAACCATTGAGGAGGGCACCGATTTTGTGTTTGGCGCCATCCGGGTCCATCCAATTGTTGGTGGGGCCCACATCATCCCTGTCCGGCATGCATATAAAGGTCAGGTGCTCGGTCCGGGCGACGTCACTGGGGCTGCTGCGGTGGAGATAGCAGTTGGGATAGGTTTTGGGATTGAGCTGGAATGAATCGGCGTGTTTCAACATCTCGTGAAGCACAGCCTGATTTTCGGCCTCCGAGCCGTCACAGAAGATAATGCGATCCGGCTTGGTAAGCTGGGCGGCCTGGTCAACCCAGGCTTCCATTGGAGTTCCCACGTTCCATCCCCCAAAAAGCAGATGCAATGCATCCAAAGAACAAATCAATAAGCCCTAACCAACCGGTCCCTGGAAGGAAAAGGACTGCAATGCCCGGCGGGGTACTGCAACAGCGTTACGTGTACGAACAGTTTAAGGTAGGGTTCGGGAGGGAAGCAAGTTGAGGGGGTCGAGCAAGGTGGAAGAGGACTGAGATTGAAGAGGGGGCAATTCCAGGGCCAAGGGGAACGGGACGGGCGGAGGCACAAGATGCCGATGCTATGATGAAAGCGTGTACGCACAGAGATTCCAAGTGGATGTGTGGATCAAGGGCGAGCGGAAGAGTTGCCCTCTGGAATGGCTGGATCAATTTTGCATGCGAAATTTTACAAATTCGGCTGAGTTTGACGACACGTTGCCTGTAGGAGAGGGGCGGGTAGAGGTGAGCTTTCGGTTGACGCCGGAGCGGTTTGCGGAGGGCTTGGGGGCGTGGTTGACGCAGAGGGGAAAGGGAGAAGGGGAAGCGGTTAAGGTGGAAGTGAAGAGGATTTGAGAGAGGACGAAATTCGAGCGGCGGCGAGCCGCCGCACTCCAAGAGATTACTCGGCCGCGGGGACGGTTCTGCGTTCGAGCGCGGAACGAATTGCAGGCAGAGCCTTGAGGGCGGCTTCTTCGCCGGCGAGAACAAGTTGGCTGGTCTTCGAAAAATCGTCCCAGACATACGGCGTGACATCCGGTTCGATAACAATATCCGCTTCCTTGCGCCATTCGAGATCGGCGTGCTTCTGAATAATGTTGAAAGAACGGCTGAGAACGTCCGTGAAGGTGCGGGGTTCATCGACGGCGCCCGCTTCCAGGTAGACCGCGATGATGAGTTCCGCGCCTAGAAGAAGCGCGCCTTCGACGGGGACAAGGGCGGTGAGGAAGCCGTCGACGAGGGTGCGTCCTTCATATTTCACGGGAACGAACAAGCCGGGATATGCGCAGGAACCGCGCAGGGGCGGGCCAATCGGGCCACCATGGTAATAGACAGGCAAGCCCATGTTGATGTCGGTGGTGGCGATGGCGAGGGGCTTCTGCAGGTCTTCGAAGCGTTTGACCGGAGTAAAGCGCTCTACGAACTGCTCGAGGCGATTGTTGGTGGCAAGACCGAGCCACGAGGGCGTCCAGCGGCCGAAATCGGTGAATTTGGTTTCGTGGGCGATGCGCTCCATCGCTTCCAGGGACGTGCCAGCGCAATAACCGGTGGCGATAAGGGCGCCGACACTTGTACCGGAGACGACGTCGACCGGGATAGCGGCCTCCCGAAGCACGCGTAGGACGCCGATGTGCGCGATGCCGCGAGCGAAACCCCCAGCCAGAGCAATGCCGACACGAGGGCGCTTAGCGCCTTTGGGCGTGCCACCGTACGCGAAGGCACGGAAAACGTCCCTGGCCATGCGCAGAAAATTCTGCGAGTCCCCGTTTTTCTCCTGGGCCATATCCACCTATTTTACGATGGCCGGGACTTACCAAACACCTGTTTGACCCGCGCGACACCATTTTGTAACCTGTTCTGCTGGCCTAACCTCATTTTCGAAGGCACTCACCATGACACAAAGAATCCAGAAGGCCGCCGTTCTCGGCGCAGGGACCATGGGCGCGCGCATTGCGGCGCATTTTGCAAACGCCGGACTGCCTTGCTTGTTGTTGGACATCGTTCCGAAAGATGCGGCACCGGCCGAAAGAAACAAGATCGTTCTTGCGGGACTGGAGGCGGCGAAGAAGTCGAAACCGGCGGCGTTCTTCACGCCGGGATTTGTAAGCAGGATTTCCATCGGAAATTTTGAAGATGATCTGGCACGCATTGCGGATGCGGACTGGATCATCGAAGTGGTGGCGGAGAACCTGGAGATCAAGAGGAACCTGCTGTCCAAAGTGGCGCAGTTCCGGAAGCCAGGGGCGATTGTCACGACGAACACGTCGGGATTACCAGTTCATCTGATCGCGGAGGGTTTGCCAGAAGAGTTTCAGCAGCATTGGGCAGGGACGCACTTTTTCAATCCGCCCCGTTACATGAAGTTGGTGGAAGTGATAGCGGGACCGAAGACATCGCGGGAGGTGCTGGATACGCTCTCCGATTTTTGCGACCGGCGCCTGGGCAAAGGCGTGGTGATGGCAAAGGACACCCCGAACTTCATCGCAAACCGGATTGGCACGTTTTCCATGCTGAATGCGTTGCGATTGATGGGCACGCTGGGAATGACGATCGAGGAAGTGGATGCGTGCACGGGACCAGCCGTGGGATGGCCGAAGTCCGCGACGTTCCGGACCGCGGACATTGTGGGATTGGACGTGCTGATGCACGTGGTGAAGAACATTTACGAGACGGCGCCTCACGATGAATCGCGGGAGGCGTATAAGATTCCTGTGTTTGTGGAAGAGATGGCGAAGCGGCACTGGCTGGGCGACAAGACAGGACATGGATTTTACAAGCGGATGAAAGGCGGAGAAGGCGAGAAGGAAATTCTGACACTCGACTTGCATACGATGGAGTACCGCCCGCGGCACAAAGCGAAGTTCCATTCGATCGAAGCCGGGAAGGCGGTCGAGGACACGCGCGAGCGGTTGCGCGGATTGCTGACGCCGCTGTTTGAGGGCCAGAAGACGGATAAAGCGCAGCAATTCATCTGGGGCGGACTTTCGGAGATGTGCCTGTACGCGGGAAGGCGCATGCCGGAGATCTCCGACCACATCGAGGATGTGGACCGCGCGATGCGCTGGGGATTCGCATGGGAATTGGGACCGTTTGAGAGCGTGGATGCGATCGGACTGCCCGCATTCGCAGAACAGGTGAGGAAAGAAGGACGGAGTTTGCCGCCGATTTTCGAGAAAGCGCTGGCGAGCGGGCGAAAGAGCTTCTATGAATCGGTGAAGGGCACGACCTCGGTGTTCGATTTCGGCAGCGGGTCGATGAAGAAGGTGGAAGAACCGGCGGGAATCCTGATCCTGAAGAATCTGAAGGAGGCGGGACGCGAAATAGAGCGCAACGCGGGTGCCAGCCTGATCGATTTAGGCGATGGCGTGGTCTGCTGCGAATTCCACGCGAAGATGAATGCGATCGGCGCGGACCTGATTGCCATGATTCACAAAGGATTGAAGAGGCTGGAAACCGATTTTAACGCGATGGTGATTGCCAATCAGGCGACGAATTTTTCCGTCGGCGCAAACCTGATGATGGTACTGATCGCCGCACAGGAGCAGGAGTGGGACGAATTGCACCTGGCGGTGAAGCAATTCCAGAACGTGAATCTAGCGATCAAGTATGCGCCGAAGCCGGTCGTCGCGTCTCCGCAGGGAATGGCCCTGGGGGGCGGGTGCGAAATCAGTCTGCATGCGGCAAAGATTCACGCGGCAGCGGAGGCCTATATCGGATTAGTGGAGACAGGAGTGGGATTGATTCCCGGCGGAGGCGGCACAAAGGAGATGCTGATTCACGCGAATGAAAACGCGGCCTCCGGAGATGATTTGGATCTGTTCCACACACTAAGGCCGGTGTTTGAAAGCATTGCCATGGCGAAGGTGGGAACGAGCGCGGAAGAGTGCCGCGAACTGGGATACTTGCGGCGCGGCGATGCGGTTTCCATGAATCGTGAGCGATTGGTGGCGGATGCCAAGCAGACGGCGCTGGCGTTGGCAGAAGGAGGGTGGAAGCCCGGTGCTTCGTCGTGGCAGGAAGGAGCGCAGTCAACGCAGATCAAGGTGTTGGGCGAGCCGTTTTTGTCGGCCGCAAAGATGGCGATTCACATGATGGCAAGAGGCGGGTACGCGTCGGATTACGATGCACATGTGGCAAGAAAACTGGCGAATATCCTAGCGGGCGGGGCACTCTCCGCGCCCCAGATGGTTAGCGAGCAGTATGTGTTGGATCTGGAGCGGGAGGCGTTCGTTTCGTTGTGCGGAGAGAAAAAGACGCAGGAGCGAATCGCTCATACGCTGAAAACGGGTAAGCCGCTGAGGAATTAGAGAAGCAAAAAGAAGCCGCCGAATACAGGTTGCCTGGACGGGATCCAGCGAAAGCAAGCCGCCACGCTCCAAAAGCGGATAAAATCGTATTGCGATAGACGGTAAAAATGCTTATTCTCCGGTGCAGGAGAAAAACATGCAAAAACTACTGGCACCGCGAGAAGCCGCGAACATTCTGGGCATCAGCTATCCCACCTTGAAGCAGTGGATTTACCACAAGAAAATCAAAACGGCGAAAACGCCCGGCGGGCACCATCGCGTGCCGGAATCGGAGATTGACCGGCTGTTTCCGAAGAAGCTGGAGCGGGGCGACATCGCCACTCGGCGAGGCAATTTCCGGAAGATCAGCGGTCGCAATCAATTGATTGGACGGGTGATCGGATTGAAGTTCAGCGGATTGCTGGCGCAGGTGACGTTGGCGATTGGCGAGCAGCACATCACCTCGATCATTACGGCCGATGCGGCGCGGGAATTGCGATTGAAGGTGGGAGAGCGGGCGGCGGCGCTGGTAAAGTCGACGGAAGTCATGATTCTGAGAGTTTGAGAAGAAGAGGCAACGGAGCAAGGAAGTGGGGATGAGGGGTCTGAATGAAGATCGTGCGGAAATTGGGAGTTGTTTCTTTTTTGCTGCTATGGGGAGTGGGTGCGCGGGCGCAAACACTACGCGTTGCGGCGGCTGCCGACCTGCACTTCGCGATGAATGAACTCGGCAGCCAATTTGAGAAGAACACTGGAACAAAAGTGGCGATCAGCTATGGATCGAGCGGGAATTTCCGGGCGCAAATCGAGAATGGGGCGCCGTTTGATGTGTTTTTCTCTGCCGATGCACAGTATCCCCGGCAGTTGGTCTCGGCGGGCGTGGCGGATGGGCAATCGCTGACGGTGTACGCAGTAGGGCATCTGGTTGTGTGGGCACCGGCGGACGCGAATTTACGACTTGGGGAAAGAGGATTTGAGGCGCTGAAAGACGGACGCGTGAAAAAGATCGCCATTGCCAATCCCGAGCACGCGCCGTATGGCAGGGCGGCAGTAGAAACGTTGCAGAAGGCGGGAGTTTACGAGCAGGTCAAATCCAAGCTGGTGTATGGGGAAAACATTTCGCAGGCCGCACAATTTGCGCAATCCGGCAGCGCACAGGCGGGAATGATCGCGCGTTCGCTAACGTTCTCTGAAAGCATGAAGGGCGGAGAAGTGTGGGAGATACCCGCGGAGTTCTATTCGCCGTTGTTGCAAGAGGCGGTTATCGTGCAAGCGTCGCCCAATAAAATTGCAGCGAAGGCGTTTTTGGAGTTCGTGAAAAGTGACGAGGGACGGAAGATTCTTTCGAAGTACGGACTGACACCGCCAGAGAGCATGACGAAGCCATGAGTGGCGAAGCTCTCCTGTTGTCGCTGAGGCTAGCATGCACGGTATCAGCGCTGCTGCTGGTGATCGCGTTGCCGCTGGCTTACTGGCTGTCCTTCACGGCGTGGAGAGGAAAATTTCTGCTCGAATCGGTGGTGGCGCTGCCGCTGGTGTTGCCGCCGACGGTGCTGGGGTTCTACGCGCTGCTCGCACTGGGTCCGCATGGGTGGCTGGGGAAAGTGTGGCAAGCGCTGTTCGGGCATTCGCTGGCGTTCACGTTTACGGGACTGGTGCTGGCGTCGATGCTGTATAGCCTGCCCTTTGCGGTGCAGCCATTGGTGACGAGCTTTGAATCGCTGGACCGGCGGCTGTTGGATGCGTCGTCGGTACTGGGAGCCGGACGGGGGCGGTCGTTCTTTCGAATCATTCTGCCGCTGGCGTGGCCGGGGGTAGTTACGGCAGTGGTGTTGAGCTTCGCACACACACTGGGAGAATTCGGCGTGGTGCTGATGGTGGGGGGAAATCTGGCGGGAATAACGAGAACGGTGTCGATCGATATTTACGATCGCGTGCAGGCTCTGGACTATGCCGGAGCACATCAAACAGCCTTGTTTTTGCTTGTAATTTCGTTTGTTGTGCTTTCCCTGGTATACGGAGTGAATCGCCGCATATGGTCGCCCTGGAGCAACCGGTAGGCGCTTCATGCTTTCTGTTCACATCGAGAAGAAGTTCAAGAAGGCTGGAACACCGACATTTCAATTGAAAATCCACGAAGAATTTCTCCGCGGGTTTACGGTGCTTTTTGGCCCATCAGGCGCGGGGAAGTCCACATTGCTCGATTGCGTCGCGGGACTAGTGGCACCGGACCAGGGAAGGATTGATTTCGACGGAGAGATTTTCTTTGACGCCGGGAAGGGAATTTCCCTGCCACCGCAAAAACGCAACATCGGGTATGTGTTTCAATCGCTGGCGCTGTTTCCGCATTTTTCTGTAGAAGAGAATGTCGCTTACGGGGTGGTGAGATTGCCGACAGACCAGCGATCAGTGCGGCTGGAACGGGCTCTCGAGTCTTTTCATATCAGGAAGTTGCGAGGGCGAATGCCGGGGGAACTTTCTGGAGGAGAAAGGCAGCGCGTGGCTCTGGCGCGCTCTGTGATTACAGAGCCGAGAGTACTTTTGTTGGACGAGCCCTTGACTGGATTGGATGGGGCGTTGCGTCAGGCGATTCTGGAAGACTTGCGAGAGTGGAACGCAGAACACCGGATCCCTATTTTGTACGTGACGCACAACCGGGAAGAGGTAGACGCGATTGGGGATCGCGTGGTGGCGATGGTGGACGGTCACGTGCGTGGACGGGGAACTCCGCAGGAAGTGCTGGATGCTCCACGGGCGACGGCATTGGCCCAGGCAGCAGGATTCGAAAATTTAGTTCATGGGCGAGTGTTGGAACTTCGAGCGAGCGATGGAGTGATGAGAGTTTTGCTGGATGACAGTGCGTGCGAGTTGGAGGTTCCTCTCGGTAACGCGGAGATTGACGAAAGAGTCCGAGTAGCGATCCGGGCGGGGGACATATTGGTAGCGACGGAATTGCCGTACGGGCTCAGTGCGCGCAACGTCTTGCCTGGAACAGTGGAGTCTGTGGAGGAGAGAGGAACGATCGTACAACTTCAGGTTAACGCAGGAGTGCGATTTGCCGTGAACATTACGCCAGGAGCGATGCGATCCCTGGAGCTTCAAGAAGGGGCACAGGTTTGGCTGGTGATAAAGACGCACTCCTGCCATGTGGTCACTCCGCGGTGATGAGCGCTCTGCTACTATGAATAGTTCGCTCCGCTGAGGATTACCGTGCCAGAGAAGATGCGCAAGAAAGGAAGGACGCCGAAGCCGCTGCGGCCCCGGAAAGGTCCGCGCGGCGCCAAGCAAACAAAACCGGCGACCCGCCTGGAAGAAGTGCTGCAGAGCGCGGCAAATATATTTTTCGCGAAGGGATTTCACGCGACAAGCATCGAGGACGTTGCCCGCGACGTGGGGATGCTGAAGGGTTCGCTGTACTACTACATCAAATCGAAGGACGATTTGCTGTTTCAGTTGCTTTTGGCGGGGATTGAGGACGGAGATGCCTATATCGCACAGCAGATCGATACGGAAGGCGATCCTCTGGAGCAGCTGGAGGGGGCGATTCGCGCGCAGATCGACTACATCATCCAGAAACGCGTGCAGTTCGGGTTGTTCCTGCATGAATTCGATTCGCTCTCAGGGAAGCGGCAGCACAAATTGATTTCCGTGATGTCGCGGTACAACTCGCGGTTCGTGGAGTTGGTGCGGCGCGGGCAGGAGCAGGGAAAAATCATCGAAGGAGAGCCGTGGATCATCGTCAACGGCATTCTGGGAATGTGCAACTGGCTGTACAGGTGGTATGACACGGACGAGATTTCCGACCCCGAAAAGGTGAAGCAGATTTTTGTGAGGATGCTGCTGCAAGGGGTACGGAGGGCGCAGGCGATTCCTTGAGGGGGAGAAGCAGGCCAATTGGATGGCTGGCAACGGCCGGGCGAGGTTGCAGAAACTCCGGCGGTCCGAAAGAATCAACAAGCAATACCAAACCAGTGTGACGGAAACCCAA
>Ga0187779_10000187_pt1 | contig 45553 bp, 50 predicted proteins | sample 1015_Q2_SP10_10__FD_132435 | JGI IMG/M metagenome (GOLD analysis project Ga0187779, IMG submission 132435) | Tropical peat soil microbial communities from peatlands in Department of Meta, Colombia - 1015_Q2_SP10_10_MG | ecosystem: Environmental > Terrestrial > Soil > Wetlands > Peat | place...
AGGGAGATAGCCCTCTTCGAGAGTCTCGGCATCTGCTTCGGGAGGAAGCCGCAGAAGTACGAATACGAACTCCTCGAAAAGAAGGGGTCGATAGAGAGGCACCTCTAATTGGACGGCGCACATCAGAGGAGAGAGGCAGTGCTGTTACATCCTGCCTTTTTATTTCATTCGAACAGTTTCTTCAATCCCGAAGGACGGAAGTGGGGCGAGGGAACATCAAAGGAGTCTAAGTTCCTCGGCATACCTTCTGAAGAGGTCTAGACCTCTCTTGTGCTCGGCATCGAGGTCATAGGATATCCTCTCCCAATAGGAGACGAGTCCCTCTTCGGAGAGGATGCCGAGAAGCGGAGATTCTGACGCTATCGTTTTCAGATCCTTGAATGCCCTGACTTTCGCTGCGTCGAGGTCTTCCCTGAACCGTTCAAGGCGTGAGGTTTCGGTCACGGAGTCTTTTCGCGCAATCCATAGTGCAAAGACGGCGGGGAGCCCGGTGTTGCGATACCAGATCTCTCCGAGGTCATAGATGTGGAGCCCAGGCCACCGATTCGCTTCCCGCAATGCGTCGTCTCCGATGAGGAGGTACGCCGGGTATGATTCCAGACCCTGGGGGAGGGGTTCACTCGTGAGTTTCAGGGGGCAGGCGCATCCGTAGAATTTCCTGAGGATGACATGGAGGAGCGCAACGGAAGTCTCCGACTGGGATGAGGCGAGAACCGTGGAACCGTCAAGCTTCTCGATCGGTTTTCGGCTGAAGAAGAGAATGCTCCCGACCGGCCCGAAGGAGCTTATGGAATGACCCTCCAAAAAGGTGTAGGCATCTCCGTGCCTCAGGTATTCGATCGAAGATGACGGGCTGACATCGATCCCACCTTCTCTTAGGAGTCTGTTGACAACGGACGGGACACCATCGGTGAACTCATAACCCCGGGGTCCCGAAATCTTCTCAAGCGCGTAAAAGATCGGAAAGAGATTTGCGTAGGGAATCCGTCCTATCTTTAGATGGCCTTGGGCCAAAAATTTCTCCTCCTGACTCATTTTCTCTTTTCCATTTTGAATTTCGAAGGACGTGAAGACCACGAACTCCGGCCTAACCGGCAGCGATAGTGAAGCTATGTCTCGTTCTTATTCTGTCGCTTTGGAGTCTGCTCTTTATCTTCTCTCGCCTGACCGGCATCGTTGCGAGGGGTAAGAACTCTCTTCGCTCCGACAAAATTATTTCTGAAGGGCTCGTCGGAAAGACTGCTCACCGCGACGCCTTTCTTCCCCCTACTGGAATGGATGAAGTTTCCGTCACCGGCGTAGATGCCGACATGGTCTATCCTGTTCGCCTTTCCGGACTTGAAGAAGACCAGATCTCCGGCCTGAAGCTCTTCAGGCAGCACATCGAGGCCTTCTTCCGCCTGCAGATAGGAATCCCTCTTCAGATAAATGCCGTTCAACCGAAACGCGGTATAGACAAATCCAGAACAATCCATGCCGCCCTTCGTGATCCCTCCCCATTTGTAACCGGAACCATAAAACTTCGAAGCCTGCAATATGTCTTTGGCCGTAACCTCTTTCGCGAGGCCCTCACTTTCTACCCACGCCGCTTCGATAGGAAGGTATCCCGTGGTACCATCCGGGAGGGCGACCACTTCATATCGCCTGTTGTCCCTGGTGAGGAGGGGAAGCCTTGTGCCAGCGTAAACATTTATATACGAGCCATCCCTGAAGGTGATTCGTGTCATTGCGTTCCTCACCTGAACGATGCTCTTGCCTTTAAAGAGAGAAGTGTCAGGCGGTGACGAGATATTCGCCTTCCTGATCCATCCACGGTAGTCTTTCTGGGATGGGATGTAGCCATAGGCCCAGTCCTTATCCTCCCTGATCACCTTGAACTCATCGCCGAGGAGTACTTCAGTTACGCGTTCAGATTCCTGTGAATTTGTGGAGAAGACTTCCGAACTCGGCACATTTACAATTGCCAATCTTTCTCTATCGATGACTGTCTTGCTGGAGCTGACGCTCTTCTCGACTTTCTTCTTCGCCTGTTTCGCGGTGCGAGACGGCGCACCCGCGTATGCAGAGGAGGAACAGAAAAGAAATACTCCCAGGCAGAGAACAATGAGAGTCGTCTTTCCGGCAATCTTTCCGATCATGGCATCCTTTCGCCTCGGCCTATGAGAAGCAGGTCAGCCATCTCGACCCCCTCTTGGAGGGCGACAGACGAAGGTGTCTTCTTCAACCCTTCTACGTAGACTTCCCTTGCCTTCTGGAACATGCCGAGAAAAAGATAGACTCTCGCGAGCCTCTCGTACGCGAGGACCGTCTGGGGCCCAAATAGAATGGCCTTCTCGTACAGTTCGATCGCTTTTGAGAGTTCTTTCTTGTCTTCGTATATCTTCCCGAGCATGGTAGAGGCCTTTACCGCGTCCGGGTTCATCTCAACGTACTTGAGCAGTCGCTCCTCAGCCGTCGCAAAGTCTCCTGCTATGAAGGCCTTTTCTCCCTCCGTGTAGAGGCTCATCGGTATGACCTGAACAATGGCATACCGGTTCGGTTCCATCGTGATGACGCCGCTTGTCTCTCCCTCCCGGAGATTTGACAGGGCTTCCTGTATGGATGCGTGAACGGAGTTCAGGGCGACTTCCCCGAGGTAGCCGTACGTCGCCCTCGTCGTGTCGTCCACAGACCGCTCCTTCGCGAGCAGGGCGAAAGACGCACCGTTCCTTATCTGCGACAGGATGTCCTGAGCATCCGATTCCCTGCCGGTGAGGATGATCCTCAGGTGCATTCTCTTATCCTCTGTACTCTTTGCGGTCTCAGTCTTTGACTTCACGCTTATCGGTACTTCGCCTTTCCGCGTCTCTTCCTTCGGCACTTCCGCCTTCAGAGGTTCACTCTTTATCACACCGCTCTCCAGACCCGTATTTTCGCTCGGTCGACTCTTGATGGTTTCCTTCGTGGAGGGAACGCTTGCCACAGGTGAAAGCCGAGTCTTTGTCTTCTCCATGCCCCTCTTCAGTGTTTTCGAGTCCGGCACGTGGCGGAGGCCTTCATCGTAAAGGTCTCTCGCCTGCTCTAATTGCCCGGTGCGAAGGTACAATGCGGCCAACCGCTCATAGGCCTCTTCAGATACGGGATCGAAGCGCAGGGCGTCTTTGTAATACTCCTCAGCCCTCTTCGCCTCATTTCCGGCCTCATAGATCTGTCCGAGAATGACACGCGCCTTTACCGCGTCAGGATTGAGTTCGACATGTTTTAGAAGATTCATCTCCGCTGTCTTAACGTCTCCCGATCTGAATGCCTTGGCCCCTTTTCTATAATATGCAAGATCCACCACAAGGAGGAGCGCGTGTCTATTGTCTCCAAGGGGAATGACTTCGCTGACCTCACCCTCTCCCATCCTGAAGGCAGCTTCCTTCAAAGGTTTATCGAGACTCTCAAACGCGGTCTCTTCGATCTCCCCGTATCTCTCCCTGCTTCCTTTATCAAGAGACGATTCCTTTGCCAGAGAAGCGAATGATTTGCCCCCATGTATTTCGGAAAGAAGCTTTTCCGCATCTGCCCGCTCGCTCACCACAATGATTCTGACAAGCGGCTTTCTTGCCGCATGGAGGGGCGACGCGAAAAAGGCGAGAGAGAGAAGAGGAAAAGCGCAATATGCAAACAACTCGCGTCGATGGATGTGCAATGTCCTTTTCATCGGTTCCGTCCCGGAGGAGAAAGAGAAATCCCGGCTTTCCTGCGTGACCGGTATTTTCTCCTGACTCCTATCAACAATTCAGGGTCTCAAGAATCGACTTCGCTCGAGATGCCTCTCAGCATAAGCTCTTCGTCATTCTTTCCAGAGCTCACGATTCTTTTGTGGCTATTTTACCCGATTCCAAACGATTATTTCCAGAGAAAAAATGAGATTTTACCAGAGAAAAAAGAGAAAAGGGACGTGAAGCGATGGGGGATGACCGGGCCGGAATATCCCGGGAAGTGGCTCGGAAATGTCGCAGATATCGGTTTTGCGAAAAATCGCATCATTGTTTCATGATAAGTAAGAGAGGTAAAAAGAGATGAAGGCCCTATGGAATCTATCAGTAATCATAATGGTTTTCATCGTTCTACCGGTCATGGCGCATGCTCAGACCTCAGGGGTCCCGCCACTTTCTCAGCCTCTCGTGAGGGAAGGCACGTTGGCGAGCGACCTTGCCGCCGCATTGAATATCGGAACTCCGGCGAGCGAGGCCGAGGCTGAAAGTGCTCTGAGCGACGTCGGAATAGCTCCAAGAAACGGCTGGATTGCGGATTATCCGGTAACGCCGGATATTGTCGGAGAGCTGCAGACTTCCATTAATGAAGCCGCGTCAGGCGGGAGGATATCGATGGATAACAATGCGGCACTGAAAGCGTTTCAGGATATCATGTTCGGGTACAATCTATCCGTAGCTGCGGACGTATCAGGTGCGGGTGGGGGCGAGACATCAGCCCCGAATTATCCTGATTCCGAGTCGGTCAACGACTACTATTACGAGGAGGGTCCTCCGGTCGTGACGTATTATTCCCCGCCGCCTGACTATGCATACCTGTACAGCTGGGTTCCGTATCCATTCTGGTGTTTGGGGTTCTCGTTCACAGGGTTCTTCGTCCTGTCCGATTTTCATGTGAGACGGCACAGGCACGGGCATGATGAATTTATCACTAACCATTTCCACGATTTCAGAACAGGGAGGGTGATACGTATTGATGCTGCGAGCAGAGCTCAAGGCAGGACGTTTTCGTCGTCGACGGCGGGAGGAGCTCAATCAGGCGTCCCGTCCGCAACGGCCAACAGCGGGAGGTCATGCAGTTCATGTCACTATAGCGTGCCTTCTGCCGGCGGCAGGTCATCCGGTTTTTCTGGCAGGGGTCTTTCCGGCGGAGGTGGCAGGGGGTCCTTCGGAAGCCTCTCCGGCGGTTCTCCTGGAGGCGGCTGGAGGCGTTAACCGGCTGTCTCTTTTACATGGCTTAATGCAACCCGCATGAGACGAAGAAGAGCGGATTGCACTCGCCTCGCAAACTGTTACTCAAAGACCGCCCTGATGCGGGTCGGACCTGATCGGCAATTTCGTTATGCTTCCTGGAGAACCTTAATCGCCTTCTTGTCGTCTGCAGTCTTGAATACGCAGGTCGCTGTCTTTCCGGAACTCGTGGTGGAATAGAAATAGTAGATCATGATGCCGGCATTCGCGATGATCCTCGATATCTTCTCGAGCGCCCCGACCTTGTTTGCCGTCTCGACCATGATCACCGACGAATCCTGTATCTCATCGGCGCCGATCTTTTCGAGGGCCTTCTCGGCTTTGATGAGATCGTCGACGATGAGCGTGAACGTTGCCTTACGGCGCATCCCGCTCGCCGAGTAACCCGTTCCGGCAAGGATGTTCACACATTCGGCAGCGACAGCCGCCGCCACCTTCGCGGTCAGTCCCACGCTGTCGACGAAGGTAGCGGTGATCTCTTTCGCCGTCTTAGCGGTAAAGGAACGTGTTGCGGTTTTTTTTGCTGCCGGCACGACCTTCGTTGCCGGCTTCTTCGTAGCCGCCCTTGATTTCTTCGGGGTCGTTTTCCTTGATGCCTTAGCCATGGTTTTTCTTGCCTCCTTTATCTCCGTAAAATGCGATCGTTCTCTTCAGGGATGGCAGGAAATAAATTGACTGAGGATATCCTGCCAGCAAGAAATCATTCTAAGTTTACTATATTGTCTGGTTACAGGACAAGCGTTCTCATGGAAGACCCCTACGGTTCACTAGGGTGTCACGCGTCAACCTCTCAAACTTGATTGGATCGAGACGAAAGCTGTCTTGTATAGCTTTCTTTTCAAATCTTTCTATAATTCGCGTGACGCGTGCTGAGGTGTCGAAATGAGTGTCCCGCATTTCGGAGGCGATTTTCTTTTCGGCTCGAAATGACTTATCCGGATTTGTGGATGAAATATATCTCACATCTTGTGTCACGCAAGAGACAAAACCACTATATTTAGTAATTTTAAAAAATAAAATTTTTTTCATATTTTTTTCTTGACAACGTATTTCCTTTCTTATATAGTTGGTGGTAAATAGTGGTAAAAAGTGGGGGGAGATGCCAGCTTTTTCTGGTAAACATTATTACACCGTTGATGAAAAGGGAAGACTGATCATTCCCGCTCCTTTCAGAGAGATATTCTCCACACATTATAGCTCAAGATTATACATCACCAATGCGGCCTTTGACCGCTGTCTTCATATCTACCCCTACGAAGAATGGAGCAGGCTCGAAGAGAAAGTCAGGGCGCTCCCGAAGATGCTCGAAGATGTGCGGATATTTATGCGCCGCGTTGTTGCCTCGGCTCAGGAATGTTCCCTGGATAAACAGGGAAGGCTCCTGATCCCTGCGGCGCACAGGGAAGACGCGGGGATTAAGGGCGACGTCGTGATTGTCGGACAGATCGAGAAGATAGAGTTGTGGGACAGGAAGGAATGGGAAAGCGTCATTGATCTCAGCAACATCGACAGGAAGACGGTTGAAGAGCGTTTAGCTGCCTACGGTCTTTAGATGACCGTGCACCTTCCCGTAATGGCAAGGGAGGTTGTGGAGATGCTCGATATAAGTCCGGGGGGAACATATATTGATGCTACAGTCGGTCTCGGCGGTCATGCAGAGAGGATGCTCGCGAAGATGAAGGGGGGAAGACTCATCGGTATCGACAGGGACGAAGCGGCTCTGAATGCGGCGCGCGAGAGACTGAAGGACGGTCAGGTCATCCTGAGGCAGGGGAAATTTTCGGATCTCGAAGATCTCCTTTCGGGATTGGGCGTTCACGCCGTGGATGGAGTACTCTTCGACTTCGGTGTCTCGATGATGCAGTTCAAGTCTCCCGGCAGGGGATTCAGTTTTTCCTCGGATGAGCCGCTCGATATGAGGATGGATCGCAGACAGAATCTGACGGCCGGGGACATCGTGAATACCTATTCCGAGAGAGAACTCGAAAGAATCCTGGAAGAGTATGGTGAGGAGCGGTTTGCGAGAAAGATCGCAAAAACGCTCGTGGCGTTACGCGTAAAACAAAGTATTACCACCTGCGTCGAACTTGCTGGTATCGTGAGCACTGTCATCAGGAGGCGTGGGAAGCATCACCCCGCGACGAAGACATTCCAGGCGCTGCGGATCGCGGTGAACGACGAGATCGCCGAGATAGCGAAGGGTCTTGCGGGTGCAATCGGCCTCCTCCGCCCCGGGGGAAGACTCTGCACGATCGCATACCACTCGCTCGAGGACAGGACCGTGAAGAATTTCATGCGCAATGCACAGCATGAAGGGCTCATCAGGATATTGACGAAGAAACCCCTGACTCCCTCGTATGACGAGATACGCTCGAATCCGTCTTCGAGGAGCGCAAAGCTGAGAGGAGCTGAGAAGGTATGATTTATGTGAGACGGAGGAGTATGGTATCATATGTCGTTGCGCCGTTAAGTGTAGCCCTTCTTCTCTGCGGAATCTTCGGCATCGTCTGGCTCAGGTCGAATCTCATATCCCTTGAATACGGCATCAGCGAACTCGAGAAAAAGAGACTGGAGAACCTGAGAGAAACGAAGATGCTCATAGCGGAGAAGTCTGCCCTGCTTTCCCTCCAGAAGGTCGAGAAGACAGCGGCCCTTAATCTCGGTCTTGTCTTTCCGAACAGGACAAAGGTCGTTGCTGTGAAGGTGAAAGATTCTGGGCCGATACGGGCATCTCTCGAGACGGCACAGAAGGGGAATGCGAAAGGCTCATACGAGGCTGACAGTGCAGGCGGGGGGGCGCTCTGAGGGAGAACACGCTGTTTTTTGCGTCGTGGCAACCGGGTAAAGAAAAAGGTGGCGTCGGTTTTCAAGTCAGGGTTTCGCGCTTCGGCGGTGCCCGATGAGGAAGCGCGCTGTCATTTTGAATACGGCGCTCTGTTTCTGTTTTTTTATCGTAATCGTAAGGCTGGCAGATATCATGCTCTTGAATCACGGAAGGTTTTATGAAAAGGCGAAGTTCCAGCAGGAGAAACAGGAAGATGTCAGAGTCAGACGGGGGATCGTCTTCGACAGAAGGGGGAGGGAGATGGCCGTTAACCTCGATCTCGAATCAGTCTACTGCGACCCCTTCGAGATAGATTCCCCTGAGGCGAGCGCCCGCAAAGTTTGTGAGATTATGAACAGGCCGGAGAAGGCGATATTGAGCAAGCTTTCGTCCGAAGGACGGTTTGTCTGGATAGAGAGGAAACTGGACCCCGCAGTTGCGAAGAGGATGAGGGAGTCGAAGATCAAGGGGATCGGTTTTATGCCCGATGCCAAGAGATTCTATCCGAAGGCCGCCCTGGCGGCTCACATCCTCGGCTTTGTCGATATCGACAACAGGGGAATCGAAGGAGTCGAACTGAAATATAATGACCGCCTCAGGGGGAATGGGGGGAAGATTATTTTCGCGAGGGACGCCAGCGGAAGGACACTGTCCCAGGGCGTCGAGATGGAATCCAAGGGGAACAATCTCGTCCTTACCATCGATGAAGGTCTACAGTACATGGTTGAATCTGAACTCGAAGCGGCGGTTAAACAGTGGCATGCGGTTGCCGCTACCGCGATCATGATGGACCCCTTCAACGGCGAGATACTCGCCCTCGCAAACCTTCCTTCCTTTGATCCCAACAAGACTGCCGAGAGCAGGAATTTCGAACGGAGGAACAGGGCGATCACCGACTGTTATGAACCTGGTTCCACCTTCAAGATCATCGTCGGTACCGCGGCCATCGAGGAAAAGGCGGTAACCCTTGATTCGCCCTTCGACTGCAGCAGGGGCTCTGTCGAAGTGGGAGGGAGGACGATACACGACGCGCACAGACACGGTTTTCTCACCTTCAGAGAGGTGATCCAGAAGTCTTCCAATGTCGGCTCTGTGATGATCGGCATGAGGCTCGGGAAGGAAAAGGTATATCAATACGCCAAGGCCTTCGGCTTCGGCGAAAAGACGGGGATCGACCTGCCGGGCGAGGTCTCTGGCTGGATTCGGCCGCCGGAACGGTGGTCCGGTGTCTCACTCGGCTCTATCTCGATCGGACAGGAAGTGGCAGTCACCCCTCTGCAGGTCCTGAGGGCCTACGCAGCGATAGGAAATGGGGGCCTCCTCGTGAGACCCCATGTGGTGTCGAGGATTCTGAATCCTGAAGGCAAGCCTCTCTGGTCTTTTCAGTCTGATGCAAAGAGGGCTATCTCCGCTCAGACGGCGGGTACGTTCAAGGAGATCCTCAAGACCGTTACCGAGGAGGGCGGAACCGCGAAGAGCGCCGCCGTGGAGGGAAACTATGTGGCCGGGAAGACCGGGACTGCCCAGATCATAGACCCTCATACGAAGAAGTATTCGCGGGAAAAGTATGTGAGCTCATTTGTGGGCTTTGTGCCCGCAGACAATCCCCGGATGGCGATGATCATCGTAATCTACGAGCCGAAGGGGCAGATATACGGAGGTGTTGTCGCAGCTCCGGTCTTTAAGAAGATTGCGGAGAGTGCGCTCTCTTATCTCAATGTCCCGAGGGAAGATACCCGGGCAAACACCCTGATGGTCGCGCGATGAAACTGTCCGATATTCTTTGTGATTGTGATTATGAGCTCGCTGCCGGAAGCGGATCGGTAACGGCCGGTTCACCTTCATCCGGCGGCGGGAGGCTTCCCGATGTCGAGATAGGGGAAATTGCATACGATTCGCGGAAGGTGTCAGGAGGTGCCCTGTTTGTCGCTGTCAGGGGCGACCGTTTCGACGGCCGGAACTTTATCTCCGACGCGATCGCAAAAGGTGCGGTTGCGGTAGTGCATGAAAAGACAGGTCTATTGACGGATCCTCCGGCACCCACCTCTTTTCAAGGAGCGAACGGGAGTTCGCCCGTTTTCATCCGAGTAGACGACAGCAGGAAGGCCCTCGCCTGCGTCTCGAACAACTTCTTTGAGAGGCCTTCGGAGGAGGTGCCGGTCATCGGCGTGACCGGCACGAACGGAAAGACGACGACGACCTATCTCATCAAGGCGATACTCGAGGCGTGGGATAAAGCCACGGGGCTGATCGGCACGATACGGTACCTCGTAAAAGAGGCCGAATGTGCCGCTCCCCACACGACGCCGGAGTCTCTCGAATTTCAGGGGCTTCTCCGGAAGATGGTTTCAGCGGGATGCGCCTACGTCATAACCGAGGTCTCTTCCCATTCCCTCTCGCAGCAGAGGGTCGACTATACGAGCTTCCAGAGCGCGGTCTTCACGAACCTCACGAGGGATCATCTCGATTTTCACGGGACGATGGAGCGGTATTATGACGCGAAGAAGAGGTTGTTTACCGAACTCCTCCCCGAGAGCGGGACCGCCGTCATTAACCTGGATGATCCGTGGGGGAAAAGGCTCCTGAGTGAGATAAAGAGAACTGCGGTCACGTATGGCGTGATCCCGGAAGCGGACATCACCGCAGAAGAGGTGGAGTACACCTTCTCAGGGGTCTCCTTTCTCTTGAGGCAGAGGGGGGCGGGAAGTGTGCGGATAGACTCACCGATGATCGGCTCGGCGAATCTATACAACATCCTCGCCGCAGCCGCAGCCGCCATGGCCTTGGGTGTGCCGATGGAAGTTATCGGGAAGGGCCTGAGGACCGTTCCTCCTGTTGAGGGAAGGCTTGAGAAGGTCGATGAAGGCCAGGGTTTCCTCTGCATCGTCGATTATGCTCACACTCCGGACGCCCTCGAACAGCTCATCTCCGCAGTCAGGGAGATCATCGCTGGGGAAGGCGATGTCAGTATCATCACCGTCTTCGGCTGCGGGGGGGACCGGGACAGGGGGAAGAGGCCGGTCATGGGCGAGATAGCGACGAGACTCAGCGACCATGTATTCATAACCTCGGACAACCCGAGAAACGAAGACCCCATCGGGATTATCAAAGAGATCGAATCGGGCATAGAGAAGGCCAATTACCGTGTGGTCCCTGAAAGGGCTGAGGCGATAGCACTGGCGGTCGAGAAGGCGGGTGACGGAGACATCCTCATTATCGCGGGGAAGGGGCACGAGAATTATCAGGAAGTGGGAGAGAGGAGATACCCGTTCAGTGACCGGGAAGTTGCGCAAGAGGCGATAAGGAGGAAGAAGCAGAAAATAGTCGGCAACACATGAGGGAATAGCAAGAGCATTTTTTCTCTGTAAAGGAGTATGGGGACAGTGACGGTCAGCGATATCATTAAGGCAACAGGGGGGAAGATCATTTATGGTAATCCCGACGCCGTCTTTACCGGTATCTCGATAGATTCAAGGACCATCGGGAAGACCGAACTCTTCGTCCCTCTGAAGGGCAGGAACTTCGACGGACATAAGTTTCTCATAGATGCCCTCAGGAGAGGGGGAGGAGCTCTCGTGAGCATCCCGCCGGCGGAACCGGTGAAGGGAATGACGATGGTCTTCGTGAAGAACACGCTCAAGGCGCTTCAGGACATTGCACACTATGAAAGGATGAAGAGGGCGATCACGGTCGTCGGCATCACCGGTACGAACGGCAAGACGACGACCAAAGAGTTGACCGCCTCGATACTCGGGATGAGCCACAGGGTCCTGAAGACTTCGGGAAACCTCAATAATCAGATCGGGCTGCCCCTGGGCCTTGTGCGTATCGCGGATGACGATGAGTTTGCGGTTCTCGAGATGGGAGCGAGCATGAGGGGAGACATTCGGGAACTCTGCGGGATTGCGGTTCCTGATCTCGGCGTCATAACGAATGTCGGACTGGGGCATATTGAGGGCTTCGGAAGCCTTGAGGCGGTGCGGAGCACGAAGCTCGAACTCCTCGAAACGGTAAAGACGATCGCACTGAACGCGGATGACGCGTTCCTCATGGAGGGTATCCATAACAAGTCGGTGCATCGGGACGGACTCGCAATCGTTACGTTCGGAATAGCGAGCAGGGCCGATGTATCGGCGCAGGATATCGTCCTCGGAGAGCGGCATTCCGTCTTTACCCTCTCTGTTCACGGGAAACGGCTCACGGAAGTGAGGCTCAACGTGCCAGGGAAATTCAATATATACAATGCCCTTGCTGCCGCATCGCTCTGTTCCGCAACAAGGATAAAACCGGCGGAAATAAAGGAAGGGATAGAGTCTTTCATCGGTGTTCCTATGAGACTTGAGCTCAAGGAGTTTATGGGAGCAACGATAATCAGTGATGTATACAACGCAAACCCCCTCTCTATGGAGGAGGCGGTCAAGGAACTCGTGCGGTTGAGGAGAAGCCGGGCGATAGCGGTTCTCGGGGATATGCTCGAACTCGGTTCCTATGCCGAAGAGGCACACCGGAAGCTCGGGAGGTGGATGGCCGGCATCCCCGTGGATGTCCTCATTGCCGCGGGTCCGCTCATGGAAAAGGCAGCGGAAGAGTTTTCCGCGGGCCGTGGTAAGTCGATAACTGTCTCGGACTCTTCCGGAGCCGGGGACGTCCTCAGGGAGATATGCAGGGAGGGGGACACCGTCCTCGTGAAAGGCTCCCGGGGAATGCAAATGGAACTGGTCCTCGAGGGACATCACGGAAGATCACCGGTTTCCGCGCAGGAGGCAGGGAATGCTCTTTAGTCTCTTCTACAGCCTCCATGAATGGTTCTCTCCGCTGAACGTTTTCCGGTACATCACCTTCAGGTCAGCGGTGTCGATAATAACGGCGATGCTCTTCATCTTTATCCTCGGCCCGCGCGTCATAGAGAAGCTCAGGGGGCTGAGCGTTACCCAGCAGATCAGGGACGACGGACCCGAGACTCATCAAGGGAAATCTGGTACGCCGACAATGGGAGGAGTTCTTATTATAGCATCTATCGTTTTTACGGTGCTCTTATGGGGCGACCTGAAAAACGGCTATATATGGGTTATGATCCTCTCCCTCACCGGGTTCGGGGCGATAGGACTTGTTGACGACTACCTCAAAGTCGTGAGGGGGAACGCGAAGGGGTTACGGGCGTGGCATAAGTTCGGCTCTCAGTTGCTCCTTGCAGTATGCATAGGCCTCTTCCTCTACATGAACCCGAAAGACCCCTACACCGATGTCCTGAGCATCCCCTTTTTCAAGAGATGGCTCTTTGATCTGGGGTGGTTCTACATACCCTTTTCGGTCATGGTCATGATCGGTTCTTCCAATGCGGTGAATCTGACCGACGGCATCGACGGCCTTGCGATAGGCCTCGTCGGCATCGCCGTCCTTGCCAACGGCGCCCTTGTGTACATCTCGGGGAATAAGAACCTTGCACAGTATCTTCAGGTCCTCTTCCTGCCCGGTACGGGAGAACTGACGGTATTCTGCGGAGCGATCCTGGGGGCGTCTCTCGGATTCCTCTGGTACAACTCTTATCCGGCGGACGTCTTCATGGGGGATGTCGGCTCCCTCGGTCTCGGCGGCGCATTGGGGACACTGGCGGTGATAACGAAACATGAGATCGTCCTCGCGGTGGTCGGAGGGATCTTTGTCATAGAAACGTTCTCCGTAATCCTTCAGGTTGCGTCATTCAAGCTAACGGGAAAGAGGGTCTTCAAAATGGCGCCTATCCATCATCATTTTGAACTGAAAGGTTGGCCGGAGGCGAAGGTCATCGTCAGGTTCTGGATACTCGGCATCATGCTGGCGCTCTTGAGTCTTACGACCTTGAAAGTGAGGTGAACATGAAACACAGCGATCAGTACCCTATCGGCGGCAGCAGAGAGAAAAAAACCGCAGGGAAAGGCATCCTCCTGCTTTGCTTTGCCGTCTGTTTCTTACTGCTTGCCTCAGCGGCTCATGCCGATGACATTCACTCCCGTGCCGCGATAGTCATAGAGGCATCGACGGGAAGGGTGCTCTATGGGAAGAACCCTAACCTCAGGCTCCCTCCGGCGAGCACCACGAAACTCATGACCGCCATGGTGGCTCTCGACAGACTCGATGTCAATGACGTGGTCACGATCAGTGAGAGAGCCGCGAATGTATCTCCCGTTAAGGCGCATTTCAGAGCGGGAGAGAAGGTGACGGTGAGGACCCTTCTCTACGCGGCCCTCCTGAAGTCTGCGAACGACGCAGCTGTCGCCCTGGCCGAGGCCGCCGGAGGCACGGAGGAGAAGTTTGCCGAACTCATGAACCAGAAGGTGCTCGCGCTCGGCATGTCCGATACCAAGTTCATCAACGCCACGGGACTGCCCGGGAACGGGCAGTACAGCACAGTATACGATCTCTCCCGGATGATGAGGAATTCTCTGCGGTATCCCCTCATCAGAGAAATCATCAATACCAAGGCGAGTAGCGTCAGTACCGAAGCAGGCAGGACCATATTTCTGAAGAACATCAATAAGCTCCTCTGGGAAGACGACTCTCTTCTCGGAGGCAAGACGGGATATACGAGGGCGGCGAAACACTGTTTCGTCTGTGCCGGCCTTCAGGACGATGAGACGATCATTGTTGCGGTGATGGGCGCGCCTTCCCGGGAAACGCTCTGGAAGGAATCCGGGTCATTGCTCGCCAGGGGCTTCACCGTTCGGAACAGTCAAGAAGAGCCGTCCGTCTACTTTACTCGGTCCGACTACCGGCCGGCTCTCGAGAGGGCTTCCTACAATCCTGATGCCCCGCAGGCGAAAAAGGCGTCATACAAGAAGGCCGAAAAGAAGAGCGGGAAGAAGGCGAAGGGGAAGAAGAAAACGAAGACGAAACATTATGCGACAGAACAAACGCGCGCGAAGAACGCCGATGTCAGTTGAAGGGGGCGATGGAACTCAAGGGTAAGAGGATACTCGTCGTCGGTCTCGGGAGGAGCGGCGCGGGTGCGGCAAATCTCCTTTCGCTCCTTGGAGCCGACGTGACGGTGACGGATAAGAAGAGAAAGGAACAGCTGGGGGGGGTTCTCGACGGGATTTCTCCCTCTGTCAAGATGTCCCTCGGAGATTACCCGGAGAGTTTGAAAGGTATTGACATGGTTGTGGTGAGTCCCGGCATTCCCCTTACGATCGAGCCTCTCAGGAAGGCGAGGGGGATGGGGATAAAGATAATCGGTGAACTCGAACTCGCTTACGAAGCGGTCAGTGGTCTGCAGCCGAAGGCGGGAGGCGATGTGCCGCAGTTCCTCGCGATAACGGGGACCAATGGAAAATCAACGACGACGACCCTCCTCGACCTGATGCTTGTCAGGGCCGGTTTTCATACGGTGTTCGGAGGAAATATCGGAAATGCGCTGACGGAAGAGATCGTGAAGAGGGCGGGAGGCAACGGACGCCTCACGCGGAACGAACCATTGGAGGCGGATTTTATCGTTGCCGAGGTATCGAGTTTTCAGCTCGAATCGATTGAGCGGTTTAAACCGAAGGGTGCCGCCATCCTTAATATTACGCCTGATCATCTGGACCGGTACCGCTCCTCGGACGAGTATGGCGAGGCGAAGGCGAGGATTTTTCTGAACCAGGAGAGGGATGACTTCCTTGTGCTGAATGCCGATGACGAAGAGACGATGAGAATCTACCGTGAGACATCGGATAGAAAGAGACCGAACATCCCGGAGGTCTATTTCTTCAGCCGGAAGAGGGAAGTCCGGGGCGTCTACTCTGACGGGGAAAGAATCATCTGTAATCTCCCCGAAGGGCAACGGGGAGCATTACGCGCTGAGTTCATCGGGACTGAAGAGGTAAGGATAAAAGGGGTTCACAACCTGGAGAATGCCATGGCCGCATCGGCCATGGCTCTCCTTGCAGGTGTCCAACCGGGAGCCCTCGTGGAAGTACTGCGGGAATTCCCGGGCCTCGAACACAGGATGGAGTTTGTCCGTGAACTTGACGGCGTTCAGTATATCAATGATTCGAAGGGGACGAATGTCGGTGCCGTCGTGAGATCGATCGAAGGGTTCAGAGAGCCGATCGTCCTCATAGCAGGCGGAAGGGACAAGGCCGGTGATTTCGGACCTTTGAGATCCCTCATCAGGGAAAGGGTCAAGACCCTGGTGCTCATCGGTGAAGCATCAGGGACGATGAAGACGGCTCTCGGCGACCTCACGAAGACGGTCCTCGCGGGAGACTTCACGGAGGCGGTCCTTCTTGCGAGGCAGAACGCCCGGCGGGGAGACATCGTCCTGCTCTCTCCCGCCTGCGCGAGTTTCGATATGTTCAGGGATTTCGAGCACAGGGGTAAAGAATTCAAGAGGATCGTTATGGGGCTGTCATGAATACTTTCAACGAGAGACAGTATGACAGATGGCTTTTGTTCGCCACCCTCCTGCTCGTAGGGTTCGGAGCGCTCATGGTCTATAGCTCGACATCCGTTGTGACTCCCGTCTTCGCCAGGAGGAATATAACCCAGTTCTATTATTTCAGACGTCATCTCTTTACGATCCTCATAGGGCTTTCTTTCCTCTACCTCTCATCGAAAATCGGCGCAGATACCCTGAAGAAGATGGCTGTGCCCCTCCTCATCTTCTCCTTGGTCCTCCTCGTTCTCGTCTTCGTCCCTAAAATAGGCATTACCGCGGGCGGCGCACGGAGATGGATACGCCTCTGGCCCTCGACCTTCCAGCCGTCGGAGCTGGTGAAACTCGCGATGGTCATCTTCCTCGCCCGGTATATGTCGCAGCCGACATATAGGACCGACAGCGTCCTTTCCTTCATCATCCCGATCGCCGTCATGGGAGTCTTTCAGGTGGTATTCTTGAAACAGCCTGATTTCGGCGCCGCCATGAGTCTCGGACTCATCACGGTCATCCTCCTCGTACTCTCTGGAATGAGACTGAAGTATGTGATGTCCCTCGCGCTCCTGATCATCCCTGTTTCCCTGAAACTCGTCATGGAACCGTACCGCTTCAGGCGGATACTCTCCTTTCTCAATCCATGGGACGACTCTCTGGGCGGAGGGTTCCAGTTGATACAGTCCTTCATCGCTCTCGGAAGCGGGGGCTTCTCGGGCGTCGGCCTCGGAGAGAGCAAACAGAAACTATCCTTCCTTCCGGAGTCTCATACGGATTTCATCTTCTCCCTCGTCGGAGAGGAGCTCGGCTTCATCGGTGCCGCTGCCCTCGTCTGCTTCTTTCTCTTCCAGTTCATACGAGGCATGCAGATCGCGAACAGGGCGAAGGATGATCCCTTTTCCTACTATCTCGCATCGGGTCTTTCGATGATGATAGCGCTTCAGGCCCTGATAAATTTCGCCGTGGCCACCGGCCTCGCCCCGACGAAGGGGCTCCCGCTGCCTTTCGTGAGTTACGGCGGTTCGGCCCTCCTCGTCAACCTTGTGGCGATCGGGATCCTCCTCAATGTATCGAAGGGGAAGCGGGAGAGAAAGAGTGTTGACAGAACCGAGGGAATCATCAGAAGAAAGAAGGCATTCATGTCTGTTTACGGACGTAAGCGGGCCGTCACGGAAGGAGTGGCGTCAGCGGATCAGGCCAGGAGGGTGGCCGGATGAAAGTAGTCATTGCAGGCGGCGGCACGGGCGGTCATCTCTTCCCCGGCATCGCCATAGCAGAAGAGATCAAGAGAAGGGACAGGTCTGCCGAAGTGATCTTTATCGGGACGGAGCACGGCATCGAGGCCTCCATAATACCGAAGGCCGGATACCAGGTAAAGTATCTCAGGGCGGAGGGCATTGTAGGGAAGTCGCCCCTGAAGAAGATCAGGGGCATGGCGAGAATGGTTCTCTCGCTTTACGACTCCTATACCCTGCTGCGGGAATTGCGGCCTGATGCTGTCATCGGGGTGGGCGGCTACGCTTCCTTCGGTCCTGTCCTCATCGGGAAGCTCCTGTCTATGCAGACACTCATAACCGAGCAGAATTCCGTCCCGGGCCTTGCGAATAAGGTGCTCGGGAGGATTGCCGATGCTGTCTGCGTAACCTATCATGAGAGCATTTCCTTCTTCCCGAAGAGCAAGACTTTCATAACGGGCAACCCCATCAGAACGGGGATCCTTTCGGGCAACAGGGAAGCTGCTTACGGCCTCTTCGGCCTCGAGAAGAGGAAATTCACGATCTTCATCTTCGGCGGAAGCTCCGGTGCGAGGGCCATCAATAATGCGGTTAGCGGTGCCTTTACATTCATTACCGATCTGAAGGACGCCGTTCAATTCCTTCATCAGACCGGGAAGAAGGACTACGAGGTCATCCGCGAGACGTACCGGAAATGGGGGTTCAGCGGGACCGTGACCGCCTTCGTCCATCAAATGGCCGAGGCCTATGCCGTGGCGGACCTCGTGATATCGAGGGCGGGCGCTACGACCCTTGCCGAACTGACAGCGGTCGGAAAGCCGGCGATCCTCATACCGTACCCGCATGCAGCAGGACATCATCAGGAGTTGAACGCCCAGAGGCTTTCCGAGATGGGGGCCGTCCGGGTGATCCTTGATCAGGATCTCGACGGCGAGACCCTCGCAAAAAATATACGGGATCTTTACCGCGACGCGGAGATGAGGTCAGAGATGCAGAGGTCGAGCAAGACCCTTGGAAAGCCGGACGCGGGGCAGAAGGTCGTGGACATCCTCCTGAGCCTGCTCAAGATGTCTGCCCTCGTCGGACAACAACCGGCGTACAGGGCTGCGGGCAGCAGGCTGGAGGCGGGAGGCGGGTCGAAACATGTTTGAGCGCTACCGGACGATTCACTTTGTGGGCATTGGCGGAATCGGCATGAGCGGGATCGCCGAGGTCCTCCATAATCTCGGATATGAGATCACGGGTTCCGATCTGAAGGAGACCGAGACGATCGTCAGACTCAGAGTTCTCGGGATGAAGGTCTCTATCGGACACCGTCGCGAAAACATCGACGATGCCCATGTTGTCGTTGTCTCTTCCGCCGTCTCAGCTCAGAACCCCGAGGTGATGGCAGCGAAGGAGAGGTCAATACCGGTCATCCCGAGGGCCGAGATGCTCGCTGAACTCGGAAGGTTGAAATACGGGATCCTCGTTGCCGGTGCACACGGCAAGACGACGACCACGTCACTTCTCGCGACCATACTCGCTCACGGCGGCATCGATCCGACAGTCGTGATAGGCGGCAAGCTGAGGTCCACGGGGAGCAACGCGAGGCTCGGACAGGGAGATTTCATCGTCGCAGAGGCCGATGAGAGCGATGGGTCTTTTCTGAAACTCTCTCCGACGATCGCGATCGTAACGAACATCGACAGGGAGCATATGGATTTCTTCAATGATATGGATTCCCTGAAGGATGCCTTCGTTTCCTTCATCAATAAAGTTCCTTTTTACGGACTCTCGATACTCTGCATCGAAAACCGGTTCGTACGGGAGATACTCCCGAAGATACACCGGAAATATATTACGTACGGATTTTCACGGGATGCCGACATCTCTGCCGATTCGATCGTTCAGGGGTATCTCTCGATCACCTTTGATGTGTATTACAAGGGCAAGAAGCTCGGCAATTTCCGCGTTCCCGTTCCCGGCATCCATAATGTGCTGAATAGCCTCGCAAGCATCGCGGTAGGCGTAGAACTCAAAATGGACATAGAAAAAATCAAGGAGGGACTGAGGAGTTTCAGCGGCATCCAGAGGAGGTTCGAATTTAAGGGCGAGGCGAAGGGCATCAGGGTATTTGACGATTACGGGCACCACCCCGCAGAAATACAGGCGACCCTCCGGGCTGCCAGGGAAGCACTGACCGCTGCGCCACGAGGCGACTTGCCGGGAGAGGGCAGGTTGGTCGTGCTTTTCCAGCCGCACCGGTATACGAGGACGCGGGACCTCTTCGATGAGTTCGCCTCCTCCTTTGGCGATGCCGACGTCCTCTATCTCATGGATATCTATCCGGCAGGGGAAAGGCCTCTCGATGGCGTGAACTCGGAGCGGTTACTCCATGCGATGCATGAGAAGGGGCTGCGGAATGTCACCTATATGCCTGATAGGGAACGCATCGTGAAGAGCCTTGTATCGATGCTCGGGCCGAACGATTTCTTGCTCACCCTCGGAGCCGGCGATGTCTGGAGAGTTGGGGAAGAACTCCTCAAGAAGATGAAGGATGAGGGATGACCGGTTCAGCCGCTATGACGGAGCATAAGAATATTTTAAGAGAGATTATGGAGGCAGATGACTTCAAGGGCGACGTCCTCTTTGATGAACCCATGAAAAACAGGACCACACTCAGAATAGGGGGTCCTGCCGACGCCTTTGCGATTCCCGATGATCCGACCTCCCTGAAATATCTTCTTGCGGGAGCCGCTGCCAGGGGCTTCCCGATTATGCCCGTGGGCGGGGGCAGCAACCTTCTCGTCCGCGATGGAGGCATTGCCGGAATCGTTCTCTCCGTCGGGGCGATGGATCGCATCACGATTATCGAGGAGAAGGACGAAGGGATACGGCTCTTTGTGCAGGCGGGATCACCGCTTCAGAAGCTGGTCCATTTTGCAAAGGAGCAGGGATGCAGGGGGATTGAAGGTCTGGCCGGCATCCCGGGCTCTGTCGGCGGCGCCGTCAAAGGCAATGCCGGCTCCTTTGGATACGCTGCCGCTGATGTCATAGAATCGGTCACCGTGATAAACAGGGAAGGCCGCTTGGTTGTTCTTAAAAGGGAAGAGCTCCGGTTTGGCTACCGGTCGGCCGATATCCCCGATGACGGCATTGTACTCAGTGCAAATGTGAGATTAGAAAAGGACGACCCTTCTGCCGTTGCCGAAAGGATGAAGGGTTTCCTCAGAGAAAAGCGCGAAAAACAGCCTCTCTCCGCGTGGTCTGCCGGTTGCGTATTCAGGAACCCTGAGGGCGCCGCGGCAGGGAAGCTCATTGATGAGGCCCGGTGCAAGGGAATGAAGAGAGGCGGCATAGAGGTGTCTGCCCTTCATGCAAACTTCTTTATTAACAGGGGCGACGGAACTGCGGCTGATTTTCTTGCGCTCATGGAAGATGTAAGGGAGAGGGTTAAGAGGGTGTTCGGTACTGAGCTCGAACTGGAAATGAGGATTGCGGGAAGAACGTGAGCATTCGGATCTCCAGAATGGTCTTCCCGATTCGGTGCCATGGTAACGGATAGGAAGATAGGTGTTCTCATGGGTGGCGCTTCGGCGGAGCGAGAGGTCTCTCTCAAAAGCGGTGCCGCTGTCTTCAATGCCCTGGAACGCAGGGGATATCGGGTTGCAGCTATTGACGTCGGACATGACATCTGTGACGTGTTGAAGCGGGAAGGAATCGAAATAGCGATCCTCGTCCTTCACGGCGGACACGGCGAGAATGGGGCTATCCAAGGCCTCCTCGAGGTTATGGGTATTCCCTATACGGGATCACGGGTCCTCGCCTCAGCCCTTGCCATGGATAAGGAGTCCGCGAAAAAGATATTCCTTTACCATCGGATCCCTGTCCCGCCATTCGTCGTTGTCGGGAACGGTTCCTCTCGGGAGGGGAATGGATCGGAGGTGAACGGCTTCGGAAAAGAGACGGTCCCGTTTACCCTGCCCTGGGTGCTCAAGCCCGCAGCAGAGGGATCAAGCATAGGGGTGAGCATCGTGAGGGAGGAAGCCTCTTTTCTTCCTGCACTCGATCATGCCCTAAAGTTCGGCGGGCGAGTCATCATAGAAAAATATATAGAGGGCAAAGAGGTCCAGGTCGGCATTCTCAACAACACCGTCCTCGGCGCCGTGGAGATCAGGACGAAGCTTGATTTCTATAATTATGAAGCGAAATATACCCCCGGTCTTACAGACTACATACTCCCGCCCGAGATCGATGCCGAAGTTCTCGGGGAGGCGGAGGGCACGGCCCTCGCAGCCCATCGAGCCCTGGGATGTGAAGGCGCTACCAGGGTTGATCTCATCATCGATTCGGACGGGAATCCCTACGTGCTCGAGGTGAACACAATACCGGGAATGACCGAGACGAGCCTTCTTCCGAAGATAGCAAATCGTGCGGGACTCGGTTTCCCGGAGCTCATAGAGGCTATTCTGGGGGAGGCGATAGCCGGGGGAGAGAAGCGGTGAAGGCCATCCACAGGAAGAACGGCCGTACCGCACCAACCCGGAGGTCCTGGGTCAGGAGACATTACCGTGCGCTTCTCGTTCTCTTCCTCCTCGGCTCTGCGGGCGTCGTGCTCGGTGTCGGTCTCTATCGGGTCAGTTCGGGGATATTCGCCGTGAAGGAGGTAGTCTTTTCAGGGAACAGGCATATGTCGGATGCGGAGTTGAGAGCAGCTGCAGGGGTCAAGAAAGGGGACAATCTTCTCATGGTATCTCCCCGGCGCGTTTCCGAGAGGCTGTTGGAGTCTCCCTGGATCCGGACCGTGAGTATCAGAAAGGAACTTCCGGAACGCCTCTTGATAAGGGTTTCGGAGGCGACGCCCTTCGCCATCCTGGATAGAAAGGGTCATTCTTTTCTCATCGACGAAAAGGGCAGGATGCTCGAGAAGATACAGGGCGACGGTGTTCCGTTTCTGCCGATAATAAACGGCGATCCTGCCAAGATGCGTGAAACCTTTGTCGAGGCGCTTAGGCTCGCGGGCGTTCTCAAAGAGAAGAAGATCGCCACGGAACGCAACCGCGTTGAGATCCTCGCAAACGGGAAGGGGCCAGAGGAGCTGGCCGTCGTGATTGACAGCGTGATCATTAAGGTCGGATCCGGGGACTATGAACAGAAGATCGAGAGGTTTTTTTCCCTTGAAGATGAGATAAAGAAGCGGGCGATCACCGTTGATTACGTTGACCTTAGATTCGCCAGCAGAGTTGTCGTCAAGCCGGTGAACGAGGTGGTCAGATGACCGCTTCGCAGAAATCGGGGAGCAAACTCGCCGTCGGTCTCGATGTCGGCACGACGAAGATATGTGCCATAGTCGGGAAAGAGGAGCGGGGGAAGATCACGATCCTGGCGGTAGGCGTTTCCCCATCAGCGGGGCTGAGAAAGGGTGTCGTGGTCGATGCGGATCTGGCCGTGAGTTCGATACAGCGGGCGATACGGGATGCCTCGGAGAAGGCCGGCCGGCCGATACGGTCTGCCTACGTCGGAATCGCCGGAGGACACATCAAGGGCTTCAGCGGGAGCGGCGCCATAGCTATTAAGAACAGAGAGGTGAGGCTGGATGACGTCGAGAGGCTGATGGACGCTGCCGGTGCAGTGTACGTGCCTGTGGAGAGGGACATCCTCCATGTAATACCCGCAGGTTTCAGGCTTGACGGACTGAACGGCATTACGGATCCGATAGGAATGCAGGGGGAACTCCTTGAGGCTAATGTCCATATCGTCACCGGTTCTGTCGCATCGGTCAGGAATCTCATCGCGTGCTGCACGAGGGCGGGGGTCGATGTGCTCGACATCCTCCTCGAACCCCTCGCCTCTGCTGAAGCCGTATTGGGGGAGACCGAGAGGAATAAAGGGACGGTTCTCGTAGATATCGGCGGCGGCACAACGGACATGGCCCTTTACAGGGATGGCGTCTTGCGTCACACGGCGGTGCTCGCGATCGGCGGGGACCACCTTACCAATGATATCGCCGTAGGTCTCGGAGTGACCGCGGGAGAGGCTGAAAAGATAAAGAAGGCATACGGTTGCGCGTCACCGGGAATGGTCGATAGTCATGAAAGCCTGTCTGCCGTCATCGATCTTGGAGGCGGCGAAGCAAAGACCCTGAAGATACCGCTGCGGCACCTTTCGGAAATAATCCGGGCACGGTGCGAAGAATTCCTCGGACTGGTCAGAAAAGAGGTGGTAGGTGTCCCCTTTGCCCTTTCGAAGGCGGCAGTCGTGCTGACGGGAGGCACATCGCTCTTGAGGGGAATCGGGGAGCTTGCCGGTGAGATCTTCGGTACCCCCGTGAAGATCGGCATACCCGAGGGAGTGACGGACGGGGGCCTGGTGCGCAGTCCCATATACGCAACGGGTGTGGGGTTAGTCCGGTACGGTCTCAGCCGGTATTATCATGATCATGCCGATTTTGAAGCTGCCGGGGTTTTTGAACGCATGAGAAAATGGGTTAACGGTTTTTTTAGATAAATAAATCAGAGGACAGGAGGGGATGTATGTTTGAGATCGACGACGTAAAAGGACAGGCAGCGAAGATTAAGGTAGTGGGTGTGGGAGGAGCGGGGGGCAATGCCGTAAATAACATGATAGCCTCCGGTCTCCAGGGAGTCGATTTTGTCGCCGTGAACACTGACATGCAGGCACTCGAGACATCGCTCGCCGCGACAAGGGTTCAGATCGGTGCTTCGATTACGCGGGGGCTCGGAGCCGGCGCCGACCCGCAGATAGGAAAACAGTCCGCCCTGGAAGACCGGGAAGTCTTGGCCGACTCCCTTCGCGGCGCCGATATGATCTTTCTTACAGCGGGCATGGGAGGAGGTACCGGCACCGGCGCCTCTCCCGTTATCACAAGCCTCGCGAAGGAGATGGGGATATTGACCGTGGCGATCGTCACAAAACCGTTCTTCTACGAAGGAAAGACGAGGGCGCTGAAGGCTGAGGAAGGGGTGCGGGATCTCAAGGTTAACGTGGATACCCTCATCGTGATCCCCAATGACCGTATATCTCTTGTCGTCGAAAAGAAGGTGGCATTCCACAAGGGCTTTTCCGTTACCGATGAAGTCCTCAGACAGGCGATACAGGGGATCTCCGATATCATCCTGACCCCCGGTCTCATTAACGTCGATTTTGCCGATGTGAAGACGACGATGGAGAACACCGGAAGGGCTGTCATGGGCGTCGGGGCCGGAAAGGGAGAAGGCGGCGCTATTGAGGCGGCGAAGAAAGCGATAACGAATCCCCTCCTCGAAGACTCGTCCATCGAAGGTGCCAGGGGAATCCTCATCAACATCACCGGCGGCACGCAGCTCTCTCTCGGGGACGTGCAGGACGCCGCCTCGATTATTTATGACTCCGCCCACGAGGGCGCAAATATCATATTCGGAGCGGTCATTAATCCGGATGTCGAAGATGAAGTGAAGATTACCGTCATAGCAACGGGTTTTGACGAAAAGAAGGAGAAGGTCGAACTGCAGCAGGTAAGGAAGTGGGCGCCTGTCAGGGAGCCGCTCACCTACCGCGGCTCTGAGCGGGTTCTCGCAAAAAACATAGTCCCCGCGGTCAGCATGAACGGCATAGCGTCTGACCTGATGCCTTACGAAGACCCCCTTGATGTCCCGACGTTCTTGCGGAATGCTCCGCAGAGGACGATGTAGGCTTCTTTCTTTCCCTCCCCCAAGGGGCCTCCACCCCCCTGGAGGCCCCGCCCCTCCTCATTCAGAAAGGGTCCTGCGGGGGCGTTCCTCTCTTGCCCGCGGTCCGCAGGAATTTCTTGTGAGCAGCGTTATTTGTATGTATAATGAAAGAAAAACCTTGGGCTAAGGAAGGTCGAGGGCATGCAGGAAGTGAAGAAATTCTCGGTGACGAACGGCGACGAGGTGATACTCAGGCTGGCAACGCCTGAGGACGCCGGTGAGATTATCGTGACGCTGAGATCCACCTCTCTCGAGAGAAGTTATGTCTTGATGGAACAATATGGCAAGGACATTGAATCTGAGAGGGAGTATATCAGAGGCATAGACCGTAAGAACAACCTGCTCATCGTTGCGACGGTGCGGGGTAAGGTCGTCGGGACTCTTGCCGCCTTCCAGGCAAACGGCGGGCAGAGGCCGGAGACCGCACATGTCCTTTTTATCGGACTCCATATCGTCGAATCCCTTAGGGGGTTGGGCATCGGTTCGCAGATGCTCCGGTATACCGTCGAATGGGCGGCGGAGCACGGGTTTAAGAAGCTCGAGGCGAGTATCTTTACGACGAACAAGCGGTCGCTCCATGTCTTCAACAAGGCCGGTTTTGAACAGGAGTGCAAGAAACTGAAGAAATTCCGGATCGGGCATGATTATATCGATGAGGTCTGTATGGGTAGGTTTCTCGACTGAATCGCTTCCCCGTCGACGGTTGAAGCAGCATGATAATGGACGACTTGTCGGGAGGCTTACAAGAAGTGCAATACCTTGGATTCCGGGTATGCATTAGATTGTTCTTCTTTGGAGCTTCGGCAGACGTTTCAGGCTTCCCCCTCGCTGCTGGAGGCTTGCTCACCGCGTCTGACTCCTGCTCCCTTACCCAATGACTTGGTTCTAAGCCTTAACCCGTTCCAAGGCATTGCCTTCTTCTGATTCAACCGTATCAGTATTTGATGAGGTTGTCAAGTTCTTCCCGCCCCTTGAAGTGCCATGGGCATCTTAGCGCCGACATCGCTTGATCGCTCGAATTTACCGACATTCACGGAGAACATCTTTGCCGCCTCTTCCTTTACTGGGAGTAAATGAGAAACCATACCCGCGGTGACTGAAACGCTCTCTCCAGGCAGTTTCCCGGCTGCGATCCATTGAAATGTTCGAACCCAATTTCGTTCTTGATTTTAATCGAGAGTAGTATTATCCTATTTGCGGATGCATTGTCGCGAAAAGCAGCTTTGGCGCATGCCTCCCGGACCCGGATGATGAACCCGAAGACGGAGGGTAAGTTGGACGAGAGAACCGCAATAATCATTGTTGATAACGATGAAGCAATGTTGCCGATACTCCGAGAGATGTTCGAATCTCATGGTTACCGATGCGAAACGTGCACGAGTTCCGAGGCCGCCATTGAATGTTTAACGAAAGGCCATTTCCACATTATGCTGGCAGACGTCGCAATGCCCGGCATGAATGGTTTTGAACTCACGGAAAAAGCGAGAAAGTTCAGACCCGACATGGCGACCATTATCATGACAGGTTTCATTGACGATTTCTCGTACGACAGAGCCATAGATGCCGGGGCATCGGACTTCATAAAGAAGCCCTTTACCATGAAGGAAATACTGCATAGGGTGAACCACGTCAAATTACAAGAGAGACTCCGTCTCCTGACAATCACTGATGAACTCACCGGCCTGTACAACCGGCGGGGGTTCTTCACGCTCGCCGAGGAGTTTCTCAAGCTCGCCAAACGGCAAAAGAAAGGGATATACATGCTCTATGCCGATTTGGATCATCTGAAATCGATTAATGATAGGTCAGGCCATCACGAGGGCGATGAGGCACTAGTCGAGACCGCTAAGGTCCTCAAAACAACCTATCGGGAGTCAGACATCGTTGCCCGGATAGGTGGTGATGAGTTTGTCGTAATTCCGGTAGGAATTACCGGAGATAACATAGAGAAGATTATCGCCCGCCTGGAGAAGAACATGAAAAATCAGAATGCTTCGAGAAATAAGAACTACAACCTGTCATTGAGTCTCGGCGTATCTCTTTACAACCCGGAAAAGCCGTGTTCCGTTGACGAATTGATTTCGCACGCGGATGAGATGATGTACGAACATAAAAGGATAAAACATAAAGCGTAATGTACGGGGAAGCTGGTTGGAAGGGAAAGAGACGTAAAGGCGATCGGGTCAGCTTGTGAACTGGTAATCCTTGAAGGCTTCTCCTGCTGTTTCATATCCCACGCGCATCCTCTCCCTAAGAACGTCTTGGGAGAAATCGAGAGTGTCGCCCAAATCATCGGGCGGTTCGATCAATACCGACTTGAAGGCCTTGTAGACATCGGTTTGGCCTTCGTCCTTATAAAGGTCGATGCCGTGCTTTCGGGCTTGTTCGACAAGATTATTTATCGTGAGAAAGAACCTCACATCCGATCTGAATATTTCATTAATCGTAATGTCCGTCAGTGACCTCTTTGCGATAGATAGGATATCTTTCGCCGAGTCAGCATCAGACGACAATTTTTCAGGATTACAATTAATCATGATGACATCGGTAGGATCTTCATCCAATACGTCTCCGAGAGGACTCACATTCCGGATGCCTCCGTCGACGGCCTCCTCAAAGTAGAGGGCATTTCTCAACCGGATCTTCTCTATCGGCTCCCATATCACGGGTATCGCTGTTGTGGCGAGTATCGCGCTTCGAAAATCCTCGTCATCGTCGAAGTCAGAAGGGCGGAAAGCCCTATACTCGCCGCTCACGAGAGACACCGCGCCTATTCGTAAATCATATTTATCAGTCTTCATGTCCTTCAGGCTGATTATCTTGCTCAGTCTGTCCGACAGGGGTTTATTGCTCATGATAGATTTGGCCCCGAAGACGATTTTTATCGCCGCTGTCCAGTTGAGGCTGCCCTCATAAACTTGATCTGCGCTGACCGTGTTCCAAAGCTCCTCGAGGTCGGCGAATTTATCCATCGCCAGCATGACGGCATTGAGAGCGCCCACGGATACGCCGGCGATGATCTTATACCGGAAGTCAGGATACCTCTTCTTTATTTCCTCTTCGATGTATTTTATGGCGCCGAATTGGAAGGCTCCTTTCGCACCCCCGCCGCTCAGAACCAGAGCCACCTTACTCATGGCCGACCCCGGTCATAGTTTTGCCCTCGCATTATTTCAGTCTCATGAGGAGCATTGCAGAAAGTTCAAAATTCGGGTATTCTTCTTCGCGCACTTTCTCATAGAAGTCGCATGTCTTACAGTTAGAAAATTTCTGGGCAAATGTGCCCTGCACCTCATCCCTGCATAAGGTTCCAGCCACGACCCAGCATGCCCTGCCGGCATCTACACCATCGTGCACTCCATCCAGTCTCTCTTCCAAAGTCGCGGGACATCTGCCCAGATCCTGTATATGGAGCCCTCCTAATTGTCTCCCGCACCTTTTTGAATTCCCAACAATTCAGTTTCGATTTTCTTTCCATCAGGGCACCTCCCTCTGAGTTCCGAGATAGGACAGGGTGCGTTAAGCACCTTGTCTCGTGGTATAAGGCTTCTTTCTCAAAGCAAACATTCCGGCCTCTTCCCGCTTTTTCTCCGACATTCAAGCTTTACAGTTAATTGATTCGTATTATTGATAGCCCTGAGGGGCGTGTCAACGTCAACTTTCAATTATGGCAGGACCTCATAATTATATTTTCTGTTGAGGGCAGCAGATGTACTACCGGACCTTCTTCCTGTAAGCAACGCGCGTTGCAACTCGTTATAACTGCTGACTGCCCATCCTATCAGACACCAAGCCGTAGAAACAAATGTGTGATTATTCGGAAGTAACTTTTTTCATGTGTCAAATGAACGGCGATGAAGAATACCGTTAGTACAAGGCTATTATTCCTTAACAAGGGTCCAGTTTCCATCAGGATTATATGATTTCATCTGTTGAGCAATCTTGGTGGTCTCTGGTCCAAGGTTCTTCTGATAGACTTTCCCTTGCTGATTGACAACGAATGTCATAACACCCGATTTCTTCCAGTCCGAGGGAAATGCGATCAGGGCAAAACCTGCAACCATGTTGCCATTGATAACGTAATTGTATTTTCCCCCCGGGGCATTTTTACCTTGTTCAGTCAAGATTCTAAAATAATATCCGTGAAATGGTGTTGCCTCTTCCCTGAAAGCGGCCTTTTTCTTCTTATATCCTTCCTTCCACGCCTGAGCGACGAGTTCCCCGAAGGGACTCACCTCTTCTCCCTCCTTCGTTCTCCAAAAAAGACCGTTCTTCCTACCAGGGTCACTTCGCAGCTTCTGTGCATATGCCAGTACACCGGTGCCCTCCCAATCCTTCAGGGCATACTCTCGCTGAGCCTTCACGTACGTGCGACAAACGAGCATGGCGGTAAGTTCGTTTTCTCCGATACGACGGTTTAGGATCTCTTCCTTGCCTGCCTCAGTATCAAAGAACCACTGGTTATCCCTTTTCACAATCGGAATGGGAAAGGGCCAGTCTTCATTACCGACGTGAAGCATCACCGTCGAATCATTCTCTTTCACAAGATTAGTTTTTTCTTGCAGGTGTTTCGTAAATGCCTCAAGGGCAGCAGCGTGCTGCACCTCGTCATTAGAGAGAACCTCTTTTCTGGCAGGCCCGAAAATCTGATCCAGCGCGGCCGTGTCGTTTGACTTCACGGCCTCTGCGAGTGCTTTGACAGCGTCTTCTGGTGTGGCAAAATATCGTTGGGACGCTGCACCGGTCCCCGTCACATTCCATAAGACCGCCATCGCTAAAGCCAAAATGGATGTTACTAAAGCAATCTTCTGCGATGAATGAGATGTGGAGTCTGCTGAAACTGTCTTCATGACGTCCTTCCTTTCTTCGTACTCAATCGTGCCCTTAGCAGTCAGAAGTTGTTTAACTAATCCGATCCTGTTACCGGTGTCCGCCGCTACCGGGTTCGCCGCGGCTCGAAGGAGCGCCGACCTTGTTCACCGAAGCTGGCGCGGTGGATCCTCCCACATTGCTCTGGCGGCTCGCTTGGCCACGCATACTCTGCGTTTTGACTTCATTGAGTCCCCTGTAGCCTCCGAAGACAGCAGGAGCTTGCGGCGCCGGATGTGGTACGGCAGCGGGAGCTTGCGGCGCCGGACGTGGAACGGCAGCAGGAGCTTGAGGTGCTGGACGTGGAACGGCAGCAGGAGCTTGAGGTGTCGGACGTGGAACGGCAGTGCCGAGGCTTTCTTTTCCCCTATCGCTAAATTGCCTGGTATTGGCGTTGGGGACGAACGGGCCAGCCGCAGGTCCCGTGGGTGTCGAACTCCTTCCCCTGACTTCAGAGCCGTGCGGATAGCTGCCGCTTGGAGCTCCACCCGGTCTCGACGTCCAATACCTGTCTGGATCGCCGTGCGATGGATTGTGCCTCCATGTCTGATTGATGTAAGGTCTGCTCCTTTGAACGTAAACATTCGTTATGTGCACATAGGGCCTTGCATGATTGACCCACCCAGGGCGATTCCACCCATGGTAGAAGACGTGGTGGTGACCCCAGTCAAAGTCAAGGTCCAGCCAGCTTCCGATCGTAAACACCAGGGGAAATGTAACGTAAGGAGGCAGGACGGGGATCCGTGCTTGAACGTACACGATTGATGGATCATACTGAGGCACATAAATATATTGAGGTTGGGCTGGAATGATCTGAATATCGCCTCCCTCCGTAGTAACAGCCTGTTGATCGTTACTCACAAGATTCCCGAGGGTCTGCGCTTGCCACCTCAGACGCTGAATCGAATTGGTCACATCTTCCGGCTGGTTCAGAAAAGCATCACCAACGCTAGCAGTCCAATCGATATTATCAGCCATCATATAGAGAACCTGTGGGTAGTGGGCAATGGCCCCGACGTTCTCATCCCAATTTTGCTCATCAACAAATGATGGGTCGCCACCGCTTCTCAGCCAACCTGCCGCATCAACAACGTCCGACGGGTATGTCGAGGCTGGCAACATCTGGGCTAGCAACGGGTCCGGGTAGAGAGCGATAGGAGCGAGGAGGTCATCAAGCTCCTGGTCTGTTAATACATATGCCGCTGACAAATCCCTCGCCGTGCCTATAACAATTGATAGAGAAAGAGCTGCCAGGAGTGTCGCCAGAAAACTCTTTATTTTGCCCCCGTTCATAAGCTCACTCCTTCTCTCATAAAGTCTTTTGGATTAAGAAGCGTGACTCATGGCTGCTTCTGTCTTATCTGAGTCAAACCAGTAAGGGCCACCTTTAATAAAATCTTAGTACAGAATTCACCTGTTGTCTATCCTTCTTTCGCGGTTTTTTTTCGCCTGTGAAATTACTGATGTTATGACACGCTGTCACGACAGCGAACCAGTTTCCTGAACACCTGAAGCGATCAGTTAGGCATTGACTTAGCCACCTCTCCTGTTTATCCCTTGCCCTTTTGAGCAGTTCTACAAGCTTTTCACGCTGCTTTCAACAAAGAGCCTTCTCCCCCCGCTTCAGCCGCCTTAACAGGCCCTTCTCAATATGCCGGCATAGCGTCGCCCTGGATATCCTCAGAATCCGCCAGAAAGCCTGAGAGGTACTTCATAAATCAACATGTCTTAGCCATAAGGGAAAGGTGCTGATTACTGCCTCCAATTGGCGCTCAAAATGTGTCAATAGGGGATGACACGTTGATGCAGACGAGGGTGAATTTCAGATTTCACCAGCACATTCGTGGATATCTTATTCGCAAGGGGCTGGCATTGATAATTCCGTTTGCTTTGAAGGCTTTCTGATCACCTTGTCTTATTTCCGGACACTTTCTCAGCGGAGAGCTCTTGTGAGCGCTTCGCGTACCAATGTAATGACGCTATAGTTTAACTAATTGTAAATTAATGATATTTATTCCCTTTGGACGTATCGATTATAAGGAACCTCCATCTTGGCATAAACCTTGCGATTAGGCCTTATGCCGTTAAACATAACGTAACATTCTGAGAGGAGGAGATTATGAAGTTATCAAGAATCGTATGTGTTATCGTCACGTTCCTGCTGTTAGGCATTAACGGTCGCATTGCACAAGCAGATCAGCTAAATCTCGCCATCATGGAGGACATGCGCGGTGCCGTTAAGAAATATGCGCCGCTCATAGAATACTTAAATAATAAAGGGATCCAAGTTAGCCTCATTGAGGTTCCAACTTATCCTATCGCGGCAAAGACATTTGCATCGGGGAAAATTGATGCCATGTTCAGCGGTTCCGGGATTGCGGGCACAATGATGATCAAGGGAGTAGCCAATCCATTGGTCCGGCCCCTGAGTAAGGAGGGTATTAGTACTTATTCTGCTATTATACTCGCTCCTAAAGGTTCGCCCAAATTTACCGGTTCAGCCGACTACTTCACAGGCAAGAATGTCATCTTTACTTCCTTGGCCTCTGCGGGGGAGTTTTACTTTTATTCCATTCCTAATATCGCATCTGTTAATGCAATCAAACTGCCAGTTCCATCACATGGATATGGCATCGAGGCACTCGCACATGGTGGCGGCCAGATAGCGATCGTGAAGAACCGTGTCTGGGACAAAATGAAAGATAAGTATCCACACCTCGAAGCGGTCGGCGAAGGCAAAGGAGAATATCCAGATAATACTTTGATTGTGTCCTCGAAGACGAACAAAGAGACAATTGCGAAGCTCGCTCGCGCTCTGCTCACCTTAAAGGATGATAATTCTCCGCAGACCCAGTCGGTCCGAGATCAAATGGACATTCAGGGCTATATTAAAACAACGACTGGTGATTTCAAGGACACTTTTGAAATATTGAAAAAAGGCGGAGTGGATCAGTCATTTAACTTTGCCTTTAAATGATTTGTTTTACTGAGGAGGGTACATCATGAATCCAAAGATTGATTGGTGCGACATTAAATCCCGCCGTTGTCTGGTTCTGCATTTTGACGGTCACTTCTTCAAAGAGGACGCCAAAAATGCAGTCAGGAAAATCACATCCATGATTGAGTCGATGCCCGACAAACTCGTGATGGTCTGGGAGTGCACCCGCATGACCGATTCGATAGTAGTGCCAGAGAGGCATAGCAGAAGTTCATCAAAGCTATTAAGCCAAAATTGGAGACTATACATCTGATCTCCAACAAGTTCCTTATACGAGTCGGAGCCTGCACCATCGGTGCTTTTGCCGGCATCAACATTCATGCGTGGGCAGACATGGAGCAATTCAACGCCGGATACTAAACCCTTATTTATCAGGTACACTTCAGGTGCTGATTCTGTTTGTTTCTGGAGTCAATCTCTCATAGTTTAGTTTTTCTATATCTGAGGGCTGTCGGTGAACTCGTTAAAGCAACCCGAGAGCAATAGGCAAAGATTTCCAGTTGAAAATACGAGCCGTAATTCCGTTACACGAGGTGTCAACGCAAATGCTGACTATTGCATGTCAAGCCAGTCAATTTTTCAACAAGTGGTTTGAACAAACCGAAACTTGCTCACGGCTGTCGAGACCACAAACACCCGTATATTATTGACATCCGTATCGGCGGGAGTAACGAAGAATCCAGGACGACTGGGATCATAACCCAATGTTGATCCCACCATCACCTCACCATCCAAAAATGTCACTTCAACCCGCCGCCCGTTAGCCTGCTGGCCGTCGGCAAAGTGTTTCCTTTCATGGTATTCGCGGTTACCCTTAAAATCCTTTACGAAAAATACTGCCTTAAGTTCCTTCATGTGAATCTCGACACCTTTATCGATAGATCCAGACTCAATCGGGCGAACGTGAAAGAAAGGCTTGTTGGGAAAAAAATCATTCGTGAAGCCTTTTATCAGCCCACCATGGGCATATCTGATGACCACTTTTACCGGTTCCATCTTCCGCTCATCCTATGAGTCATCCGGAACTTTTTCAACGGTTTCCTCAAGGCCGCATTCGCGGTATGTCCGATCAGCTGTCGCGTAGATTTCTCCACGTTTCTCTTGTCGCGCGACGAATATTCCGGAGAGGTGAGACCAGTTAAGCAAATACCTGATGAAGTGAAGATAACTGGCATCTTTCTCTATGACCTCAACCCCCATCCCGATTTTCCCATTCTTGGGTCTTCTCACCCCCGCCCCAGCGGGGTTTGTCCATGCCCTCTTCACCTTACCCCGCAATTTTGAAATCTCGCCATAGGGAAGATAGAGCAAAATGTCGAGAACCGTGCCCGGCGCCTGAGGATGATCTGTTCTTATGAACATTCCCTGCAATGAAAAATTACTCGAAGTTCCGGCATGTCCCATCCCTCCTGAGAAAAATTCGACATCGCAGTGTTTAATAAAGCGCTTATGTCTTCTCCTATTAACCATAGCTCCCACCCGCACGTTCTCTTGTCCGGACCTTGAGCACGACAGAATCTTTCCCATCTAACGCTCTCTGGTAGCGGACCCCGGCTTCCCCGCACTCTTCTCGGCATGTCTGAGGAGTATCAGTGGTCCGAGAATGCAGAGGATCACCGCAGCGGCTGCAGCATACCAAACAAAATCACCGTAGTTCATAACCCTCCAATGCCCCTTCACGATTTTTTTCAACCTCATTTGGGTGAGACAAGGCATGGTATCCTTCTTCCGTGAGAACCAATGCATACGCTTCACCCCATTCCATGAATCCCCTATTCACAAGCTCATGGACCGCCTTGGTGAAATTATCCTGATGACACTTCTCCCATTGAGTCTTCGCATAAAACAGATTGAACAGGGACAGATGATGATGCTTCTCTATCCCGTATTGCAAGAAAACATCCATAATCAGCCTTGTGGTATCAGACAGAGTACTCATATCTCCTTCCTCACTGAGATACCTGCAAGACTCGTTCCATAATCAGGACTTTCAAGAAACGAAACAAAAAACACGCAAAATCAATAGATTTGTTGTAGGTTTCCCTATGAAGAAAACTCGTGCTTGACCGAAAAAGCTTCGGCCTGTATGAAAGTAGGACGCTTCACCCAGTGCGGTATGTTCCCGATTCTTGCTGAAACCGAAGCCGGCCTACAACTTCATGAACCTGTTTTCTTGCCATTTCTGCCGGTGATGACAGGGGTACTCCCGGCATTGTGGCGACGAAGGGGGAATGATAAAATAATTCGAGGAGGATACGATATGCGAGCGATTCGTGTTTTCTGTATGTTCCTTGCGCTTTCATCTCTCGTATGTTCCCCGTGGCATGAGAGTTCATACGGTAAGGAAGCATCGCCTCCCGGACAGGAGGCGCTTATCGATAAATATCATGAGATTGAAAGAGAACTGAAGGAAAGCACTTCCCCGATTCCCTTTTATCTGGAATCGACCGAAAATAATAATGTCTCTCACGGCGATATTTACGGCATCCTTCATTATCCCTTCGACACGATACGAAATGGGCTTCTCGTGCCTGCCAATTGGTGCGAGATTGTTTTGCTTCATCCTGACATAAGGGCATGTACGTATCAGAAACTGCGTCATAGATGGCTGATCAATATCTATAACGTCAAGAAATTCTCTCAGCCTCTTGGGGATGCGTACCACATGAAATTTGTATTCCCGGCAAGTACGCTGAAAGACTTCTATTTCGACATCGCGTTCACGGCGGATGTGGGCCCTTTTTCTACACAGGATCACCACTTCGAATTTGAGGCGGTGCCGGTAACCACAGGCTCGACATTTATTCATTTGAGCTATTCTTATGGTTACAGTTCCTGGGGGGCTTTCCTCATGAAAGTATTCGGCAGCGGTAAGGTCGGATTCACGGTTACCGGTCTGGACAGCTACGGCAATCCCGTTTACATCAGCGGTCTGAGGGGCTCGGTGGAACGTAACGTTACACGCTTCTATCTCGCGGTTCTCGCGTATCTGGATACATTAGAGATTCCTGTGGAGCAACGATTTGAGAAACGGATCGGTGAATGGTATGATTCGGCAGCCCTCTATAAGAAACAACTCCTCGGAATGGAGAAGGAAGAATATCTCATTTACAAGAGACAAGACCAGAGAAATCAGCAAAGGCTCCAGGGTGATTTGAACGACGAAGTAAGACCTGCCGAAGGGTTACTGTTTGACGGAAAAGAATGATGCTCGCATCTAATCCGCTTTTTTCTCGACATTTATTTCCGTTGATATGCCTCTGCGATGAGGCACTATGAGCGGACTCAAACATTCGAGCCTGAATAGAGATATATTGCGGGACAATAGTTCCGTTCGCGGACACTAAACGTTTTTCATAACCAGGCATCAGCTCATACAGTCACGATTACCCTTACTACCCCATGCTTCGATGAGACAGATGTCAAATCAGAGCTGTTTCCTGAATTCGAACCTATGGAGTCTCTTTAATCTCTCAACTGGAAGAAAAAGCCTGTGGTTGCCCTTCCGATACCGTCAGAGCTGATGACTGCCAAATCCCCCGACTGATCACTCGATGAAAGAACAAGCAGATCGTAGTAGAGATTGGCATCCCCTTGCATTACCACTCCACTGCTGTCTTTCAGTTCCCAGTGGTTACCATCCAGTGACAAAATGAAGCCGGTATCGTTATTGAAACTCACTGGTTTGGATGCCAGCATGCAACCAGCCAAGGTTAAGCAGTCAACTTCCTGAACACTACTATCCCACCCAAAAACCCTGTAATCGGCGCTAAAGGACATACATGGGATAGCCAACATCAGAAGAATGCCCAATAGAATCTTTTTCATTGCTCCCCTCCCCGTAACAGTAATTATTGCAAACTATAACATGGAAACTATTCAGTATCAAGTTTTGGAAGTGATGTGTTGCATTATCAGCCTTGCGAGGCCCGAAAAGCCGGTCCATTGCCTATCGCCTCGATCATGCCCCTAATCTGCATCAGTCAACATCGTATTGCAGCTCTTGTAAATGAAATTACTGTAATATGAGTCATCTCCTTTCTCTTATCCCTGCAGTATCGTTACTGTGCCATCCAGTAATGTTTCTCTCCCGGGTTTGCGCATTTCGGTCCGAGGGTGTAGTATCCCTTGATTGTATGGGGATATATCAGTGTTCCGACATAGGATGAAACGCAATCTTTGCCGTCTGTTGGCGTGAGCGTAAGGGTTGAGCCAGCCCGAGACCAACTGCCGTGCCAGTCCGGCTTTGCCATATCGGGAGAGGCAAAGAGATCATACACATAATTTGTATAAAACTTGAGATAATTCGGCACGGGATCGCACGAGGTGGATGTCTCGTCACAGCCCCAAAATACCCTCCAAGGGAAAGAGAATAGGTCAACGTTGTTTGAAGTTTCCGGTTTCATAGAGACCTCATCGTAGGCTGACCCCCCAGTAACCTCAAGGTCGTGGATAACAACATCCTCAACCATGTAATCCAGGGTTGCAATGCCGTCTACCAAGGTAAAGAAGGGCGTGCCTCCTCCCGCGGTACCAACATTAATCAATGCCGTCGGAATGTCGTTGGCCAGATCTTCAATGGCCTTCTTAACGCTGGCTTTGGCTTGCGGCGTTCCCGCCTGACCATTGATCCAGGCATGAGTAATCGCCATAGCCGTGTTGCAACACAGATTCACTACAGGTTCAAGCGTCTCGCTCACATCGAATGTGGCGGCGAAGAGTTTTATCCCTTCGAACAGCATGGCGGCAAGATCAATATTCCAAAGGGCTTCGACAAGCTTTTGGTCTTTCTGGATAGCCATGGCCTCGCCATCAATGGGGATGTTCGTTACGGGATTCGATCGCCCAGAGAGCAACGAAACAACCATATTGGCAATGTCGGTAGCACCCGCAAGGAAATAGGGCAGTGGTCTCCATGTTGCCCCGAACGTCTCAATCGTCAGAGAATCTGAAGTGAAATACACGGTTTCCTTGTTTTCGTTGCTCGCATTGAACCAGGACTCCGATAACTTCAGATAATTGCCAAAGAGACGAATTAGGTTGTTATCGAGATAACGAGCCGGTGGCGGTAGGAAATATGGTCCGCTCCCCTCTGTCCCCTCTATCGCAGCCCACCTGTGGAACTCGTTCAAAACTTCAACCTCTTTTTCGGCGAGTCGCGTGAGTTTGACGCCGGTCTTGAGATCCGCGGGATTTGCGTAGGTCAGGAGTTGGTCGCCACTCGCAATGGTGTTGAGTCCCGCAGTGGCTGTCGATGAGGTGTTCTCAAAGTAATCCATCACAAATTGTCCGATGGCCTTACGCGTCGTCTCATCGGAAAGAGTGACGGTACCAAGTGCCGTATGATAAAGGTAGATCTTGTCCGACTTGATGACACCAACTAAAGTATTAGCGGGTACTTCAGCCGTTTCATCGTAAAGCTGACCCTGAAATTGAATTTTCGATTTTGGGACGACTACCGTGCCGTCGAAAAAAGCGGCATCACCATCTGCAACATACTCAGGCCCGGGCTTTATAACATAAGAAGTGGCCCAGATATAATAAACGTCTGTTCGACCCAAAAGTGCTATCCCCAGATATAGGTCATACCTCCCTGGCGGAAGGCTCGAAAGGGGAATGTCCCCCAAAACATTTTCATTCAAAGGCCCCGCCACGTTTGTGCGCCAAGGGACATAACCCTCGGCAAGCGGTCGCAGATGGTTATCTGATGACAGGAGGTAGATATTTCGTGAGTCGATCGGATTGGCACAGATTCCGAAGTAAATATCAACCGGTGCCGCAAATCGCTGGGCCTCAACTTTGACCGTAATTGTCTTACCACCCGGGACGGAGGTTTGAATGCATATCGGCTTGGAACTTGCAGCATCATAATTTGCGATGCATTTTTCGACAGGCGAGTAACCCCACATTTCCTGTTCTGTTGGAATTGGAATCGCTTGGCCCATCGGAACTTCCACAGTGGCGGTTAATGCAAAATAAGTTCTCGTGTTGTTAAGGTTCAAGGTCGCAACATACCATACCCCCTCGTGCAGCGGAGGGGTGGTCTCAGGCGTCAGCACAATCGTTTCATCCGCTGTCGGACCTGCCGACACGACATCGGCGTTAGCATTCAATTGCCCCACAGTGTTGCCTTGAGCGGGACTGCCGTATTTCAAATAGAGATCCAGATTGCCGCTTCCATTACTGATAGTGACAGTGAGTTTTGTGGCACCTGCAGGTACGTAGATGTCGATGTTGGCATAAGTCATTGAATCCAGATATGTATCGAAAGGAACACCGTTTTGGAGCGAGGCTTGAGCATTTTGGGGAAAAGGGAGAACTAATAAAAAACCGAATATAACAATAACCGGGAGTCCGCAAACATATCGCATATTGCCCTCCTCTTTATAGGAAGGGGACGCCTTAGTCTTGCTTGCCCCTTATTAAAGTGACCTCATCTACCAGTCTGTAAAGAATCCTTCGGCAGCTCGGCCATCTTCTCTAAGACCCGCACGCTTTCCGTCCCCTTCTCACGGAGGGTTTAGCTTTATCGGGAATCTCTCCCCTCAATTCCCTTATAGCACCTCTCTAGCCAAGTGTCAATTTTATATACATATCTGCTTGTAAATTGGGCCCCACGACGTCTGGTTCTCGATTATTCGATCACTGAAGCTATCGCAGCCATGCGTTTTCTTAATCTTTCGGTTAAGGTGAACAAGGATAAAGAGAGAACACCCTGAACAGAAGAAACAGAAATATGAAAAGCCGAGACTCTGAAAAGTGGAACTTGTAGCAGAAGAAGTCTTGGCAACTGGTTGCGAGACGAACTCTCAATCACCCGGCCCCCTTGGTGTCTGTCACCCGGGGCCAGCGGATGGGCTCAAAGAGGCTCATAAGTTCTACTCATGGTCTTCATTTTAACCTCTTATCCTTCAGAAACGTCTTTCTGAATTCAGTTAATTGGAATCTGTACGTTTTTTTGTCACCCCGTATGATTTTCGGTCAAAGAGGAGTCATCCTCTCGATAACAATTAATAGTAACATCTTGTTATTTAGGTTTTTTTTCGGGCATTGCGGAAATAATTAATCGTGGAATAACTCTTGCTACTATACCTCTAAGAAGGAGGAACAATATGTTTGAACCGACAATAATAAATGTGCTTTGCCTGGGTGTGCTATCTATTTTGTCTTGTGGGGCCTTTGTTCTTTTCCTGCTTCGCTCCTCAAACGAGAAGAATGCAAGTGAGGCATATTCGCAGAGAGATAGAGGGATAAACCCAATGACGAGACAACACTAGGCGTGTTTACGAACCGTGGTTAACAGAAGAAGGCATAAGCGCTTTATTAAGTACTGTGACACTGAGTTCGTGTCAAACGGGATGATTTATACTGGGACTTCGAGCAATTTTTCGCTACACGGAATGTTCATCAGAACTGACCATCCGCAGGCGCCGGATACTATTCTCGACATGGCACTTTATCTACCGTATGGCGCGATTTCAAAGGTTAGCGTTAAGGTCAAAAGAGCCTGTGCAAGCCCCGCCGGGACCGCGCTTAGGACAGGGAAGAAAGAAAAAATTGGGATGGGAGTCGAGCTCATTGAGAGGGATTCTAATTATGTTCATTTTATCAGGTATCTGCTTAACCGCGCTTCACTTGAGCAGAGTTTGTCGTCTTCAATAGGCATGAATGATGATTTCACTCCAGTCGAGGTGAAGGACATGAGTAAGAGGACGGGATAGAATTGTCGAACATGCGTTCCGGAAAGCATATTGAGAATAAACGGCAATCATCATATGTATAGGATACGCAGTCATAAAAGAATTGCATTGCCGGCAACCGCGACACTCAATATTGCTGGCGGGCGCGACGCCTATTCAATTCAGGCAATGGTTGCCGACATGTCTTTGGCGGGAATCGGTGTTTATTCTGACCAGCCACTGAGGGAGGGCAAAGATCTATCAATCGATGTTTATTTCATAGCGGTCGACGGATCGATGAAGAGTGCTTCTGTGGACGGCATCAGCACATATAGCAGAAAGATTAGGGATATTTATTATGTGGGGATTCAATTCAAGGAGGAAATAGATTCAACGAAACAACCGTTGCTCTATGAGCAGTTAACCTCTTCTCTCAGACATTTTCATAATCAGTGAGAAATTTATGAAGGACGACGAAGAAAAAACAGAACGCAGAAACTGCCGGAGATTTCCTTTTCGAGAGGAAATTTTGCTAGACGGCATACATTGCTGTACAAGTTATGATATAAGTGAAGCCGGTATTTATGTTTCGGGGGCGCGCTATTTTGACGAGGATGACGTTGTCGAGATTACCCTTCCGATAGGAGAAGAGAAGATAACAGTCAAAGGGCAGGTAAAGAATTGTCAGCCTGGCATTGGCGCAGGCCTTGTGTTTATTGACCTGCATAACGATCAGAGGGCAAGAATCAGGGGATTCATTGAGAGCATCGCAAAATCATACGAAAAACAAATGGGCGCTTAAATTGATTTGCGTTTCTAAAAATGTGAACGAGAAACTGTTTCATAGAATATGACAATAAAATACAAGCGACCAAGGAAGGAATATGTTTAAAGCAACACTGACAAGTCTGATTTCTTTAGGTGTGGCAACCGCCTTAATTTGTGCAAGCGTTGTACTTTTCCTGCTTCGCTCGGCAGAGAGAAGAAAGGACGACAGACTTTATAGAAGGTATGAGGTGAGTTGTGGTATACGGTTCACGGCAAACGGCATAACGTATGAGGGTATAAGCCAAGATATTTCGATGAACGGCTTGTCCATAAAAACAGAACATCAATTTGACCCTGACACAATACTCGACATTAATATCGAACTAGCTGGTAAGCAGACATCAAACCTGAAAGGGAAAGTCATTAGGACTATTAAGAATGGTCTAATAGGTGTAAAGATAGCAGCAAAGGATTCCGCCTACCTGAAGTTCTGTAAACACCTTGACGAAATGGGATCGTAATGGTCAGTAATTGCGTTTATAGATGATGTAAACGGAATTAATGAATCGCATTCCGGTCCTGCGCAAACAGTACACCGACAACTGCGTAGTTATCAGAACTTGAAATCGTTGAGGATTTACAAGAAAAGCAGACAGTAACGACGCGAGGAGTCAGGTGCAGCAAACACCAGTAGCGAGGCATGAGCGGACCCCTCTTTGGCGTTGCCGCGGGTTACCCTGCGTCCACTTGTCCGACTTGTGACGATACTACGCGCGTTTGACGAGACGTACGATGAAGAGGAGCACGACCGCGCCGATTGTCGCCACAATGATGCTGCCTAGAAGTCCGCCGCCGATTGAAGCACCAAAGGTGCTAAAAAGCCAACCGCCAAGGAAGGCACCGATCACACCGACGACGAGATCGCCGATAATACCGAAGCCACTGCCCTTGACCAGCATCCCCGCCAACCAACCGGCCACGAGACCCACGATGAGAAACCACAGAAAACTCATTTTACCCTCCCTCCTTCACGATAACCACGACTGACACTGCCCGGTAGCAGCAGGCGAATTTCGTGAGACCTCCTTCGTTATTCGCCGTGACCGTCGAAAGGATTATTACGACTCTGCTGCCAAGGCTTGCGAAATGCCTATATCTCCTACCGACCGATCAACCAAACTCTTCCTGAATCAAGTATATCAGATACCTAAGAAATCGCAATGAATGAGTTTGTCAATGGCGCGGTGAGTTGCCTAGAGGCTATCTAAGCCATTCGAGAGCATCTTCGAGACTGTCAAAGACTTTAACCCATATGCCCCATTTTGCTGCGACGGTTTCGCCGTACCTTTTCGGGTCAAGGACTGGCTCGTGAAGAACATATGCAAACTGTGGCTGGGGAATACCTCGTTCTCTTATGTACCTCTCAACCGTCTCGGCCGCGAATTTGCCGTAAAGAAAACGATCGAAGTCTTCTGGCTCGCCCTTGAGTTCCCGTCCATCGCAGAGGACTCTCTTTACAGTGTGAATAACAGGAAGCAGATTTATTTGTCGCTTCCACAGACTCTCTGGACTCTGCTATGACGCGAGGTATTTGCTGACTAAAGAGAGGCTCTCGGCAAACTTCTTTTCGCTTCACATGGTGCATTGGGTATGCTATTATGTTGCCAGGAGCGGCTTTCAAAGCGGAATTACATCCAGACTATGAACGGAAACGGGGGGAAAATCATGATCCTAAAAAATATTGTATTTTGCAATGCAGTTATATTTATGATTGCATTGGTGAGTTATGGCGCTGTGGTCTACGCTTCATCTGGGGTCGAAGTCGGCGGCGACTTGTTACTGCAGAACGGTGGTGTCGCTTTTTCGGATGGTACAATTCAAACTGCAGCATCAATGCCGACTTGGAGCCAGAAGATTCTTGGTGCTGCTCGATGGCTGACGGTCCTCGACGACGCAGCAGTGCTTGACAGAGAAACAGGCTTGGTCTGGCAACGGCAGACAAGTGGCATAACCAAAGTGGAAGACGATGCCATCGCATCGTGCACAATACTATCAGTGGGAGGGCGTTTTGGATGGCGGCTCCCGTCAATAGAGGAACTTGCTACGCTTATAGATCCAAATGCCGGGAGTGCGCCTTACCTTCCTGCGGGGCATCTTTTTACCGATGATTCTGCTGTTTTAGGCGGTATCTACTGGTCATCTACAACTAGCACCAGTGATTCAACTCGCGCGTGGCTTGCATACTTCAGTGGAGGCTATGGCGTGGTCACCATCTAAAAGACAAATCAGTACTACTTTCGGTGCGTGAGGAGCGGACACTAGAACATTTGGAAATTCTTCTTCCCCGCGTGAGGGGTAGGCCTTGTAAGGGAGATACTTGGCAGGCGCTTACGCGTGGGTCAATCTCGTTTACGCCCCGAATTCTGCACCTCGGCAAATTATTCAGGGAGCAGTGCCCTCTATGGTGCGATTTCTGCCCCAAGGGCCAGTATTTCTTTGTCAGGAGGGAGCAGCCTCTATGGATCTGTGGTCGGAAATTCGGTTTCGTTATCCGGCGGTTCCAGTGTCCATTATGACGAGAGCCTGTGAAATATGAGTGTCGCCTGTTGGGCTCTGCAGTAACCTTGTCTCCAACAAAGAATCTACACCGCATCTGGTTCAGTCCGTAAAATCCAGAGGAAAAAGTCCTGTAGTCCTGATATCTAAACTTTGGTAGCTGGTGCGGGTTACGCTCGTAAATGGACGCAAATTGGTCACCAAGAATTGACAGGATACATTCTTTTGTATATATTGGTAATATACGCATATGAAAGATTGGACTGACATTTGGGCTTCGGTTGAAGGTTTCGAATGGGACGAGGGAAATATAAAGAAGAATTGGGAGAGACATAGAGTCTCCCATATCGAATGCGAAGAGATATTCTTTAACGATCCGATAATTGTTAGAAAAGATATGCCGCACTCAACAACTGAGGATCGATGCTTCGCGCTGGGGAAGACAGACACGGAGAGATTGCTTTTTGTCGTTTTCGCTTTGAGGCGTGCCAGGATAAGGATAATTTCGGCACGTGACATGAATCGGAAGGAGAGAAGAGTATATGAACAGACTCAAGAAGATACCCAAATTTAAGAGTGAAGCAGAAGAAGCCGAGTTTTGGGCTACTCACGATTCCACGGAGTACGTCGACTACTCGACCGCAAAACGAGTAGTATTTCCACACTTAAAACCATCAACCAAAACGATCTCGATTCGTCTGCCCGAATCGCTCATTGAGCATCTTAAGGTACTTGCTAATAAACGGGATGTTCCTTATCAATCGCTCTTAAAGATATTCCTGTCTGAAAGGGTTGAAGAGGAATTGCACGGCGCGGCGAAATAAGAAGCCATATTTGTGCTCCTTCCTGAACTCAATGCCTTTCGTCTCGAGTCTGGTTGTTTATAGTTCAACCGGAAATCTGCAGAACTATCAATAGCGTTGGATAAGAGCCGAATTGTGCGATTAGTGTATACTTTTAGATGCCTGAGTTCTGAAAAAGAGGAACTGAGACTCTAAAACCGCAACCATAAGGAGAAGAATGATGTCAGAGACTGAGAAGAAAGGTGCAAAGAAGAGACCCTCTAATCCGGCATTTATGAAGGCCATGAAACCCAGCGAGGCGCTGGCTAAGATAGTGGGGAATGAACCGCTTCCAAGGACAGAGATAACCAAGAAGCTATGGGAGTATATAAAGCAACATAATCTCCAGGACGCAAAGAATAAGAGAAATATCAATGCAGATGAGAATCTCTTGGCGGTATTCGACGGGAAGAACCAGGTCTCAATGTTCGAGATGACCAAATTAGTCAATAAGCATCTCAGCGAATAGTCATCTGATGTATCCAGTACAAAGCAGCCACGGAATGAATCAGCGCTGAAAGACACATCGTTTGGGAAATGTGCTTCTTTTTTTGTGCGTTGCCGGAAAGGCTGAGGAAAGAGTGAAGGAAATAGGGAATGTGTCCCTTACTGTCGATGAAAGCTGAAACGAATGTGCGAACACCGCCGCAAGCGATGCAGATTCGCAATCTGCTGATCGATCCGCCGCTTTTC
>Ga0187779_10000189_pt1 | contig 45284 bp, 40 predicted proteins | sample 1015_Q2_SP10_10__FD_132435 | JGI IMG/M metagenome (GOLD analysis project Ga0187779, IMG submission 132435) | Tropical peat soil microbial communities from peatlands in Department of Meta, Colombia - 1015_Q2_SP10_10_MG | ecosystem: Environmental > Terrestrial > Soil > Wetlands > Peat | place...
AGCGAGACGCTCAGGAAGGTGGCGGGATCGGCCGGCTGCACTTCGAAGAGTTGGTTGGCAATGAGTTTGGAAAGGGCGAAAGAAGCGCCGATGCCGATCGCCAGTCCCAGTAATGTGAGAAACGTGGCTTGGCGAAGGACCAACCGGAGAATATCTCGCGGTTCGGCTCCCAGAGTCAGCCGCAATCCAAATTCGCGGGTTCGCTGGGTGACCGCGTAAGCGGTGACGCCGTAGATGCCGAGACAGGCGAGAAGTACCGCAAGGATCGCAAAAGAGGATAGAAGAAGCGAGCTAAAGCGTTGAGAAGCGGTTTGTTCGTGGAGAAGATCCCGCATGGTGAGGATGTCGTACAGAGGGAGATTCTTGTCGAGGCCGGCGACAATGGAGCGCACCGCGGGCAAAAGCGATTGAGGCTGGCCGTTTGTGCGAAGCAGGAGGGTCATTTCCGGAGCGGGCTCTTTTGCGATGGAGATGTACGATACGGGCTTGACGGGCGCGGCCAGGCCGAATTGTTTTGTGTCTGCCACGACGCCTGCGATGCTCCAATGCTCTTCCTTGCCGAGAATCACGCGCCTGCCGATGGGATCCTGGTCCGGGAAGAAACGTTTTGCGAACGCCTGATTGACGACAATGAGGTTGGCGGCGCTTTGTGAGTTGTGGGGATCGAACAGGGTTCCGGAGAGCAGAGGGATGTACAGGGCCTGAAAATAGCTGGGAGTGACTTCGACGATTTCCGTGGCTGGCGCGCGGCTGGGCAACTCTGGCGGATTTCCTTCGATCTCGACTCCGGCGCCCCGATTTGAACCCTGCAAGGGCAGGATGCTGGCGACGGCGGCGGAGGTAACACCGGGTAGCGTGGCGGACTCTTGAACGAGCTGTTCGAAGAACGCGGACTGCCGGACGTCCGAAGAGTAGAGATTCGGGGGAAGCGAAATACGCGCCGTGAACACGCCTTCCGCGTCAAACCCCGGAGGAATGGAAGCGAGCCGATAGAAGCTTTTCAGGAACAAGACGGAACCGGTCAGGAGAAGCAGAGCCGCGGCGAGTTCCGCCACAACCAGAAAACGTTGCGACCGGGGAACGAAACGGCCCGCTCCGGATTGCGCGCCGGACTCCTTGAGCGTTGCCAGCAAGTCCGGACGCAGAGCGGCGAAAGCGGGAGCGAGGCCAAAGAGCAGTCCCGCGAAGCAGGTTGCGGCAAGGGTGAAGAGCAGGACGCGCGGATCCAAACGCGCCAGCGAAACATGAGGAACATCCGAAGGGGAAAGCCGCACCAGCACGCGGATCAGCCAGCCGGAGAGAAGCAAGCCGCAAACTCCTCCAGCGAGCGCGAGAATCACGCTTTCGGTGAGGAGTTGTCGCAGCACGCGCCACTTCCCGGCGCCGAGAGCCCCGCGAATGGCGATCTCCTTCTCTCGCGAAACGCCGCGGGTGAGCTGAAGGCTGGCGATATTCGCGCAGGCAATCAGAAGGACGAAACCCACGGCCCCGAAGAGCACGAGAAGGGCGGGGCGCGACTTGCCAAGAAGGCGTTCGCGGAGGGGCAGCACCTGAGCCTGGGCTCCCTGAAACATGTGGGCGAAAGCGGCCGGGTACCCCGCGAACAGGCGGGTATTGATGGCGTCGACGTTGGCCGCCGCGGCCGTGGCGGTAACTCCGTCGCGAAGCCGGGCGACTACGCTGACGATGCGCATGCCCTTTTGCAAGGTCATTTCGTGGTTTTCCAGGGCGCACGGAACGAGTACGTCCGCGGGCGAATTGTCCAGAAATTCGAAATTCGCGGGCAGAACACCCACGACCGTATAGAGCTGGCCGTCCAGCGAAATGGATTGGCCGGGGAGAGTGGGATTGGCAGAGAATCGCTCGCGCCAGAGGTTGTCGCTGATCAGGGCCACTCCCGCGGCGCCGGGGCGGTCTTCTTCTTCGCGAAACGCGCGGCCCAGTTGCGGTGGAACGCCGAGAACATCGAGGAAACTATACGTCACGCGAGCGGCCCGCAGGCGTTGCGGTTCGCCCGCTCCGGTGAGTGTCAGCGTGTCCCCGGCTTCATAAGCGGCGACATCGGAGAAGACGCGATTCTGCGAGCGCCAGGCGAAATAGTCGGACTCGATAACAATGGAGTCGTGCTGGCGGGGCATAAAATCGGAAACCCAGACGAGTTGTTGTGCGGCGAGATAGGGAAGCGGGCGGAAGAGCACGGAATTGACGAGCGAGAACATGGTGGCGTTGGCGCCGATGCCGAGGGCAAGCGTGAGGATGGCGACAATGGTGAAGGCTGGGGATCTGCGTAGCTGGCGGAGGGCGAAGCGGCAATCCGCTAGGACGGATTGCAGCCAGTTCCCGAGACGTTCTTCGCGTACTTGTTCTTTGACCTGCTCTATGCCACCCAGCTCGATGCGGGCGGCGCGTCGCGCTTCGTCGGCAGTCATGCCCGCGCGGATGTTTTCGTCGATGAGCATTTCGAGGTGGGAACGCAGCTCCTTGTCCAAATCCGTGTCAACACGGCGGGAAAAGAAGAGGTTGCGTAGAAAGCTTTGTACTTTCACGAAGGGTGGCATGGCGAAATCCTCCTACTCGTAGCGCAGCGCGACCATAGGATCGACCCGGGACGCGCGCCAGGCGGGAACGCTGCAGGCTATGGCGGATACGCTGAGCAGCAGGAGAATCACGGCTCCGTAGGTGAACGGATCGAGTGGGGATACCCCGAAGAGCATCGCGGCGATAAGGTAACTCGCCGCCACCGCTCCGAGCAAGCCGATTACGACGCCGAGTGCCGTCAGAGTGAGTCCCTGGTGAACGACCAGCAAGACAATGTTGCCACGCGTGGCGCCCAGCGCAGAACGCACTCCCATTTCGCGTGTGCGCTCCGCCACCATTCCTGAGAGAACGCCATAAATACCCGCAGCGGCAAGGAGAAGGGAAACGATGGCGAACGTTTCGAAGAGGATGAGAGCGAAGCGGCGTTCGGCGGCGGAAGCAGAGAGCAAGTGGTCCATCGTTGCGATGCGCATGATGGGCTGATCTTTGTCGACGGACCAGATCGCGGAGCGAATGTCCGCCGCATGCGCGTCTGGATCGCCGAGGGTGCGAACAACGAGAGACATTTCTGTGTCGACCCAGTGCCATTGATCCACAGTGATATAAACTGCGTCGGATTGGCTGAGTGCCAGCGACATCTGTCGCACGTCCCCGACAACTCCCACGATGGTGTACCAGATATCCGGATTGCCGACGTGAATGCGTTGCCCCATGGGATCAACGTTCGCAAACTTGTGCCTGGCGAGGGATTCACTGATGACGGCCACAGGCAGAGTGCCGGCGTGATCTTGCGCGTTCAGCAGACGGCCGCTGCGCAACAGGATTCCGAGAGTGCCGAAATAGCCGGGAGTGACTGCATAGCGGAAAACTTCCACGTCACCTCGAGGGTCGCTGTCTCGCTCGAGGCTGACGCCATAAGAGTCAAAGTCGCCACTGAGTGGCAACTGGCTGGTGAGATCCGCGGAGGAAACGCCCGGTAATCGACGGATCGCATCTAATGCCTGGGAGTAAAACCGGTACCGGGTCGAGTCTGCGTCGTAGCGATGGCCGACTTCATCAATCTGCATAGTGAGAAGGTGAGCGGAATGGAAGCCCGGAGGCACAGCGAACAGCGTTTGCATACTGCGCAAAAGCAAGCCAGAGCACACCAGCAACACCAGAGTGAGCGAAACTTCCGCAACTACAAGAGCGCCGCGCACGCGCCGATGTCCACCCACCGTGCGGCGGGATTCAAGCCGCAAGCCGGTCTGCAGCTCACTCCGAGCGGCCTGAAGAGCCGGTGTAAGACCAAACGCGATGCCGATCAGTGCGCTCACAACAAATCCGAAGGCGAAAACGGCTGGATCGAGGCCAGTCGCGCTAAAACGAGGCAAATCCGCCGGGCCAAGGGCCAGAAGCGCGCGCACGCAAAGATTCGCGATCGAGAAGCCAAACATGCCGCCCACGACCGCCAGCAGCATGCTTTCGGTGAGCAGTTGGCGAATCAGACGATTGGGACGAGCACCCAGCGCGAAGCGAAGAGCGAACTCGCCCTGCCGCAGCACACTGCGCCCAAGAAGGAGATTCGTGACATTGACACAGGCAATGACGAGCAGAAGAAGGACGGCGGCGAGGATGGCCAGAAGCGCAGGCCGGACGCCGCGCGTGAGATCTTCCTGGAGTGAACTGATATTGAAGCGAACGTCGCGCCCATAAGAATCCGGGTGCTGCCCGGTCAAGATGTTGTCGCCGAGAACTCCAAACTCTTGAGCGGCTTGAGGCGGAGTGTCGCTGGGATTGAGACGCCCCACCATACGCAAGTGGTGGCCCCAGGCGCGACCCTGAGAAATGTCGTATTGCAGCGGCACCCAAAGTTGCGCAGCGGGCGACAGGACATTTTCAAAACTCCCCGGCATAACGCCGACAACAGTGTAGAGGTTGGACTCGGCAAAACTCTCCGGCTCTTCCAGCGTGACCTGGCGGCCAACAACAGACGGATCGGCTGCAAAGCGGCGGCGCCAGAACGCGTCGCTCAGAATCACAACATTTGGTCCGTTCAGGCGATCTTCGGATGGATCGAAGTCTCTTCCAAGAAGTGGCACAACGCCGAGCACGCGGAAGTAGCTTGCGGTGACGCGCTGGCCCTCCAGGCGCTCGGGCTGATCCACTCCGGTGATGGTAGGCTGCCACGGCCTGACAAGCGCGAGCGACTCAAACGAGTGTTGCTGTGAAAGCAAGCCGTGGTACATGGCGAAAGTCGCCGCGTTGCGCGAGCCGTCGTTGCGAACTTCCCAAATAGCCATAAGTCGATTGGCGTGCGGGTACGGAAGCGACTCGAACAGAATCGGGTTGACCGCGCTGAAGATGGCCGTGGTGGCACCAATGCCGAGAGCGAGGGTAAGCACGGCGACAAAGGTGAAGGCAGGCGATTTGCGGAGTTGGCGCAGTGCAAAGCGGCAATCCGCTAGGACCGACTGGAGCCAGCTGCCAATGCGTTCTTCGCGCACCTGCTCTTTGACCTGCTCTATGCCGCCAAGTTCGATACGGGCCGCACGCTGCGCTTCTTCGGGTGTCATGCCCACACGGATATTTTCCTCGACGAGCATTTCGAGATGAGACTGGACCTCGTCGTTCAGGTCTGCCTCGACACGACTAGAAGAGAGGAGGTTCCGAAAAAAGCTTTGGATCTTTACAAAGAGCGGCATCCTCACCTCCTCCTACTCGTAGCGCAGGGCAGTCATGGGATCAACGCGCGTTGCCCGCCGCGCCGGAACATAGCAAGCTGCAAGCGCCACAACGGCCACTACGAGCGCAACCGCGATCAGCGTGAGCGGATCGTTCGCGCTGACGCCAAAGAGCAGGTTGCGGATTAGCTGACCCGCGAAGAGCGCGGCGATGACTCCTGCACCAAGCCCGAGCAGGACCGGCGCCATGCCCTGACGCATCACCATGGCAAGCAGATCCCGCAGATCGGCGCCAAGCGCAATTCGAATTCCCAGTTCGTGGCGCCGCTGCTCGACGGAATAGCCGACCACGCCAAAGATCCCAAGGGAGGCAAGAAAAAGCGAGGACAAGGCAAACAACATCGCAACCAGCATCGGAAAGCGCCGCGCATCCAGCGAGTGTGAAACGATTTCGGACATTGGCCGGAGAATCGTGAGCGGAACATCCGCGTCAATGTCGTGAATCATGTCGCGAACCGCGCCAACATAACTGGCGGGGTCGCCGACCGTGCGGAGAACGATGGTCGCGGATGCAGGAACGGAAATTGTATTGAACCAGTCCGGCACGTACACCATCATCAGCGGTGCTTGATCGAGTTGCACCGTGCGAATATCCCCCACAACGCCGACAATTTCGGCGGGAAGATCGGGGCCCCACTGCGTAACGCAGATCTGCCCGACCGGGTTCTTCCCGGGCCAGAAGCGGTCCGCCACGCTCTGGGAAACGATAACGATACTTCGGCCACGGTCTTCAGCCGCAAAAGTCCTGCCATGCAATAACGGAATCCCCATGGCCGAAAAATAATCCGGGCTAACCGGACGATAGTTGGCTTGAGGCGTCTCGAAATTCGTTTTGGCCGCGTCGGTGGTGGTAATGCCGGTCACGCTACCCTGGCCTCCCAGCGGAGGAATGCTGACCCATCCGGTGGCTTGCAAGCCGGGAAGGGTTCGAACGCCGGCCAGGACTCTCTCGTAGAAATGCCGGCGGTCTTGCGGTTCCGGGTACCGCTGCGCGGGAAGGTCCACACCGGCAATCAGTACATGCTCCACGGAAAACCCCGTATGAACGCGGAGAAGCTGCCCGAGGCTGGCCATCAACAGGCCGCCGAGTATCAGTAACAATGTAGTGAGTCCGACCTCGAAGCCGACCAGGCTCTGGCGGAGGCGCCGCGTGCGGTGGCTTTCCGTTGTGGCTGTCGCGCCGGACTTCAGCGCGTCCACGGGCTGCGTGCGGGCAACGCGCAATGCGGGAACAGCTCCGAAAATCGCGCCCGTGACCATGGAAAGCAGCAAAGCGAAAAGCAGAACGCGCGCATCCATGTGCGTTTCATTCAGACGCGGAATGCCCGGAGGCGCCAGATGAACGAGCCATTTCACCGCGAAACTTGCGATGCCGATGCCCAACGCGCCCCCAGCAAAACTCAGCAGCAGGGTTTCTGTAAGCAGTTGCCGGATCAGGCGTCCTTGCGCGGCGCCCAGGGAAGCGCGAATCGCCGCCTCGCGTATGCGCCCGGGAACGCGCGCCAGCAGCAGTCCCGCGAGATTGGCGCATACGATCAGCAGAACAGCCACGACAGCGCCAAGAAGAAAGATCAGGCCGCGACGGGCAGGCCCTATGACTTCCTCCTCCAACGGAAGAAGCAAACCCTTCAAATCAGCTCCTTCGTTGGCCTCCCTGGCAATCTGTGCCTGCACCACATTGAGCTCCGCAAGCGCCTGCTCCGGCGTCACTCCGAGTTTGAGCCGCGCCACAGCCGCGAAATCAAATTCGCCAATGGGAATATCTTCATAGGCTTTGAGGCCATCCAGGGGCTGGAAGAAAGCCAGCCGGCTGTAATTTTCCGATCCGCCAAGCAGCGGAAGAAATGGAAACGACGCCGGTAGAACGCCCACGATTTCGCGGGGGACGCCGTCAAGCGTCATGGTCTTTCCGATGGCGGAAGTATTGGCGTGGAAGCGCTCGCGCCAAAAAGCGTCGGTCAGGATTAGGACACGGCCGCGGCCGGGGTCGTCTTCTTCCGGACGGAACTCTCTTCCGAGTGCAAGCTGCGCGCCGAGCACGGAAAGAAGATTCGCCGAGCCGCGTACACCGTGAAGAACTTCGGGCCGCCCCTGGCCGCTCAGATCCGCGGTTGTGGATTCGGAAATGGACACGTCTTCGAACGAGTGGACCTGCTTCTGCCAGGTGCGGAAATTCAGAGCGTTCGCATTCAATATCGGATAAAACTTGGCTAGCTGTGGCACGATTTCCCGCACCAGATACAGCCGCTGCGGCTCGCGATAGGCCAGCGGGCGAAGCAGTGCCGAGTTGACTACAGAAAAAATCGCGGTTGTGGCCCCAATGCCGAGGGCGAGAGTTAACACGGCGACAAGCGTGAAGGCGGGTGACTTGCAGTGCCGACGAATGGCAAAGCGACAATCGGCGAAGACAGACTGCAGCCAATTGCCGATGCGCTCTTCTCGTACCTGCTCTTTGACTTGTTCGATGCCGCCAAGTTCAATACGTGCCGCTCGTTGCGCTTCCTCTCGCGTCATTCCTGCACGCATGTTTTCCTCGGTTAACATCTCGAGATGAGAGCGGACCTCCCGATCCAGGTCCGCGTCCACGCGACGTGGAGATAACAGATTTTGAAAGAGGATGCGAATTTTCCCGGAGAGCGACATATGGACCTCCCTGCTGCGAGGGTGCAATTGCTGCGGCTCAGTCCTCGCGCAGCGCTTGCATGGGCTCGATGGACGCGGCCCTTTGTGCCGGCACGAGCGAAGCCACCAAGCCCACCACCAGCAAACCGATAACAACTCCCACATACGTGAACAGATCAGTTGGACGTACCTGATATAAGAAACTGCTAAGCAACTGCCCCATTGCGAGCGCTAGCAAGACTCCTCCAACCAGTCCCAGTCCGATGAGGACCGCGCCCTGACGCATCACCATGACCGCCACGCCTTGCTTCGTGGCCCCGAGCGCCATGCGAATCCCTATTTCGTGACGCCGGTAACTCACCAGTTGCGCCAGCACGCCGTAAAGTCCGGCCATCACCATCAGCACGGCAAGGCCCGCGAAGGTTCCCGTCAGGTACAAGCCCAGCCGCTGGTTGAAAATATTCTTGTCCACGACTTCCTGCATAGTCTGGAAGCTATCCAGCGCCAGGTTCGGCGCCGCCTCACGGAATACCGAGCGCATTGCGGAGGCAACTGCGATATCGCCATGCGTCTTCACTACAAAGTTGACCATGGTACTGACGAGCGCCTGGTAGAAGAGCGAACTGGTGGGCACTTGCTGATACGGAAGGAAAATCATCGGATCGGATACGCCGCCAACGTGGGAATCGACCTGATCAGTGAGTACGCCGACGATCGTGTACGGCCTTTCCATTCCGGTCTCTTTGCCACCCAAGTCGATTTGCTGTTGCAGCGGGTCCTTCCCGTCGAAATATTTTTTGGCCAGCGATTCATTGATCACCGCAACGTAGGGCGTGGTGGCGGAGTCATCCTCGTCCACCATGCGTCCGCGCAGGACGGGCGTGGTCAGGGTATGCGCATATTCGCTGCTTACGGCGGTCACCCTTGCGTTCGGCGTGTGCCCAGGATCCTCTGGCCTCCCCACAATACTGAAGCTTGAATGCATGTCCATTCCAGAAAGAGGAGGGGTGGAAACGAGTGCGGCATTTTCCACACCGGGCAAATGACGCATGCGTTCGAGCAAGGGCGCATACATCAAAGTGGCCACCGAGGCGGGGGCGCTCGCTGTATCTTCGGAGACGGCCATCGAAGCGAAGCCACCGGTGTCTTCCGGCGTTGCAGTGAAGGTAGTCACGCGAGTCACGCCAAAGCCGAGCGGGGCATGCTGCAGGTTCCAAAGCGTGCGGAACAGAAGCCCGGTTCCTACCAATAAGAGAGTCGAAAGCGCGACTTCTCCCGCTACGAGCCATCCACTCGTTCGACCGCGTACGGAACGAGTACCGATGCTTCGCGAAGAAGCCTGCAGACCGCCTTGCAGGTTGGACCGCACGACCAGGAGCGCAGGCACGAGCGACGAGAACAGTGTTGTGAGCGCGGCGATTCCCGCCAGCGTCAGGATCACGGTCCAGTGGACCGTAATGGACTCTCCACGGGGAATCGTCCCTTCGGGCAATTTGCGCAGGCCAGCCAAAGCAAGATTTGCCAGGAGCAGTCCAACTCCGGAACCCAGCAGGCTGAGCACCGCGCCTTCCGCCAGGAGTTGGCGTATCAGCCGGGAGCGGCTTGCGCCCATTGCCGCGCGCACCGCAAACTCCTGCTGGCGGCCGAGGCACCGCGCGATCAGCAGATTGGCCACGTTAGCGCAGGCAATAAGCAGCACAAGTCCAAGGGCGCCCAACAGCGCGAAAAACACGTGCCGAACAGGGGCGGTTAGCAATTGCAGGTAGGGAGTGGCGCGAAAGCCGAAGTCGGGATTGGTTATACCGGGGTCGTCGTGGCGAATGTGGTCGGTAATCGCGCCCAACTCTGCCTGCGCCTGTTTCACGTCGACGCCCGGACGCATTTGCGCCACGATGCTGAAGAAACTGTCGCCTCGCAACTTCAACATTTCCGGCGTCGGCTGCAGCGGCAGCCAAACCGACCCGTCCACTTCCGGCCCTAGCTCTTCAGGGAATCGCATGGATCGGGGCATGACGCCGACGACAGTGCGCAACGTGCCTCCGATTTTCAGGCCTCGTCCTACGACATTGGGATCGGCATTGAAACTTTCCCGCCAAAGTTTTTCTGGAAGCAGCATTACCAGCGGTCCGCTCGGTTGTCCTTCCGCTTCCGTAAACGTGCGGCCCAGCAAGGGTGGCATGCCCAGCATTGCGAAGACACTGGGCGTCACGCGCAGCGCACCCACGGTTTGCGCCCCATCCTTGCCCTCAATGACGCTCACGTCGGTGCTATAGAGTCCTATAGCCTCTAGGGAACGCGCCTGGTCGCGGATGTCGCGGTAGTTCAGCCAGGACGTATTGGAAAATTCTGGCTTATCGGTCTTTGGCGCGATGTAGATGAGACGGTCTGGATGTGCATAGGGAAGCGGACGAACCAGTACGTTTTCCACGACCGTCAATAAAGCGGCGTTTGCGCCGATGCCGAAGGCCAGAGTGAGAACCGCGACAGCTGTGAAACCGGGAGCCTTGCGGAGCTGGCGGAGGGCGAAGCGGCAATCGGAGAGAAAGTACTGCAGCCAATTGCCGATGCGCTCTTCTCGTACCTGCTCTTTCACCTGCTCGACGCCGCCGAGTTCGATACGAGCCGCTCGTTGCGCTTCCTCTCGCGTCATTCCTGCACGCATGTTCTCCTCGGCAAGCATTTCAAGGTGTGAGCGAACTTCGTGATCCAGGTCTGCATCCACGCGCCCGGAAGAAAAGACGTTCCGCAGGAAGCTTTTCAGCCTTACGAAGAGCGGCATGGGAAACTCCTAGATCAAAACCAATTACAGACACTTGATCGCAACAACCGGATCAATCTTTGTGGCCCGCCGCGCGGGAAAAAAGCACGCGATCATCCCCACGGCCGCCAGCAGCAGCGAACAAAAAACAAACGACAACGGATCCGTCGCGCTGACCCCGTAAAGCAGGCTCGCCACAACTTTCGAAAGTGCAACCGCGGCGAACAATCCGCATATCATCCCCACCGCCACAATAAGGATGCCCTGCCGCAGCACCATCAACCACACATCCAGCGACCGTGCGCCCAAGGCCATACGGATGCCAATCTCTTGTGTCCGCTGCGCCACGGAATAGGCCATCACTCCATAGATACCGACAGCGGCCAGAATCATAGCCAGTAGCCCGAAGCTCCCGACAGCAACGGCCCCTGCATGCAACGGAAATAGTGGCAGATTCATGTGTTCGCCCAGAGTCTTTGCTTCGTAGATGGGGAGATTGGGATCGAGTTTGCCCACTTCATCCCGTATGCTCGAGAGCGCAGCCGCTGCCTCCACATTTGTGCGGACGACCAAAGCGGCGCTTGTGGGATAAATCTGCGGAATCGGATAGTAAATGGCCATCGTTGGAATTTCGCCCAGGCTTTGGTACTTGCCATTTTTGGCGACACCCACAACCTCGAGCGTGTCATTGCCCGTATTGCCGGAATGCAAGCGCTTTCCGATGGCATTCTCGCCTGGCCAAAACCGTTGCGCGAGCGTCTCATTCACAATGGCCGCTCGCGGAGATTTGCCAGTGTCGCTTTCCGCAAACTCTCGCCCTGCAAGCAGTGGAATTCCCATCGCGGCAAAATAACCGGGGCTCGTGCTTTCATAATATGCGGAAGGCATCTCCTCCCCGCGCGGGGCTGGCTGTCCGTCCGGGTAGACTCCGGTGCTGCTGTTGTCCAATCCCAATGGCAGGCTGCGTATCCAGCCGACTGCTTGTATTCCCGGCAAGTCCCGAACACGCTCCCTCAATTGCCGGTAGAAAACCTGCCCTTTTTGCTCGTTATATCCCTGGAGACCCAAGTCCACGGACAAGGTTAACGCGTGGTCCGGATCAAAACCCGGCCCGAGATCTTCCGTGTGTTGCAAACTCCGAACGGTCAGTCCCGCTGCGATCAGCAGCACGGAAGAAAGCGCGACCTGCATGGTTACCAGCACGCTGCGCAGCCGCATCCTGCGGCGGCTTCCAGCCAGGTCGTCTTGCAGTGCCGTAACCAGGTCCGAACGCCCCGCATAGAAAGCGGGCACCAGCCCAAATCCGATCCCCGTCAAAAGAGCCAGTGCCGTAACGAACCCAGCGACCCGCCAATCCATGCGCAAATCCAGAGTCAGAGCAAAGTCGGTGGAGGGAATCGATGCACGCGCCAGTCGCATCAGGAGTGCCCCGAGCAGGAACCCCAATCCCGCTCCGATAACTGAAAGCAGCAAGCTCTCTGTCAACAATTGCCGCATGAGCCGGATTCGCGTGGCGCCAATCGCCATGCGCACGGCTATCTCCTTGCGCCGTTGCGCGGCGCGAGCAAGGAGCAAACTGGCGAGGTTCGTGCACGCAATCGTAAGCAACAAAGCCACCGTCAGCATCAGAGCGCCCGTGAAAGCGATAACCGCACTGCGCAAATTTGGATCGACCAGTCCCGGGGGAGTGAGCCGAAGCGTCATGCCTTTGTTGATATCCGGATATTCGCGGCCCAGTTGTTCAGCAATGTTGCCCAGTTGAGCCGTGGCCTGCTGCGAAGTTACGCCCGGCTTCAGACGGCCAAGTCCGAACCACGAACCATTGCCCCGCCCTTCTAGGCCGCTCCAGGACTCGATCCATTCCTGCATCATGCTGGGAACCCAGAACTCCGGCGTGAACACGCTCTCCGTCCCGGTAAATTCCGGCGGTGCCACGCCCACGGCCGTGAAGGTGTGGCCATTAATGGTGACGGGCTTGCCCACCACAGCGGGATCGCTTCCAAAGCGGCGACGCCAACATGCATAGCTCATGACGACAACCGGGTGGGCGTTGTGCGCTCCTTCTTCCTCCGGGAGAAATGTCCGTCCGAGAAAAGGCCGCACTCCGAGCACATCGAAATAGTTCGCGGACACCAGATAGCCCCAAACGCGTTCGTTGTTGCCGTAGTGGCTCAAACTCATGGGGTCGAAACGAAAGACCGCCATCCCCGAAAGCACCTGGTTGCGGTTGCGCAGATCTCTATAATTCGGATAGGAGAGCGATTGCGAGTAAGAAGGATCGTTCTGCTTTCCCTGGTGAATCGCATAAATCTGCTCAGGATGAAGGATCGGTAAGGGTCGCAGCAGGAAGGTGCTTACCAAACTGAAGATGACAGCATTCGCACCGATACCCAATGCCAGGGTGAGAATAGCCACCGCGGTGAACGCGGGCGATTTCCGAAGCTGGCGCAGTGCAAAGCGACAATCGGCGAAGACAGACTGCAGCCAACTGCCGATGCGTTCTTCTCGTACCTGCTCCTTGACCTGCTCAATGCCGCCGAGTTCGATACGCGCCGCTCGTTGCGCCTCTTCTGGCGTCATTCCTGCACGCATGTTTTCCTCGACAAGCATTTCGAGGTGTGAGCGAAGTTCATGTTCCAGGTCCGTATCCACGCGCCCCGAAGAGAAAACGTTGAGCACGAAGCCTTTTAGTCTTACAAAGAGCGGCATGGCAGATACCTCTTCACGACGCTTCGAGAGCTTGGGCAATGGCCCAGGAAATCCGGCCCCAGCGCTTGGTCTCCTCTTCAAGTTGTTTCCGTCCCGCTTTTGTCAGGCGGTAGTACTTCGCGCGGCGGTTGTTTTCAGAGTCTCCCCAAAACGACGAGATCCATCCTTCTTCTTCCATCCGGTGCACGGCAGGGAAGAGTGAACCGGGCTTAACGAGAAATGTACCGGAGGTGATCAACTGGATTCGGCGGGAGATTCCCAAGCCGTGCAGTTCGCCGGAAACCAGGGATTTCAAAATCAATAAGTCCAACGTGCCTTGCAAAAGGGTCGTGGGTGCTGAATTCAAGGTTCACTCCTATCGAGAATCGATAGGAATCATAGGCCTCTACCTACAGACTGTCAATAGGAAGCTGCAACCAGTCGGCTACCTGCTACCGCCAGCACGCCAGTTTCCCCGTGGCTCTTAAGGCGCAGAGGAATACGGCCCGATGACGACAATTCTTCACCGCCGCATAATTGCTGGAGTTATGCGGCGCTCCCTCCATCTTGCCGGGCTAACAACGATGTGGTTCCTGGCTCTTGCGACTGCTTTAACTTCGGCGCGCTACTTGCTTGGTCCACCGAAATTGCTTTTACGGAACGAAATACTCGCTCTAGCGCGACATCCCACCTGGATAGTGGTCCATATCGCCGGTGGCATCACAGCCATTTCCGTGGGTCTTCTCCAATTCATCCCCAGGCTGCGCGATGCTCAGCCGCGAGTACACCGCGCCATGGGCTATTTATATCTGAGTGCCGTGTTTCTTGCTGGCTGCGTATCCTTGGCTCTTTCCCCGGACACTCCTTTGTTCGCCGCGGATGGGTTGGCCGAGCTTACTACATTTGATCTTTCCCCTCTGGGACTTAGTCCTGCTTTCCTCGGCTACACCGCAAGCTCGAAGTTTTCGCCGGAGCAGTTCCTTCTTGTAAGGGTCGGTTTCACAACCCTCGCCATCCTGTGGCTGTTGTCGGGAATTCTGGCCTTTCTGCGCGCCAGGCAACGGCGTTTCCACGCGCACCGCGAATGGATGATACGCAACTATTCGCTGACTTTTGCTGCGGCCACTGTGCGGCTGGCCGCCTTTCCCTTGCTGATTCTGACGCGTGATCCCGTAATCGCCGTTACATGCGCGTTTTGGAGCTGGATGTTAAATCTTGGAGCGGCGGAGTGGATCATCCGCCGCCGGGCGATTTCCGCAGGCCCTATTGCACAAACGCGCCCCACGTCCTGAGTGGGAACCCTTGGGCCCCTCCATCCTTTGCTGTCCCTTCAAGCCGGTCTGGAGTATCATTTCCGCCAAAATAGTCTTCCGTTGGTCGGAGTCCGGAGGTCTGTTATGGCTGCAGCCTCTCCCAGCACTGAAGCAGCACGGTTGGCGGCTCTCAATCGCTATGCCATCCTGGATAGCGAGCCGGAGCAATCGTTTGACGACTTGGTCACCCTGGCCGCGCACGTTTGCGAAACGCCCATGGCTACCCTCTCACTGGTAGACGACCACCGCCAATGGTTCAAATCCAAATTAGGGGTGGAAGTGAAGGAAACCCCGCGGGAATGTTCCATCTGCGCGCATGCGATCCAGCAGAGAGATTTGTTCATTGTCTCAGACACCTTGGAGGACCCGAGGTTTCGAGAGAACCCCCTGGTCACCGGTGAGCCCTACATCCGCTTCTACGCCGGCACACCGCTTGTTAATGAAGATGGGTTTGCGTTGGGGACGCTGTGCGTATTGGACAGGGAACCGCGCCAACTTGACACCGAACAGAAAGAAGCCATCAATGCCCTCGGACGATTGGCACTCCGCCAGATGGAGTTGCGTATGAACCTGCAGCTCCTCAAGGATGCCTTGAACGACAGGACGCGAGAGGAACATGCCCGCGAATTGGAGTTGAAACGGCTGGAAGAAAAACTGGTCCGTGTTTTGGGACTGAAGATTTAGTCTTGCGTTCGTCAAGGTTTCAGGAAATGAAAAAGGGCTCCGGCAACGTCCCGGAGCCCTTCGTGTTTTGCTTTGAATTAGCTTTGCGACGAGCGGTGGCAGCAGTTTTGATGCCCGCCGCAGCAGTGCTTCGCGTCTTTCGTGTTATTGGCAGCCGACTGATCTCCGCAGCAGCCTTTCCCGTCCTTCTTGGCACACTGCTGACCATCCTTGCCGCAGCACGCCTTGGCATCTTTGCCGGTGCAGCAGTCCATGGCGGACTGGCTGTCCTTGCTGCCTTTCTTGCAGCAATCCATATCCTTGCCTTCGCAGCAGGGCATGTTCTTGGAAGCCTGAACATCCTTCATGTGTTGACAACAGGCACACCCACTCCCTGAATCCCCTGTAGGGGCGGCCTGTTGCGCAGCAGATTGGGCAGGAGCGCTCTGCTGCGCGGCCAATGGCAGCCAGGCAGCCAGCACGAGTGTCAATGCGATTGCGATCATCCGAATTTTCATGTTCTTTCACCTTTACTTGAGATCTTCCTTAAGTCGTTTTCGAAAGTGGGAGGCACGTCCCACGCGGACACAACTTCGGGTCGAAAGCAAACGCAGGATGGAGATGGTCTCAGAGGCGCAGAACGGTAGAGGAGCCCAATGATATTCGGTAGGAAACTGGGGATGTGACCAGAGCAACTCTCGCCATTGGCGGAACGATGGGCTCGACCAAGGCGACAGAGGCCAACGCAAAATCCTTGGGTCCGGTGTTTTTCAGGACGGCCAACGGCAGAACGGCCTGTGTCCCTTGAGTGAGCGAACAACATCCGTGAGACGGAGAGGAATGGTGAGGACAATCCGCTATGAGAGAAGAAGTAGGCTGGGCCGCCGTTTTTCTCTCACGTGGGCAGCAGCTGTGGGGCGTAGGGGAAGGTTCAGGTTGGTAGGCAGGTGAAGCTCCTGCCAGCACCACAACTGCTGCCCGAGAGTGTTGGCTTTCACACTCCATAGGTTGGTTGACGGTCCAGCCTAAGAGCGCGACGATCAGGACCACCCCGAAGGATCGTCTAGCCATTACGGGAACAGTGTGCCGGGGAGCCCCTTGAAATTCTGTGACGGCTATCACTTCCAGCAGTTTGACTGAATAGATTTTCAACAGTCGTAGAACCCCGGGTATCCTACTAACGACATGACTCGCATCACTTTGCGAAAACTGGGAGTTCTCTGCCCCTTCTTAATCCTGGCAGCAACTCTCGCATCCTCCACGGCTTTCGGCCAGGCGGCACAGGCATGCCCCGGCGGCATAACGCTGAAAGTCAGTGCAGGTATTACCACGCAGGGCTCGGTGTTGCTTTCTCAAGTGATGACAGCCAAGGCCCTGCCAGATATTTCAAGCGAATGGGACGGCCGCACGATTCCCTTGTGGCAGGAGGGAAAATCCTCTACGTTGCACGGCTTGCTCGGAGTGGATCTCGAGAAGGCTGCTGGCCGCTACGAATGGAAAGTCTCCTGGACAGGACCTGACGGAGGTGCGCAATCTTGCAGTATTCCTGTCACCGTGCGCGCGGGCAAATTTCCGACGGAGCACTTGAAGGTGGAGAACCAGTTTGTTGAACCAAATCCAGAACAGGAAAAGCGCGCGGAGGAAGATCAGAAAAAGATGCGCGCTATCTACGACACGGTGACACCGGAGCGTTTGTGGGATGGCAAGTTCCGTCTGCCGCTGAAAGACGTAACTACGGGAGGCAACTTTGGACGGCGGCGCGTCCTGAACGGCCAGGCGCGCTCACCTCACTCCGGAGTGGATTTCCCCGCGGCCGCTGGCACGCCTGTTTTTGCATCGCAGTCCGGCAAAGTGGTTCTCGCGGAAAACCTCTACTATTCGGGGAACACGGTGGTCATCGATCATGGCTACGGGATCTACACGCTATACGCCCATTTGTCCAAGATCGATGTACAAGCGCAGGAAAGCGTAAAAGCTGGTGCGGAAATCGGTCTGGTAGGGGCGACCGGCCGGGTGACCGGCCCGCATCTTCACTGGGGGCTGACCATCGACCACGCCCGGGTCAACGCCATGCAAATTGCGCAACGGCAGCCCTGACAGCTTCGATCGAAGTGCCAGGAAGAGGGTTCCTTTACTCTGGGCGCCTCGTCGAGATTGGCGCACGCCGCGCTTACTTCAAATACGTTCGCACGATCTCGACGATATCCTCCGCGGCCTCGGCGGAGGATTTGCTCTTCCGCGGCATGTGATGTCGGATGTGATCCTCCATCAATTCTCCCATCAGGCTGTTGATGGCACCGCGGGCAGCGGCCAGCCGCTGCAGCACTTCGGCGCAGTGGGCATCCTCTTCGAGTGCGCGCTGAGCGGACTCCAGTTGGCCGATGACCTTCTTCGTTCTGGAAACAAGTTCGAGCTTTTCGCGTGACATATGTGTCATATTTCGTTGACTACCCTATGGGGGTATGGTATCAAGAGGCAGGGCCCTCACACAAGCGGAGTTGCACCGCCTTCCTAGGGTAAGGCGGATAGCCCGCTGGGGGAAGCCTGGAAATTGGAAGGAAGGAGGGGCGATGTTACAGGCCATTCATCAAAAAGGGGGCGCCCCTCGGGCATCCTCAATTTACTGCAAATGGATTCGCGATAATACGAGAGAAGGCGCGCCGCTCGTGGCCGTGTGGATCGATAGCGAAATGCGCGCTTATGAACGGGAATTTGCATCGGAATCGGAGCTGCTGGGGCAGGGCGTGCTGGAGGAACCGGGCGGCGGCCCGTCCCCGGCGCGTCAGGGACAGATCACGATCATCGAGCTCACAACGAATCGTGCATGAAACGACACACTCCAAAGGCCGGCGGGAAAGGCTGGCAGGGGTCACTCTTATTGCGGCTCCTGGCGGCCCTCTCGTTGTGTTTTTTCTTTGGAGTGTCTATGTTCGCGCAAGAGACAGTGTCCGATAGCGGCTCAGACGACGCGGCAACACCGAGCGTATCCAGCGCCGTCCCCGATGAGCCTCTGACCACGATGTTCCCTCATGCCGAGTGGGACCGCATTTGGCTTTCCGGACAAGCTAACTTCATTTCGCAGTACCATCCGACGTTCCATTCACCCTATCAAGGACCGCACAGCCTTTCTCCCGAGGCGCAGGATGCCACATCCCGAGTACTGACGCTGTTCACAGGATTGAAGGTCACCAACTCGACCGAATTCATATGCGACGTGCAGGAAACCGGCGGAAACGGGTTGGGCCAGGCCCTGGGTGTGGCGGGCTTCTTCAACCTGGACGTGGTGCGCAACCCCACCCTCAGCAAAGCGCCTTATATAGCACGTTTGATGTGGCATCAGATCATTCCCTTGAGCAGCAAAAGAGTGGCCACGGAGCGCAACCCATTCAATCTATTTCGAGAGTTGCCGGAACGCCGTCTGGAAATCCGGTTCGGGAAAATGAGCCTGGCGGACTTCTTCGACATAAACACGTACGGCACGGACAGCAATTTCCAGTTCATGAACTGGGCAGTGGATAACAACGGCGCCTACGACTACGCGGCAGACACGCGCGGTTTCACCTTTGCGGCGCTGCTTGAATATCACGACCACAATTATGTGGTGCGCTTTGCCGAAGCGCTCATGCCCAAGGTGGCGAACGGGATTAACCTGGACGCGGACCTCTCCCGCGCCCGTTCGGAGAACCTCGAGTTCGAACTGCACGGCCATGTCCTCAAGAAACAGGAAGGAACCCTGCGGCTGCTCTCCTACGTTAACCACGCGAACATGGGAGATTACATGCAGCAAATCAACGAGTGGCTGGCGAACCACTCAACCCCCGTGCCAGAAATCACCGACCATCCTTTGCAGACCACGGTGAAATATGGCTTCGGCGTGAATTTTGAACAGCCTTTTACGGACTGGCTTGGCATGTTCGGCCGGTGGGGCTGGAACGAAGGGCAGCACGAATCCTACGCATACACTGAAGTGGACCAGACCTGGCAAATCGGCTTGGGTGGCAACGGCGCGCACTGGGGTCGGCACGCGGATCGCATGGGGCTGGTCTTTGTCAGCAATGGCATCAGCCACCCACACGCGCTCTATCTCGGTTACGGCGGCCTTGGCTTCCTGCTGGGCGATGGCAAGCTGAATTATGGGCGAGAGAACATCCTGGAGGGCTACTACACGCTCCACGTCTGGAGAGGAATCTACCCTTCCTTTGACCTGCAATATGCGGTGAATCCCGGTTACAACCGCGACCGGGGCCCGGTCATCGTCCCGAGCCTGCGATTGCATCTGGAATTCTAGCCTGCTGCAACAGTACGCCGTTTGCTCTCAGCGCGCGGGTGCCATTTGTTGTGCGTGAGCCACCGCTAGGCGCGCTCGTGTGCTTTTCACGATGCCGGCGAAGCGCCGCGTGAGTTCGCGAATCCGGTCCGGCTTGTGGAGGAGCATGGATTCGTTAGGGATGAGTTCTTTCCCGATGCTCAGCGCGCGAGCCCCCGCAAGAAGATAGTGCGCCGCATTTTGCTGCGTGATGCCGCCGCCGGGTATGAGCCGGATGTCAGGGAATGGGCGGCGCAAAGAGCGAATGTAGCTGTCTCCCCCAATCAGCGAGCACGGATAGATCTTCACGAAATCCGAGCCCGCCTTCCAAGCCGTCAGAATCTCTGTCGGCGTCAAGGCGCCGCTCATCATCAGCACATCAGGATTCTCAGCGACCAGCTGGACCGTGGGGACATCCAAGGCAGGGTTGGTTATGAACTGTGCTCCCGCTTTGATGCATTCCCGTGCTGTCATGACGTCCAGCACGGTGCCCGCGCCGATAAGCACACTCGGCACGCTTCGCACAATTTCTCGAATCACATCGAGCGCGCCGGGGACGGTCATAGTGACTTCGACAATAGGAATTCCGCCCTGGGCTACTTCTTCCACGGCGAACCGGGCATCCTCTGCGGAAGAGGTCCGAATAACCGGGACAATGCCCACTTCTTCCACACGAGCCCGTAGTTCTTCTTTTTTCGTAACCGATTTCATAAGCGAACGACTCCCCCGAAGTGCCGGCGGCAGGACCTCCGCGGCCAGGCTAGGACCAGCTTCTGCCAGCATTATAGTGCCCGCCCGATTAAATTCCAGTGAAGTGAGCCGGGGGTTCTTAATGGTAGGGAGTGGTAGACTCAAGGCGAGAGGTTGAGCTTATGGCCGCCAAGAAAACGAAGCGCAAAAAAACAGGTGTAAGCAAGACCAAAAAGATAAAAACAAAAGCCACAATGAATCGCATGACAAAGAAGAAAAAGAAAGCATCGGCAAAGCCCAAACCAAAGCCGCCTCGCCGTAGAGTGCGCGGACGCGCCAACGCTGCCGAACTTGTCTCCTACGAGCAGCGCGGTATGGGCGCGCGTTCGGGCGGGCAGGCGGGCGATACCCAGGGTGTTTCTGCCGGGCCGGATGTGGATTCGGAAAGCGTGGAAGAACTGTTGGAGGAAGGGCAATCCTACGAAGCCGAAGTCATCAATGGTGTGGAGAACGCGCCTGATCCCGACGAAGGCGAAGTCCGGACGCGAGAAGTGGAAGAAGACGACGTGCCGGAAGAATATCGCGAGAAGGATTAGCCACTCCGCGGAGTTTGCCGCAACCTCGGGCAGAAAGAATGCGCATCGGAATCATTTCGGATACTCATGGTTTGTTGCGGCCTGAGGCGGAGCAAGCGCTTCAAGGCGTTGAACTCATTGTCCACGCAGGGGATTTGGGTCATCCTGAGATACTGACTAAGCTAAAACTCATTGCGCCGGTTTTTGCCGTGCGGGGGAACGTGGATACGGACTCCTGGGCGCAGGAGTTGCCTGTCACAACCCTGGTCGAGGCTGGCTGCGCCAGCTTCTACGTCCTTCACAATCTTCGCGAATTAGACCTGAAACCCGAATCGGCTAAATTCGATTTCGTCATCAGCGGGCACACGCATCAACCGGAACAGTACGAACGAAATGGCGTTCTGTACCTGAACCCGGGGAGTGCCGGTCCCAAACGTTTTCATCTGCCGGTTTCTCTGGCGCTGCTTGACCTTGGCAAACGCCCGTGGAAGCCGGAAATTCTCGAGCTTCTTCGCTGAATGCGGAGCGCGTGCTTCACCATGGTGGTAGGCGCTGCTTTTTGAGTTTATTCATGATGTTTCGGAAGCGAGTGCGGCTGATCTGATGATCGGCCAGCAGCCGTCCCTCATAAATCAAAGAAAAAACAGCGTAGGGAGTAGGAGCGTTCTGGGCATCGTCTGGGGACCGAAGATCCACTTCGTTAAGCTCGACGTCATACTCTTTCTTTGCGGTCTCGATAATTTCGGCCGTGAATTTCGGAATGTAGGGACATTGGCTGGAGCGAATCAAAGTCAGACCGTGACGGAACCGACGGAGCTTTCGATCCCAATCTCCTTTGAACGACGGGTTAGCGGCGCCTTTGTCGAATTTCCGAACCAACAATTCGCAATCGGGGGGCGCGATATCGACCGACTCAAACCCGTTCGCCAGGAATAGACGGCGGTCGGTCATCCACGGACCACCGCGCACCATGACCGCAACGCCGCTCTTGCCCTCCTTCTTTGCATCCTCCAGGCAGGCTTGCACCATCCATCGTCCCCATCCCTTCCGCTGATACTGCTTGGCATGGACCCAGACGCAGTGGATGAACATGTAACCGCGGGCATCCACACCACGCCAGGCAAACTCCCCCGGGGTGTATTCGATGTAGCCGCACGGCTGGCCGTCCGGTGCGAGTAGCGTTTTGGCGCGCAAACCGAATTCCGCATTCTCCTTCAGCCAACGGAGCTTTTCGCAGCGCCCAGGATGCGAGGGGTTCTTGATCCCGCAGCAGGGCAGGTTGTCAGAGCGTGGCGAATCCGTGTCAACCAGCAGAGGCTGACCTTTCTGAGATGCTGTCTTGTTGCCCCTCATTTCTGCCGAGCGTACTGCTTGGCGCAAAGCTGGCGCAAGGACACATGCACACTGCAAATTTCCTGACCCTAACCCACCGCCGGGCACATACTGGCTTTGAGAATTGAGAGCTAACACGCAGCGCAAGTGGAATTTGGCGGGCTCCCGCGTTTCCACAGGGACTAATCCCAGCAATTCTTCTATTTTCAATGGAATACAATACCACCCACGCGGTGTGATGGTGTACTACGGGATTCTGGTGGTTTGGTTCTGGCATATGATCCCGTTTGTTTCTCCACAAAATTAACTTGTGGTTCTTCGGGACTGCTTTAGAATAGCCGCGAGCTTTCAGAAGACCCCAGAGCCTTCCCAGTCCCGGTTGGCCAGAATCGCAAAGAGCTTGCGGTAAGTACTGGCGTACTGTACATCAAGGCTGTAGATTAGTACGGCACAGCTATTGTCCGCAGCATACTATCGGGACAAAATGTTCCATAGACTTGGCGGCATGTGAGCCGAGCGCGGCTCAAGGCAACTGCCCCCCTGCCTAACATGCCAGCCGATGGTATCCCAGTGAGTGGTTCCGGGCGGACCCAGGATAGCTGAGGAGAAGGTCCTCATGGGCGTTTTACACTTCCGATATCGGGAACGCCGGCGAACGTTGCGCGTGGCAATGGCCCTGCCCATCATTGTCCACGGGCAGAATGACGTGGGCGAAAAGTTCTGCGTGCGCGCCACGACGCGGTCCATCAACAAGCAAGGCGCTCTGTTGACCATGGACGAAATAGTAGTTCCTGGCCAGCCGCTGCTCATCGTAAACGAAAACACCAGCCGTTCCGCGGAAGTGCGCGTGGCCCATGTTCGAAGGGAACGCGATGGGAAGATGTATGTGGGGCTGGAATTTGTGAACCCCGATCTTAATTTCTGGATGATGACGTTCCCCCTGCCGGGTGCCAGGCCGCTCCGGCGTGTATCCGGGGCCAAGGGTTAGCCAACACTCCCCCTTGATCATTGCAAGATTCTGTCGGCTGGCTTCTGCAACGAAAAACGTCTTTTTCGCATCCTCACTGCACTGAAAAAAACTGCACCGAAAACGGGCACCGCGGCCAGTCTGCCCGCGGTGCCAAACCAGAGAAAAATTGTGGGAGTCTACGAATGGGAGTCGACAAAACGGATTGCTTCGTCGACCTCATGGATCGCCCTGTCTATGTGTCCAAACGCACGCTGCTGCAAACCCTGGGCAAACCCATTATCTTCTTCGTGGGCAATGTCCTGATGAGCCTTCTCCAGGAGCTGGCAGGCGCGGTGCAACCGGCCCGTGTGATCCAGCCCGGCATCCACAGGCGGGTGGTCGTTCAAATCCTTGCCATCGTCGATGGAAGCCTTCTTGATTTCTGAGATAGCGTCATCGATCGCGTGAATCGCTTCCTTCTCCTCATGACGCAATTCGCCGCCATCGTGAGCTTCCAAGTGCGCGCGAGCGGCACGAAGATCTGTTAGAGCGTGCAGGTACGCGGGGTGTCTGCCTTGCGGCGAGGCGCTGCTTAAACCCAGCGTCAGAAAAAATGCGAAGAATGCTGCAACAGCCATACCTCGGGCGATATACCTCATCGTCGTGGGTTCTCCTTAGCAGTATTTGGAATGGCACCGAGCGTCTTGCCGTGAGGACTGGAACGGCTCGCCACTTCGGGCTTGTATGCAGATTAACCCTGCCTTTTGGGTTTAGTTGCGGGCGCCAGGCGTCGTTTGCGCAATGGGTTTCCTGTCCTGGAGCTCAGGCGGGTCATAGGTACAGGCGCGCGGCGAGGGAATCCACGCAGAGAAACTTAACGGCGCCTTGCGTCCTTGGTGCGTTTTTGCTTCCGGGGCTTGGGCGAAGAGGTTTTCGTGGCTACGGCTGTGCGTGCTTTGTGCGGCAGCTTTGCCAGCACCAGCGCATAAGACTTGCGCAGTAGGTCCACCACTTCCATTGGCGGTAGCGCCTCGGCTGATTCGATCGCAATCCATTTTGCGCGGGCCAAATAGGGCGCAGGGATAATTCCCGGGCGCTCGATCAGTTCTGCGAACTCTTCTGGGTCTGCCTTTAAGGAGAGCCACAGACGAGCCGGTTCGAGGGGGGTAATCGCAAACATTTTCCCGCCCACCTTGAATAGGAGATCGTCTTCCCACTGGATGTGTTCCGTGGCGCCAGGGAATCCCAAGCAAATTTTTCGCAGTTGATCGATATTCATGACGCGGCACCTTGGCGAACCCGAGCGGCGTTAGTCTACCGCGGAGCCGTTATCTCTGGAAGCGAATTGGGGCTACGATGAGGACGGACAGAACGGAGCAGGATCATGAACAGGAATCGACTAGCCATAGCGCTGGCAATCACCACAATGGGGATTAGTTATCGCAGCGCAAGAACCTGGACCAAGGCGTGAGCCTCTCACATTTATTCTGGACTGCCCCGGTGGCGATTGCCCATTGTTGAAGGGCGTGCCGCAGACTAGCGGGATGCGAGGCGGATCCGTGCGGCTAAAGCCCGGAGAGAGTGTAGGCTGGCATTCGACCGGGCAGAACGAAGAGGCTCTCACCATTTTGAAGGGCAGTGGCGCGGCAAAGATCGAAGACCATGCCGACGTTCCGCTGCACGCCAAGATGCTCGCGTACATTCCTCCCGGTACACGTCACAATGTTACCAACACGGGCACGGAAGTCCTGGAATACGTCTGGGTGGTTGCGCCGGCGAAGTGAAGTGGCCCGCCATGACCGCTCAAATTGGGCGGTGCCTTCCCGATTTTTGCCATGAGATAATATCGCGGCGAGGGTCTGGGAGGATCGGAAATGAGCGATACTCAGTCGTTTCCCTACGAAACTCGTTTGAACATTTACTACCAGCCGTTGGAAGTGGTCGACGAGAAGAAACTTGCCGATGAGTGCAGGTTCCAGTGGTACAACCAGACACTTTGTCGGGTGAACGGCTCGGTGGTTCGGCTTGGCGTTTTTCTCGGCGAATACCATTGGCACAAGCACGACGAAGATGACGAGTTTTTCTATGTAGTCGAGGGCCAGCTTCTCATCGATCTGGAAGGCCGCACCGTAACCCTTGATCCCAGGCAAGGGCTTGTCGTCCCTAAGGGCGTGCTGCACCGCACTCGCGCAGCGCAGCGAACCGTTGTGCTCATGGTAGAAAACGTAGGAATCATTCCCACAGGCAACTGAAGAGTTTCGGCCGCCTAGTTGGTACTGGCGTAGCGACGGAAGAACGAGTCGGACTTCCACTGCGGGCGCGCCGTCGCGTTCGCCGTACCGATCAACAATCGGCTCACAATCTCTTCATAAAGAGCCGCAGCCTGCAAATCCACCGGCTGATTCACATCATCCGACGGCGCGTGGTATCGGTTGGTCAGCCAGTCTTTGAAGATTTTCTGCTCGGGGGTTCCCAGCTCAAAACCCACGTCCATCGCAACCGATGGCACACCCTTGTGAATGAAACTGTATTGATCGCTGCGAACGAAGGAATTGCGCAAGGGCTCAGGATCAGCAATAGGCTTTACGCCCAGCGATTGGGCCACCGCAGCCGCCTGTGTGCCGAGGTCGGACTCATCGAGCCCGAGGATCTTCAGAACTTTTAGCGGCACGATCGGGAGGAACATATCCATATTAATGTCCGCCACAATCGAAGTAAGCGGCACCGTTGGCCGGCCGGCGAAATATTTGGAGCCCAATAGCCCCTTTTCCTCGCCTGTCACCAGCAAAAACAAAATGCTGCGTTTTAGCTTCTCGGGATGCGCTTTGAACTCGGCGGCAATATCCATTACCGCCGCCGAACCGGAGCCATTGTCCATCGCGCCGTTGTAAATCCGATCGCCGTTCACCGGAGCGCCGATTCCCACGTGATCGATATGCGCCGAGAGCACCACGTATTCGTCCCTCAGCTTGGGGTCGGAACCGGGCAACTTGCCGACAATATTCGCCGACTCCACCTTCTTCGTCAGGATTTCCGCGCGTCCTTCCAGCGAAACGCTCAGCGGAAAGTGTGGCAGAGACCCGCGATCCTTCGCGAGAGCTGCGATTTCTGCGAACGTATGTCCTGATCCGGCAAATAGCGTCTCCGCGGAAGCCGGATTAAAGACCACGCTGACTTTGAGGCCTTCCGTTTCGTTGAACGCCGTATCCGCAAGGTCCATGGAAGGATGGTTGCGGTTGATGCTGATGCGCGTCCACGGAACATCCATGGAGGCGGGATTAGGAATGCTGATTATCCCTATGGCACCCGCACTCCGCAGGATTTTCCATCGCTCGGCCACCGTTTGATAATGCGAAGCCAGCGCCGTTGGAATCTCCGAAGGCGAGCCGCTGATGAGCACAACAACTTTGCCCTTCACGTCGAGGCTGGCCAGTTCATCCAGATTCTTCTCCGGAATCCTCAAGCCATAGCCGATGAAAACCAGCGGAGCCGTAAGCTGTGTGGAGACGTGCGTGCCGCGGCTACTGAAGAAGGCATCGTCGGCAAAGGACAAGTTTGTAGTTTTGCCTCCACCTGCGAGCGCCAGTGATGATTTCGACTCGTCCACCTCGTACTGGTTGAAAAGAACCGGCTGATAGAAACCGTTTGTGCCCGCTGGCTCAAGCCCTGCTTTTTGGAACTGCTCCACGGCATAGGCTTCGGCTTTGCGCAGTCCTTCGCTGCCCGTGTCCCTGCCTTCCAGGGAATCGTCCGCCAGAAATTTAACGTGAGCCCACCAGGAATTACCATCGAAATGCAAGGCGGGAGCGGACGACTGCCCGAAAAGAACCACGGGCAAAAGCAGAAGAACAATAAATGCGAGTTGCTTGCGAGACATGAGCGGTGCCTCCACAGAAAAAGACGAACGGTGAGCATACCAGAGATTTGCAGATTTAGATTTTCAACTTACTCGCGACGAGCTAATGCTGGATTAGCGTTGACTGGCTGGCCACGCACTGCCATGTGTCTTTGATCTTCACCCACGTATCGGTGAAGCGCCCGCGTCGGCTATAAGGCTTGCCCTTGTTCACGCCTTTTTCGCGGTAGATGCCCGTGACCACGGCGCAGTCGCCAAACACGTGCGCCGTTTGCCGCTCATTCACGATTTGCTCGGGCGCAAGCCCTTCGCTTTTGACGCTTGCTAGAAACTCTTGTTTGGTGGAAATGCTGCCGTCGTAATCAATGTACACAAGCTCGGGGGAGAGGAGTTGGTCCAGCGCGGCAACATCTTTGCTTTGTTCTGCGTGATTCCAGGCAGTTTCCAGGGCCAGGATGCGGCCTTCATCCGAACTCATAGATTGCGGCTGGCTATGGAGAACGATCACCAAAGAGAAAAGAATCAGGATAAGCCCAACGGTGAGACGGAGTTTCATAGCAAGACCCTCCGGCGTGATCTGAGCCGTGGTTATCCTACACCGCCCGCGCCCGTCCGAGGTCTATTTGGCCTTGTCGTACGACAGTCCTTTATCCGCCCAATCTGTTGCGAAGTCCGTGGGGAGAATCAGAACACGCAGCTTTTGAAAACCCATGCTGTGGATAGCGGTGAAAACCGGGCGGACATTTGGGCACTTGTCCATTGGGCAGCACCCACAATAGATAACCAGGTTCAGATCACGAGGAAGCCGACCGGCCCACTTTTTAATTTCGTCGAGACCTTCCGGCGTGCTGCCCGTGCCACGGAATAGCGCGTTCTTTATGTGACCTGCAGTGAACAGGCGCTGATAGCCCACGAACAAAACAGTCGGTGCGGGCTTCGCCGTTGCCAATTCCCTGGAGAGATCGCTGGGTGCTATGGTCTGGCCGGGATGCCATGGATCAGGGGAATTTTGCGCGTGTGTAAGGGGAAGCAGTAGCAGGGCAGACACAAAAAACGAGAATGCGAGCAGTGGAAGGATGAGACTACGCCATTTCGGAAACATGAAGTTGCCTCCTAGCAGAGGGACTTGAGTATTCTGCCGCCAAAAGAAACGGCAAGGCTCAACGAAGTTCGAGAAGGGTTGCACCTGAACCATCATCCAGATGGGAGCGCGTCGGACGAACGCACGCATTGTACTCCGAATTCCAAGTCAAAGAGTTCAAGGTTGAGCTTGAGTGGCGCGGGTGAAGCGAAGCGGTTTCTCGAAACCGTCGGCATAAATCAGCAGGTAGGGATCCTGATAGGCATAGCGTGTCGCCGCGTTTAGCGCCTTGAAGTAAGTGTCCTCTTGCTGGCTGACGGCATTGTCGACACATGCCATGCGTGTCGAAGCTAGAGGTCCCAGTTTCAGCGCGTCGCCGGTAATAATCACTGCGCCGGTAAACCTGTTGCACGACCCGTTGCCTGCCACTCTACCAGCTTCCAGAAACGAGAGCGTGGCTTTGCCGCTGGGTAGGGCCAGAGTCCCTGCCAGGTCAGCCAGCACCCACTCTGTCCCAGAGAGAGAAATCGTCGCGGCCGCCGTCTTCGGAGGTGTGGCGGCGGGCTTGTTAGCGGAGGCACAGGAAGCAAGATGTTGTGCAATAAAACCGAAACACAGAGTTGCAAGTACGAGTTTCACGGAAGCTCCTCCTCAGTCGCAGGCCGGTCAGCGATATCTGAGCGAACGGCCTCCGAGCGAATTTCGCGCTACGTAGAATCTGGACTTATATTAAGCTGGCTTCTTGGCGACAAACATCCGGTAAAGGAATAACAGGAGAATTGCCCCAAGCACGGACATGATGAAACCAGCCGACTGCCCCTCCTGATACCAGCCCACCATGCGGCCCAGATATCCGGCAAGGAACGAACCTGCGAGGCCAAGCAGAATGGTCACAATCCAACCGCCGGGATCTTTCCCGGGCATAAGCAGCTTGGCAACGGCGCCGATAATGAGGCCGATGAATGCGGTCCACAAAAGAGTGAGCATTTGGAAACTCCTTATCTGGTTGCTTCGCGGCGTAGTGGATTCCCGAGGTAAAGGCCGAATCCCGTTTGCCCTCCAAAGACTTGGGCCGGAACGGCGGTTATGGGAGACGGCGGGGCGGAAGAACAGATGGCAGGGAGGACTATATTCCAGGTGGACGGGGAGTGCAATACGCGGCGGAGCGATAAAAAACAAAGAAGTGTAAGGATGCAATAGTGAAAGACTGCAAAAAGAGACCCTACTTCTTGAGTTCGGCGCGGGTGCGCATCAGCTTCGCGGCGGTGGTGCGCAGGGTTTCCGGCACGTTCTTGTTCATGGAGAGTTTCTTGAGGTCTCCTGGATTCAACAGAGGGAGCATGTGTAGAGTTACGTCCAGGGGGCATTTCGGATTGTTCATCAGGTTGCGGACAACCACATAGTTCTTGCGGAAGGCCCGATTGCCGGCGATAAGGCGCAGAATTTCATCGGTGAGATTGGCCATGGCGGCAAAGGCCTCCACTTCCTGATCGGTCAGGCGGGGAGATTGCAGCACGGCGCGCTGTACTACCTTGTTTCCATCGCGAATCAAGGTGCGGCGTGCGTCGGATCCACCCTTCATCGCAAACTGAACGCGTTGAGACACGGTCATTTTGCCGATCTGTTGCAGAAGTGTTTGGCGCCGCTGTGGATCGGGTTCGGCTTCCGCGGCGGCGTCGGCCAGATGCTTCAGGTCATCGGAGACTTCGTTGCTGCTCAATTCCCGAAGCGTGTTCTTCTGATCGGCGGTCAAATACGGAGAATGCTCCAGCGCGGCCGCAAGCGCGTGCGAGGCGGAGACTCGATCCAGTTCTTCCATGAGCGCACTGACCTGCATAGCCGAAAGCAGCGGCACCAGCGGGGCCAGATGCTCGCCCGCGCAATTGCGGTTCGCCAGCATGGCGTCGATCACTCCGGGTTGTTTCGCGAGATTTTTCCCTGCATATGCATACAAAACTGGTAGAGCGTTTTCCCGTTTTAGCGACTGCACAAAATGTTCGGGCGCGGTGGTGAGCAGCGCTTCGCCGGCGCGATTTGCCACCATTTCATCCTGATCGTGGGATAGCACGGCGAGGATTTCGACGCGTTCTGCGTGGGAAATATGGGCGCCGCCCGCGCCGCACACGGCCAATTTCCGCTCGCGGGGTGCCCGGCCGTGCCGCAGATCTTCCAGAACTTCAGGGCTCAGAGTTTCCACCGGATGCCTGCCTCAAGTTTTCGCGACTCAAGGTAATTGTACCGGAGGAACCTGGCACACCGAGCGGCGGCATGGCTACGCTGTTCAATTCCAGCAACACTGCTCCGGAGTCTGCAGCGGTAACTTCAAACCCTTCCTTCGCTGTGAAGTGGCGATTCTCCCCTCCGTGCACCACGTCGTAAAAGGCGACATGACCATCGGCCAGAACCAGCAGGTGAGTGTCTCGGCTGGCGGAAACCAGCAGGTCTAGAGGACCGGACGTGATGTCGGTCGGTCCATTCGAGGTGGTCGCTGGAATCTTGGCAGCCGTGGGCACAACCGATGCGGCAGGTTGCGGTGTCTGCTCAGGCAGAGCAGGCGTAGTAGTCGCAGACGCTGGCCTGGCATTGCGGCGTGCCGCAAAATGGCGCCAGGCATATACGCCGCCGACTATGAGTCCAGCGAGCAATACGAGGACGCAGAGAACCAGCACGGCGGGCAGCCATCGGGGTGCGGAGGGAGGGATCGGATCCGAATGTTCTTCGGCGGTGGCGGCGTGTGCGCCATAGGCCAGATCGTACTCGCCCAGCAGCGCTTCTTCATCCAGACCAAGATAGCGCGCGATGGAGCGGACAAAACCGCGGTTGAAGACGCCGCCCGGCAACTTCTCCCAGTCTTCATTTTCCAGTGCTTCCAGAAAACGGGGGCCGATGCGAGTCGCGGAAGTGATCTCTTGCAACGTCACTTCCCGCAATTCCCGTTCACGCTTCAGCCGTTCTCCGAAGTTCCCGCTGGCCATGCCTTGACTCGTGTCGCAACAGTGTATCAGCACTTGCCCGAATCGGCTGTGATTGGGTCCAGGCCGATGGATGGAACGAGTGTCAAATGGCTGGAAGTCGCTCAAACCGCAAAAGCGGCGGTGAGCCGCAGTCCCTCCCCATAGACCCCGATGGCGAAAAGGTTACGCCTGTACCACAGGCGGGTTGCGCAGGATTTTACGAGGTGCCTATACTGACCGGGTCTGGCCAAGATGGGTGTGTGCTCCGAGGCTGGTGGTTCAGGTCAATGCCTTTGAGTTTCCAATTTACCGGGGACATGTGCTTTCGTGAGCCTTGACGAAATCAAGCAGTTTCCGACGGTAGACCGCCGGCGCAATGCCGGCGTACCCGGGGAACGACGCGAAGCAGGAGAAGTGGCGGTCTTCCAGGAGTTGGGGAAGGCCCTGACTTCATCGTTGCAGCTCGATCAGGTGCTGCGGACCATCATGGAAAAAATTGATGAGTTTTTGCGGCCGGACAACTGGTCACTCCTTCTTCTGGACGAAGCCAAGCAGGAACTGTACTTCGAGCTGGCGGTCGGCAAAGCTTCCCAGGCTCTGAAGGACGTACGCATCAAGCTGGGGCAGGGAATTGCCGGATGGGTGGCACAGCACGGGGAAGTGGTGATCGTGCCCGATACCACCAAGGACACGCGTTTCTTCGGCAAGGTGGACGAAAAGACCAAGATGGAGACGCGGTCGATTGTGGCCGTGCCCGTGAAGTTCCGGGACACCTGCCTTGGCGTCATCGAGCTGATCAATTGCGTGGGCGTGGAAGGATTCGATCCGCGCGACCTGAAGTTGCTCGAAGCGCTTTCCGACTTTGCGGCCATCGCGCTCGAAAATGCGCGACATGTGAAGCGCATCCATGAGCTGACCATCAAGGACGACTGCACTTCGCTCTACAACGCTCGGCACATGGGCTTCATCCTTGATACGGAAATCTACCGTTCCCAGCGTTACAACTACGAATTTTCGATTGTTTTCATCGATCTGGACCACTTTAAACAGGTGAATGATACGCATGGGCACCTGGTCGGGTCGCGGCTGCTGGCGGAAATGGGCGATGCGCTGAAGACCAATTGCCGGCTGATCGATTTCGCTTTCCGCTATGGCGGAGACGAATTCGTGATTTTGCTACCTCAGACATCGAAGGAAAATGCGATCAACGTGGCGCGGCGCTTGCACAAGCTGATCCGCGAAACGGTCTGGCTCAAGAAGGAAGGTTTGAACATCCGGATTACGCCGAGCGTGGGGTTGGCCGCCTATCCGGTGGATTCCAAAACAAAAGAAGGCTTGCTGCATCTCGCGGATGAAGCCATGTACCTCGTGAAGAATACGAACCGGGACAGCGTGGCCGCTGCCAACGTCGGAATTTTGCCGGTTCAGACCGAAGCCGAAGCGGCCGGATAAAGCAAGTCTAAGTCTTAAGTTATTAGTTCTCTCCCTATCGCAACTTCCGACCTCCGACTTCCGACTTAAAACTTATTACTTAAAACTGACCCGTGTACACGTCCCACAAATTTTGATTAACTAAAAACATGAAGCGTAGCGAAGCCGCCCGATATGCGCGCTGGTCGGCGCTGACCGCACTGTTGTTGGCGTTAGTCACAGGGGGAATCTATCTGCGCCGGCAATGGGTGGCGTACGTCGAGCGGCAAAAGGCCCCGCCACCGCTCGCAGAAAATCAAGAACGACAATCGATTGGATTGACCGTCTCCAAAAACGAGGGAGACCGTACGATCTTTACAGTGCAGGCGTCGAAGTCCACCGACCTGAAGGGCCAGGACATGAGCCTGCTCGAGGAAGTGAAGGTTACAGTATTCGGCAAGCTAGGAGACCGGCACGACGTGATCCGTTCGCGAAGCTGCCGGTACGCCAAAACCGGCGGGGGTGTGGCATGCAGCGGGGATGTTATGTTTGACTTGGAGAGCGCGGCCGACGCGGCCAAGGCGCAGCAGAATAGCGCGGCCAAAACAAACTTGATCCATATCGAGACCAGCGGCGTCACCTTTAATGCGAAATCGGGGAAGGCGGAGACTTCGCAGCCGGTGAAGTTCACCTTACCGAACGGCGATGGTGAGGGCGTCGGCGCGACTTACCTCTCGGAGGATGGCGTCCTGCGGCTGGAAAAAGATGTGCGTCTAACACTGCACCAAACAGGCCCTCTGGCCGCGGGAAAGAAGCCGGACGCCCCGCCCACGGACGTGGTGATGCACGGCACCAGTATGGAAATGGGGAAGAAGTCGCACAAAGTGGTGCTCGCGGGGCCGGCCACAGCGACAACTCCAACACAGCAGTTGAGCGCGGGACAGATGATCATGCTGCTGGACGAACAAAACCGCGCGCAAACGCTGATGGCTGAGCCAGGAGCATTAAACCAGACGCCAGAGCTTGTGTCTCACGGCGGGAAGGGACCGACGGGGACTGGCACGTTGCATGCGGACCTGATGACGGCTCAGTTGGCGCCGGAAGGCTGGGTGCGAACGATTGACGCAACAGGAAATGTGCAAGGCAAGTCCGAAACCGGAGAGATGCAGGCGGAGAGCGGTAACGTCGAGATGTGGCCGCGCGTGAATCAGGCCAAGTTGCTGACCCTGCGCGGAAATGTGCATGTGAATGAGCTCGACCCCAAGACGCGGATGTGGAAGAACCTGACGACAGGTGTTCTGCAGATGAACTTTGCGGGCGGAAAGCCGGGGGAGCTGAACCCGCTGCAACACGCGGAGACGCTCACGCGAGGAACGATGGAGTGGAGTGATACGGCTACGTCGCAATCGAAGCTGAGTGCGGACAAGCTGGCCGTGGATTTTGGAGCGGCGGGGAAAGCCAAGGATCTGGTTGCCACTGGAAATGTGGACACAGAACGCAAGCTGGAAGGCAGGCCGACTCAAACGGCCACCGCCGCAAATGGAGACGCGCAACTGGACGCCGGCGGTTCCTGGACGCAGATGACGCTGCGCGGGAATGTGCATATGAAGGAAGGGGACCGCAGCGGGGAGGCGCAGCAGGCGGTGTTTGCGCGAGTGGCGCAGACAACCGTCTTGACTGGCGAGGCGATGGTGCGGGACGAGAGCAGCGAGACGCGAGCCACTAAGATCACGTTCCATCAGGAGACGGGAGTCATCGAGGCAGAGGGTAGGGTGAGGTCGACGGACCTGGGAAATCAAAAAAGCAGCGTTCAGTTCAGCTCCGCGCCTTCAAATGTGACCTCCGAACACTTGGTGGGCAATTCCAAGACGGGACAGGCTCTTTACACCGGGCGCGCCCGATTGTGGCAGGGCCCTTCTGTGCTGGAGGCGGACTCGATCGAACTGCTGCGAGATACGCGCGTGTTGAACGCCAAAGGAAACGTCCGTGCGGTTTTTCCCAAAGAGTCCAGCAACAGCAATAAAGGGAAAAACTCGAAACTCTGGCGTACCTCTTCGGGGGCGCTCACCTATTGGGATACGGAGAACAAAGCGCACTTGGAAAAGAACGTCGTGGTGCAATCGGACAACGAGCAAATGAAGGCTCCTCAGCTGGATGTGTATTTCGCGCGAGAACCGGACCCGAAGACCGGGAGCCCTGGTCCATCCAAAATCAACCGGGCAGTGGGAACCGGGGGAGTGGAAGTCGTGCAGGAGGACAAGCGCGGGACGGCCGAGCGCGGCGTGTACACGGCGGAGGACGATCGATTCGTCCTGAGCGGAGGAACTCCGACGCTTTACGACGAAGACGGAGGAAAAACCACCGGACGTGAATTGACCTTCAATATAGCGGATGATACGATCATCGTGGATTCGGGCAATGGAACGCGCACGCTGACCAGGCACCGGGTCCAAAGACAATAGGGGACCGCGCAGCAGTCCCGCGTGAAGCGGAATGCCCACACTCCAAGGCGTCGATCTAAGTAAGTCCTACCGGGGACGCAAAGTAGTCGATAATGTGGAATTAGAGATTGGTCAGGGCGAAGTTGTAGGACTTCTGGGTCCCAACGGCGCTGGCAAGACGACTACCTTTTATATGATCGTGGGATTGGCGAGACCAGACTCCGGGCGGGTGCTGCTGAATGGAGAAGAGATTACGGATCTTCCCATGTACCTGCGGGCGCGCAGCGGCATCAGTTACCTGCCGCAGGAACCCTCGGTTTTCCGGCAGCTGACCAGCGAAGAAAACCTTCTGGCGGTACTGGAAACATTGCCGTTGACGCCGGAGCAACAGCGGGACAGGCTGGAGGAGTTACTGGCGCAGATGGGGCTGGAGATGGTGCGGCATAGCAAGGCGTATATGCTGTCCGGGGGTGAGCGGCGAAGGCTTGAAATTGCGCGCTCTCTGACGCTGCAGCCATCGTTCATCCTTCTGGACGAGCCGTTTTCTGGGATTGACCCCTTGACGGTGAAGGATTTGCAAGACCTGATTCGCGAGCTGAGCCGGTCCGGGATTGGTGTTTTGATCACAGATCATAACGTCAGGGAAACACTGAGCGTAACGGATCGCGCGTACATCGTGAATCATGGGAAAATCATGAAGAAAGGGACGCCGCAGGACTTGAGCAGCGACCCCGAAGTGAGGCGAGTCTATCTGGGAGATAACTTCCGGTTGAATTAGAGCTATCCTAAGACCTGGGACAATAAGGAATGGCTTGGCAGGGACTCAAACTTAACCTCCGCGTCGCGCAGAAGCAGATTCTGACGCCGGGGCTCGTGCAGATGGTCAGCGTGCTGGCCCTGAACCGGCTGGAACTGCGCGAGATGATCAACCAGGAGATGATTGCCAATCCTGTCCTGGAAGAACTTAGCGAAGAACCCACCGCAACTGACAACTACAGCGACGAGACATTCCTCAAGGCAGAGACAGAAAAGGTTCCGGAGAAGGAAGCGGCCAATCCATTCGACGAATTCGACGTCGGTACGTTCTTCAACCAATACTTGGACACGGGCGGGGACGGCGGCCAGTCGCAAGAGCGGGAAATTTCCGAGCGGCCATCCTTCGAGAAGTTCCTATCCTCACCGGCGGGGCTGACCGATCATTTGTCTTGGCAACTGAGCGTCACCATCTGCTCGGATACCGTGAAAGAAATCGTCGAAAATATCATCGGAAATCTGGATGAGAACGGATATCTGACGGCCTCTGTCGAAGAGCTCTCGCAGGATGGTAAGTACTCGCAGGACGACCTCGAAGACGCCATTGCCGTAGTGCAAGACTTCGACCCGATCGGCGTTGGCGCGCGGGATTTGCGGGAGTGCCTGCTGTTGCAGCTGAAGGCGTTCGACCCTCAAAACGCTCTGGCGCAGCAGATTGTTTCGGACCACCTGAAGCAAGTGCAGGCGAACCAGCTGAAAGAGATTGCGCGCGCTCTGAACCGCCCGATGGACATCGTCAAGCACGCGATCGACGCGATCAAGAAGCTAGATCCGCGGCCAGGCCTGCGCTACAACAAGACGGAACCGAGGCTGGTCGAGCCCGATGTCTATTTCCGGAAGGTGGACGATCAGTGGCAGGTGTTCCTGAACGAAGATGACATGCCGCAATTGCGGCTCAGCCCCACCTATCGCCGCCTGCTAGTGCGCGACGCGGCCGACAAAGATGTCCGAAACTATGTGAAGGAACGCTTCACGGCCGCGATCCAGTTGATGAAGAACATTGAGCAGAGGAAGCACACGATCCTGCGCGTGTGCCAGTCGATTATCGCGAGGCAGAGCGAATTTCTCGATCAGGGTCCGGACGCCTTGAAGCCCATGATGATCAAGGAAGTGGCGGAAGAGGTCGGCGTGCATCCTTCGACAGTTAGCCGTGCGGTGGCGAGCAAATACGCTCACACGCCGCAGGGAGTGATCGAGCTGCGCTCGTTCTTCAGCGAGGCCGTCAACGGTCCCGAGGGCGGCGGGATGTCCCTGCAGACGCTGAAGCGGCTGGTGAAGAAGATGATCGACGAGGAAGATACGAGCAAGCCGCTGACCGACGAACAGATTGCCAAGAAATTGGAAGAGAACGGGATCCATGTGACTCGGCGAACGGTGGCAAAATACCGGGAAGACATGCGAATCCCGAGCACGCACCAGCGCCGGGTGAAGAACTGAGCCCGCAGAAACCGTGAAGCGCACCAAGAGCAATTCACGAACTTCAGAAAATCAAGGCCGGCAACTCGTCATCCTGACCGGACTGTCCGGATCGGGGAAAAGCACCGTCCTCAAGGCGTTTGAGGATATGGGCTACTACTGCGTCGACAATCTGCCGGTGGAGCTGATTCCAATCTTTGCGGAACTTCATGCTGCCGGAGAGGGAGACCTTCAACGGGCCGCCCTGCTGGTGGATGCGCGCGAAGGATTGCAGCTGGCGAAGTTGCCGGGCTTACTGAAACACCTGCGGCGGGATCATCCCGTCATCCTCGTATACATCGAGGCGCATGAGGATGCGTTGCTGCGGCGGTACAGCGAGACGCGGCGGCCGCACCCCCTCGGGAAAGAGCATTCCGTGCGGGAAAGCCTGCGGCACGAGGAAGTACTGATGGAGCCTATCCGTAAGCTGGCGGATGTGGTGATCGATACCACGCAGTTCAACGTGCACGAACTGCGCCAGTTCGTGAATGAACGATTCAAGTCCGAAAGCAAAAGGCCGCTCCTGGTGTCCCTAGTCAGTTTCGGTTACAAATTTGGGGTGCCGACCGATGCGGACCTGATCTTCGACGTGAGGTTTCTCCCAAATCCGCATTTTGTGCCGAAGTTGAGGCGCTTCACAGGCAAGGACAGCCGCGTGAGGCGGTATATCCAGTCGTTTCCGCAGACGGGAGAGTTCCTGCGGCGCATGCAAGGATTGCTCGCCTACCTGATTCCGCATTACATCGATGAGGGGAAGAGCTACCTGACGATTGCGTTCGGGTGCACAGGGGGAAAGCACCGTTCAGTAATGATGGCGGAGTGGATGAAGAACGCGTTGGCAAAAAAGGGCTTTGCCACCCGTGTGGTTCACCGGGATATCGACAAATAGACTTTTCGTCGTACGGGAGCCCCACTCCCGCTTTTTGCGGTGCTGGAGTTTTCAACCAAGTCATCATTGGGCTGCCAGTGTTGCAGTGGCAAAAGAGGTGGCAGGCCGCCGCACTCACAAAAAGCTGCGATGTGCGCGTGGCGAACATGCCGTAGAATGTGCCGGTGGATATTGCCTTCATCACGGTCAACTACAACACAAAAGCGTACATAAGCCAATTGGCTGATTTTTTTCGCCGGCTGGACGCGCCGTTTACATTTTCTCTCACTGTAATCGACAACAACTCCAAGGACGGATCTCAGGAAATTCTCCAGTCCTTTACGAATATTCATTACCTCCAAACCGGCGAGAACATAGGATACGGCCGCGGCATCAACCGCGGAGTGGCCGCTACCGAAAGCAAGTATGCCTGTGCAATGAATACGGATGTGATTCTGAATCGCGAGGCGCTGGTCCGGCTTTGGCAATTTCTGGAGGAACATCCGGAGGTGGGAATTGGCGCGCCGCGCCTCAAGTATGAAGATGGACGCGACCAGGGAATGTTGTTTCACCGTTCTCTTCTTTCTCATTACGCGCAGTGGTATGCGAAGGCAAAGGCGAGATACGGAAAGTGGAAGATCGCAAATGCGGCCGGGCCGGTTCGTGTGGACGGCGTAATGGGAGCCTTTTTTCTGATTCGGCGGTCGATCATCCCTTCCTCCGGACTCTTTGATGAAGATTTCTTCTTCTTTCACGAGGACACGGCGCTTGCTCACTCACTGAAGAATCGTGGCGTACCGTGCTTTGTCCTTCCCGACGCAACCATCGTTCATGTGGGTGGTCAGTCCAGGTCAGATGCTTCCATCGCGGCCTTCTACGAAAGCAAGTATCTCTATCTGAAGAAATTCTATGGGGCCGTCCATTCCAGGGCCGTTTCCTTCTTGGATCGTGCCCGGTTCCTCCGCAAATGGTGGATGTATTCCCTCTATTCGATGGTGAACCCCTCGGAGTGCGTCAAATCCAAACGACAACACTACAAGACGGCGTGGAATGTGGTTGCGAAATGAATCGTGGCGAATTTGAAAACTGCGGGCGGTGCTGTCATGCTTGGTTGACAGGTTGGCCGAGGGGCAATAGCGTACCCATAAGACCAGAAAGAGCAGGGTAGAGGGCCAGGGTGGGTTCCGTAATTTCACCGCAGCTGAAAAGGTTGCTGAGCTACACGAAACCGTACATTGTGCGGCTCCTGGCTGGTGTCTTCCTGGTGGCGTTTGTTGCTGCCGCCGAAGCCACGATCGGCTTCATGGTTCGCCCTGCCGTGGATTACGTGCTGGACCCAGAGAAGTTTGGATCGAGTTTGCCGTTGGTGACGCTGCCCTGGAATGGCCATGTCATCTACCTCAACAAGTTCTTCCCCGCCAGCATCCACCACGTCTGGACCATGTTCGCGTTCACCATCCTGACGCTCTACGTCAGCAAGGCGATCGCGGAATATCTGGGAATGACATCGATCCAATACGTCGGGCTGGCCGCTACGCGGGACCTGCGCAATGCTTTCTACGAAAAGATCATCAAGCAGCCCATGGGTTTCTTTCAGCACAACCCTACAGGCCGCATTATTTCCGTGGCGACCAACGATATCGACCGGGTCCGCTTTGCCCTGAGCGATTACCTTGCCGATCTCTTCATGAAGACGTTCACCTTTCTGGCTTTTGTGGCGGCCATGCTGATCTTGAACTGGCGGTTGGCACTGGCCACGACCGTTCTGCTGCCGGTGATCGTCCTCCCCGTGAACAAGCTAGGCAAGAAAATCCTGTCCTCCGCGCAAAAGACGCAAACGCGCCTCGGCGACCTGAGCCAGATCCTGGAAGAGACGGTCAGCGGGAACCGCGTCGTCAAGGCTTTTGGAACAGAAGACTTCGAGGTGAAGAAGTTCCGCGAGGTTGCCCGGCGGTTGCTCCGTGAGAACATGCGCTGGGTGCGCGCCGCGGTCATCACTTCGCCGCTGATGGACTTGGTCAGCGCCATCATCATCCCGCTGCTTCTCCTCTACGCGCGCGACCAGATTGCCCACCAGCAAATCACCTTGGGAGGATTCATCGCCTTTCTTTATGTGATGTTCAACGCCTATATGCCGTTGAAGCGCATGGGGTATGTCTACCAGCAGTTCCAGGCCGCGCAGGGAGCAAGCGGGCAAGTGTTCGCGTATTTGGACCGCGAAGAAGAAGTCCTCGATCAGGCGGGTGGCAAGAACCTCGAAGGCCTGTCCTGCGAGATCACCATTGACGATGTGACCTTTGCATATGAAAAGGATAGTGAACCCGTTCTGGAGAATGTGAGTTTCACAGCGCGCAAAGGCGAAGTGATTGCGCTGGTGGGATCGAGCGGCGCCGGGAAGACTACGCTGGTAAACCTGATTCCGCGATTTCATGACGTGACGTCCGGAAGCATCAAAATCGACGGGACGGACATCCGGGAATTCACCCTGCGCTCGCTGCGAAACCAGATCGCCATGGTGACGCAAGAAAACATCCTGTTCCACGACACCGTGCGGAACAACATCTGTTACGGAATGAGCGGAGTCCCGAAGGAAAAGGTGGAGGAAGCGGCGCAGGCGGCGCTGGCACACGATTTTATCCTGGAACTCCCCAATGGTTACGACACCGTGATTGGAGAGCGCGGAACGCGCCTCAGCGGCGGTCAACGGCAGCGTATTGCTATTGCCCGGGCCATTCTGAAAAATTCGCCGATCTTGATTCTGGATGAGGCGACCTCGGAACTGGATTCCGAATCGGAAAAGTACGTTCAGAAGGCTCTGGGCAATCTGATGGTCGGAAGAACGGCGTTTGTGATCGCGCACCGCTTGGGAACCGTGCGGAAAGCCGATAAAATTCTTGTGCTGGAAGATGGCGACATTCGCGAGAGCGGCACGCATGCCGAGCTTCTGGCCAAAGGCGGAAGCTATGCGCGACTTCATGACCTGCAATTTGCAGACGAAGACATGCTGGCGCCGGCCGATGTACGGAATCCCAAGATAACGAGGTCTAGCGAAAAAGGATGACTGGGAAGAGTCTGGGTAAGTCGGGCACAACCACGATAAGCACGCCGGAATGCCGGTCCATGACGGGATATGCGATGGTGCGCGGTGAGTTCGAAGGCTGGACCGTTCGCGTAAGCGTGAAGAGCGTGAACCACCGGTTTCTGGACGTGAAACTGCGCATACCGGATTCGCTGGAGCCCTACGAACACCGTTTGCGCCAGGCCATTCGCGGGCGCATCCACCGCGGGCATGTCGATGTGCACGTCAGCATGGACCCGAGCGACGCCGCGCCCGTGCATGTAAACAGGGAACTCCTGAAGGCATATGTGAACGCGGCCGAAGAGTTGCGCAAGCAGACCGGTGGGAGCAGAGAATTGGACACCGTGTCTTTGCTGCGATTGCCGGGCGTGATTACCGGACTGGCGTCGGCGCTGCCGGAGACGGAAGAAAAGCAGGAAGAGCTGGGCAAGGTCCTGGAGAGCTATCTTCAAGAAGCTCTGGAGAAAATGGACGAAATGCGCCGCAACGAGGGGCGGCACCTGACGGATGAACTGCGGGCGCGTGTGGCAAGGATTGGAGACGAGGCGGAGCAGGTCCGCGAACTGGTGAGCACGCTGCGCCCGGCGTTTTCCCGTCGCCTGGAAGCGCGGCTGAAGGAACTGCTGAACGGCACGAACATCGAACCCGCGCGACTGGCGCAAGAGGCCGCCTTACTTGCGGAACGAAGCGATATCAGTGAAGAATTAGACCGGTTGCGCAGTCACCTGCAACAGTTCACCAAATTGCTCGATGGCGCGGGGGAATTGGGAAAGAAGCTCGATTTTCTATTGCAGGAAATGCACCGCGAAGCGAACACCATGCTTTCGAAAACTCCTGGAGTGGAGAGTGAAGCGCTGACGATTACGGGTCTGGCTCTGGAGATCAAGGCGGAGATCGAAAAATTGCGCGAACAGGTCCAGAACATCGAATGAGTGGAGGAACGGGAATAGAGCCGCTGATCCTGATTGTGTCCGGGCCCTCGGGGTCGGGGAAAAGCACGCTGGTCCAGAGAGTTTTGGAGCTGCCGGGTACGATGCCTTCGAGATCGTGTACTACCAGGCCGCGGCGGACGACCGAGTCCAGCGGAAAATGTTATGATTTCGTAACTGAGGCGGAGTTCAACGCCATGGTGGCCCGGGGAGACTTTCTGGAATATGCGCAGGTATTCGGCAAGTATTCCTATGGGACGCCGAAAAAGTGGTTGGAGGAATCCCGCCGCAAGGGCCTCGACTTGGTGCTGGAAATTGACGTACAGGGCGCCAGGCAGGTGAAGGAGAAGTTGCCGGAATCGGTCGCTATCTTTATACTGCCTCCCTCGCGCCAGGAACTGGAGCGGAGGCTGCGCAGCCGCGGGCAGGACGCGGACGAGGAAATCAAGCGCCGGCTTTCGAAAGCGCACGAAGAGATCGTAGCGAGCGAGAAATTTTACGATTTTTGTGTAGTAAACGATGATGTGGAGCGTGCGGGAAAAGAAGCGCAGGCCATTGTACTGGCGCTGCGATGCTCGAGCGCACGGCGCCGCGATCGCGTAAAACAAGTCCTGGCATCGTTTGGAGGGTAAGACACTCATGACCGTGCAAACCAAAGCTCCCGAGAGCCAGTTTGCTTACGTCGTGCTGGCCGCACGACGCGCGCGTCAGATCATGGCGGGGGCGCCACCGATGTTGGAGAACGTGCGCACACAGAAAGCGACGCGAATCGCATGCGAAGAGGTCACTCACGGGCTGATTGAATACGACTTTTCCGAGTCGGCGCTTACGGAAGAGGAAAAGGACGCCAAGCGGCGCAAGTAACGCGCCGTCAAAGCAGCTATGCGCATCACCCTCGGGGTCACCGGCGGCATTGCGGCATACAAATCCGCCGAACTGGTCCGGCGCCTGCAGGACGAGGGGCATTCCATCCAAGTTGTCATGACCCGTGCGGCACGCGAGTTCATCACGCCGCTCACCTTTGCCGCGCTCAGCGGGCAGAGGGTCATCACCGATCTGTTCACGAATCAGCCGGGCGGAGAGGGAAGCCTCGATTCCGCCATTGACCACATAGCCGTGGCGCAGCGGACGGATTTGCTGTTGGTGGCTCCGGCGACGGCGGACATTCTGGCGAAATTCGCCCGTGGAGTTGCCGACGATTTTCTGACAACGCTTTACCTGGCGTCCACAGCTCCTGTGCTGATCGCTCCTGCGATGAACGTCAACATGTGGCAACACGTGGCCACGCAGGAGAATGTAGCCACTCTGAAAGCACGTGGCGTCCGGATTGTGGAGCCGAGCGAAGGCTACCTGGCGTGTGGAATGACTGGCTCAGGGCGGCTGGCGGAGCAGGGAGAAATTCTGAAGGCCGTGCGCGAGGTCTTGAGAGTCGAACAGGACTTGGCTGGCGAGACGGTCCTTGTGACGGCAGGCCCGACGTGCGAGGACATTGACCCCGTGCGATTCCTGACGAACCGGTCGTCCGGGAAGATGGGATATGCCGTGGCGGCCGAGGCGGCACGAAGGGGCGCGAGAGTGGCACTAGTGAGCGGACCGACTTCGCTCGAAACCCTGCAGGGAGTCGAACGCATCGATGTGAGGACTGCGGAAGAGATGTTGCGTGCGGTTCAGGAAAGGCTCACGGGTTGCACGATAGCGGTGTTTGCTGCGGCGGTGGCGGATTATCGTCCGGCGGAGAAGTCGAGCCAGAAAATCAAGCGCGGGAAGGATGCGGTCACGCTGCGTCTGGAGCCGAATCCAGACATTTTGGCGACCGCGGCACGGGAAAAGGGCGAGCGGCTGGTCATCGGCTTTGCGGCCGAAACGGAACGCATGGCCGAAAACGCCCGGAAGAAATTGACGCAGAAGAATGCGGATTTGATCGTGGCGAATGATGTAAGCAGTGAGGGCGCGGGGTTCGATCACGATACGAATATCGTCACACTGTTTTCCCGCGACGGGCGGGACCTGCCCTTGCCGCGATTGAGTAAGGCCGAAGTAGCGCAGCGTATTCTTGATGAGGCGCTGCGCCTGCGGAGTGCGTTGAAGGGCAAACCAGCGTCGCACCGCGCTGGCGACTGAGCAACCATGCCTGAATCCATTCCGGAATCACTACAAGCGAAGATTGAAGAACGTCTTCGGTATTACGAAGACTTGGGGATTCGCCTCTTCTACCGCGATCGCGTCGCGGGTGAGTTTTCGCTACAGGATTCGTCGCCGACTCCATCACCAGCGCCGAAAGTCAGCCTCCCGGAGGAGAGTCCATTGCCCAAGCCACAAAGCAGAATGGCTGTGCCTGCCGTCGCTAAGCCAAAGCCGCCCGTTGCGCCAGTGATTGCTCCTTCCGGGCCATCGTTATTCGAAGAAGTCGACAAAGTGAAGGACGATACGCTGCTGAAGATTCGCGAGGATATCGGCGATTGTACGCGGTGCAAACTGCACAAGGGACGGCACAAAATTGTCTTCGGCGATGGCAGTCCGAAGGCGCAGCTGGTGTTTGTTGGCGAAGGGCCGGGGGCGGACGAAGACGCGCAGGGCCTGCCGTTTGTTGGCCGCGCCGGAAAACTGCTGACCCAAATGATTGAAGCGATGGGACTGCAACGGAAGGACGTGTACATCTGCAACGTGGTGAAATGTCGTCCCCCGGAAAATCGCACGCCGGAGCCGGATGAGGTGCAGACCTGCTCGCCTTACTTGCTGCGCCAGATTGACGTTATCAATCCCAAAGTGATTGTGTGCCTGGGCGCCGTGGCGGCGAAGACGCTTCTGGAGACAAACAGGGGCATTACACAATTCCGGGGCCAGTGGCTCGAATGGCGCGGGCGAAAGTTGATGGCGACATACCATCCGGCGTATCTGCTCCGCAATCCACCCGCAAAAGCCGACGTCTGGAAAGATCTGCAAAAAGTGATGGCGGAACTCGGCCTGCAGTTGACGAAGAAGAAGTCCACATAAACCTTCACCATGGGAATTTCATTGGGATTGTTGACAGCGCTTTCCTGGGGAAGCTCGGACCTGCTGGCGCGCTTCGCCTCGCGAAAAATCGGAACTTTGCGCGCCATGCTGTACATGCAGCTCGCAGGATTTGTGTTGCTTACTCTCGCGCTGCACTGGCTGGGCGGATTGGGACGTCTGGCTGGTGGGGACTGGAGGCCGTGGGCATGGGGAATCAGCGTCGGCGCGCTGAATACGTGCGCGACAC
>Ga0187779_10000190_pt1 | contig 45255 bp, 37 predicted proteins | sample 1015_Q2_SP10_10__FD_132435 | JGI IMG/M metagenome (GOLD analysis project Ga0187779, IMG submission 132435) | Tropical peat soil microbial communities from peatlands in Department of Meta, Colombia - 1015_Q2_SP10_10_MG | ecosystem: Environmental > Terrestrial > Soil > Wetlands > Peat | place...
CCGTTGGGATAGCCTTCGTTAGCTGCGCCGTTATCCACCAGCGTTCCGGCCTGCTGATTGTAAACAAACCGGGGAGTTCCTGCGATACCTTCGCCTTTGGACGCGTTGGCATTATTAGAGGCGAGGGTCCGGTAGTCGGTTGCTGCGCCGGCGCCACCGCCAAGAATACGGCCACCGCCGCCACGGAATCCAAAACCAGAAAGATCGACAGTGCCGCCCAAGGTCAGCACGCTAGCAACATCGAACGCCAAGATGCCGCCCACACAATTGGTAGTGCCGAGCGCGCAAGTCCAGGGGGTCGCGCTCAAGGTCGAACTAAGCGTCGCCGTGGAGTACTGGGGAACCCGAACCACTTGAAAGGTCCGCTGGCCCTGGGTAGCGGAAGCCGCTGCCAGCGTGTAGGCGTAGAGCAACCCACCGCCGAGTCCGCTTCCGGAGATGTTGACCGTCCCGCCGGCAGTGGTAAGCGCGCTGGTGGCTTGCACGTACTCATAGACGCCGGCGTTATTGAGATTAGTCGAGCCGCTGCTGGGCGGTCCGGCGACCCCTGAGCCATAGGTGTTGGTATTGCTGGAATCGATGGCTGCATCCTGCATTTGAATGACGAGCAGCATGTCGCCTATCGCGATGCCAGTAGCCGAACCTGATGAGGCACCCACGGTGATCGACTTGGCTCCCGCAGCCGCGCTGGCTGTTCCCGGGAAATAAGTATTGATGATGCCCGTCAGCGTTCCACCGGCGGGTGGAGCAGTGGTAGAGCTGCAGGAAGCCGTCTGGGCGAAGGTCAGATTGGAAGCAGTGTTGTTGCCGGTGTTGGGGTCAAACTCGTTGAGCGTAACGGTGGCGGTGTTGTTGAGGCCGCCGAGCGAGCCGACCGTGACCGTGAAGGTAATGGTGACCGTGGCGTTCTTTGCGACAGTGCCCAGGTTGCAGGTGATGGTGGTAGTGCCTGAGCAAGACCCTTGGGTGGTAGTGACCGAACCTCCGACCAAGGTCGCGGTGGGCGGCAATGGATCGGTCACGACTACACCAGTCGCCGAAGAGGGGCCCGCGTTGGTGACGGTGAGCGTGTAAGTTGCATTCGACCCAGAGGTGGGCGGGCTGGGGTTGATGCTCTTAGCGATAGCGACATCTGCAGTCACTGGGTTGACAGGCACAGCGCCAATCGCCCAGTTGGACCCAGCGCTTAGCACTTCAGACATGGTGACGTTAGGCGCAGCAGGGGCGGTGCTTCCAAAGCCAAGGACATCCACGGCTGCAGCAGTTCCGATCGAAGTCAGGTTCCATTGCTGAGTCTGATTGCCGGTAAAACTGCTCACGGTGACATTGCCACCGGCCGCCATGGTGTCGATGATCATCGCACCCTGATTGCTGGCGACAGTCACGTTTGGGTTGGTACTGGTGCCAGTGTTGTCAGAAGCCGAAGCAAAAGTTCCGAGGGGTGCATTCTGATCCACGTTGTCAAAAGTGGTAGCGCCTGCGACCACACCAAAACTGGTTCCAGTAGCGGTCAGTCCGCTGATGGTTACGACCACATTGTTCGCGCCCGCAGTAGGCGAAATCAGCTGCCACATTTCGATACGGCGCGTGTTGCTGGCGTCGTTCTGCGTGCCGATCAGCGTGAGTGCGACGCCGTTATAGGTGATGGAACTTACCGTCGCGGCTGCGTTGTTGGTGAGGTTGAAGGAGACGCCTACGACCAGCAGCGTATTCGCTCCGGCGGTGGTATGAGCAAAGGTCAGCGTCGCGGTATTGGGCGACGCGGGTTTTACGTCGATACCGCCGTATGACCAGTTGGAGTTTCCGCTCAGAGTCTCGGATAGCGTCACGCTGGCAGCACCGGGGGCGGTGACGCCAAGCGCGCGGACGTCTGTATTCGCATTGGCGCCGCCGGAGGTGATGTTCCACTGCCCCGCCTCGGCAGCATTCACGGTCACGGTGCGGTTTCCGCCCGCGGCCATCGTCCCGAAAACCAACTCGCCGACGGCACTGGCCACGGTCACAGTGGGAGTGGTGTTGTTGTTTCCGGTGTTGGAAACGAATGTTCCGAGCGGCGTGGTTTGGTTCACGCCGACGAATGTAGTCGCACCGACCACAACACCGGCGGCGGTAGCGGTCACACCAGCCATCGTTACCTGGATGGTGTTAGTGCCGAGCGCGGGATTGAGAAGCCGCCAAACCTCGACCCGGCGGCTGTTGGCGTTGATGGAGGTGCCGACCAGCGTCAGCGCGGTACCGCCATAGGTGATGCCGCTGACCGTGAGCCCGGTGTTGTTGGTGAGGTTGATAGAAACGCCGACCAGGAGCAGACGGTTGGCCCCGGCCGTAGTGTGAGTGAAAGAAAAAGTAGTATTGGCGTTGCCGGTGCTCACCTGTTGGGCGCTGGTGGTGGTGGAATCCACATCCACGCCATTCCTGATCTCGTGTCCAAGAGAGGTCGTCGAATCCACGACGACAGAGGTGGCGGCAGAGGCCGGAAGAACAAAGAGAAGCATCAGCAGAAGCACAACGAAGGCCATCGCGATCGCAGCGCGACAGAAAAGAAGATCGCGAAGTTTGCGGAGAACGCGATAAAGCGGAGCGAGCGTGCCGTGAATCACGGAAAAAGTATGCGAGCCCGGAACAATCCGGCCAATCACTTCGCTCCACGAAGCAGAGACATCATGGCGATCACAGGAATCGCCGCGAGTGGTGAGCGTTTGTGTCTCTGGATTCGATTCAGTCACCCGATGTGCGCGCATTCCGTGCGCGGTTGAAAGCAAGATAACGTCGCCAACAGAAATCTCAGCAGCTTCGGCAGGTCGAACCAGCACGGCGTCGCCGGAGCGAATCGCCGGCGACATGCTGACGCCGCGGGCGCGAAAGCAGAATGGAAGGCGGCGCTCACTCAGCTCGCGGCACAGACGCGCGAATTCAGCGGCGCCGACGGACAGTTCCCGCTCCATTCTGGCATTTAACAACACGTGAGCACCATCTCAATGCAGCTAGTTTCAGGGAGGAAACTAAAGCGGTAACAGGGCACTGAAGCTACAACATCGCTCAACAGCGCCGCATGCGAGGCGAGCGCATCGCCATCGTGAAAAACAGGAAAGCTGCGGGCAAAGAGCTGTGCGGCCGCCGGCGCAGCAGCCAGCGGCGTGATCTGGTTCTCGCGACCGTGCGCAAGAATGAAGATCGCGCCGAGCTGAGTGCGGAGCGGATTGGCAAAACCGGCATCTCCGTGCCATGGCGTGCCATACATCCACAGCCGGCGATCTTGGTGGCGCACGATGATGCGGTCATCGCTGAGAATGGAGACCCCCGGTCTTTGCGCCCACAGCCGGGACAAGGTGCTCTTGCCATCGCCGGAATGGCCGACAAAGAGCCGCGCAGTGCCGCTCGCATCTATCACTCCGCAAGCGTGCAGTTCGAGCCCGTCAAGTTTGGCGAGTTTGTGCAGCACCAAGACCTCATCCAGCGGGTACTCGAGGGCGTTCGGCGGCGCGCCGGGAAAACACTCGCGGCTAACGAGAATTTCGCCATGGCTTAACGATTCATCCACAAGCGCGCGCTTGTAGGGGCGACTCCCCAGAATCGAGGATTGAAAATCAAAACCGAGGGAGCGGCCTTGGCGATATAAGCGCCAAACACCCCCGGAATCGAAGTCCGGGGCAGCGGATGGTGACTCCAGCTTAGGAACCCAGCGAACGGCGAGATCCAATTGCGCTTCTGAAGCGCGAGCGCTGGCAAACTTCCGCAGTGCGGCGCAACGCAGCAACTCCGCATCTGCGGATGAGGCGCGCACGGAGACCCCGCCCACTGAATAATCGCACTCGAAAAAATTGCAGGTGGGAGGTGAAAGATGATCGGGAGGAACGGCAGTGGCTGCGGATGAAATCATGTATCGGTCAGGAGGCAATCGTCATACAGTTCAAAGTGGTGCAGCTCGCGTTGCCGGGACCGGCAGCGGAAGAAATCTTGCAGTTTCCCAACACAGCTTCCTCGGGCCGCAGGCTCACGCGCACCAGGCGGGGAGGTTCGTATGCCTTCTTCTCTTCTGGCGTCTCTTTCATCGCTCTCTCCTGACTACCGCGTTCCGCATCCCGAGCAAACATGGCCGGGTTCGGCCTGCGCGTTATTGAGAATGGGCAGCAAACCGAAGCTGCCGCTGCAATCTGAATCTGTCTCTACCTGCGCCGGAGACTGCCGAATGCGCTCCACTGCACGCACCAGCTGCGCGTGATACTTGCCGCCCGCGCAGCATTCGCACTCGCCGTGCTCCGGCACTGCTAAACCTAAAGCCTGGGCGCGCAAATGCGCGACCTGGCACAAGAAATCGACCGGCGACTCCGGGTCGCCGTTTTCCAACTCACCCTGCGCCGGGCACATTCCGCAGAGGGAGTGCAGCCGGCAGTTGCGGCATTTCGTGGGCCGCGTACGCCTGGCCTCGCGGGCATCGCGCAGAAACCGCTCCCACCCTTCGCGGACGCTGCCTGCGCGCAAATCGTAGGTTTGACGCCGGGAGAGCAGGCAGATGCTCATCTGCCCATAGGGGTCAACAGCAAAGCTGTTGACGCCACCGCCACATACATAAAGGTTATCGCCCACCAATGGGGCACTCAAGTTACTGAAGTCACGCTCAGCCAGGCGGCGATACTCGCCGCACCGCTTGGGATCTGCCAGATCGAGCGCAACGACCTGCTCGGGCGAGAGCCGCACGGCCAGCGGGCTCTGCGAGCAATCGATGCGTGGGTTCACCATGGGGTCGAACTTGAATTCGAGCCCTAGCTCCTCCTCGGCAAACCGTTTCATGGCGAAAACTTCATGCTGATTGATGGTGGTGGGAACGGTCTTGAGCTTGAGTGGAAGCCCGCGCTCACGCAGCAGGCGGATGCCGCGCAGGCAGCGCTCGTAGGAGCCGGGAATGCCGGTCAACTGCTCGTAAACCTCTTTCGAGCGCCCATAAAGAGTGATCTCAATGTTGAAAGGCGGCCATTCGGTGAGAAAGTCGGCGATGCGCTCGTTCACCATGGTTCCGTTGGTGAAGAGCGTGACGATGAATCCCCGCTCCTTGGCGTGTTGATAGATCTGCAGAAAATCCTTACGGGCAAAAATCTCGCCGCCGGTGAAGAGCAGCCAAAGAGTACCGAGTTCGGCCAGATCATCGAGCAAAGCGAAGTACTCTTCAGTGCTCATTTCACGGCGGCGGGCGGCGCCATCGCCCATCGGCAGATTGTTGTAGCAATGCTGACAGGCGAGAGGGCAGCGGTGCGTGAGCTCGAGCGTGACATCCAGCGGCGCGCGCGAGCCAAAGTAGTGCTGGTGGATGGAGCGGCTGAACTGCTCGTAGGTGCCGGTTTGCAAGCTGCCAGTTTGCATCTGAAATTTCCAAGTTCTTAGGACCCGCCGCAGGACTACGGGGCTGGCGCTGGATTCGCCTGCGGCTCAGCGGTGGCCTGCGCAAGCGTCACCAGGCCCTCGCGCTGAAGTTCTTCTAGAAACGCAATCGTGTGCTGCAATGCATCTTCTGCGGAAACTGCAAACTTCTGGCGAATGTCTTCCGCCAGCTGGCGGGCGCTCAGAGCCTCGCGGGCGCTGAGGCGCTCCCAGATCTCTTTGCCGGTCTCGTTGAAGGTGTATATCGAAGCAGCGTCGCTTACGCCGCGGCGGACGGGTATCACCAGCAGGTCGCCGCCTATGGCACGGCAGGCAACCAGTTCTGTGCGGACGTAGCGCGCGAATTCGCGGTCACTGTTGTTCAGCATTCTCAGGGGAGTATGAATGCTACGTTATCACCGGCAAATTCCGGTTGGCAACGGTTTTTTGACGGAATTGGCCGTGGGTTCAGGTTGCGAACGATGCGAAGGCGGCGCAACTTTCTGGATAGACCCGTGTTTCTACTGAGTGAGGAGGTGTCTCCCATGAGGAAGCGAGCAATGTATTCTCTGCTCGGGCTGGCGTTCGTGATCGCGCTGGCAACTCCGCCGCAGGCAAGCGCGGGCAGTGTGCACGTGGGTGTGGGCATCGGCTTAGGTGTGCCGGTCGCGCCAGTGGTTTACCCGGCGCCGTATCCGGTCTATCCGCCGCCAGTCTATGCGTACCCGCCATACCCCTATGTCTACCCATATGGATATGCGCCTTATCCCGGTTTCGGGGTCATAGTGAGGAGCGGGCCGTATTACTGGGGCCATTCGCACTACACCTACGGATATGACCATGGATTCCATGATCACGGGTTCCACGGGCACGGTCACGGAAGAGGCTGGTAGATCAGGTCGTTGAACTTGAAGTAAAACAAATGCCCCCGCTTCTGCGGGGGCAATCTTTTGCGCCAGAAGCTGGAGTGCTACTCAGTCGTCGTCATCATCGTCGCGGTCCCCGGCATTGTCGAAGCTGAAACGGCTGCAGCCCTCGCGGCAACCTATGACCAACGAATCAGGATTGCCGGTGAAGGAAGTCATGTTGATGAAGGTGAGAGTGCCGGAAGCCGGGTTGATGTCATAAACGCTGATGTTTCCGGCCGGGGTTCCTCCGCTGTTATCCATGTTCACCAAGTAAAAAAACCTTCCTGTGGGGTCGATGGCCATTGCGTTCGGCCTGGAACCGCTCACCTCAAGAAGTCCGGCTCCCAGAGCGCCGGTGCGCGGGTTGGCGTCGAAGAGCGATACCGACCGGGTGGTAACGTCAATCACATAGAGAAAGCGGCCACTGGGATGCATGACCATCCGCAGGGGGGTGGTACCAGCGGGAAAGGGCGAACCGGCGACCGGCTGCAGGCTTCCCTTCTTGCCAATCGCAAGCACCCAAAGATTCCCGGAGCCGAGTGCGGTGACGAACAAGTGCCGGCCGTCAGGCGCCATCAGCAGTGGGCCAGGATTCTGATCTGGCAGCGTGAAGTCGCGGCGGTGACGCAGAATACCGCTGTGGCGTCCTACGGAGTAAGAGGTGATGGAGTCAGCAAACTGATTGGCTATGTACAGGCGACGGCCGCTGGGAGTGGTGACGACCGTGGCCGGGAGCATCCCCGTGGGAAACGGCGAACCGGGGACCGGAGCGAGAGCGCCGGTGGCGGGATCGATGGAGAAAGCGGCAACCGTGTTGGAGCCGGAATTGGTCACAAAAAGAAATCTGCCGCGCGGATCGATGGCGATGGAACTGGGAGCCGAGCCGGTGGACGGATACTTTGCGATGAAGCTCGCAGCGCCTGTCTTGTTGTCTATGGCCAGGGCACAAACCGAGTTTGAGAGCAGGTCGAGAACGTAAAGAAACTCCTTTCGCACACCAGCGTGTTGCAGCGTAGCCAGCGCAGGGGAATACGGCATGCCAGACTGCAAGTAGGTCTTCTCAGCCGGGGTAAGCGTGCCGTGGCTGGCATCGACGGCGAAGTGCATCATTTGGTCGTCGGTCCAGTCATCTGAGTAGACATCCTCGACCGGAGTTTGCCAATGATGCTGGGCGAGACAATTGCCGCTTAGAAATAAGATAAGGAGAGACCCGAAAATTAGCGGTCTGCAGAGATCTTTCATAAGTGCACCTGCCACTGCTGCCTCGAAAACTGATGCAGTAGTTACGGTAGTAACTGCACACGACTGGCCGCATGATTAATGCCGAAGAATCAATGACTTAACCGAATCATCTGCACAAAAAAAGTGCAAAGATTTTCACACAATTAGTGATTTGGCGAAATTCTCGAAATGCCGAAAAGTCGCCGACCTCGCGTTATTGTGGCTTTTTCAAAAATGGCGCTGGCACATTACGAGGGCGTTCTTGGAGAAAGCGCGATGGTAAGCAAACCAAGCTGGGCGTTCTAAATCATGCTTGCAGGAATCTCCGGGCTGCATCGGGAGTGTGTCTGCATTTCATGACGAGAAAACTCAAGCGCGCGCCGTAAGTGGTTCGCAAAAGTACCGGCTGGTAGAATGCCGTTCGGCTCTTGCCCGGCAGGAAGTCTTACCGTGCCAGTTTCTCTCGCGAACTCCAGGCTGATCTACGATGCGCTCAAGGCGTGCGATATCGAGTTGATCTCCGCCTTGCCCGAGACCTGGCTGGTGCACCTGATCCGCATGGCGGATGAGGACCCGGCGATGAGACTCATACGGCTGGCAAAAGAAGAGGAAGGCGTTGGCGTCTCAGCGGGAGCGTTCTTTGCCGGAACAAAGTCTGCGATGCTGATGCAGAATCACGGCTTTCTGGCTGCCATCAACGGGATCGTGTCTTTCGCGCATCTCTACAAGATTCCGCTGCTCATGCTCATCAGCTATCGCGGGACGTTCGGTGAGCGTGATCCGTGGCAGACAGAGGGCGGCCGCGCCACGGAGCCGGTGCTGAGTGCGCTGGGGGTCCCTTATCAATCGATGGAGAAACCAGAGAGTGTTGCACGGCAGATCCGGTGGGCGCAGACGCTGGCGTATAGCAGCTCGCAGCCGGTAGCCCTGCTGCTGATGCGCGAGCTGATGTGGGAGGAGTGATGCAGCGAATCGAATGCCTGCGAGCGATCTATCCGGAGCTGGAGAAGTGTCTCGTCGTCACCATCATGGGCGCAGTGGCGGTGGAGCTGCAATCGCTCGGGCATCGCGCGAACTTCTTCTACCTGCAGCATGCGATGGGCCTGGCCTCTTCAACCGGACTGGGGCTTGCCTTGTGCCTGCCGAAGCAAAAAGTCGTTGTGCTTGATGGCGATGGCTCGGTCCTGATGAACCTGGGCGGACTGAGCACCATGGCCCGCTACCAACCGGCAAACCTGGTCCACGTCGTCTTCGATAATGAGAGCCTGGTCTCGGTCGGGGGATTTCCAACCGCTACCGGAACTGGAACCGACCTCGCAGCCGTGGCGCGGGCTTCAGGAATCGACAAGACATGCACTGTCCGCAGCGTAGATGAATTTGCCAAGTCCGTGAAAGATGCGGTTCTTGGAACCGGGCTGGTTTCTATCGTAGCGAAGGTCGAAGGGAATGTGCCCTCAGCGTTCGTTACCGATCTGGGATTGATTGAAAACCGGATTCAGTTCCAACGCTATATTCAGGGGCTTGCGCACTGAGCGCTCTCATGTCCGGATTGTTGACTGAACTCGCACGGGAACTCGCGGCCGGAAGACTCAGGGTGATCGATCTGACGCAGCCGCTGAGCTCCGACACGCCACTGCTCCCATTGCCGCCCCAGTGGAATAACACGCCCGCCTTCAGGCTGACCGAATTGTCCCGCTATGACGAGCGCGGCCCGGCGTGGTACTGGAACGCCATTGAGACCGGTGAGCATACCGGCACACATTTTGACGCTCCGGTGCATTGGGTGAGCGGCAGGGACCTGCCCGACAACACCGTGGACAAGATTCCTGCGGCAAGATTCATCGGCCCGGCCTGCGTGATCGATGTGACCGCGAGCGTCGAAGGGGACGCCGACTATCTGCTGACGCCCAATGGCGTGCTTGAGTGGGAGAGCCGCCATGGCCGCATCCCCAAGAGCGCGTGGGTACTCTTGCGTACGGGCTGGTCGAAGCGGACCGATCCTGAAGCCTACATAAACAAGAAAGCAGACGGGCCCCACACTCCCGGCTGGAGCAAAGAGTGCTCGCAACTGCTGGCGCATGAACGCGATGTGCTGGGCGTGGGTGTCGAGACGGTGGGAACGGATGCCGGCCGCGCCGCCACCTTCGACCCGCCATTCTCGAACCACTACATCATGCATGGCAGCGGCAAGTTTGGCCTGGCCAGCCTGTGCAATCTGGATCTGCTGCCCGCGACAGGCGCGATTGTGATTGCGGCGCCGCTGAAGATCGTGGGAGGTTCAGGGAGTCCGGTGCGGGTGATCGCCATCGCGCCTTGAGCCGAAAATCCCTGGTTACGATTTGGTCAAACCTGCGTCTGACATCTAGTCGCTTACAGGAAGGTGCATACATGCGTCCGGTCAATGCTGTTCTAGTCGTGCTGATCACAAGCCTGGTCTTTGCACAGGGCAAGCCCGCCGCTGCTCCGAATGAACTGCCCAAGCTCGAGCACTTCAGCGCTGAGCAGCTCGATAAGTCCGTGGATCCCTGCACGGACTTCTTCAAGTACGCCTGCAGCAAATGGATAAAAGCCAATCCGATCCCGGCCGACCAAGCAGGCTGGGGAACGTTCAACTCGCTGGCCATCTGGAATGTAGCCGCTCTGCATAGCACGTTGGAGGCAGTGGCCACACCCGCTGCGAACCGGGGTCCAGTGGAAAAACAGGCTGGAGACTACTACGCCTCCTGCATGGATGAGGCAACCATAGACAGGCTGGGCATCACACCGCTGCAGCCGGTGCTCGAAAAGATCGCCAAGCTGAACAGCAAAGCGCAACTGCCCGAGCTGATCGCCACACTGCACAAGACCATCCGGCCGGCGAATCTCAACTTTATTGACCCGCAGTACCAGGGAATCCTGTTTGGGCTCTATTCCCAGCCCGATTTCGATGATGCCAGCCAGGTAGTGGCGGTGCTCGATCAATCAGGATTCGGTATGCCGGGGCGCGAGTTCTACACCAAAGATGACGAAAAGTCGAAACAGATCCGCGAGTTGTACCTGAAACATATTGCGAAAATGCTGGAGCTCAGCGGCGAGTCGCCGGCGCAGGCGGCTACGGATGCCAAATCCGTGATGGAGATCGAGAACTCGCTCGCCGTCGCTGCAATGGACATCGTTGCGCGCCGCGATCCTAAGAACCTGAACAACAAGCGCAACCTCAAACAATTACAGGCGATGACTCCGGACTTTAATTGGAGCAAGTATCTTACTGCGATGAAAGTTCCGGCATCGCAGACCTATCTGGTGACAGCGCCTGATTTCTTCACCGGCATGCAGAAGCTCATCGCCACCGAGCCGCTCGACCGCTGGCGCGCCTATCTGAAGTATTCGACTATCAGTTTCATGGCTCCGTTCCTCAGCAAACCGATGGTGGATGAGAACTTCGATTTCTTCGGCAAGACACTCTCGGGCACACAGGTGCTGCAGCCGCGGTGGCGGCGCTGCTCGCGAAGCGCCGACGCCGACCTGGGCGAGGCAGTGGGCCAGGCATACGTTGCCAAGTATTTTCCGCCGGAAAACAAAGCCCGCATGTTGCAGATGGTGAAGGCCATCGAGAAGGCGCTGGATGAGGACATCGACTCGGCCACCTGGATGTCGCCGCAAACCAAGAAGCTGGCGCACGCGAAACTGACGGCGCAGATCGACAAGATCGCTTATCCCGACCGCTGGACCGATTACTCCTCGGTGACCGTGAAGCGAGATGACTACCTGGGCAATGTGGCTCGTGCTTCTGAATTTGAGATCAACCGTCGTATCGCCCTAATCGGCAAGCCGACCAACCGCTACCTGTGGGGCATGACACCGCCTACGGTGAACGCCTACGAAGATTCCCAGAGCAACACCATCAACTTTCCGGCTGGAATCCTGCAACCGCCGTTCTTCGATGCCAGCCAGCCGGACGCTGTGAACTATGGCGCCATCGGAGGCGTCATCGGACACGAGATCACCCACGGATACGACGATCAGGGACGGAAATTCGACTCTGCCGGCAACCTGAAAGACTGGTGGACTCCGGAAGACGCCAAGAACTATGACGAGCGCGACGCCTGCATTACCGACGAGTATACGCAGGACGTGCCCGAGGCTGGTCCGGGAGTGCGGCAGAATGGCAAGCTCTCAGCCGGCGAAGATACCGCCGACAACGGCGGGGTGCATATCGCTCTGGCAGGTTTGCAGGACACGCTGCAGTCACAAGGCAAGGGCCTGGATGATGAAGCCCGCGACGGCCTGACCAACGCGCAGGCCTTTTTCCTCGGGTGGGCAACGGTCTGGTGCGGAGACAACCGCCAGGAGGCTGCGCGCACCGCAGTCATGACCCAAGGACACTCGCTCAACCCCTATCGAGTCAACAATGTAGTGGCCAACATGCCGGAGTTTGCCCGGGCGTTCAATTGCAAGGCTGGGCAGCAGATGGTCCATGCCAGGGCCTGCCGCGTCTGGTAGCCTGCTTTCTGGTCGTGAGGCACGGCTTCGGCCGTGCCTATTGTTTTGCCGCAAGGAAAATCGGCGCATGCTCAGGTAGACTCAAGCCTGAGAACGCACGGAGTATCGACATGAAACCGCGGAAAACCTGGTTGATGGCCGGCGCGGCCATCGTTATGGTACCGGTGCTTGGCATTTCCCAAGGGTCGCAGACACTTATTCTGAGCGGGCACGAGGGCAGTGTCCCTGTCACGCAAACCAACGGCAGGACTTACGTGGAAGTTGAGGCCCTGGCGCGGCTGGCCAACGGTTCAGTAAGTTTCCATGGCAGTCAGGTGGTATTGACGCTGCCGGCAGGCTCGGGAGGGTCCGCGGAGAGCGCGCCTCAACTGCCCGCCGCAAGCGGCTTCTCGAAGGGGTTCTTGCGCGCAGGCATCGAAGCGATGGCGACCATCAGGGAATGGCACAGCGCCCTCGCCAGCGCGATCGAAAACAGCTACCCCATAACGCAGGATTGGCTCTCGCCCTATCAGGGACAGGCCGGGACGAACCTGCGGCTGGCGCAAGTAGCCATCACAACTGATGACGACAAGAGCGCTTTTCAACTGCTCAGCAGGGTCTTTCAGAAAATGAAGCAACTCAATGACAAGTACGTGGCTGCCAAGGCGAACATGAGTTACATCGCGCCCAATTCGCTGCAGCGTGATGAGTTGAACCAGAGCATCGTAAGTTGCGGCAAAGCGCTTGCGGCAATGGCAGCCAACGGGCAATTCTCAGACACCACCAGTTGCCACTAGCTCTCATGGGAGCAAAGTCCCCGCAGTCGAATTGACCCGAGTCCCCCTCAGCCTTTAGCATGGCTGCGCCACAGTCATGATCGGACAAACCTTCTCTCACTACAAGATCGTGGGCAAACTCGGCAGCGGCGGCATGGGTGTGGTGTACGAGGCGGAGGACACGCGCCTGGGCCGCAACGTCGCCCTCAAGTTCCTGCCGCAGGAGATGGAGCAGGATGCCCAATCGCTCGAGCGTTTCCAGCGTGAGGCCCGGGCGGCTTCGGCCCTGAACCATCCCAACATCTGCACCGTCCACGCTATCGAGCAATACGAGCGCCAGCACTTCATCGTGATGGAGCTGCTGGAGGGTCAGACGCTGACCCAAATGATCGGCACCCGGCCGATAGAGATGGAAAAGCTGCTGAACTTGGCCATCCAAATCGCCGATGCCCTCGAGTCGGCACATGCCAAAGGCATCGTGCACCGCGACATCAAGCCCGCCAACATTTTCGTGACCCCGCGAGGGCAGGTTAAGATCCTCGACTTCGGGCTGGCCAAAATGGAAGGAGTTCGGCGGGCAGCAAGCCCCAACGGAGTCAATTCGCAGATGGAGACTATGGACAAGCCCAATGAGCTGACCTCACCGGGAACCACGCTTGGAACTGTCGCTTATATGTCTCCCGAGCAGGCGCGTGGACAGCTTGCGGATGCGCGAACCGACCTCTTCTCTCTGGGAACGGTTTTGTATCAGATGGCGACTGGCAATCTTCCCTTCCAGGGCGATACCTCGGCAGTGATCTACGAAGCCATCCTTAACCGGGACCCTGCCCCGGTGACGCAAGCTAATGCGGCGCTGCCTGCAGATTTTGGCAGGATCATCGACAAGGCGCTGGAGAAAGACCGCAACCTCCGCTATCAAACGGCCACTGACATCAAGACCGACCTTACCCGGTTGAAGCGTGACCTTGAATCGGGACGGAAGCGCACAACTAACGGCAGTGAGTCACGCGCAGACACTAAGCCGAGCGAGAAATCGGTCGCTGTGCTCTATTTCGAAAACATCAGCGGCGTGAAAGAAGACGAGTACTTCCGCGACGGGATCACCGAAGACATCATCACCGAACTCTCCAAGATCAGAGGAATGAGCATCTTTTCCCGCCCCACGGTACTTGCTTATCGCGATAAGCCCGTTACGCCGGCGCAGATCGGGCAGCAGCTCAAGGCGGCGTATGTGCTCGCCGGTAGCCTGCGTCGCGCAGGAAACCGGCTGCGCATCAATGCCCAATTGGTGGATACACACACGGATTTCCCCCTGTGGTCGGAGCGCTACGACCGCGAGATGAAGGATGTCTTCGAGGTGCAGGACGAGATCGCGCGCAAGATCGCCGAGGCCTTGCGCATCACACTTTCGCCCCAGGAACAGGAAGCGCTTGCCGCCAAGCCCACAGAAAATCTGCAGGCTTATGACCTCTACCTGCGCGGCAAGAGCTACGCCCGGCGCATGACCCGGCAGGATCTGGAGTTCGCCCTGCAGATGTTCGAGAATGCAGTCTCGCTCGACCCTAATTTCGCCCTCGCCCATGCCGCGATCGCAAACGTGTGCGCGCAGACGTATTACAACTACGGGCGCGATCCCATCTGGCTGCAGCGCGCCGAGGCCGCCTCGCAGCGGGCCGTGTTCCTGCAGCCCCAGTTGCCCGAGGTGAGAGTCGCGCGCGCCTGGATCCTCTATGCCGCCAAGAACTATACAGATACGATCCTCGACCTGCAGAAAGCCATCTCCATCAAGTCCGATTGCGAAGGCGCTTATTATCTTCTGTGCCGCGCCTTGTTCGCCGATGGGCGCTACCAGGAACTGTTCAATATCGCCGACAAGGCTTTGGAGGCCAGCGGCGAGGATTACAACTGCTACTCTCCCATCATGAATGCGCTGAGCGCCCTGGGAAAGCAGGAAGCTCACCGCAATACTCGCCAGCGTTGGGTCGCCGCGCTGGAGAACCATCTCAAGAAGGTCCCCGAGGACGCCCGGGCGCGCATTCTGCTCGCAGCCTGCTACGCGCAGATGGATAGGGTTGAGGATTCACTCCGCGAAGCAAATTTCGCCGTTGCCCTGCGCTCGAATGAAGCCACCGTCCTCTATAACGCTGCCTGTGTCTTCTGCCAGCTAAGACGTAAGAGCGAAGCCATGGGCGCCCTGCGAAAAGCCTGGGAGGCTGGGTTCCAGGACGCCATCTGGGCGCGGCGCGATCCCGACCTTACGCTTCTGCACGGCGAAGCGGAGTTCGAAAAGCTATATCCTCCCGAGCAAGAGCTGGAGGCCCGAAAGTAGGAATCTGATCCGAGGGTGCGCGGTCGTCATCGCCCCTTCTGACCTTTACTCTGCGCCACTCTCGCCTGCACCAGTTTCTTGATCAGCGCTGCCGGTAGCGCCTTGTCCAGCGGGAATTGGATCGTTCCCTTGGACTTGGCGTAACCCTTGAGCTCGTTCTTGAACTCGTCGATCACAGAGGCGGTAGGGAACAGACTGCAGTGGTTGGAGAACGCTGCGTACCACACCAGCACTTTCCTGTGCTTGAAAGCCGGAATCGCATAGCTGATGGTTTCAGTCGCCTCAGGCGGCACGGAGGAGCGGATCAGCGCGCGAATCCTCTTCAGGACAGCGCGGGCGGGCGCTGGAACACCGGCAATGTACTCGGCAACGTTCCTTGGCCCGGGCGTGCTCGCTTTTCTGGAACTGCCTATGACCGGCCTCGCTTTTTTCATGTGGGTGATGTCAAGCACTCAAATCAGCGTTCAACTGCACTCAGGGCCAGGGTCGCGGCATGCACAGCCACGGCTATCACGATGCCGCTTAGCGTAAGACCGAGGAAGGCGATCAGGATGGCAACCATCCTCGTTTCCCGCTTGACTGGCCGAATATCGCCGTAGCCAACCGTGGTGGCAGTGACGAAGGACCAGTAAAAGCTGTCAGAGCGCGACCAACCCTCCTTCCTTCCCACGATCTGCCCCAGCAAGGTTATTACGGCTGCCAGGCTCAACAGGACCGGAAAGGTCAGCCACAGACCGATCGCGAAATGCTTCAGGAATGTGACCGTCAGGCCGGTGAAAATCAAGTGAGCTTTCTCCTCTCAGTCCCTGCGTCGGTTGCGACAGAATGATACGCCGAAACCGAGGCGCGCGCCTTTTCGGACGGTTCAAATCAGTTGGCTGCAATTTCAGCATGTTTGGCAAAGAAAAGCCCGGAATCATTCTCCGGGCTTTGAACTTCTCTTGCTCTGGCCTCAGGCTGCCAGGCTCTGGACAAAATGCTCGCACAGTGTGGTCTCGAGCATGTAGTGCTTCACGACGATGGGGCTGTTCAGATAGGGCTTCAGGGTCTCATAGATCTTCGGGAACAGCTCTTTCTGATAACGCTCTGCATCGGCCTTGGTCGACCAGAAGCTGACGTTGTACACCCTCTTTTCATCGGTCTGCTCCGGGAAGAAGGGCAGCATCTCCAGGAAGCCGACCTGCTTCCTCAGATTGGGTAGGACCTCGTTCTTGATGGCCTTCACGAACTCTGCCTTCTTTTCTGCTTTCAATTCGAATTCAAGAATACGGGCAAACATATAATGAACCTCCTTTCTCTTGGTTGCTCCAACACTTGTGTCGGGAGCACATTTTATTTAGCTGATCACAGCTATGGAGCTTTGCAGCATGTAGCTCACTTCATGTCTGTGCTCCCGACTTCGCCTTCATTTCAGCACGCAGAGAAATCCGGCGCTGTGACAGAGCTCACTGCTCGTTGTGATGCAAAGTCAGTTGGTAGAGAAAAATCCGCGCCGCACGAACAGGTTAGCTGTGAGCGCTATAGGATTCGAACCAATGCCTTCCATGTGAATCTTGAATTCAGTCACCTAAACCCCTTTGCCTGCTTTGCTTTTCCGCATTTTACTCGCCACCAAAACCCCGAGATGGGGCGGTGCACATTCAAGTGAGGGAAGGGTTATTTTCTTACAACGTGGGGCGTTGGTTGAGGCCGACAAGTTTCTGGAATTCGGGGTCGTCGTGCAGGCAATCGAGATCGGAATCCTTGGCCGCCCAATCCCAATTGTGGTATCCGGCCGCAAAGGTCTTCTTGAGAGTCTCCAGCGCCTCTGCCTTCTTCCCAAGCATGGCGTAGGTGCAGGCAGCATTGTAGAGGGTGTTGGGATCGCTGGGGCGGAGTGCAACCGCAGTCTGCAGGTGACGGATGCTCTCGTCCGGGTCCTCTTCGAAGTAGGCGAGGTTGGTGGCCAGCAAGATACGGGCCCGCACGTCTTCTGGTGCCAGCTCCAGTTGGTGGCGAAGAACATTGATGAGCCGCCGCCGGACATGTGCGGCTTCTTTCTTCCTCCCCAGGCGATCCAGCACGTTGCCGTAGGGAATATAGGTGTTGTAGTCGTCGCCGTTGGCTTCGAGCGCCTTCTCCGTCAGCGCCGCGCCCTCTTCGTAACGGCCAGCGGCGAAATACGCCCGGCCTAGGATGCTCCAAGAGCCTTCACAGTCGGGCTTGCGCTCAATAGCGCGCATGGCCAATTGCGCGGCCTCGTCGTATTTTTTCTGGGCATAACAGATGCGGGCGTGCGCTACCAGCACCTCCGGTAGATCGGGCGCAAGAGCAGTGGCCCGGTCGCCGGCAGCCAGTCCACGTTCAATCCATTTCGGGTCCCGTTCGCGGATTTCATAGATCAGCCCACACAGGTGTGCGATCCCGGCGTGTGCCAGAGCGAAATTCGGGTCCAGCTGGATGGCCTGCTCGAACATCTGCAGGCCGTAGTCCAGGTTCTCGCGGCGCGTGTAACTCCTTCCCCGCAGGTAAAAATCGTACGCAAGTGGATTTTCTGTGGGCTTGCGCGCCATGATCTTCTCTTCCTGCGGCGTCAGGGTGATCCGCAGGGCCTGTGCGATGCTCCGCGCGATCTCCTCCTGGATGGCGAACACGTCTTCCAATTGCCGGTCATAACGTTCGGCCCAAACGGAATGCCTGGTCGAGGCTTCCACCAGCTGTGCCGTAATCCGCACCCGGTTGCCGGCACGGCGGATTGAACCCTCGAGCACATAGGCTGCGCCGAGCTGCTGGCCCGCTTGTAGCGCTGTGATTCCCTTGTCGCGGAATGCCAGCATCTCCGAGCGGGGAAAGATCTCAAGCTGGGCGACCTTCGAAAGCTCCGTGACGATGTCTTCCGTAATTCCGTCGCGGAAGTATTCGTCCTCTTTCGCGCCACTCTGGTTTTCGAAGTAGAGCACTGCTACTGATTTCTTCTTGTCAGGATCCACTTTCGTCCCGGAATCCGAAACGCTTTTCTCGGTGGCGGGATGACGGCTGGATTCGCTATCCCGTTTGAGTCGCTTCAAGTCAGCGCGAATATCCGAAGCATGCTGGTAACGCAAGTCCCGGTCTTTCTCCAGGGCCTTGTGAATGATGTCATCGAGCTTGGAAGGCAGGTCAGGGTTCAGTCGAATCGGGTTCACGGGCGCCTTGTGCAGGATCGCGTCAAACAAACTCGCCGATGTATCTCCCCGAAAGGGTAGCGTTCCCGTCGCCATCTCATAGAGCACTGCCCCAAAGGAGAACAAGTCGGTGCGGGCATCCAATTCTTTGCCCAGCGCCTGCTCCGGCGACATGTAAGCGACCGTACCCACCGAAGTTCCCGGACTCGTCAGGTGCTCTGCGCTCACTTCAGCGGTCGCGTCGGCCGCGGAGGGGTCGACCGGCTTGCTGACCACCTGTGTAACCTTCGCCAGTCCAAAATCCAAGACCTTGGCGTGCCCACGCTTGGTGATAAAAATGTTCGCCGGTTTGATATCGCGATGAACGATCCCCTTCGAATGCGCGGCGTCGAGTGCATCGGCGATCTCAATCGCCAGGCTGAGCAACAGGTCGGTCTCGATAGGCTTCCCGGCGATGCGATGCTTTACCGTCACACCGTCCAGGTGTTCCATGGCTATGAACGCCTGGCTATCTTCCTCGCCAATGTCATAGATGGTGCAGATATTGGGGTGGTTCAAAGCAGAAGCCGCCTTGGCCTCGCGCCGGAAACGCTCCAGTGCCTGGCGGTCTTGGGCCACGCCTTCGGGTAGGAATTTTAGCGCCACAAAACGGTCGAGCCGGGTGTCCTCGGCTTTGTACACAACACCCATACCCCCGCCGCCAATTTTTTCCACGATCCGGTAGTGCGAAATGGTTTGGCCGATCAATGAAACAGGCTCGCTCATGCGCAACCATACTAGGGCTCAAGTTGTAGCGAGTCAATGCAAAGGACAGTAATTGCCTCCGCAAAGCTGATGCTGTCGTAACGATTCCACGCGGTTTCTAGTTGTTGCAGAATTCCCTCGATGACTTGTTCATCTGTTGTCGCCCACCTTGCCTGTACGGCTTTGCGGCTGCCTCGCCGCGTTCCTTCTTGCTCGTCACCAAAGCCCTCAAAATGGCCTGGTCTTGGTAAAGCACTTCAATGAGTGGCTGCGACCGCACGCAGCTCGGTCGGACCAAAGAACGGCGACCCAGTAAGCTCTGTGACCGCCCCACTCTGATCATCAAAGGAAAACCCATACAGGTACGACTGAGTAGGGTCCTGAGTCGGACTACCGACCGAGTAAATGAATTGCCCGGCTTGGTCGAACGCCAATTGTGGAGAGAAATTCAGGTGTTCTGGTGCGGTAAAGTTCTGGGCCGGCACAACGTTTCCGCTGTCGGCATTGATGGAATACTCGAGCCAAACGATAGAGTAGCAAAACCCATTCTGGTCTATGTCATTCACAGGACACGAGGTCAGCAGAAGCCATTTTCCAGACGGGCTGATATAAGGCTGGATGACGAAGTCCGGCTGATGGGGCAATTGGGTGATCTGCTGTGAGGAGGTCACCCTTCCGGAGGTCAGGTCAATCGTGTAGAGCCATAGCTGGTATTGCGCTCCAGGGCCGAACGAGCTTCCTGTCTGTGAAACGAGATAAAGGAACTTCGCATTGGGGTGCTGGACAAACGCAACCGCGAACGGCGCAGGAGTGTCTTCAATATCGGTCAGCAGTCCTCCGGCATCGATGGAGAGAGAATGGAAACCGTAACTTCCGACCGGTAACTCTATCGATGGATGATACACAAACAAGTAGCGACCGGCCGGGTCGCTCCCCACGCCGTAACCAGTGATAGGGGCAGGCGATGGGAGTGGCTGCAGGCTACCCTTGCTCCGATCCAACGCATAGCCACCCAAGGTGCAGGCGTTGCATTCATATCCCGTATCGAGGGAATCGTACTCGTTGGCTACATATATGAACCTGCCCATACCGTCAAAAATCTGGGGCGCGCCCGGGCTGGCAGGACCAGCGGGAAACGGAATACCGGCGGATACACTTCCAGCGGAATCTCTGGTCGAATAGACAGCGCTGAAAATGGCACCACAGCAGTCCGACTGAACATACCGCGTGAAGATAAATTGGTTCTGGTTATCAACCTGTATCTGCAAGACCTTGGTCACGGAAAGTTGAGGTTGGATCCCAAGTTTGGCAGGTGAGTCTGGGCGTTGTGTCGGACTCCCATCGCTTGATGACCTGTCAAAAACGTAAAGATTTTCATTACTCGCAGCAAAGACACTCCCCGCAGCACCACCATCATTCTGATTGCTCGAAGTGCTTCCTCCGCAGCCGCAAAAACAAAGCAACGCAGATAACAAAAGCGCGCTCTTGATGGACCAGTTCATTGCAGGAAGTCTATATGCTTTGAAAGAACAAAAGAAGAGAATATAACGGCTAACCCAAACCATTGCGACCGCGAGACAAGTCATCGTCGCACTAGGATCGGGCAACAACTATCTTTGCCCGTTCGAGAGATGCCAAAGCTCGGTAGAGAAAAATCCGCGCCGCGCCAATAGGTTAGCTGGTGGGCGCTATAGGATTCGAACCTATGACTTCCACCGTGTGAAGATGGCACTCTACCGCTGAGTTAAGCGCCCACAAAACTCAAGAGGCGATCGCTCTCCATGGTACAAGTTGCCGTGCGAGGCGGGCAAATCGTCTTGCGCTGAATCGGCGTGCGATGGCTGCATTGCTGTTCAGATTCGCCAAGGCCCCATTCAGCTGTGATCTGGCATCGCAACTCACCGAAAGACAGGCTAGAATGGCCTCAGCACATGGCCTCTAAGTCCAAGAGCGGCAGTCACTTGCAGCCCGATGAGAACTCGCCCGCTTCCCTGCCCGCAGGCGGGGATTCCGCACAACTTTCTGGGCAGGATGGGGTCTATAGCGATGTGGGCACGATTGCGCTGACAGATCAACGCATGATGGTCGGCATGCAGCGGGAGCCGCGCGCCATAGCTATTGCGGCCGTCGGCGCCGAGCTTACCGACACCGACCTGATGCTGCGGGTGCAGGCGGGCGACGACTCTGCTTTCGGCCGGCTGATCGAGAAATTTCGCCGTCCACTGGTCGGCTTTATGTACCGCATGTCACACAACCAGGCAGTCGCAGAAGAACTCGCGCAGGAGGTCTTTCTGCGCGTGTATCGCTCGCGAGGAAGCTACGCGGCTGAAGCCAGGTTCAGCACCTGGCTTTACCGCATTGCCACCAACCTGGCGCTGAATCATGTCCGCGATACGCGCAGCGAACGCGTGCAGGGTGCCGGCAGCCTAGATGAGACGGATGAAGAGACGGGGCGTCCGCGCTCCGAGGCGGTGGCCGACCCGCACAGCAACGCCGAGCAGGAGATGCTGCGCAGCGAGCGCATGGCTGCCATCCGCAGAGAAGTGGAAGCCCTGCCCGAGCGGCAGCGCCTGGCCGTGATCATGCATAAATATCAGGAGATGGATTACCGCGAGATCGCACGCGTTCTCAAGATGAGCGAATCGGCGACCAAATCGTTGCTCTTCCGCGCCTATGAGACACTGCGCGAAAAGTTGAAGGATTTTGTGTGAGGTTGTTATGAAAAGCCACTTCGATTGCAAAAACGTTCGCGAGGAGTTCCTGGATCTGGCGCGCCCCGGCTCCAAACTCTCTGCCGAAGCCCAAGGCCACATGGCGGCGTGCCCGGGTTGCGCCGGAGAGTTGAAGTCGCTGCAGCAGACCTGGTCGCTGCTGGGCGAGTGGCAGGCGCCGGAGCCCTCGGCCTACTTTGACTCGAGGCTGCAGGCGCGTTTGCGCTCAGAGCAGCAGCGGCCGGCCGGATTGTTGGCCTGGCTGGGCGTGTATCGCTGGCAGCCGGCGCTGGCAGCTACTTTCGTGGTCGCGCTGGTTCTGGGGATCGGCTGGTACCGGCTGATGAAGATGGATGACATTCCTCTGCCTGCGCAGCCGCCGATCAGCGCCGCAGTCTCCGACTTGGACAAGCTCGATAGGAATGCGGACGTGTATGACAACGATCTGCTTTACGATGACGACCAGTCGCAGGCAGATGAGTAACAGGGGCTGGCTTCGATGTTGAAGGTTCGTGCCATTTCGTTCGCGCTGGGGCTGGCGCTGGCTGTTTCAGCCGGCGCTGCCGCGCAGGGCGGCCCGCACAACAGCCAGAGTCAGCACGGACAGCGACAGCAGGATCATGCGCAAAAGCCCAAGGCTGGTGAATGGCTGCGCAAGTACAAAGGCATGCCGCCGGCGGAGCAGCAGAAGGCTTTGCGAAACGATCCTCAGTTCCAGAGCCTGCCGCCCCAGCGCCAGGAAAGGCTGAACCAGCGCTTGCAGGAGTTCAACCAGATGCCGCCTGAGAAGCAGGAGCGCGTGCTCAACCGCATGCAGCAGTTCGATGCGCTCTCGCCACAACAGAAGCAGCAGGCACGCTCGCTGCAGGAGCAATTCCGCGCGGTTCCTCCCGAGCGCCAGCGCCAGATGCGCATCGCCATGCGCAACCTGCGGCAGATGAATCCGCAGCAGCGCGAGCAGGTGATGAACTCGCCCCGCTTCCGCAGCCAGTTCAGCGATCAGGAGCGCGGCATGATGAAAGGCGCCCTCGATCTGCCCATCGGCCCCGGCGCAGGGCAAGACGGCCCGCCGCAACCGTAGCCTTCCGTCAGCGGAAGAGATTTCTCAGTACAAACAAGGCGTTGGCCGGCCGCTCCGCCAGCCGCCGCATGAAGTAGGGATACCACTCGTGCCCGAACGGAATGTACACCCGCATGCGCCAGCCCTCCTTCACCAGGCTCTGCTGCAGATCCCGGCGGATGCCATACAGCATCTGGAACTCGAATGAATCCGGCGCGATCTTTTCGCTGCGGGCAAACCCGATAGCGGCTTGGATCATGGCTTCGTCATGGGTGGCAAGGCCGTGGTACACACCGCTCTTCAGCAGCATCTTCATCAGCTTCACGTAGTTGCCATCCACCTCCGACTTCTTCTGGAAGGCCAGATCTTCCGGCTCTTTATACGCGCCTTTGCACAGCCGTATGCGGATCCGGTGCTGCAGCAGTTTTTCGATGTCAGCTTCGCTGCGGCGCATGTATGCCTGGATCACCGCTCCCACACAGCCCTGGTTCCCCGGCTGTGCGTGCAGTGCGTGCACAAAGTCCAGTGTGCGTTGGGTATAGGGCGAGCCTTCCATATCCACGCGCACAAAGTTCTTGGTGCGCGCCGCGTGCTCCACCAGGTCCCGGGTGATCTCCGTCGCCAGCGCTGGGTCGACATCAAGCCCCATGTGCGTCAGTTTGAGGCTTACATTGGCGTCGAGCTTGCGCGCGGCGATCTGCTCGAGCAGTTGATGGTAGAGCTGAACGCTCTCGCGCGCCTCCTCGGCGTTGGTCACGTTCTCGCCCAGGTTGTCCATACTCACGCTCTGGCCGAGTCTGTTGACGGCAGCGGCCGCAGCAAGCACATCTTCGGCCTCCATCCCCGCAACAAAGCGCTGCGAAAGCCTGCGGCCCGCAGCCGAGCGCTCTGCGAGCGCCCGCAGCGACTTGCTCTCGGAAAGTGTGATGAAGAAGGCTCTGAGCACTGGCGCGAAGAAAAGAGAAGGGATTTTGTATCACATACAGGCAGGGCTGTCATGCGTCCAGCCCTTGACGAACACATGACCGATCAGGAATGCAGCAGGCGCACGCTCTGAACCAGCAGCCAGCCGTTCATTCCCGCGATCAGTAGCGCAGTCGTCCAGGAAACTGATTGCAGCCAGCGCGAGTTCGCGAATTCCCCCATCTTCGTCCGGTCGCCGGTAAACATCACCAGCGGGACCACCGCGAAACTCAACTGCATGCTCAGAATCACCTGGCTCAGGACGAGCAGCTTGGCAGTGCCATGCTGTCCATAGATCGCGGTGACGAGAATGACCGGAACGATGGCCGTCAAACGCGTCAGCAAGCGGCGCGCCCACAGCTTCATCCGCAGTTGCAGAAAACCCTCCATCACCACCTGCCCCGCCAGTGTTCCGGTAATGGTTGAGTTCTGGCCAGATGCCAGCAGCGCCAGCGCGAACAGCGTGCTCGCCCCGGCGACGCCCAGCAGGGGAGAAAGCAGCTTGTAGGCATCGTCGATCTCTGCCACCTCATGATGCCCGCTGCGGTAGAACACCGCCGCTGATACCACCAGGATGGCCGCGTTCACAAAGAACGCCAGGCCGAGCGCGACCGCCGAATCGATACTGGCATAGCGCAGGGCCTCGCGCTTGCCTTCGAGCGTGCGCGAATAATTCCGCGTCTGCACGATGGAAGAGTGCAGATACAGATTGTGCGGCATCACCGTCGCTCCCAGGATTCCGATGGCGATGTACAGCATGCTGGTGTCGGTAACGATGCGTGTCGAAGGGACCAGGCTCCAGCGCACGACCTGGGCCCACTCCGGCCTCGACAGGATCACCTCGGTGCCGAATGCAACCGCCACTAGCGCGATCATCGAGATCACGACTGCTTCCAGATAGCGGAAACCCCGGCCCTGCAGCAGCAGGATGAGCAGCACATCGGCGCCAGTGATACACGCTCCCCAGAGCAGCGGGATCCCGAACAGCAGCTGCAAAGCGATCGCCGAGCCGATCACCTCGGCCAGGTCGCACGCCGCGATGGCGACCTCGGCAAAGACCCACAATGCAAAACTGACGGGCGGCGAATAGTGGTCACGGCACGCCTGCGCCAGGTCGCGCTCGGTGGCGATGCCCAGCTTGAGCGCCAGGCTTTGCAGCAGGATCGCCATCAGATTTGAAAGCATGACGACGGAAAGCAGCGTGTAGTTATAAGCGGAGCCAGCCGCCAGGTCAGTGGCCCAGTTTCCGGGGTCCATGTAGCCGACTGAGATCAGGAACCCGGGGCCGGCAAACGCCAGCATCTTGCGCAGCACTGAGGCCGAACGCGGCACCGCCAGGCTGGCGTGCACATCGGGCAGGCTGGGCAAAGACGCAGCCGTGCGCCAGGCTGTAAAGGGACCGGCCATAAGAGCTTGCTGCCAGAGGATGGGGACAGGCTCTGGTTAGCCTGTATATAGCAGACCATATTAACTATGGTTAAGTCAATCGAAGAAATCGATATTCACGAAGGATTTACGCAGGGACCACCCACACACGCTCCGCAGCGGACGCGCCCAGGGAAAAGCGGTGTCGGTTCACCCGCAGGTTCAAGGTCTGGTCGTAGTTGCGCGCTGTCACGCTCAGGCGGCTTCCCGGCCGGATTTGCAGCCGGTCCAGGAACTCCAGCAGCTTGCGGTCGCGTTCGTACACGCTGGCTACCCGGTAGCTCTTCCCAGCCTCTGCGGCCGAAAGCAGCGCCAGCCCCTGCCGGCGGCGTGCGGCCGGCGTCTGCGGTACCGCCAGATTTCCGTGGGGGCACTTTGGCTCGCGCCCCAGCTTCTCGATGAGTTTGCGCTCGAAGTCCGTGGAGACTGCGTGCTCCAGTCGCTCCGCCTCGTCGTGCACCTTGTACCACTCCATGCCGAAGATCTCCGTCAGCATCCGTTCGATAAGATGGTGCCGGAAGACCGTGCGCCGTGCGATGGCTCTCCCCTTACCGGTCAGGCGCACCAGGCCATCGGCGCGCACTCGCACCAGGCCGTCTTTGACCAGGCGTTTGAGTGCCATGGTCACCGCCGGAGGAGATACCTTCAGCCAATGAGCCAGCGTCGCCGAGATGACGTGCTGCCCCTCCCCTTCGGCCTCATGAATGGCCTTGAGGTAATCCTCTTTGGAGATGGTGATCACGCCGAAGTTTACTTATCCAGCCCCAGCTTGTGCAGCACTTCCTCCGAGTGCGTCATCTTGGGCTTCTTGGGCTGCTGCCCTTTCGGAGTCGCTTGCTGCGCCGGCTGCTCTTCCTGCTTGGGCTCCGCCACCTGTGGAGTTCCGGTGCGCTTCAAGGGCCAGTCGGCAGCCAGACGCAGGCCGATCGTAGGGTGCACAAATCCCGGCTGGCCGGCAGCGCGGAAGGCGCATTCCAGCCCTTGCGGCTGCTGCGAGAAGGCATTGCCCTTCACTGTAAAGGCGCCGAAGTTCGGGTCAGAGGATTTTTCCGTATACTTCGAACTCGTCCACTCCGCCACGCTGCCTGCCATATTGTGAATGCCCCAGGGCGATTCATCCTTGTAATCCTGCCATCGCAGACTGGGAACGCTCATCAGATCGCCATTCTCGGCGGTGACAGCCAGGCCCTGTCCCGGGAAGTTGCCCCACGAATAGCGCCGGCCATCCGGACCGCGGCAGGCACACTCCCACTCTGATTCGGTGGGCAGGCGGTAGGCGATGCCATCATGCTGCGTTCGCCAGGCGGCATAAGCGACTGCATCTTCATTGGAGATGCTGCGCAGTGGCGATGCCGCAAACTTCGCCGCATCTGAGCCATCCGTCGGCACTAGGCCGTCAGCCGTGAGCTTGGCGATCGGCTTGCCCGCCTCTCGCGGCATACGTTTGTCCGCCTCCTTTCCTATCGCTTTGAGGAAAGGCGCGTAGTCGCCCATGGTCACCTCATCCTGCTGCAGCAGGAAGGGTGCTACATCGATGGTCTGCTTCGCCCGCGCAACCGCAGCGCCTCCGCCCATCACCGCTGGCCCACCGTCTATGTAGACGAAACCAGGGGGCACGTCATGCACCTCGGGCATGGCGATAGTCCGCGTCACGGTGCCCATGCGTTCCACCACAAACGGCATATGCGTTTCGGCGTGCCCCAATGAGGTCAGCATCAGCATGTAGCTGCCCGGTGGCAGTCCGTTAACCGCAACCGAACCGCTCCCCAGCCGCGAACCAGGAGCCGCGTCAAAGCGGAAGATGGAGCGAGCTGAATCGGGCAGATGGAAGCCGGCCACAGACCGCGTCTCTTCCGCCTGCAGGAACGCAGAGTCCTCCGCCTTGCCGCTGGGATCGAACGGCACCGGTATGAGCCGTGGCGGCAACTGGTTGCCTTGCGCGTCTTTAGCGTGCAGGGTTTCAAAGCGGAACAGGTAGACATCGGCATCAGCCGGATCCACGGTCAGCTTCAGGCTGCCCAGGCCTTCGAGTTCATGCCGGTATTGAGCGGGATCGGGCGCATAGCGCAGCACCTCGGCGCTGTAGGCGCTCATCAGCGGCTCATTGTTCTCGGCCAGCGCCAGCCGCCAGAGTTCCATGTAACTCTCAGCCAGAAAGCTGCGCGCTCTTGTGCTGTCGGGCGAGAGATCGAGCGCCGCGCGCGCGCCGTCAATGCCCTGATTCAACCTCTCGCGGTATTGATTGGCGACCTCCGTTCGGGCCACCGTCTGCAATGAGAGTTGATAAGGATCATCCGTATGCAGGTTCTGCAAGGTCGACTTGTAGCTCTCGAACTGCTTCTTGCCCTCATGCGCCTGCAACTCAGCGGCCGACAGAATGCGGCCCACTCGATACTGCCGGTAGCCAAACCAGCCCGCACCGATCACCAGCATGGCCAGGATGATCGTAGTGACCACCGACGTCACCCGCTGGCGATTGCGCCGGATCCATTTAACGCCTTTCTGCAGCGCGGTATCCGGACAGGCCGAGACCGGCTGGTCTTCCAGGTAAGCCGTCAAATCGTCACGCAACTGTTCGGCAAACACGTAGCGGTTGCTGGGCTCGCGCGCCATCGCCTTCTCGGTGATCGCCTTCAGCTCGCGGGGAATGGGCCGGAATCCATAGACGCCGGAGCTCAGCGGTGCGGGCGGACCTTCCGTCACCATGCGCACCACTTCCAGCGCGGTCGCGCCTTTGTAGGGAGGCTCGCCGCTCAGAATCTCGTAAAGAATCGACCCCAGCGCGTAGATATCCGTGCGCTGGTCGAGTTCGCTGATCTTGCCCGCAGCCTGCTCCGGCGACATATAGGCAGGCGTGCCAGCTATGGCGCCTTCCATCGTCATGCTGCTGTCGAGTGTGGCGCGCAGATTGAGGTCGAGGAAGGCCTCTTGCGAGCCCGACTCCGCCGACGCATGCTGGCTGAGGATCTTCGCCAGCCCCCAGTCCATCACCAGCACCTCGCCGAACTTGCCCAGCATGACGTTGTCGGGCTTGAGGTCGCGGTGGATGATGTCTTTGCTGTGTGCGTAAGCCACGGCGTTGCAGACGCCGATGAGGATCTCGATCATCTGTCGCGGGCTGAACACATCGCGAAACTTACGCTTGTCTTCCAGCTGCGTGGCATCGCGGCGGCCGCGGATCACCTCTTTGAGCGAAAGACCTTTGACATACTTGAGCGTGAAGTAGATGCGTCCTTCGCCATCCACGCCCAGGTCGTGTACCGGGACGATATTGGGATGTTCCAACCGCCCGGTCGCTTGCGCTTCTTTGATGAAGCGCAGCATATCTTCTTCCAGGCCGCCCGAGCCCGGCCGCAGCTTCTTCATGGCGACTTCACGGCGCAGGTCGCGATCGAGGACCTTATAAACCTCGCCCATGCCTCCGGCGCCCAGTTTATTCTTGACCTCGTACTTGTAGACCAGCGCGCGCTCGCCCGTGGTCGGGTCGGCGGCCCCCAGCCGCTCTAATGCTGCGACCACGGAGCGGCGTTGCTCGAACCCGCTCAGCGCGCCCGATTGTCCTTCTTTCTTGGGCGGCGCTGCCCGGCTCACCACGGAAGCCACCGCGCTGGGGCGCTGCTGTTTCGGGCTGGGCGCGGGGATCGGCGGCGGCGTCTCCGCGCTCGGAGGCGGCGGTGGCGGAGGCGGCGCATCCAAAGACGAGGCTCGCGGCACATAATCCTGCGCCGGATAGCGCTCAACTTCAAAACCAGTGTCCTGACCCTCACCGCCCTGAGCGGCCATGCCGTCCGTAGAACCTTGCATCTCTGAATCCTGCGCGCCCGTGTCGGTAGTGAAGCCGTAGGAGTCGGCTGGTTCAGAAGCAGGCTTCGGTGGCGGAGGTGTCTCGGTATCGAGGCGGATCAGGGTCGATTGGTCGGCCGGACACTGGTAGCGGGCGTCCGGTTTGTTGGCATCTCCCTTGTACTTCTTGCCACATTGCGGACAAACCAGAACGACGACGGCGGCTTTCGTGGCCATAAGTTACGGCTTCAAGGAGATTGTCCGAGAGGCTCCGATGTCCCTGATTCTAACGCGTAATTAAGATTTGTCTATGACGCGCTGGTGTCACAGTCGCGCCGCGAACCGCTTGCTTCAGTGCCCCTCGGCCTCGAGGAAGCGCTCTGCTTCCAGCGCCGCCATGCATCCCGTTCCGGCGGCGGTGACGGCCTGGCGATAGCGGCGGTCCTGGACGTCACCGCAGGCATAGACTCCCGGGACGCGAGTATGCACGTGGTCCCGCGTGATCAGGTATCCGTCTTTGTCAGTCTCCAGCTGGCCGTTGAACATCTTGACGTTAGGAACATGGCCGATGCCGAGGAACAAGGCGCTGACCGGGAAGTCGCGGGTCGTGCCGCTCCTCACATCGCGCAGCTTAAGACCGGTCACCTCCTGCCGGGCGACATCATAGACCTCATCCACCACGGTATCAGGCAGGAACGATATCTTCTCATGCCCGCGCGCCCGGTCGAGCATGATCTTGCTGGCGCGGAAATTCTGGCTGCGGTGGATCAGTGACACCTTGCTCGCAAAACGCGTAAGAAAGAGCGCCTCTTCCATGGCAGAATCGCCGCCGCCGACCACCGCGATCTCCTTGCCGGAAAAAAAGAAGCCATCGCAGGTAGCGCAGGATGAGACTCCGTGACCGATGAGCGCCTGCTCGCTCGGCAAGCCCAGCCAGCGCGCGCTGGCGCCGCTGGCGATGATCAGCGTTCGCGCCAGCACCGTCTCTTTGCTGAGCTTGAGCGTGAAGGGACGATGGCTGAGATCGGCTGAGATGAGGTGAGTGTGCTCTATCTCCGCCCCGAATCGCGTCGCCTGTTCCTTCATCTTCTCGATGAGCTCCGGGCCGAGAATGCCGTCCGGAAACCCGGGAAAGTTCTCTACCAGAGTCGTCATCGAAAGCTGGCCTCCGGGCTCGTGCCCCTCGAGCACCAGCGGCTTCAGATTGGCGCGAGCCGCATAAATGGCCGCGGTGAGGCCGGCGCATCCCGTCCCCAGGATCACCGTGTTGCGGATGGCGTGCGTGCTCTTTTCTTCATTCGGCATGGCAGTCATTGGATTCAGTCTGTGCTCGCTTTGATTCACCCTTAGAAGGGCGGGCGTCATTCGTGCTTAACGGCCTTGGGTTTCGCAGCCGCTTCAGCGGGCTTCACCACGCCAACGCCGAGCCTTCGCAGGTCGGCCGGCACGGCATCGCGCACGCCCAGCAGTCGGCGGTAATGCGCCATCGCTGTCGAGGCCTGTTGGAACAGCGGCTCATAGTCCTTTTGGTCTGCGGAAGGGCAGCGCGAGAGTACCACCGAAGGTTTGCCAAAGCGCTCGATGCGGATCCGGTCTGTCGGCGTATCCGACTTGAGCACCTGCAGCGGATCGCTGCCAGCCGAGACGGAGTCTTCCAGCAGCATCTGGATCACGTCTTTCGCCTCGCGCGAGCGGAAGACCAGGCTCTCCTGAATGTTCTTCTCATCGATGCTGATGGAGTACTGCACGCTCACCAGCGGCGCATCGGCGCTGAATTCACGGCGCATGCGCACAAAACGCGAGCTGCTGGGCCCGGCAGATTCATCCTGCTCCACGCCTTCCAGCTTAATGGGTGGCTCGGTGATGGTGGTGCGCCCCCGCGTGACCTCGAAGTCCTCGGCAAAGCGGGGCCGCTGCGGGATTCGGCTCAGCGCCGCGCCCAGCTCTTTCTGCTCATCCGCAGAAGGTGTGCACACGTTCAGAAAGTTGACCTTGACCTGCGGCTTGCTCTTGTCAGCGCTCTCCTGGGCCGCTGCCGACGCAAGCAAAGCGCCCGCCAGGACCGCCATCGGGTAGACACGTTTTCTCACACCCGCGATTGTATGGGAGATTTGCCAAATTGAGAATTTAGAATCTCTGTTATGGCAAATCTCACACTCGTTTACGGTATGCGCTTGCTGCCTGCCGATGAGGTGACCGAAGTTGGCGATGCCTCGGTGCAGCTGAAGAACGGTCGCCAGGCCCGCGTGACCATGCACGTTCTGGAAGGCAGCAAGGAAGAGATTGAAAAGCAGTTGAAGACCAGCCTGGAAGCCTTCTTCGATTTCTACCCGGAGATCTAGCTTGCTTTCTTGCGCTTGTGTCCTGCTCGGGGCGGAGGAGTTTCGCCCGCAGCCAGCACGCGCCGTACCATCACTCCGTTGAGTTTGTACTTGCGCTCATTGAGGGTGCCCGTCCTGTCGCGCAGCATCACGCTGAAGACCGGCAGCTTCCCTTCTCTTGCTCCGAAATCATCTATCCCCGCGCTTGCCGGAAGCATTCCTTCCACTGGATGCTCGCGATAGGCGGTCTCATAGTGCTGGCGGTGCGCATTCCAGGTAAAGACCCGTATCTGGTCGAAGTCTTGCGGTGTGCCGTCTCTGGGTTGGTTCAACAGCAGCAGATATTGCGGGACTCGCTTGTCTTTGTCCGCCACCGTGTTGAGCACAAAGACTGCCATGATGCGCTGGCCCTCGGCATACTGCGCCACCTCGAGCGGCACGTCCATATCGACCATGCGCGAGAGCACCCATCCGCAGCGTTTTTGCGGGTCGCGGACAAGCCACCAATCTTCATAGGCGACGGGGAGGGGCGCGGCTTGGGGGGCGACGGCCTTGCCCGCCTGCATCGCCGCGGGTGGCGGCACGGGTGCAGCTTGTTTGCCGCCTTTGACGGAAGACGCCCGCTTCAGCAGCTCGAGTTTTTCGCCCTGCTTCAACTGGAACAGGTGCTCGGCGTCGCGCGAGGGCTCAAGGTGCATGTTGAGATCGCTTTTAGCCAGTGCGATGGCCTGCGAAGGGACTGTGGCATTCTCCCGCGACAGTCTCTGGAAGGCGTTGAAGACGTCGTCGCCTGCAAGATAGCGGACTTCGAGCCAGCCCTCTTCATTGCGCACGCTGCGGACGCGGGCGAAGCGCCCGTTCTTGGAGCGTTCCAGGATCTGCACGCGCTCGCCGTTGCTGACAATGCCGGTCCTGTTGTAAACCGCAGCGACGCGATCCCGCAGCGTCGCCTGCACTGCGCTGACATACGCGCTTTCCAGCTTGTCAGGCTCGCTTGCTTTGCATCCCAGCACAGCCAGCAGCGCGGCGTACCCTAATGCAATGCAGATGCGGCGCGGTGAAAGTCTGATTGGGGGAAACCGGCGGCTCACGGCAATCACTTCCACTATACATCGGTGATTTCAGAGCTTGTCGAGAATGACCATGGCTTCAGGCGTACGCTTGACGCCCGCACGGGCGACGTTTCGTTCTTGCCGGGCAGACGTGGACCCAGGCAGAACAGCATTTTTCTCTTGACAAAAAGCGAAGATTAGGAAAAGATAGCGGCAACGATCTGCGATTGACATATGTTGCCTGCTAAGCTCTTTGAAATCAAGATTTTTTGAATTAAGTCTTTGCTAATCAATACTTTACGAGCCATTGCCATTCTAAGTCTATGATTTCAAAGGATTGGGTGGGTGGGGGTATAGGTAGTAAACTAGTAAACCTTAGCTTCGTCCCAACTCTGACGCTGGTCTGGATTCAACTCTTACAAGAGCAGTGGACGATTTGTCGCTTCGGATTCTCCGAACTGGTGAAGCTGGGCTGGAGCCTTAACTATCCCCAAAGCTGACCCCGACGCCCTTGGCGGTCAGCACCATTTCGCTGCCAGGATCCACGCGCTTCTGCGTCACCGCCTCGGCCAGATCGGCCACGTGCATGCGGGCCTGCCGCAAGCAGACCATCTTGCCGAATTCGCCGCGAGCGATAAGGTCGACCGCAGCCACTCCAAAGCGGGTGCTCAGGATGCGGTCGAAGGGCGAAGGAGTTCCGCCGCGTTGGATATGCCCCAGGACGGTGACGCGGACCTCCCGCTTCAGCACCTTGCCCAGCGCCTGGCCGAGCAGCGGGCCGATCACGCCCGAGCGTGGCATGGAACGGCGGTCTATGCTGCTGTCGCCTTCCATATCGGGCGGCAGGGCGGCGCCTTCGGCCAGTACGATGATCGTGAAGCGCTTGCCGCTGTTGGAGCGCCTCTCCACGAACCGGCAAATGTTGGCGAGCGTGAACGGGATCTCGGGGATCAGGATGACGTGCGCCCCGCCAGAGATGCCGGCTTCCAGGGCGATCCAGCCGGTGTCGCGGCCCATGACCTCGACTACCATGATGCGGTGATGCGACTCGGCAGTGGTGTGGATCTTGTCGATGGCATCGGTGGCGGTGTGCAGGGCAGTATCGAAGCCGAAGCTGACCTCCGTGGCGGAGAGGTCGTTGTCGATAGTCTTGGGTACTCCGACAACGTTGATGCCGCCGCGCTGCAACTGCAGGGCGATCTTCTGGGTGCCATCGCCGCCCACCACCACAAGCGCATCCAGACCCAGCTCGCGCGCATTAGCGAAGACGCGCTGGGAGAAATCATGCGCCACCTCAGCGCCGTTCTCCATAGTCGTGTACTTGAAAGGGTTTCCACGATTGGTGGTCCCGAGGATGGTGCCGCCGCGGGGCAAGATGCCGCTAACATCAGCCAGGGTGAGTTCGCGGCTTCTTTCCGGCCAGATGAGGCCATCGAAGCCATCTTGGATGCCGGTGACGCGCCATCCGTACTTGAGGATGGCGCTCTTGACCACGGCACGAATAACAGCGTTCAGCCCGGGGCAGTCGCCGCCGCCGGTGGTGATGCCGATGGTGCGGATGGAATGAGTGGTCATATCTATAGTGCCGGTTCCGAGTTTCACGCGTCCAAAATGAGTCCGAAGGCGGATTTTAACATCCGCGCATTGCGAGTCTGCGGACTCCGACCATAATATCGAAATGAAAGCTATGAAAACGACCCTGGTTGTGACGGTGACACTGGCTTTGATGCAGGCGGGGCTGGCGCAGGCGCCCAGTTCGCGCGCCTGCCTGCCTTGCATCAAGGCGCACGAGGGGTTCCTGGCCTCAGACGCGCTCGGAGGCAGAGGCAGTGGGACGCGTGACGAGTGGATCGCGGCCGCGTACATCGCTTCCGAGCTGAAGCAATACGGCGTGCTGCCCGGTTTTGAGAGCAACGGCGACGCCAGCACCGGCGAGTTGGGGAGATACATACAGACGGCAAGCGTCATTTTCAAGAAAAGCGGCGCGATGACGACGCACAACGTGGTCGGGATCCTCCCGGGCGCGGACCCGAAGCTGAGAGATCAGATCGTTCTGCTCTCGGCACATCTCGACCATCTGGGCACGCTGCCGGAAAAGGCGGTCAAAGGCGACGCCATCTACAACGGCGCAGACGATGACGCCAGCGGCGTAACCGCTGTGCTCGAGCTCGCAAGAGCATTGGCCGCGGGACCAAGACCCAAACGAACTTTGATGTTCGCTTTCTTTGGCAGCGAGGAGCCGGATCCGTTCACCTTAGGCTCCAAATACTTTCTCGAGCATCTGACGTTTCCCCTCAAACGCATCGTCATCAATCTGGAGTTCGAGATGATCGGCAGGCCCGATCCGGCGGTAGCTCCGCATACGTTATGGCTGACCGGATACGATTACTCCGACCTGGGCCCGGAATTGGCGCGGCACGGCGCGCGCCTGGTGGCTGATCCACATCCGAAGCAGCAGTTCTTCAAACGCTCAGACAATTATGTGCTGGTGAAACAGGGCGTGATCGCGCAGACGATTTCGAGCTTTGGGTTACACCCGCAATACCACAAACCTGACGACGATGTCGCTCATCTGGATTTTGAACACATGGCGGACGCGATCGGCTCGCTCATCGGCCCGGTGCGCTGGCTGGCGAACTCGAGCTTCATGCCGCAATGGAACAAGAGATTTACTGCGGACGCGGCGGGTTCTGAAGATTAGAGATGATATCGCTGAGGGACTTGCGCCCGGCAAAGCCCTCATCGGTGCCATGCCAGTGAGCGATGCGCGGCTCGCCCAGCTTCCAGCAGAGCAGGATCATGCGGTCCTCGACCATGCAGGGAAAATCGAGCAGGCCCATTTCGAGGTCCTTCACCTGCACACCGGCTGAGCCGAGCTCGTAAAGCGAGTCCTTCAGCGACTGCAGTGCCTTTTCCTGCTCAGCTTTGCGCCGCGTCAAGCCGATGACGTTGAGCTGCATTCCACCCATGAGAAAGACGCGGCGACGGGCTTCCTGGAGCTCAGTTTCGATCTCCTGAATGGCTTTCTTGCCGGTCATAGCAGTGCGCAGCAACGATTCCAGCACGGGCACAAGGTTCTGGGCCTCGTCGAGAGTGAAAATGCGGTCAGACATGGCTAAAGGTCATGGTAACTCCACCGCTACTGGATTTCCAGCATGCGGTCGAGCGCGATGCGCGCCCAGGGCTTATCTTCGGGCTTGACAACGATGCGATTGACCACGTTCCCCACGACGAGGTTCTCCAGCGCCCAGCACAGATGTTGCGGTGAGATGCGGAACATCGTGGTGCAGAGGCATCCAGAGTTGTCGAGGGAAATCACAGTCTTCTCGGGATTCTCTTTGGCCAGGCGATTGACGAGGTGGATCTCGGTGCCGATGGCGAACTTAGCGCCGGCGGCCGCGCTGGTCACCGTCTTGATGATCTTTTCAGTCGAACCAAGAGAATCAGCTTTTTGACAAACCTCCCAGCGGCACTCGGGATGGCACACGACCTGGATGCCGGGATACTCCTCGCGAACGCGGTCTACATGCTCGGGGAGAAAGCGCTGATGAACCGAGCAATGTCCCTTCCAGAGAATCACGCGGGCGCGGCGGAGACGCTCGGGCGTTTGGCCGCCCATGATCTGATAGGGGTCCCAGACCGCCATCTCACCCAGGGGAACGCCCATAGCATAGGCGGTGTTGCGGCCCAGGTGCTGGTCGGGGAGGAAGAGGACCTTCGGAGTCTTGTTGAATCCCCACTTCATGGCTCCTGCGGCGTTGGAGGAGGTGCACACGACGCCGAGGCGGCGTCCACAAAAGGCTTTGATAGCAGCGCTAGAGTTGATGTAAGTGATGGGAGTGATGCCGCTGCCCGAGTCATCCGTCAACCCGGCGCGGACCAACTGCTCCCAGCAATCCTCCACCTGCCCGATCTCGGCCATATCAGCCATCGAGCAGCCGGCATTGAGGTCGGGCAGAATCACCTGCTGACCGACACGGCTGAGCACGTCGGCGCTTTCGGCCATGAAATGGACGCCACAGAAGACGATGAATTCGCCTTCGGCCTGGGCAGCCAGACGCGAAAGTCGGTAAGAGTCGCCACGGTAGTCGGCGAACTGGATGACTTCGTCACGCTGGTAGTGATGGCCAAGGATCACGGCCCTGCGGCCGAGCTCGGCGCGCGCGGCCGCGATGCGCTCGTCCAGGGCATGGTCGGGCATGGCCAGATAGTTTTCGAGAGAACAGGCTAAAGCCGGTGTTGCGGTTGCCATTTCTTTTTCCGCCTTCAGTCCCGGCACGCGAATCAAAGCGTCCGGAACGGGGATGTTGAAAGCATTAAGCTGGCTCCAGCAGATCCACTGACCGCATTCACGGCCCCGACCTGCGGGGTTGTTGAAGCCAATACTGCTTAATCTTACAGATGCAATCGTGCCAGCGCCAGATGCAAGATTTGGCGTGACATGAGGCTCAAACATTTTCGCACCGAAGGCGACGAGAGGCAAGGTGGGACATCTGGCATCCGGAGAACGAAAAATGAACGCTGTGGGCCGGATGATTCCAGCGTATAATTCCGCAGTCTCAATCCACATGGCAGGCCTTGCTGAGTTCGGAGAACCCACAAACACAGGAGAGCATTTCATGCGGCAGATCATGCGTAGCCTCGTGGTTATTGCAGCTTTGTTAATGCTGGCGGTTTGCGGTCTGCAGGCACAGACTTTTCGTGGCGGAATCCAGGGCACGGTGAGCGACTCCACCGGGGCGGCTATCCCCGGCGCGCAGGTGACGGTCATCAACCCGGCGACAGGCCTCACCCGTCCCGCCGTGACCGATGATGAAGGCAATTACTTCGTCAATGAACTGCCCCTGGGCTCATATTCGGTCACGGTGACGAAAGCCGGATTTCGCACGCAGACCGCGACGGGCGTGCAAATCTCCGTGGCCACGCCGCAGCGCCTTGACATCAAGCTGGCCCCGGGCCAGGTGAGTGAGAAGGTGGAGGTCACGGCGCAGGTGCCGCTGGTCGAGGTCACCAACAACAACCAGGGCGGCGTGGTAGAGGCAGAAAAAGTCGAAGCGCTGCCGGTGAACGGACGCGATTGGCTGAAAGTATTGACGCTGGTCCCGGGTGCGGCTGCCGATGCCAGCGGCGAAACGGATTCTCCAGGCTCGTTCGGGTATCTCAGCGTGAACGGAAACCGAGGCCGCTCCAACAACTATCTGCTCGACGGGACCGACATGAATGATGGCTACCGCAACGACCCCATCATCAACGAAGGCGGCGTGTTCGGGACGCCGGCAACCATCCTGCCGATTGACGCGTTGGCGGAGATTCCGATCATCAACGGCGGCGAAGCCGAGTACGGGCGCAATTCGGGGGCCATCATCAACATCGTGACCAAGTCCGGGACCAACAAATGGCACGGCTCAGCATTCGAATATCTGCGCAATCAGAACCTTGACGCACGCAACTATTTCAACCGCGTGGGGACAGCGCAAAACAGCTTCAACAACAACCAGTTCGGCGGCTCATTGGGAGGACCGCTGTGGAAGGACCATACCTTCTTTTTCGTCTCCTATGAGGGACAGCGCGAGCACGGCTCTACGCCGGCCAGCGCCACGGTGCCGACGCAGGGCGACATTCAGGAGCACATCGCGACGGGCGGGACCATCAATCCGGTGATCGCGAACCTGCTGGCGCTGAACCCCTGGCACATCCCGCAGAACCTGCTGACGACCAGTCCGAGCGGCTTTCCGCTGCCCGCGGGAGGGCCGGGAGGCCTCACGTTCGAGACCAGCGATCCCTTCAACAACCGGGTTGACAGCCTGATCGTAAAAATCGACCAGCACCTGAGAGGAAACAAAGACCTGCTGACCGGCCGCTACTTCTATGGCAACAGCGACCAGAGCTTCCCCCTGGGATTGGTCGGTGGCAGCGCCACCACCGGCTACAACACACTGACGCCGACCACGGTGCATGTGCTCTCCCTCTCGTACACATGGGTGCAATCTCCGAAGCTGCTCATCGAGTTCCGGGGCGGCTTCAATAGCTTCTTTGAGACCTTCCTGCCGCAGGACAAGACCTTCAACCCGGCGACGATAGGATTGAACACCGGCGTGACCAATCCCAATGACTTCGGCCTGCCGCAGTTTCGCTTCACCTGCATCAGCACCAGCGGCACAGGCGCTTCCTGCCCGACGGAGTCGAACATCGGCGCAACACCGGGCATCAACCGCGGCCGCACTGACCGAAACGCGCAGTTCTTCACCAATTTCACTTACACGACCGGAAAGCACAACTTCAAATGGGGTTACGAATACCGTCGTACCTGGGTCGACCAGTTCTTTGACGCCGGATATCGCGGCGTTCTGAACTTTGTGGGCAACGACCAGCTGGGCGCAAGCCCGTTCGACTCGTTCCTCAGCGGCAGCCCGGGCTTCAGCAACCACCAGCTGCGGGGAGATTCGCAACGTGACACTTTTCAGAACAACAACAGCCTCTATTTCCAGGACAACTGGCGCATATTGCCCAGATTCACCCTCAACCTGGGCTTGCGCTGGGATTACGATGGCGTGATCGGCGAAGATCACGACCGGTTCAGCATCTTTGATCCCGCGACGCAGGCCCCCAAGCGAGTGGGCAGCCTGTACCCCAATGACCTGAATAATTTTGCCCCCAGGATCAGCTTCGCCTGGGACGTGCTGGGTACGGGCAAAACGGTGCTGCGCTCCGGCTGGGGCGTGTTCTATGACGCCTTCTCGCAGGATTTCTTCGCCGGGCAGCTTCCCTTCCCGACATACAATGCCGGACCGGCGTTCAACTTCATCTCGGCAAGCGATCCTTTCTCCATCAACCTGAGCTACTCGCCCTCGGCCAACCTGGGAGTCGTTCCCTCGGGCGGCGCTCCGTGCCCGGCGGGAACGATCGCCGTGCCGGGAAGCGCTTCCTGCTCGGGGCCGACCTTCCTGTTCAGTCCGACCTTCGGCAACGACATCTTCACGGTGGACCAGCACATTCGAACCCCGTATGTGCAGAACTTCAATCTGAATCTGCAACAGCAGATCGGCAACAACCTGTCGTTCGAAATCGGCTATGTTGGTTCGCAGGGGCGCAAGCTGTTCCAGTTCGTAGACATCAATCAGTGCAATGCGGCGCTGGCGCTGGTGACACCCAGCTGCCATCCCTATCCCAATGCGCCGGGATTCGGCTATGTTCTGCAGTTCCAGTCGAGCGCGAGCTCAAATTTCAACTCGCTGCAGACCAGTCTGAACATACGCAGCTGGCACGGGCTGACCAGCACCTTCAACTACGTGTACTCGCACTCGATCGATACCGCCAGCGACGGCCAGGATTATGTCCCCAACGCCTCGCAGCCGGATGACAGCGTCCACCCGGGCCGAGAGCGGGCCAGCTCCAACTTTGATCAGCGCCACCGCTTCAGCTGGACCTACGATTACAGCTTCCCCAACATGGAGCGGTGGAAGGTGCTGACCAACGGCTGGTCCATGAGCGGATCGCTCTCGCTCACGGCCGGCATGCCCTACAACGTAAGCTTCATCGACAACTTCCAGCAGGATTTCAACGGCACGGGCGAGTTCTATGGACGTCCGGATATTGTCGGCAATCCCTACGCCGGCACGGGCGGATTGAACATTCTGAACCTGGATGCGCTGGCTGTACCGTGCACTTACGACCCGGCCAGCGGCGGCTGCACGGGCAACCAGCACATCGGCGACCTGGGACGCAACGCTTTTGTCGGCCCGACGTACAAGAACTTCGACTTCGGCGTGGGCAAGACCTTCAAACTCAGCGAACGCTTCAACCTGCTCTTCCGCACCGATTTCTTCAACTTGTTCAACCACCCCAACTTCACCAATCCGCTTCTGCCCAACTTCGAGGTCGATATGACGCAGAACGGAGTCAACCCGGCGAATGGGCACGGCATCGGCTTCCTGCAGCCGACGGCTACGCCTGACGTTGCGATCGGCGATCCGTATCTGGGCGGAGGAGGGGCAAGGAACATCCAGTTTGGATTGAAGCTGACCTTCTAAGGAGTCAGCCGGATTTCCCGGGCAGCGGCAACGCTGCCCTTTTTGTTTTCAACCGCCAATGTGCACCATGGTGCGCGAGGGCGGAACAAAGCCTGCCTCGCCGATGTGATGGCGGGCTTCCTTCTTTTGCACCACACCTCGGATATAGGCGCTGAGCTCCGCATCGGACTTGCCGCGATGCATCATGCCGGCGAGATCATGGTCGAAGACGGAGAAGAGGCAGGTGCGAATCTTTCCGTCGCTGGTGAGGCGGATGCGACTGCAGGCACCGCAGAAGGGATGCGAGACGGGCGCGATGACCCCTATTTCGCCGATGCCATCCGCAAAGCGGTAGCGGCGCGCCGTCTCAGAGTGCGCGTGCGGAATCTCAACCAGCGGAATATAACTGCGCATGCGCTCCAAGATCTCATCGAGCGGAACCACGACCTGCGGATTCCAGACGCGGTCTTCTTCCAGAGGCATGAATTCGATGAAGCGCACGACAACGCTTTCTTCGCGGGCGAATCTTCCGAAAGCGACGATCTGGCCGTCATTGAATCCGCGCAGCAGGACGCAGTTCACTTTGACAGGCTCTAATCCGGCCCGTTTTGCGGCGCGGATGCCGGCCAGAACATTTTCGAATCCCCTGGGAACGCGGGTAATGCGGGCGAAGGTCGCGGGATCGACAGCATCCATGCTGATGGTGATGCGGTGCAGGCCCGCGGCCTTCAGGGGCCCGGCCAGCTCCGCCAGCAAATGGCCGTTGGTGGTAACGGCGGTATCCACCGGCTCGCCTGCGCGCTGACCGTGCTGGATGCGAAGTTGTGCCAGCTCGCGCACGAACTCGACCATGTGTGGACGCAGCAGCGGCTCGCCGCCGGTGAGGCGAATCTTCTCGATACCAAGCGAGACGAAGATGCGAGCCAGCCGCAGGTAATCCTCGAGCGGCAGCTCTGCGTAGACGGCCCCCTCATTACCGGTGCGGCAGTAGACACACTTATAGTTGCAGCGGTCGGTTATGGAGACGCGCAGGTCAGTGATGACGCGCCCGAATTTGTCGGTAAGGCGCAATGAAAGCCCTTTCTGTGACTGATGTCCTGTGAGGGGAAAGCGGGCAACCAAACCGGCTTGGGCTGTTTCCTTTCCGAACACGGGAGGCGCAGGCGTTTCCACCTTGCACCCTCGGGGTCTGCTCGCGCAGACCCACCGCCACCGCAGCCAGGGTATGCCGCAGGCCGGCGGTGGTCGGAAACATCTGCAGCGATTATAGGCCCTTATTTGCTTTGTGACTGGCCTGCCGCCGGCGCTGCAGCGTTGCTGGTGATCTCTTTCATGATGCCGTTGGAACGGCGGGAGAGGATCAATTGGCGGATGCGCTGGCGGTCGCCCAACGGCCACATTTCGCTGATGGTGTTCCAGCACTCCTGGCCCTTGCCGGCATAGAGATAGTTGATGGCCACGGCAAGCACCAACGCGCGCACGCCTTTCATATGTTCATCCTTAGGATCGTTCGGGTGCCCGGGTTTGGCATCGGGGCCTTCGAGCTTGGTGAGTTCGTCCACGTCTGACTTGGAGATGCCGCTCTTGGCCTCATTGATGTCACTTTCATATTCGGACCAGAAAAGCTGGTCCACGGGATAAACCATGGCCCCCTTCATGCGGAAGAAAACGAGCGGCGCCGGCGAATCGGAGTGGGAATAGCCGTCTACGCCTTCATAGGCAAAGTCGCGGGTCCAGATCACCATCTTGCCGTCGCCCAGCCGGTCCTCGAAATTCAAGGGCACCGAGGTGGTGAACTGACGGATCAAGGGCGTTGCTTCTCCCGGAGTAAGGACAAAGTAGTTCCAGCAGCACTTGTCCTGCGGCGGATGGCTCTCGATGACGACATCAGGCTTGCCATCGCCGTTCACATCTTTGCCGGAGACCGGGTTGAGCATGATCTCGCGGTCGATCAATTCGTAGATAACTTTGTTGTCGGGCGATGTAATCGCGGCGTGGCACTGGCCAGCGTGCGCGTCATCCATCGCCGGAGCAACATCGACTATGTAGCCCCCGGGGAGCTCCATACGGTCGCTGCCAGCACCATTGGAGCATTGCCGGGCGGCGAAGGCAGGAAGGGAGAGAATGAGTACAACGAAAAGCAGCAGGCGCTTCATACAGGCGTTCCAATATTCTTTCAAGTTTTGGCGAGATTGTCACCGCCGCGCGCGCGGAATCGGCTTTCCCATCCCATCGCCGGACGGCAAGCATCTAGCATTTTCCAGCGCCCGCGTGAACAGCAACGTCTGTCTCCCCGACAACTTCTAGCTCTCAGGCTCGCAGCCGTTGGGCAGATGGCTACATGCCGTCGTAATTGGGGCCGCCGCCACCCTCGGGCGGGACCCAGGTGATGATCTCGTAGGGGTCCATGATGTCGCAGGTCTTGCAGTGAACGCAGTTCGAAGGATTAAGGTGGATCGTCTTGCCGCTGGGCGATTCGGATGAATGCACCATCTCGTAGACGTTGGCCGGGCAGAAATCCTTGCAGGGATTGCCGAACTCCGTAACACAGCGTGTCTCGCAGATGTTGGTGTCGTGAATCACCAGGTGCGCGGGCTGGTCTTCTTCGTGTTTGGTCCCGGAGTGATAGAGGTCGGTGAGCTTGTCGAAGGTCAGATATCCATCGCCTTTGGCCGCGCCCAGCAGTTGAGAGCGAGAAGCATCCTTTTCTGGAACTGCATCGAGATGTTTCATATGCAGATGGCCCGGCGTGGCCGGATACCGGTCGCGCACGCCCATGCCACCAGTCAGCTGCTGCAGGGCCGTGTGCATCATGCCGCGCAGGAATCCATGCTCGAAGCCCTGATGGAAGTTACGCACCTCCCAGAGCTCATCTTTGATCCAGCTTCGCTCGACCTTGAGCTGGTATTTGGCGAGAGAAGCGGCAGAGCTGTCAGCGGAGAGCATGGCATCGAAAGCAGTCTCAGCCGCCAGCATGCCGCTCTTGATGGCAAGATGAATGCCTTTGAGGCGCTGCGAGTTGAGCAGGCCCGCTGAGTCGCCGGTGATCATCCAGCCGTCGCCGGCCAGCGGCGGGACCGCCCACCAGCCTCCATAGGGCATGGTCCTCGCACCATAACGGATCATCTTGCCGCCGGAGAGCAACTCACTGACGAAGGGATGCTGCTTGAAGCTCTGCAGCACGTGCTGCGGATCGAGACGCGGATCCTGATAGTCGAGCCCGGTCACGAATCCCAAAGAGACGATGTTGTCCTTACTGCCATAGATCCAGGCTCCGCCGTACTCTTTGAAGGTGAGTGGCCAGCCCAACGTATAGATGACTTCGCCCTGGCGAATGCGCCCGCTGGGAACTTCCCACAATTCCTTTACCCCGACGCCGTACGTCTGCGGATTGGCATCGCGATAGAGATCGAAGCGTGCGGCCAGCTGTTTGGTAAGCGAGCCCCGCGAGCCTTCGGCAAGCACGGTGATCTTGGAGCGAAGGTCGTATCCTGGCTCGAAGTTGGATTTCTGATGCCCATGCTTATCCACGCCCTTGTCATCGGTCTGCAATCCGACGACGCGATCGCCCTCGACGAGCAGCTCGGATCCGGCGAATCCGGTGAAGATGGTGATGCCGGCCTGCTCGACCTTTTCTCCCAGCCACTTTACGAAGCGGTTGATAGAAATGACGTAATTGCCGTGGTCCTGCATGGGCGGAGGCGTGAGGGGAAATTCAAAGTTGTGTTTCCGGGTGAGGAAGTGCACGCTTTCATGCCGTACTTCAGCATCCAGCGGCGCTTCGCTCTCGAAACCGGGCAGCAGCTCGCCCATGGAGCGCGGATCGAGCAACGCGCCACTCAGGCAGTGCTGGCCCAATTCGCGCGCCTTCTCGAGGACATAAATATTCTCCTTGGAAAGCGGTGCGGCCGGCTGGCGGCTGTTGTACGCGTCTATAAGTTGCGAGAGCCGGAGCGCGCAGGCCAATCCGGCCGGGCCCCCGCCGACGATGACAACATCGGCCTCCATCTGCGGGCGGGTGACGCCTTCGATGGGCCCGCGAAAAACGATCATGACCCGGCCTTGGCTTTTTTCACTTCTTCTATGAGCGGAGGGACGACATCGAACAGATTGCCTACCACTCCAAAATCAGCGATCTCGAAGATGGGCGCCTCAGCATCTTTATTGATGGCGATGATCGTGCGCGCCCCCTTCATACCCATGATGTGCTGAATGGCGCCGCTGATCCCCAGCGCGAGATAGAGCTTCGGCGCAACCGTCTGGCCGGAGCTGCCTATCTGCCGGTCCATGGGCAACCAGCCGGAGTCGCATATCGGTCGCGAGGCAGCAAGTTCGGCCCCAAGCGCATCTGCCAGCTGTTTGGCCAGCTCGATGTTCTTCTGTTCCTTGATTCCACGGCCTACGGAGACGATAAGCTCGGCTTGCGTCAAATCCACTGCCTGCTTGGCTTCTTTGAACCACTCGTGCGGCCTTGTGCGGATGGCGGAGGAATCCACGCTTGCCTTGACAGCCTCGACGGGCGCCGGCGCGCTGCCCGATTCTGCTTTATCGCCGCGAAACGCTCCATTCTGAAAGGTTGCGAAGTACGGTGGCTCGCCGCCAAAACCTACATCTGCGGCGAACTTTCCCTGGAACATCTGCCTCGTAAAGAGCAGCTTGCCATTTTGATGCTTGAAGCCGATGCAATCGGGGATCACACAGCGGGCGAGAGCTGTGGCCAGCTGCGGAGCGAAGTCGCGCACCTGGTAGGTGTGAGGCATGAGCACGAGATGCGGCTTGCGTTCGCCGAGAAACTGCTTGAGCGCGCCGGCGAACCCATCCGAAGTGTAGGGTTCGAGCGCGGCAGACTCGAGGGCGTAGACGCGAGCCAGCTTCTTGGCAGCAAGCTCAGCCGCGAGGGCTGAGACCCCGCCGCCCAGGATGGCTGCTTCAACCGGCCACCCGGTCGCGGCGGAGATGGCCTGCGCGGCAGCGACGGTCTCCCAGGAGACACG
>Ga0187779_10000191_pt1 | contig 45168 bp, 39 predicted proteins | sample 1015_Q2_SP10_10__FD_132435 | JGI IMG/M metagenome (GOLD analysis project Ga0187779, IMG submission 132435) | Tropical peat soil microbial communities from peatlands in Department of Meta, Colombia - 1015_Q2_SP10_10_MG | ecosystem: Environmental > Terrestrial > Soil > Wetlands > Peat | place...
ATCGTCGGTACGGTCATCGACGACACGATGGAGGATCGGCTCCGCGTCACGATGATTGCCACCGGGCTCGGCGGCGCCGCCACTCGCTCGCGCCAGCCGCGGCTCGAGGTCGTCGAGCAGGTCCTAGAGCGCACCGGCACCGACGGAATGGCGCCGGCAACCGAGCCAGTCGACTACGACCGCCTCGAGCGCACGCCCGCGGTTATCCGGCGCGGTCGTGGGCCGGCCTCGAGCGCCGCCACCCCCGCGTCCGGCTTCGACCCGACCGACATTCCCGCCTTCCTGCGCAAGCAGGCCGACTGAGTCCGGAGGAGAGCTATGCTAGAATTACGCGGAAAATCCTTGACCGACAGGGGGTTGCGTCCCGGCCGCCTCTCGGAGCACTACTGAGATGATTCACCAACGCACCCTCAAGAGCGCGATCAAGACCACTGGCGTCGGCCTGCACACCGGTGCCCGTGTGGATCTGACTTTGCGGCCCGCGGCCCCGGACACGGGGATTGTCTTTCACCGCGTCGATTTGGCGCAGCCGGTGGCGATCCCGGCGCACGCGCTGAGCGTCGGCGACACGCGCCTTTCGTCCTCGCTCGAGAAGGACGGTGCACGCGTCGCCACCGTGGAGCATCTGATGTCCGCGCTCGCCGGACTCGGCGTGGACAACCTGCACGTGGATGTGGCCGGCCCCGAGTTGCCGATCATGGACGGCAGCGCGGGTCCATTCGTCTTCCTCCTTCAATCGGCAGGCATCGAGGAGCAGGCGGCGCGCAAGCGCTACCTGCGGGTTAGGGAACCGGTCGAAGTCCGCGAGGACGACAAGTGGGCGCGCTTCGAGCCGCACAACGGATTCGTGCTCGACTTCACGATCGATTTCCCGCACCCGGTGTTCGGCTCCGAGAATCGACATGTGGTCATCGATTTCGCCGAACACTCCTACACCAAGGAAGTGAGCCGCGCACGCACCTTCGGCTTCATGCAGGACGTCGAGGCGATGCGGGCCGCCGGGCTCGCCCTCGGCGGCAGCTTGCAGAACGCGATCGTGCTGGACGAGACGCGCGTCCTGAACAGCGAGGGACTGCGCTACGACAACGAATTCGCCAAGCACAAGGTGCTCGACGCGATCGGCGATCTGTACTTGCTTGGCCACCCGCTGATCGGCAGATACGCGGCGTTCAAGCCGGGCCATGCGCTTAACAACAAGCTCTCGCGCGCACTGCTCGCCCGGCCGGAAACCTGGGAGCTCGTAAGCTTCGACGCCTCTGCAGACCTGCCGAGCGCCTTCCGCGGCTGGCAGCTGCAACCGGGGTCCTAGTCGTCATCCTCGCTCGCCGCCGGGCCCGTCCGCGCCGGCCGCGATTCGGCGTCGTCGTCCAATCGATCATCGGCGCGCGCGATGGTCGCTGCGCTGCGCCCGGCTAGACGAAGCAGCGCCTCGCGCAACGCAGGATCCTCGAGTTTGCGGGCAGCCGTTGTCAGTCGCGCTGCCGTGTCCCTATTGATTTGTTTTGGAAGAGCTTTCGCTGGACGCGCAGGCGCCGAGCGGGCTTGCACCCGGATTCGTATTACAGTAAATTTGCAGCCGCCGTGCTGCAGGGCCGCGAGTAACGTGGGGACGTGCTGGCGGAGGAGTGCGGCGGCGGCGCCGCTGGTCGCGATCAGGGTCAGTTCCTGGGCTCCTGCGACCACGGCTCCAACGTGGGGTGTCAGAGTCTTGGGCAACTCACGCTGAACAAGCTGCAGAAGGGCATGCTCGCGCTGGCGTCGCTCGGTCCAGCGAGAGAGCGCTGCTTCACCAACCAGTATCTGTCGCAGAGGGCGCACCGCTCCAGCGGCCGAGCAGGAAGGGCAGGGAAGGTCATTTGAACATAATCGTCGTATCTGACGCCACAGCGCGCGCCCGAACCCTGACGCTGGATTGGCGCCACTGGACCTTCGGAGGGCTCGGCCTGCTGGTCCTGTTTTTCTCCTTCACGCTGCTGATCAACTACTTCACCCTGCGCTACGCCGCGTCCATAAACCATCCGCTGCTGCAGGCGATCCTGTTGGCGGATCAGAGGGAGGAGGCACAGAAAGCGCAGGAGGCGGTCCAGGGTCATCTCAACGCGATGGCGGTCAAGCTGGGCGACCTGCAGGCACAGCTGCTCCGCCTCGACGGGCTCGGCGAACGCCTGGCCAAGATGGCCGGCCTGAAACCGCAGGAATTGCCGCCGCCGCTCGAGCCCGGGAAAGCGCCCGGCCGCGGGGGTGCCGCGCCGACGCTCTCGCGCGATCTCTCGGTGGAGGAATTCAGCGGACTGCTCGGCGAGTTGTCGCAGCAGGTCGAGCAGAGATCGGATCAGCTCGTTGTGCTCGAGGCGCTGCTTGTGAACAGCTCGGCCAACAAGAAGTTCCTGCCGACGCTTGCACCGATCGTTGATGGATGGTTCTCGTCGAACTTCGGCTGGCGCATCGATCCATTCAGCGGGCAGAAGGCTTTCCACGAAGGCATCGATTTCCCGGCCAACGTCGGCACGCCGATTGTCGCCGCGGCGAGCGGCAAGGTCATCTTCGCCGACGTGCATCCTCAATATGGTAAGATGATTGAAATTGACCACGGCAACGGGCTGGTAAGCCGCTATGCGCATGCGTCGAAGCTGCTGGTCAAGGAGGGCGACCTGGTTGTGCGCGGCCAGGAGATAGCGCGAGTGGGAGCGACGGGCCGCGCGACGGGGCCGCACCTGCACTTTGAAGTGCGCCTGAACGGCGCGCCCCAGAACCCCGCCCGATTCCTGCAGCCGGTCGGCTGATTTACCGAGAAGCGCAACGGCAAGCGAGGGGGTGAGGGGCGTTCCTCACCCCTTGCTTTTTCGTGCAGCCGGCTTCAGTTAGCAACGATGATTCCCAATATCCTCACCAAGATCTTCGGCAGCCGCAACGAGCGGCTGCTGCGCCAGTATTCCCAGGTCGTGCGGCGCATCAACGCACTCGAGCCCCCACTCGCGACACTCTCCGACGCCGAGCTCGCCGGGAAGACCGTGGCGCTGCGCGAGCGCGTCGGCAACGGCGAGGAACTCGAATCGGTGCTTCCCGAAGCATTCGCCGTCGTGCGCGAGGCCGGCAAGCGCACGCTGCAGATGAGGCACTTCGATGTGCAGCTCATCGGCGGCATGGTGCTGCATCACGGCAAGATCGCCGAGATGCGCACTGGCGAGGGCAAGACGCTGGTGGCGACGCTGCCCGCATATCTCAATGCGCTCACCGGCAACGGCGTGCATATCGTTACGGTCAACGACTATCTCGCCCAGCGAGACGCGGACTGGATGGGACGCATCTACCGCTTCCTCGGACTCAACGTGGGCGTCAACCTCTCGCAGATGGCGCATTCCGACAAGCAGGTGGCCTACGGCGCGGACATAACCTACGGCACCAACAACGAGTTCGGCTTCGACTATCTTCGAGACAACATGGTATTCACGTCCGCCGAACGCGTGCAGCGCGGGCTGCACTACGCCATCGTCGACGAGGTCGATTCGATCCTGATCGACGAGGCCCGCACGCCACTGATCATCTCGGGGCAGGCTGACGATAACGTCGAGCTCTACTATCGGCTGAATGAAATCGCTCCGCGACTGCAGCGCCAGGCCGAGGAAACCGGCCCGGGGGACTATTGGGTCGACGAGAAGGCGCATCAGGTGCTTCTTTCCGAGCAGGGCCATGAACGCGCCGAGCGCATCCTCGCCGAAGCGGGGCTGCTGCCGGTCGGCGCCAGCCTTTACGACGCGCACAGCATTTCGCTCATGCATCACCTCTACGCAGCCCTGCGCGCGCACGCGCTGTACCATCGCGATCAGCACTACGTCGTGCAGAACGGCGAAGTGACAATCGTCGATGAATTCACCGGTCGGCTCATGGCCGGGCGGCGCTGGTCGGACGGGTTGCACCAGGCCGTGGAGGCGAAGGAGGGTGTGCCGATCCAGCGCGAAAACCAGACGCTCGCGTCAATAACCTTCCAGAATTACTTTCGCATGTACAACCGGCTTGCCGGGATGACCGGCACGGCTGACACGGAAGCTTTCGAATTCCAGCAGATCTACCAGCTCGAAACAGTGGTGATCCCGACGCACCTTCCCATGGTCCGTCGCGACGAGAACGACCTCGTCTTCCGCACCTTCCAGGAGAAGGTGGACGCGATCATCGGCGACATCAGGGACTGCTACGATCGCGGCCAACCGGTCCTCGTCGGAACGACATCGATCGAGAACTCGGAGCTGCTGTCGGGCTATCTCGAGAAGCAGAAGCTGCCGCACCAGGTGCTCAACGCCAAGCAGCACGCGCGCGAGGCGGAAATCGTCGCACAGGCGGGCCGGCCGAAGATGGTCACCATCGCAACCAACATGGCGGGCCGTGGGACCGACATCGTGCTCGGCGGAGCCGTCGAGCCGCAGGTCCTCAAACTGCGGGAGGACCCGGAGCTCCCGCAGACCGAGAAGGATCTGCAGATCAGCAAGCTGCGCGGCGAGTGGCAGGTGCGTCACGACGAGGTGATCGCAGCCGGAGGCCTGCACATCGTCGGTACGGAGCGACATGAGTCCCGCCGCATCGATAACCAGCTCCGCGGGCGGTCGGGGCGCCAGGGCGACCCCGGGTCGTCGCGCTTCTACCTCTCGCTCGAGGATCCACTACTGCGGATCTTTGGCGGCGAGCGGCTCTCCGCGATCATGCAGCGCCTGAAGATGCCCGAAGGCGAGCCTATCGAGCATCCTATCGTCAACCGCTCGATCGCAAAGGCGCAGAACCGTGTAGAGTCGCGCAACTTCGACATCCGCAAGCAGCTTCTGGAGTACGACGACGTGGCGAACGATCAGCGCCGCGTCATCTACCAGCAGCGCGACGAGCTGCTCGAGACCCAGGACATCTCGGAGACGATCCGCAACATGATCTCGGGGCAGATCGAGGACGCGGTGCGCGTCCACATCCCGCCCGAATCGGTCGAGGAGCAATGGGACATCCCCGGCCTCGAGGCGGCGCTGGCGGCGGAATACCACGTTGGTGCGCCCGTGGCCGAGTGGATGAAGACCGAGCCCGAGCTGTCGGACGAAACGATCCGCAATCGCGTCGGCGAGGTCGCGCTCGCCCAGTACGCGAAGAAGGTGGCGCAGGTGGGCAGCGAGCTGTTCCATCCGTTCGAGCGCAACCTCATGCTGCAGACGGTCGACAAGCACTGGCGCGAGCATCTGGCAGCGTTGGATTATCTCCGGCAGGGCATTCACCTGCGCGGCTATGCGCAGAAGAACCCGAAGCAGGAGTACAAGCGCGAAGCTTTCGAGTTGTTCTCGGACATGCTCGACCGGATCAAGCACGAGGTCGTCCAATACGTGCTGACGCTCGAGATTCGAACACAGCAGGATGTCGATGCCGTCGAGGAGGCACCCGCCATGTCTAACGTGCGCTATCAGCACGCCGACTACGACGAGGCGCTGGCCGCGGTTGCCGACGCGCCACGGGTTGCCGCCTCGCCCCCGCCGTTTACGCGTGCGGGCCAGAAGGTGGGCCGCAACGACCCCTGTCCCTGCGGCTCAGGGAAGAAGTACAAGCACTGTCACGGCCGCATCTGACTGAAGCCAGCGCGGCGCGATTCCGCAGGCATCCTGAGCGGTCAATGCCGGTCAACTACAAGCCTCCAGCGCCCGACGAGCTGCTCCCGGTGCCGGGCGTGTCGCTGGGCACGACCGCCGCCGGCATCAAGAACTGGTCGCGTGACGATCTGCTGCTGGTGCGGCTCGCGCCGGGCGCGCGAGCCGCGGGCGTTTTCACCCGGAACCGGTTCTGCGCAGCTCCGGTCACAGTCTGTCGCGAGCATCTTGCGCGTTCCGAATCGGTCGGCGCGCTGGTGGTGAACGCGGGCAACGCCAACGCAGGCACGGGAGACCGCGGGCTCGCCGACGCTCGCGCAACCTGCTCCGCTGCGGCGGAACTCGTCGGCTGCAAGGCCGAGGCGGTGCTCCCGTTTTCGACTGGCGTCATCATGGAGCCGCTGCCGCTCGACAAGATCCTCGCCGCGTTGCCTGCATGCAGCGATGCCCTGGCCGAGACCGGCTGGTACGCCGCCGTGCGCGCGATCATGACCACCGACACCGTTCCAAAGGGCGCATCACGGCGGATCCTGGTCGAGGGCGTGCCGGTGACCGTGACCGGGATCGCCAAGGGAGCGGGCATGATCGCTCCGAACATGGCGACGCTGCTTGGCTTCGTCGCGACCGACGCGCCGATCGCAGCGCCGCTCCTCGTCGAGCTGACTGTCGAGGCGGCGCGATCGTCGTTCAACCGCATCACCATCGACGGCGACACATCAACCAATGACAGCTTCGTCGTGATGTGCTCAGGCCGCGCGCCGCTGGCGCCGCTCGAGCGTCGCGACGACCCGCGTCTTGCGCCGCTGCGCACGGCGATCGAGGCGGTAGCGAGCGAGCTCGCGCTGGCGATCGTGCGCGACGGCGAAGGCGCGACGAAGCTCATCAGCATCACGGTGGAAGGCGGGCGCGACGCGAGCGAGTGCGACCATGTGGCCCGCGCGATCGCGCATTCGCCTCTGGTCAAGACGGCCTTCTTTGCTTCCGACCCGAACCTCGGCCGCATCGTTTGCGCGATCGGCAACGCAGGCATCGGCGACCTCGATCCGCGCGGCGTTTCCTTCTGGCTGGACGATGTGGAGGTCGTAACGTGCGGCGGTCGCGCGTCCTCGTATCGCGAGGATGACGGGCAGCGGGTCATGGCCAAGCCCGAGATCGCCGTGCGCGTGACGCTCGGGCGGGGCAGTGCCCGGGCGACGGTCTTCACCTGCGACCTGTCGTACGACTACGTCCGCATCAACGCGGACTACCGAAGCTGATGGCGAAAAAATCTGCAAAGGAACCGCTATCGCGCGTGCTCGAGCGCGCGGAAGCAGCCCTGGCGCGCTTGGAGGCGTGGCTGCCCGCGCCGCCGCCGCAACCGGATTGGAGTGCGCACGCATTCCGCTGGCGCAAGCGCGGTCAGACCGGGTTCCTGCAACCGATCCGCCACCCGCAGACGATCCGCCTCGACAACCTCGTGGCGATCGACGAGCAAAAGCACGCCATCGATACGAACACGCGCCAGTTCATGGCAGGCCTGCCGTCGAACAACGTGCTGCTCACGGGCTCGCGCGGGACGGGCAAGTCCTCGCTCGTCAAGGCGATGTTGGTCAAATATGCGCCCCGGGGGCTGCGACTGATCGAAGTCGAGAAGAGCGACCTCGTGGATCTGCCTGACATCGTGGAGAAGATCGCCGGAAGGCCCGAGCGGTTCATCGTCTTCTGCGACGACCTCTCCTTCGACGCGAACGAGCCGGGCTACAAGGCGCTCAAGGTGATGCTCGACGGGAGCCTCGTAGGGCCCTCCGTGCACGTGCTGATCTACGCGACGTCGAACCGCCGCCACCTCCTGCCGGAGTATTTCAGCGAGAACCTCGAAACGCGCCACGTGGGCGAGGAAGTCCATCCCGGCGAGGCGATCGAGGAGAAGATCTCGCTCTCAGAGCGCTTCGGCCTGTGGATCTCCTTCTATCCGTTCACTCAGGACGACTACCTCGCGGCGGTAGATCGCTGGCTCGGCGTGCTTCGTGCGCGCACGCCGCGCGAGGCGCGGGGTAGCGAACAGGTCCATCGTGAGGCGATCCAGTTCGCGCTGCAGCGCGGCTCGCGCAGCGGTCGCGTCGCGTGGCAGTTCGCGCGGGCATACGCCGGACGCAACGCGCTCGGCGCGGCACGCTCCCGTTGAGCGAGGGGCCCGTCGTCCGCGTAGCCGCCGCAGTGTTGCAGCGGCCGGATGGACGCGTGCTCCTCGCGCAGCGGCTTCCGGGAACACCGTTCCCCGGGTACTGGGAATTTCCCGGTGGAAAGCTCGAACCCGGCGAGTCGGCACGGGACGCCCTGGTGCGCGAGCTGCGCGAGGAGCTCGGCATCGAGACACTGCGCGCTGCGCCATGGCTCACGCAGCGCTACCGCTATCCGCACGCGGACGTGGAGCTGAACTTCTTCCGGGTTTACGAATGGCGTGGTGAGCCGCACGGGCGCGACGGACAGGCGCTGGCCTGGCAGACGCCCGGCACATTCGACGTCGCGCCGCTGCTGCCTGCCAATACGCTGATCCTGCGCGCTCTCGAGCTACCTGCGGTGTACGGGATCTCGATGGCGGAAGAGATGGGCGAGCAGGTTTTTCTCCATCGTGCGCGCCGCGCGATCGACCGGGGCCTGCGACTGGTCCAGCTGCGGGAGAAGAGCTGGCCGGTCGCGCGGTTAGAAAGACTTGCCGCAGAGCTTCTTCCGATCGCGCACAGCGCGAACGCGCGGGTACTGCTCAACGCCGACGCGGAGCTTGCGCGACGGCTTGGCTGCGACGGCGTGCATTGGCCGGCCGCTGCGCTGCTCGCGGCGCGTGCGCGTCCCGAAGGCTTGCTCTGCGCCGCATCCTGTCACGACCCGGAGGAGCTGGCGCGCGCTGCAGACCTCGGGCTCGACTTTGCCGTGCTGGGGCCCGTGGCGCGCACGCCCACGCATCCGTGGAGCGAACCGCTTGGCTGGCCGCGCTTCGAGGCGCTGCTGCGCGGCAGCCCGCTGCCGGTCTACGCGCTCGGCGGGCTTACCGCGGGAGATCTCGGCACGGCGATCGATCACGGTGCCCACGGCGTCGCACTGCGCCGGGCAGCTTGGCAGGCCTAGATCGCCTCGAGCGCAGGAAGCTAGCTCGCCTTCTCTTCGTCGGCTGCGTCGCCCGCTTTGGTCGCGTCGTCTGCCACCGGCACGCGGTACGACTCGCTCGCCCACGCGCCAAGGTCGATCAGCCGGCAGCGTTCTGAGCAGAACGGTCGAAACCGGCTCTGCGGCGACCACGGAACCGGAGTGCCACATTGCGGGCAGCTGACATCGCGGGATCGAGACATCGTCGATTCAGAGATTACAGAACATCAGTTCGAACTCGACATCGCCGTCGTAGACCGAACCGCGATCCATTCCGTTGACAGCGACGAAGCGAATGTTGAGCGCGTACTTGTTGGCACTGATCTCTGGAACGCACTGCAGGTCCGCACCGAGCGACAAGCGCAACAGCTGGGCGACCTTGGTCGTCGTCAGCATCGACTGGAATACGCCGCGATACGCGACCTGGCGGCTCGTCTTCCCGTTGTCGCGCAGCAGCCGCAGAATGATCGCGAGACCGGAATGAATCGGCAACAGCGGCGCAAGCCACGCCTCGAGATCGCGCTGGCGCGCCTCCGGCGCCAGGTGCAACCAATAGTGGTATGCGGGCAGGTCGAACTCGCAGACGCCGCCGGGGATCCCGGTGCGCTGCTTGATGGCCATCAGCCATTCGTTGTCGCGCAGGTGCTGACCCACCTTGCCGGTCTGCGCGAGGAGCTTCGATGCGACCTGATCGATCTCGGATAGCACCGCATCGAGCGCATCGGCGGCGATGGCCGGGTTGTGCTTGAGAGGCATGAGGAGCTGCCGCTGGCGCTCGAGCTCCTGCAGCAGGTCGGTCTTGAGATCGGCGCGTCCGGCGACGTCCACGATCTCGAACATGGCGAGAAGCGCGGCATGATGGTCCGCGGGCTCGTCGCGCACGGTGAAGAACAGGGCCTTGCGGTAGAGGTCCTCGAGGCGCATCAGCGTGCGGATGCGCTCGTTCAGCGGGTGCTCGTAGCAGATCACGTCCGGGACGGAGGGTCGGGTGACGTCATTGTGCACCAACCGTGCGGCGCGGGGGACGGTCTGCCCGCCCCAGCTGGCCGTTTAGCCCGCAGGGCGAGACGCAGCCAGCTCGCGGTAGCGTCGGTCGAGCGCCAGCACTTGGGGTGCGATCGCATCGAGCTCTCCCGCGTTGTCGACGACGTCGTCCGCCGCTGCGAGTCTGCGCACGCGCGGCCACTGCGTGGCCATGATCGCGCGCACGTCCTCCGGGGAAAGCCCGCTGCGCGCGACGGCGCGCAGAACCTGCTGCTCCTCGGAGCAATCCACGACCAGAATGCGCTCGACGATCGAACGCAACCCGCCTCGCTCGAGCAGCAGAGGTACGACGATCAGGCCATAGGGGCCCTTCCAGGCCCCCACCTCCTTCCGCGCTTCCGCTCCGATCAGGGGGTGCAACGCTGCCTCGAGCCGCGCTCGCGCTTGCGCGTCGGAGAAGACGAGACGGCGCAAGGCGGCGCGGTCGATCTCTCCGTCGACTCGCACGGGTACATCCCGCAGGGCCGCTCGAATCGCCGCGTATCCGGGTTGTCCGGCCGCCGAGAGACGGTGTGCGAGCGCGTCGGTATCGACGACTTCGATTCCCAGGTTGGCGAACGCATTGGCGACCGCCGTCTTCCCGCTGCCTATCCCGCCGGTCAGACCGACGACGTAAGGCACGTTCAGCCCGGAAGGTACAGCGCCATCAATGGCCGGCCGAAGAACAGCGCGATGGCTCCGGCGATCGCGAGGAAAGGCCCGAACGCGAGAGGAACCCGGTGGTCGCGACCCTTGAAGACGACGAGGCTTATCCCGATCGCCGCGCCGACGAGTGAAGACATGAGCACGATCAGCGGCAGCATTTGCCAGCCGAGCCACGCGCCCAGAGCCGCGAGCAGCTTGAAGTCGCCGTAACCCATGCCCTCCTTACCGCGGATCAGCTTGAACGCCCAGTAAACAGTCCAGAGAAAGAGGTAGCCTGCAACCGCTCCGATCACGGCGCTGCGCAGAGTCACGCCCGGCATCACCCCGGCCGCATTGGCGATCAGCCCGGCCCACAGCAGGGGCAGCGTGATGTCATCCGGGAGAAGCTGGGTCTCGAAGTCGATGAAAGTCAGAGCCACGAGCGTCCAGAGCAGCACGCAGGCGGCGAGGACTGTGAGAAGCGCCTGAAACCGCAGCGCCGCTGCGACGGTGAGGGCGCCGGTGAGCAATTCGACTAGCACGTAGCGGGGCGAGATCGGCGCCTTGCAGGCAGAACAGCGACCGCGCAGGGCGATGAAACTGAATACGGGGATGTTCTCCACGGCCGAGATAGGGTGCCCGCAGGCAGGACACTGCGAGCGCGGCCTGATTAGGTTGTACGGCGGCAGTTCCGGCGGGGCTTCACCCGCGAGCTCGGCGCATTGTGCCCGCCAACCGCGATCGAGCATCTTCGGCAGGCGGTGGATGACAACGTTGAGGAAGCTTCCAACGCATAGCCCCACGATGCCGGCGACGACCGCGGCTGTTCCGGGGTCGATCGCGAGCCCCGCCATGGATGCGGCAGGCGCGCTTAAATCACCGAGCCGAGCTTGAAGATCGGCAGGTACATGGCGACAACGAGGCCGCCGATCACGACCCCGAGAAAGACGATGATGATCGGCTCGAGCAGGCTCGACAGCGCGGCGACCGCGTCGTCGACCTCGCGCTCGAAGAAGTCGGCAACCCTGGATAGCATGTTGTCAAGCGCGCCCGACTCCTCGCCGATCTGCGTCATCTGCAGCACCATCGTCGGGAACAGTCCGGTGTTGTGCATCGCGTTGGTCAGGCTCGTGCCGGTGCTGACCTCGGTCTGGATTCTCTTGGTCCCCGCTGCAAACACGGCGTTGCCCGCGGCGCCCGCGACCGCGTCCAGCGATTCGACCAAAGGCACGCCTGCCGCAAACATCGTCGACAGGGTGCGGGTCCAGCGGGCGATGGTGGCCTTCTCGATGACTGCCCCGATGACCGGAATCTTGAGCGAGAGCCGGTCGAGCATGTAGCGGAACGCCGCCGAGCGCCGGTGCAGGAAGAAGAAGGTCACGACCGCCGCCACGATGATCCCGACCATCACAAACCAGTAGGAGACGAAGAAGTCCGAAATGGCGATCACCATCAGTGTCGGGGCGGGCAAGTTGGCGCCGAAATTGGCGAAGACCTGCTTGAAGGCGGGCACGACCCAGACCATGATGACCCACACGACCGCGATAGCGACGGTGACCACCGCGATGGGATAGAAGAGCGCCGACTTGATCTTGCTTTTGATGGCGAGAATCTTTTCTTTGTAAGTTGCGAGCCTGTCGAGGATCGCATCCAACATTCCGGAGGTTTCGCCGGCGTTCACGAGATTGCAGTAGAGCGCATCGAATTGCCCCGGGTGCTCGCGGAAGGCCTGCGACAGGCTGGAGCCCGCTTCGATCCGGCTCTTGATGTCCATCATCAGTCGGGCGAACCGCGGATTGCGGTGGCCGCGGGCGACGATCTCGAAGCACTGCAGCAGCGGGACGCCGGCCTTGAGCATCGTCGAGAGCTGTCGCGTGAAGAAGGTGATGTCCCGCTCGTTGACCCGGCCGCCACCGCGGAAGGTCTGGCGGCGCAGCTTGGTGATGCGAATACCCTGGCGCCGCAGGCTCGAGTTGACGACGGCCTCGGATGCGGCCTTCGTCTCGCCACGCACGTGACGGTTGTTGCGGTCGACGCCTTCCCAGAGGAAGGTGTACTCCTTCACTTCCCGACGCTGAGCGATCGCAGTGGCCATGGTGGTCCCGTCCCTGTTACTCGTTGGTGACTGCCTCGATCTCTTCGAGCGAAGTCACGCCTTGCTTGACCTTGAGCAGCCCGGACTGGCGCAGGTTCTTGACGCCCTCCTTCTGTGACTGGTCAGCGATGTCGAGCGCCGAGCCGTTGCGCATGATGAGCTGCCGCATTTCGTCGGAGATCGGCATGACTTCGTAGATGCCCACGCGGCCCTTGTAACCCGTGTTCCGGCACTCGTTGCAGCCGACCGGACCGAACGCCTGCCAGGAGCCGTCGAGGTCCTCTTCGCTGAAACCCACCTGCAGGAGCGCCTCGGGCGGAATGTCTTTGGGCTTCTTGCAATGCGGGCAAAGCTTACGGCCGAGGCGCTGCGCGGTGATGAGGATCACGCTGGAGGCGATGTTGAATGTTGCGACCCCCATGTTGGCGAGCCGGGTGAGGGTCGCCGGCGCATCGTTGGTGTGCACCGTCGAGAGCACCAGGTGGCCCGTCTGCGCCGCCTTGACCGCGATGTCTGCGGTCTCGAGGTCGCGGATTTCACCCACCATGATGATGTCGGGGTCCTGGCGCAGGAAAGCGCGTAGCGCGGTGGCGAAGGTGAGCCCCGCTTTCTCGTTCACGTTGACCTGGTTGACGCCGGCGAGCTGGATTTCGGCCGGGTCCTCGGCGGTCGAGATGTTGATGCCGGGCTCGTTGAGGATGTTCAGACAGGTGTAGAGCGAAACCGTCTTGCCGCTCCCCGTCGGGCCCGTGACCAGGATCATGCCGTAGGGCCGCTTGATGGCCTCCAGCAGCAGCTTCTGCTGATTGGGCTCGTAGCCGAGCGCCTCGATCCCCAGCTTCACGCCCGCGGAGTCGAGGATACGCAGCACGAGCTTCTCGCCGTAGAGCGTGGGCAGCGTGCTCACCCGGAAGTCGATGGCGCGGTTCTTCGACAGCACGAGCTTCATGCGGCCGTCCTGCGGCACCCGCTTCTCCGAGATGTCGAGCCTGGAGATCACCTTGATGCGTGAGGCAACCTTCTCCTTGATCGCCAGCGGCGGCTGCGCCACCTCCATCAACTCGCCGTCGAGGCGGTAGCGCACGCGATAGAACTTCTCGTAGGGCTCGAAGTGGATGTCGGACACGCCGGCGGCGATGGCGTCGAGCAGGATCTTCTGTATGTAGCGTACGACGGGTGCATCGTCGACGTCCGGATTCGCCTCTTCAGCGGTCGTCTTGTTGGATTCCTCAAGGTCGGTCGTGAGGTCGACCTCGCCGACCTCGAGCTTCTCCTCGACGGTCTTGCTGTACTCGGCTAGGATCTGGCCGAGCTTGTCGTCCTCGACTACGACCGGATCGATGACCAGGTTGGTCTTGAACCGTACCTCGTCGAGCGCCTGCAGATTGGCCGGGTCGGAGACCGCAACGAACAGACGGTTGCCACGCTTGTGGAGGGGCAGAACGCGGCGCGTGGTCGCCATCTTGGGGTCGACCAGACCCTTTTCGATGTGCGCTACATCAAAGCCGCTCAGATCCAGCAGTGGGGTGCCGAACGCGCGCGAAGCGAAAACTGCCACCTGCGCGGCAGTCATGCGCCGGCTGGTCACCGTCTGTTCCACGAATCCGACGTTGGCCGCCTGCGCCTGATTCTGAAGGGTTTCGGCGTCGTATTCGGACAGCAGCCCGTGCTGCACCATCGCGCGCGCGAGGCCGCTTATGTTACGAGGGGCTGCATGCGTCGCCATGCTCAACCGGGTCGCCGGACCATTCCATTGGCATAAAAGTTAACCAATCGATGATGCCTGCTCGCCGCTGGTTTGTAAAGCAGACGGCGGGTTTCGTCCGACGGGCGGAAGCAGCTTTGCGACTTTTACGGCACGATCCTGAACTTGGAGGACTTCGATCGCCTGACCTGCGACGCGCAGCTTTGCGCCCGCATCGGGAATTTCGCCCAGCTTGTCGACAATGAGCCCGTTGAGCGTCTTCGGGCCTTCGAGCGAGAAGGCGGTGCCGAGCCTGCGGTTCAGCATGCGCAAGGGAGACATTCCGTCGACGATCACGCTGCCGTCCGCTTCTCGCTGGACTGTCTCGGCGCCGCTCGGAGACTGGGTCGTGAATTCACCCACGATCTCCTCCAGGATGTCCTCGAGCGTAACCAGCCCCAAGAGCTCGCCATACTCGTCGACCACCAGCCCGAGTCGCTGCTTCGCTGCCTGGAAGTGCTGCAGCTGCGCGAGCAGCGGAGTTCCGGCGGGAATGAAGTACGCCGGTCGGACGATAGTGCGCAAGCGCTCCGCGTCGACCCCATCGGCGTGCTGCAGGCGTAGCACCTGCTTGAGATGGATGATGCCCACGATGTTGTCGAGCTCCTCCTCGTACGCAGGCAGCCGCGTGTGATAGCTGTTTGCGAGCTGCTCGGCCAGCGCCGCGGGCTTGGCGCCGAGATCGATCGCCTCGATCTGACTCCGCGGCGTCATGACGTCGTCCACACTCACGCTGTCGAGATCGAAGAGATTTGCGAGCATGGCGCGATGCTTGCCACGGAAGTAGTGGCCTTCGAGGACCAGACTGCGCAGTTCCTCCTGCGATAGCTTGCCGTGCGGGTCCGTCTCCGGGCTAAGCCAGAGCAGCCTCAGCAGCCCGCGCACGACGAGGTTGACCGCCCATACCGCGGGATAGGCGAGCCGGAGAAGCGGTGCGAGGGCAAAGCTGAGCGGCGGTGCGATATGGTCCGCGTATGCCGCGCCCACGACCTTGGGCGTGATCTCCGAGAACACGAGCAGCGCGAGCGAGATCGCGATCGTACCCAGCGCCAGCGCAAGCTCGCCCTCCCCGAAGAGGCGCTTGGTGATGACCGCAGTCAGGGTCGCCGCGGCGGCAGCGACCAACGTGTTGCCGAGGAGAATCACGCCGAGAAGCTTGTCGGTTTGCGCAAGCAGCGTGAGCGCAAGCTTCGCACCGCGCTGCCCTTGCCTTGCGCGATGCCGCAGGCGGTAGCGATTGACCGCCATCATCGCCGTCTCGGCGATCGAAAAGAAGCCGGAGATGAGCAGCAGCACCGCCAGCGCGATAAACAGAGTGCTCAGGGAGAACTCGTTCATACGGACCTGCGCCGACTCAGCGCCCGAGGATGACTTCGACCACGAACTTGCTCCCCAGATACGCGAGGAACAGGAGCACGGTTCCGGAGATCACCCAGATGAGCGCGCTGCGTCCGCGCCATCCATAGCGATGCCGTCCAACGAGCAATGCGCCGAGGACGAGCCAGGCAAGCAGGCTGAAGACGACTTTGTGCGTGAACCTGAAAGGCTTGCCGAAGAGTTCCTCAGAGAAGATCGCGCCGCTTGCGAGCGTCAGCGTCAAGAGCAGATAACCGGCGTCGACCAAACGGAACAGGAAGCGTTCGAGCGTGAGCAGCGGCGGCAGCGCGTCGGCGCGCGGATCTGGCAGCCCGCGATGCAGCCGGCGCTCGAGTCCCAGGAGGACGAGAGCCTGCAGCGCGGCGACGATGAACAAAGCGTAGGCGATCAGCGCCACCGCGATGTGCACGGCCGCCAGGGGCTCATCGGCGAACGACAAGCGGTGCGGGTTGGGCAGAAGACCTGGTAGCGGTGCTGCGATCGCCGCAACCGGCAGCGTGACTGCCGAGACGCCCGGCAACCTCCCGCCGAGGCCCACGCTCCACGCGAGCAGCGCGGCGAGTCCGGCGACAAGAGACGTCGCGTTAGCCATGCTCAGATCGATGCCGTCGCGCGCGAACACCGCGCTGGCCAGGATCGCCGCGTGGCCCGCGAGCGCGAAAGGCGCAGCCCAGCGTGACACGGCGCGCGCGCCAGGCGATTGCGGCAAGCCGGGTTGAGCGAGGCGCTGCCACTCGGGAAGCGCCGCGATCAGGTAGGCGATCGGGACGAGCAGGTAGAGTAGAATCATGGGCTGCGACATGCCCTGCGGCGCAGTTTACACCAGCGCTGCGACCGGTCCCCGGGCGCGCCGAAGACTTCGCACCCACTCCCCGCGATGCTCGATCACTTGACTCAGCGACTCGGCCGCGTCGTGAAGATGCTGCGTGGCGAGGCACGCCTTACCGAGAGTAACATCGACGAGGCGCTGCGCGACGTGAGGCTCGCGCTGCTCGAGGCGGACGTCGCGCTGCCGATCGTGAAGCAGTTCATCGCCGCCGTGCGCGAGAAAGCGCTGGGCCAGGAAGTCGTGGGGTCGCTTACGCCCGGGCAAGCGCTCATCGGTGTCGTACAGCGCGAGCTCACGGCGCTGATGGGCGAAGCGGCCGTGCCGCTCAACCTCGCGACCGCACCGCCGGCAGTCGTGCTGCTCGCGGGTCTGCAGGGCTCCGGCAAGACCACGTCGGCAGCCAAGCTCGCGCGGCGCCTGCGCGAGGATTTGCGGCGCAAGGTCCTGCTCGTTAGCTGCGATGTCTATCGTCCCGCCGCGATGGCGCAGCTCAGAACGCTCGCCACGCAGGTCGGGGTCGAATACTTCGAGGCTTCGCAGGGAGCAGCGCCTGTCGAGATCGTCTCCGCCGCGATCGCCTGGGCGCGTACGCATTATTGCGATACGGTGATTGTGGACACGGCCGGCCGGCTGGCGATCGACGAAGAAATGATGCGCGAGATCTCCACGCTTCACGCCGCGCTGAGCCCGGTGGAGACGCTCTTTGTCGTCGACGCGATGCAGGGCCAGGACGCGGTGAACACCGCGCGCGCATTTGCGGCGGCGCTGCCGCTGACCGGCATCATCTTGACCAAGCTCGACGGCGATGCGCGCGGCGGCGCGGCCCTGTCGGTGAGGCAGGTGACAGGCGCCCCCATCAAGTTCGCCGGCGTCTCCGAGAAGCCGGACGGGCTCGAGGTGTTCCATCCCGACCGGATGGCCGCGCGCATCCTCGGCATGGGCGATATGCTCACCTTCATAGAGGAGGCGCATCGACAGGTCGATCGCGAGCACGCAGAGAAGATTGCACGCAAGATCAAAGCCGGCAAGAGTTTCGATCTCGATGATTTCAGGCTGCAGATCGTCGAAATGCGCAAGCTTGGCGGCGTGCAGGGGCTGCTCGACAGGCTGCCGGCCGAGCTTGCCGCTGCCGTGCAGGGCGCGCCGGCCGCCCAACCGGACGATCGCGCTATCCGCCGTCTCGAAGCGATCATCAATTCCATGACCCCGGCCGAGCGCGCGCACCCGGAGCTGCTGAAGGCTTCGCGCAAGCGCCGCGTCGCAGCCGGCGCGGGTGCGTCGGTCCAGGAAGTCAATCGGCTGCTCAAGCAGTTCGAGCAGGCGCAGAAGGTGATGAAGGTCGCCGCGCGCGGCGGGCTGCAGCAGATGCTGCGCGGTTTTCGCGGGGGACTGCCGGGAGTGCGCTGACGGGGTGGAACATCCTTGCCACCCCCGGCATTTTCGTCTTATAATCAACGTCTTTTTGTTTCTTCGGGGAATTGAGATGGTGGTCATTCGACTCGCCCGCGGTGGCGCCAAGAAGCGGCCGTTCTTCAACATCGTCGCTACCGATTCGCGCAATCGGCGCGACGGGCGATTCATCGAGCGACTGGGCTTCTACAACCCGATCGCCGGCGAAGGAGAAGAGGGACTGCGCATCGCGCTCGACCGGATCGATCATTGGCAGCACAACGGTGCCAAGCTCTCCGACACCGTCGCCGGTCTCGTAAAGAGAGCAGCCGCTGCGAAACCGGCGGCGGCCGCCAAGGCGGGCGAGTAAACCCGGACGAGGAATGCGATCCGCCCGGGGCGGCTGCGGGGCGCGACGCCGCGCGCATGATCGTGATGGGACGCGTGGTCGCCGCGCACGGCGTTCGCGGCTCGATCAAAGTCCGGACTTTCACATCGTCGCCCGATGCGCTGGTCGCGTATCGCACCTGGTGGCTTGCCCGTGACGACGAGACGTGGCGTGAATTCCCCGTCATGGAGGCGCGAGCACACGCGGGGGCGGTGGTTGCCGGGCTCGAAGGGCTGAGCGCGCGCGAGGAGGCCGCGCGATGGAACGGCGCATGGGTTGCGATACCGCGGAGCGCGTTGCCCGCAACCGATCCCGGCCAGGTGTACCTCGCTGACCTCATCGGTTTGGACGTGGTGAACCGGGAAGCCAGGAGCCTGGGACGGGTGGCCGCCATCATGGAGACGGCAGCCCATCCGGTGCTCCGGGTCCAGGACAAAGAGCATCCGGAGCGGCTGATCCCCCTCGTGGATGCGTATGTCGACGCGATCGACCTCGCCGGAGGGCGTATTGTCGTCGACTGGCGAACGGATTATTGAGGCGGCGCGCCGCCCGGGCCGTGCAGGCGATGCGAATCGAGGTCGTCACGCTCTTTCCCGAGCTGGTCGAGGCGGTCGCCGCCTTTGGCGTCACGGCTCGAGCGCGTGAGCGCGGACTGTGGACGCTCGGTACGCACAACCCGCGCGACTTTACGGCGGATCGCCATCGCACGGTCGACGATCGGCCTTACGGCGGAGGGCCGGGCATGGTGATGCTCGCCGAGCCGCTCGAAAGGGCGATACGGGCCGCGCGTGCTGCGCTCTGCGCGAGCGGGGTGGTGGCGCCACGTGTGATATACATGTCGCCTCAGGGCGAAGCGCTGACCCATCGGCGCGTCGCGGAGCTGGCGGAGCAAGCCGGCATGGTGCTCGTGGCGGGGCGCTACGAAGGGGTGGACGAGAGGGTGCTCGAGCGCATGGTCGACCTCGAGCTGGCGATCGGCGACTTCGTCGTGTCCGGAGGCGAACTGCCGGCGTTGCTATTGATCGATGCCGTAGTGCGGCTGTTGCCGGGCACGCTGAACGACGTGCAGTCGAGCGTTCAGGAATCGTTCGTGGACGGGTTGCTCGACTGCCAGCATTACACTCGCCCCGAGATTTACGAAGGGCGGACGGTGCCGGCTGTGCTTCTGACGGGCGACCACGCGGAGATTGCGCGCTGGCGGCTGAAACAGGCGCTGGGGCGCACGTGGTTGCGGCGCCCGGAGTTGCTCGCGGCGCGTGGGATGAGTGAAGAGGAAGCGGCGCTGCTCGACGAGTTCAAGCGCGAGCAGGGCGCAACAGCGTTTTGAGAAATGGAGCGAGCTAGGATGAACATAATTGATCAGCTGGAACAGGAAGAGATGGCCCGCTTGGGCAAGACGATTCCGGAGTTCGCGCCCGGCGACACGGTGATTGTCAACGTCAATGTGGTTGAAGGCGAGCGCAAGCGCGTCCAGGCCTACGAGGGCGTGGTCGTGGCGAAGCGCAATCGGGGACTCAACTCTTCGTTCGTCGTGCGCAAGATGTCGAGCGGCGAAGGCGTGGAACGCACGTTCCAGACTTACTCTCCGCTCATCGCGAGCATCGAGGTGAAGCGCAAGGGGGACGTGCGACGGGCCAAGCTCTACTACCTGCGGGGGCGCTCGGGGAAGTCTGCTCGCATCCGGGAGAAGCTGGCGCAGCGGGAAGGCAAGCAGGAAGAGTAGACACGCCGGCTTCCACGGCCGGGAGGCGAGAAAAAGGGGCGGCCTGCGTGCCGCCCTTCTTCTTCACGTGACGCGCAGCGGCAGCGTTTGCCGCCCAGCGACCAGCATGAAACGTTCTCTGTGCAGCCGACGGCGCTCGGCTTGCAATGCGCGGCCAATTAACCGAAGATTCCAGCGTCGAAATTCGCCTCGTAATGCCGCGCGAGGGCCATGAAAGCGACGCTCTACGAAGCACTGGGAATCGCGCCCGCAGCCTCGGACGAGGACGTGCGCGCGGCATTGCGTCGCCTGATCCGGAAGTATTACGCGAAGACCCGCGACGGACAGGGCAACGTCGAAGAAGCGCTCCGGTTCATCAATCATGCCAGCCGCATACTCGGTGACCCCGAGCACCGCCAACGCTACGATCAGGAACTCGCGGTAAGCGCCGAGGGCAGCACCGAACAGCGCATCGCGCAGTTCGTGACCAATGTTGCGCTGGAACCGAAGGCCAACGCGGGAACGGCCACACAGGCAGGCGACGAGGCGATCGACGCGCCCATCGACGCCGCTGACGAGCGCCTCCTGACGAGTCCCTCGGCCAGCGAAAAGGCGTTTCACCATCCGGGGCTCACCGAGCGAGTGGTCGCCTCGTTCGGCCGCTCGATGCCGGGGCGCATCGCCCTGTGCGTGCTGTTTGCGGCGTTCATTGCCGGCGCGATCGTCTTTGTCACGCCGGCCGACGCGATCCTCGTGGCCAAGCAGGTGCTCGTCTGGCTCACGCTCACCCTGCTTGCGCTCACGATGGTCTACGGCGTGGTGCACGGCATCGCGTTCATGCGTCGGCGGCGCGTCGCCGCGGCTCCGGCGCTCGTCCCGCAGACAGACCTGGCGATACTGAACTGGCGGCGCGAAAAGAGCGTTTTCCTCGGCACCAACGCACCGCAGGAAGACGCGAGCTGGATCTTCCAGCTGCGCATGGCGGAGCTCGAGCGGGCGAAAGCGGGCCGCACCAGCGAGCCTCGGCCGTGGAACCGGCTAGCTGCGCGTCTGTTCGACTACTCCATCTGGGGACTGATGCTGGCGTTGCTCTTGTCCGAGCTCCACGGCGCGGGATTCATCGGTGATCAGGCGGCGTTCTGGGTGGGACACCCGCTGTTCGCGCCGATGCTGATCACCGCCAGCTGGGTGCCGCTGGAGGCGTTGCTCATCGCCTCGCTGCAGCAGACGCCGGGGAAGTGGTTGTTCGGCGTGTATCTGCAGTTTTCGATCAGCGACGCATACGCGAGGCGAGACATCCGCTCTCAATTGCAACGAGCGCTGCGGCGCGCGTTCCGCGTCTGGTGGGAAGGCATTGCCTGCGGCTTTCCGCTCTTCGCGCCAATTCTGATCTCGGTGTCATACGAAAAAATCGCGCAAACAGGCGAGACAGACTGGGATTTTGCTGAGGACTGCCTGGTAACTCACAGCCCGCCTGGCGCGCTCAACACCGTCACGGGCGTGGTCGGCCTCGCCGCCATGTTGTGGCTCTATGGCGTGGCGTGGCACGAGCCGATGGCCGAGTCGATCGCAATGGTGAAGGGGGCTCTGGCGAGCTGGGTTCCGTCACCGCCGTCGCTGCTTCCGTACGGCTTGCAGGGCGACGTCGGCAAGATCGGCTCGATCATCCGTGGCGGCGCGGCGCCTTCCCAGCCGAGCCCGCCGCCGATCAAGGGACCGGCGGTCAACGATGCCGATACGGCCGCGCTGTTCGAAGAGAGGCAGGCGCGTCTCGCCCTGCTGCGCGGCGAGGGTCCACGAATGTTGCGCGCGGGCAACTGGCGACGAGCCGCGGAGCTCTGTCAGGCCTGGTCGGATCTCGAGTTTTGGAATCCGGAGCCTTGGCGCTGCCTGGGCTACGCCATGCAGGCGCAGGGCTATCACCAGGACGCGATCAACGCCTTTCGCAAGGCCGCGCAATACGATCCGAGCGATCGGACTCTCGATGCTGCGATCGACAAGAGTCAGAAGGGTATCGTCCTCGACTTCCTGAATCGCTACCGACGCTAGCTGCTGCGGCCGGCGGGGCGTGCGTGCTGCCTCGCGGCCTCAGGCGGCCGGTTGCGACTGCCGTGCGCTCTGCTCCGCCTGCGCCTCCCGCCGCACCGCGTCCATATCGAGCGCCTTCGCGGCGGCAAGCACCTCATCGAGCGACGCCGCGGACAAGGCGCCGGGCTGCGCGAACACGATGATGTTGTCGCGAAAGATCATTAGAGTGGGTATGGAGCGGATATGGAAATACGCCGCGAGCTCGTGCTCCTCTTCGGTGTTGATCTTGGCGAAGAGGATGTCGGGGTGGCGGGCGGCGGCAGCCGTGAATACCGGAGCGAATGCGCGACACGGACCGCACCACGGCGCCCAAAAATCCACGACCGCGAACGAGTGGCCATCGATCGATCTGGCAAAGCTCTCCTTGGTAAGCTCGCAGACTACGGGTACTTCCGAGGTCATCGCAGGATTCCTATTTCCGGCGGAGGAGGAAGACGAAAACCCCGGCGGCCTCGCGCTGCTGCAGCAGGGCGTGTCCGGTTTGCCGACAGAAAGCCTCGAAATCCCGCACCGAGCCAGGGTCGGTGGCGAGGATGCGTAGGACCTGGCCACTCGCCATGTCGTTGAGAGCCTTCTTGGTGCGCAGGACTGGCAAGGGGCAGTTCAACCCCTTCGCATCGACTTCGCGGTCAATCTGAAGCGTCTCTTGCATCGCATTCTCGGTTTGCCCGCAGCTGCGCCTCGGCGCCGTCACGCGGGCCGAACGTCGAGTGAAGTATAGCAGCGGGGACGCACCCCTACCGTCCCCGAACGCGCGCGAGCAGCCGCGTCGTGGAGCGTCCTGGGACGAGCGGAATCGCCTCGAAGCGCCCGCCCCACCCGGTAACCTCGGCGGCGCCGACTGTCGTCTCGACCGTGTAATCACCGCCTTTCACGATGATGTCCGGACGGCAGGCGATCACGAGCGCGAGCGGCGTGTCTTCGTCGAACGGGATCACCAGATCCACCGCCTCCAGCGCGGCGAGCACCGCGAGCCGATCCTCGAGAGGATTGATCGGTCGATCGCCGCCCTTGCCGAGGCGACGCACAGAGTCGTCGGTATTCACGCCGACGATCAGCGATCCGCCGAGCCTGCGCGCACGATCGAGATAGCTGACGTGCCCGCGATGAAGCAGGTCGAACACGCCATTGGTGAACACGCGCGGCCGTGCGAGCATCGCGAGGCGCGCCTCGAGGCCATCCCGCGTGGCGATCTTCGCGGCAAAGGCAGCCTCGGGCAGCGCTCCGCGGTCAGCAGTCATCCGCCGACGTACTCGAAGACCTTGACCACGCGCTGCACGCCTTCGGTCGTGCTGGCGATCTGCGCCGCAGCCGCCCCTTCCTCGCGAGTGACCACACCCATGAGGTAGACGACGCCGCGCTCTGTGACCACCTTGACGTGGTTGATCTGAAACTTGTTCTCCTCGACGAAGCGAGCCTTGACCTTCGAGGTGATGAGCGTGTCGTTGCTGCGCGCGCTGAGATCCGTCACGGGGCCGACTACCAGCTCGTCCTGCACGGCACGCACGTTCGGCGTCGAGCGAACCAACTGTTCCACGTCGGCCTTGGCCGACTCGGCGGGCACTTCTCCGGTCAGGAGCACGATGCCGTTGTAGCTCGTGACGTTGATGTGAAAGTCACCCTTGAACCGCTCCTTCAGCGCGAGCGACGTCTTGTCCTCGATGACTTCATCGTCGAGCTGGGCTCCCGTCGTGCGGCGATCCGTAGCAATGGCAGCACCCGCCGCGACGCCCCCTGCAACCATGACCGGGACGCAGCTCGACAGCGCGGCGGCGGTCGCGATCAGCGCGACGACGGCAACGCAGTCCCGGACGAGGCGCAGATTCATCGTTCGTCTCCTAGAAGGTTCGCGTCGATCACGTCGCACATGCAATGGATTGCCAGGATATGCAGCTCCTGGATGCGCGCCGTCACGCTGTGCGGCACGCAAACGTGGACATCGTCCGCGCTCAGGAGTTCGCCGACGCGTCCACCGCCCTTGCCGGTGAGAGCGACGATCCGCATCCCCCGCTCGCGGGCGGCATCGACCGCCGCTACAACATTGGCCGAGTTGCCGGAGGTCGAGATCGCCAGCAACACATCGCCGGCTGCGCCGAGCGCGCGCACCTGCTTCGCGAAGACCTGGGCGTACTCGTAATCGTTGGCGATCGCCGTCAGAATGGACGTGTCGGTCGCGAGCGAGATTGCAGGCAGCTCAGGCCGTTCTCGCTCAAAGCGACCGATCATCTCGGCCGCGAAATGCTGCGCATCGGACGCCGAGCCGCCATTGCCGCAGGCGAGGATCTTGCCATCGCCCAGCAGGCATTCGGTCATGAGCGCCGCCGCGCGTGCGATCTCCGGTGCCAGCGCCTCCGCGGCGGCGAGCTTGAGCTGAGCGCTGTCTGCGAAATGGCTCCGGATGCGCTGCGTCGTGTCCATCGTTCGGGCGGCATGCGCGGCCTGGACGCGGCGCGACCGCTGGCCTGATTGTAGCAATTTTCCGATCCAGGGCCTCAGGTGCTCGCGATGTCGCGCAGCCATTCGATTCTCGCGGAAGCGAGGCTGTCGAGGAGGATCGCATCGAAGCGACAAGGCGGCTCGCGTCCCAATCGAGCGAGGTAATGCCGCGCGGCGTGCGCGAGCCGGCGCCGCTTCGCCGCGGTGATGCTCGCTGCCGCTCCGCCGAATGCGCTCCCGCGGCGCAGCCGAACCTCGACGAAGACCAGCGTGGATCCGTCCCTGGCGACGAGGTCGATTTCGCCGCCGCGGCAGCGGTAGTTGCGCGCGACGATCTCGAGGCCACGCGCTTGCAGGAAGCTCGCCGCGAGAGCCTCGGCCGCTGCGCCGCTGTTCATTGCGGCGGCTGATAGAGCATCGGCCGTCCGTCATGAACGATCATGACGCGGCCCTCCCGGCTGAAGCTCCGCGAAGGCAGCAGCGACAGGTGCCCGGTCGCGCCGTCGAATTCGATTCGCTGCGGAGGCTCCGGATTGGCGAGAAGGTCGCCAAGCACGAATGCATCCAGCCCGAGCGCGTAGAGCCGGTCGAGCACCGCATCGGCCCCGTCCTGGCGCGGCAGGCGCGCGAACGCGGGGTTGGAAGGGTCGGCGAGCCACGGGATCTCGACGTAGCGGACACCCTCGAGGTCGAGCACCATCTGCGGAGGGAGTGCGTCGGTGATCTGGCTGCTGGCGTAAACCGGACCGGGAGGCAGAAACGACTTCGCCAGCGCGGCTTGGTCGCTGCCCACGGCGAGCAGTACTGCGTCGGGCGGCTTCGCCGCGAGCTCGCGGCGAAGAACCGCCAGGACCTCCGGATTGGAATCGAATCGATATTGGCGAGGCGTGCCGCCGCCTGCCCGCTGCCACACGGCGACGAACGCGTTGGCGAAGCGTCGCTGCAGCTGAGAGTCGCTGGCAACGACCGCAATGCTGCGCGCGCCGTCATCGTAGGCGCGTCGCCCGAGCACCGCTGCGTCTCCCTCGACCGCGAGCGCCAGGGCATAAGCATCGGGTGGCAGAGGCGCACCGTCCTCGAGCTGGTTGAGCGCGAGCATGCGGGGCCGCTGCGGTGCCAGTGCGAGAACGGTCTTGAGGTCGTCGCGCGTGAGCGGTCCGACGATCAGCGCCACGCGCGCTTCGGTCGCGGCGGCAACCGCATTGAGCACCCCGTCGTCGGCATAACCGATCACCTGCACGCGCGCGGCGCCGCCCGCGGCGTCGGCGGCGGCGAGAAAACCGGCGCGAACCGCTTCGGCTGCGCGACCGTAGGCAGGAGACTGCAGGGGTAGGAGCAGGGCGATCCGATCGTTGCCCGGCTGATAGGCGGTCGCAGGCGGGGGGATCGCGACGGGGGGCTGGGGTGCTGGAGCCGGCTGCACCGGGGCCTCTGCCGGCTTCGCCGGTGCCTCGCGTGTGGGCGCGGGCGCCGAGGTTGCGGGGCTCGGTCGCGAACCGGACAATGATCCCGGACTCGCGCAGCCGACGAGCATCAGGGCAACCGCAAGGAGCGAAGTTTCCGCGATGCGCATGCGAAGGAAGGAGCAGACCTTCAAGGGGGCTAGCATCGCGGCGCCGGGGAACGCTGCGTCACCGGGGATCGAGCCGGCATTATATGTTGTCGCCACGCCGCTCGGAAACCTGCGCGACATCAGCGAGCGCGCCCTCGACGTGCTCTCGCGCGTCGACGTGATCGCGGCCGAGGACACGCGCGTCACCGGCATCCTGCTCGCGCACCATGGCATCGGCACGCGAATGCTCTCCCTGCACGAGCACAACGAGCGGGCGCGCGTCGATCGCATCGCGGCGCTGCTTGCGGGCGGCAGGAGCGTGGCGCTGGTGAGCGATGCCGGCACTCCCGGCGTCAGCGATCCGGGCGCCGTCGTCGTCGCTGCGGTTGCCGGGGCCGGCCACAAGGTCGTGCCGATTCCCGGGCCGAGCGCCGTCGGGGCTGCGATATCGGCCGCGGGGCTGGCGGCTGCGCAATGGCTGTTTTGCGGATTCCTGCCGGCGAAGCCGGCTGAGCGTCGACGTGCGCTCGAGCGGCTCTCCGCCTGCCAGTGTGCTCTCGTCTTCTACGAGGCGCCGCATCGCGTGCTCGCGAGCGTCGCCGCCATGGCCGAGGTGCTCGGCGCTGCGCGCCTGCTGATCATCGCGCGCGAACTGACCAAGCGCTTCGAATCGATCCACCGCTGCCCGCTCGGCGATGCGTCCGCATGGCTGGCGGCGGAGCCGGACCGGACGCGCGGAGAGTTCGTGCTTATCGTCGACGCGCCGACCCCTGCGACGCCGACGAACGAGGAGAAGGGTGCTCACGACAGCCTGTTGGCCGCCCTGCTGGCGGAGCTGCCGCTCGCGCAGAGCGTGCGTCTCGCGGTCGCAGCCACAGGCGCGCCGCGCAAGGAGCTATATCGGCGCGCGCTGGCTCTGCAGGCGCGTCGCCCCCAGTGAACTCGACCAATGCCGCACCGTGGCGCATCTTGCCGTGTAGCTGAGGCGACGCCCGCACCCGGCGCCCGCTTGTCCGGAGCTTGGCGGAGAGCTACGGGGCGCGAAATTTGACGCGCCGGTGCGACCCATCGCAGAAGGGTTTGTTCTGCGACTCGCCGCAGCGACACAGGAGCTGGCGGTTGCGCACCTCGTAGGTAAACCCGTCCCAGGTCTCGACCGGCACTCCGCCAAGCACCCAGAGCGGCCCATCGGCAATGAGCGCGATCGCTGGGTCGAAATGCTGTTCGACCGGGACGGACGTGCCTTCAACGTGATACTGCAATCGCCCCGAAGGGCAGTTCGCGATCTGGCGCTGCAGGCGTTGTCTGATCACGGGGTCTGCTGCGTTGGCGATCTCGCGCCAGACGCCCCCGTGCGGGTCGCAGAAAGCGTAGCCGGCGCAGAGCGATTCGTCGTCGGTCAGCGTGATGCCCGCACCCTGGTAGACCTTGCGCCGCGCATTGCCGGGTGCGCGATCGGCCGTGCAGCGCCCATCGAATCCGACCTTCCGGTGCGTGCCGTCGCAGAACGGCTTGTCGCCCGACTGTCCGCAGCGGCACAAGACGTAGGTTGCCCGCGCCCCATGTGACCTGCCGGAGCTCCAGTCGGTGGCCTCGCCGTTTTCGTCGAGCACAGGCCGGCGAGCGGTGAGGGTGATCTTTCCGGTTGCGATATAGGGCCCGTCCTGCGCCACCTTGATCCCGGCGCTTGGTTCGCGCGGACGCTCTTCCGATGACTGGCTCATGCGGTGGCTGCTGCGGGTTGGCTGCGCGGGACCGCAGAAACATTATAGGCGGCGACGAATCCTTCGTTGACGCATCGGGAGCTGCGGGCCACACTGCGCCGCTGACGCGAGGAACCGCTCACGAATGCCGCGTCGGGGCGAGCTTGCCATAGGGAGGAGGCCATTGTGAACGCAATACGTAGATTGGTCGCAATCGCAGCGCTAATGACGGCCACCGCCATGCAAGCGGCGCTAGCCGACGACGCGCTGAAGCTCGCGGCGGGTCAGCGCGGCAACTGGGACACGTCAGTCGCCGAGGTCGGACAGCGCGCCGGCATCTTCAAGAAGCACGGACTGATGCTGGAGATCCTGTGGACCCAAGGCGCCGGTGAAACCCAGCAGGCGGTGATCTCGGGCAGCGTGGACATCGGCGTCGCCCCCGGAATCATGGGCGTGCTTTCCGCATTCTCCAAGGGTGCTCCCGTTCGCATCATCGGTGCCCAAACGACTGGCGCTCCGGATCAGTTCTGGTACGTGCTGGCGAGCTCGCCGATCAAGTCACTCAAGGACACCGAGGGCAAGACGATCGCGTACTCGACCAACGGCTCGTCGACCCACGGCGTCGTAATGGCGTTCATGAAGCAGTACGACCTCAAGGCGAAGCCTACCGCAACCGGAGGCCCGGCGACGACGCTCACGCAGGTGCTGTCCGGCCAGATCGATGTCGGCTGGTCGGCTCCTCCCATGGGCCTGCAACAGCTCGACGAAGGGAAGATCCGGATCATCGCGACGGGCGACGACGCCGCGGTGTTCAAGGGTCAGACAGTGCGCTTGCTGATCACGACAGCGCAGGTCCTGCAGACCCGCAAGCCGGCGATCGATCGCTTCATGAAGGCCTACCGCGAGACCATCGACTGGATGTACTCCGACGATCCGGCGGCGCTGCAGACCTATGCCGATTTCGTCGGTGTTCCGCTGGCGATGGCGAAGCGAACGCGCGACGGCTTCTTCCCCAAGTCGTCGCTGGACCCGGACAAGATCGTCGGCCTGGACACGATCGTGCAGGACGCGGTGGCGCTGAAGTTCACGGCGGCGCCCCTGACCAAGGAGCAGATCGCGGAGCTCATCCAGATTCCACCGCGCTGAAGCTCCCCGGGCGGGCAGCCTTGATCTGGCTCAAGGCAGCCGCCCCGGGCGGAGTGGCAGACTCGCGTCATGCCTCCAGGTCACTTTACCTCAACGAATTCCACTGTCTGCTTCGACGCGGAGCTGATCCGCAAGTACGATCAGTCCGGCCCGCGCTACACGTCCTACCCCACCGCTGATCGTTTTACCGAGGCGTTCACCGCCGAGCGGTTCGTCAACGCGCTTCTAGGTCGGCAAAGCGCGGCGGGCCGCGAAGCGGGGGCGCTCTCACTCTACGTTCATCTGCCCTTCTGCGACACGATCTGCTACTACTGTGCCTGCAACAAGGTCGTCACCAGGGACCATCGGCGGGCGGCCAGGTACCTCGAGTACGTCGGGCGAGAGATCGCGATGGTCGCCGCGCTGATCGAGGAGTCGGCGCGCGTCGAGCAGATCCATTGGGGCGGCGGGACGCCCACCTTCCTTTCCGGCCAGGAGATGACCGCCCTGATGGCGATGCTGCGCGGGGCTTTCGCCTTTGCGCCCGAGACCGAGACTTCGATCGAAATCGATCCGCGCAAAGTCGACGAGAGGATCATTGAGCTCCTCGCGAGCCTCGGATTCAACCGCATGTCGGTCGGCGTCCAGGATTTCGATCCGGCGGTGCAGAGGGCGGTCAACCGGATACAGAGCGAGGAGCAGACTCGCTTGGTCATCGATGCCGCGCGCGCTCACGGGTTCGGCTCGGTTAACGTCGACCTGATCTACGGACTCCCGCAGCAGACGCGGTCGGGGTTCGCTGCGACCCTCGACAAGGTAATCGCCTCCTCGCCTGAGCGCATCGCCCTTTACAACTACGCTCACGTGCCTCATCTGTTCAAGCCGCAGAGAAGCATCGACGAACGCGAACTGCCCGGGGCGGCGGAAAAGCTCGCGATACTGGAGCTCGCGATCGAGAAGCTTACGGCGGCCGGTTACGTGTACATCGGGATGGATCATTTTGCGAAGCCTGGAGACGAGCTCGCCGTCGCGCAGCGTAGCGGCAAGCTGCACCGTAATTTCCAGGGTTACTCGACGCATGCCGATTGCGACTTGCTCGCCTTCGGCGTCTCGGCCATCAGCAAGGTCGGCGGCGTCTATGCCCAGAACGTGAGGCAGCTCGATCAGTACTACGCGCGGATCGACGCGGGGGTGTTGCCGACGCTGCGCGGCGCGGCGCGGGACGCGGACGACCTGCTGCGCGGCGAGGTGATCCAGAGGCTGATGTGCGATTTCGCCCTGGACTTCGGCGCGATCGAGGCGGCGCATGGCATCCGCTTCGCGGAGTACTTCGAGCCGGAGCGCGCGGCGCTGGAGGCCCTTGCTGCAGACGGTCTGGTGGAACTGACATCCGGAGGAATCTGCGTCACGCCGCGCGGACGACTGCTCGTGCGCAGCGTGGCCATGGTGTTCGACCGCTACCTGCGCGAGCAGCGCGAGCGCGGGCGCTATTCTCGGGTCATCTGAAGACCCGGGGCGGGGAGGCCCATGCAGGCGATAAGAATCATCAACGGCGAGCACCGCTCGCTCGCGGCCGTGATTCACGGAATGCTCTACCTCGTCCGCGACATACGCGAGCACGGCGCCAAGCCGGACTTCAATCTTCTGGGCGCGATGGTCTACTACATCGATGCCTTTCCGGAGCGCTTCCACCACCCGAAGGAGGATCGCTACCTGTTCCGTCTGCTGCGCACGCGGTGTCGCGAGGCCGGACCACTGATTGATCGACTCGAGACCGAGCACCGCGCCGGGGCGGAGAAGATAAGACTGCTCGAGCAGGCGCTCTCACGGTATCAGCAGGGGGGTGCGAGCGAGTTCTCCGCCTTCGCTGCAGCGGTGGAAGCCTACGCCGCGTTTCACTGGGACCACATGCGCGCCGAGGAGAAGGAGCTTATCCCGCTCGCCGAGAAGCATCTGACTCCCGGGGACTGGGAAGCGATCGATGCGGCGTTCACGGGCCACACGGATCCCCTGCTCGGTGCGGAAGCGGGCTCCGAATACGATGCGTTGTTCCGGCGGATAGTCAACCTTGCCCCGCCGCCCATCGGCCTCGGCCCCGCAACCTGAACGTCACAACACAGGCAACTCGGTAACGATTGACGCCGGGATTTGGGAGGGGGAGGCCCCGGAACGGAGGCGGCGCGAAGGGCGAGGAGTGAACCAGGGGAGCGCCGCCCCGCCCGGGTACCAGGTCCGGTGCAAGGCGCGTGCCAGCGGTTGCGCGGAGCGAGGCTCGCGAGTGGGCCTGATTTCGAGAGACTTAGCGAGCGCGCTCGCGCCCGTGCGAGCGTCAATCGACGCGCAGCGTCACCTGGCCGTCGCTGCGTGGCAGCCGCGTTGCCTGCGCGCGATTACGCCTTCGCCGGTACCGCGCCCGCCGCGGTTGCGGAGCCGGGGGCACGGTGGTGCTCGGCACCTAGCAACATGTAGACTGCAGGCACGACGAAGAGCGTGAACAGCGTGCCGATCGAAAGGCCCGTGAAAATGACGAGGCCCATGGCATGGCGACCCGCCGCGCCCGCGCCAGCCGCAATCACCAGCGGGATCACGCCGAACACCATGGCTGCCGTTGTCATCAGGATGGGTCGCAGCCGCACCGCGGCGGCCTCCTCGATCGCAGCCCGCTTCGTTCTACCCGCGAGCTGCAGCTGGTTCGCGAATTGGACGATAAGAATCCCGTGCTTGCTCACCAGGCCCATAAGGGTCACCAGCCCGACCTGCGTGTAGATGTTCAACGTCGCGAAGCCGAGATTGATGAAGATCAGCGCACCGAAGAGCGCCATCGGAACCGAGACCAGAATCACGACCGGATCGCGGAAGCTCTCGTACTGCGCCGAAAGGGCGAGGAACACGATAATGATGGCGAAGAAGAGCGTCGCGACGAACCCGCTCGACTCCTGAATGTACTGGCGCGACGGTCCGGAGTAATCAACCTGATAGCCGCTCGGCGCGATCTCGAAGACCGTCTTGCGCATGAAGTCGAGCACGTCCTTCTGCGCGAGTGACGGCGCGTAGACCCCGAAGATCGATCCGGAGTTGAGCTGCTGGAAGTGGTTGATGCCCTCCGGCACGGTCTGCGTCTTCTGCGTGGCGACGGTTGCCGCGGGCAGCAGCGAGCCATCCGGCGTGCGGATGTAGTAATCGAGCACCTGAGACGGATTGAGCCGGTCCGTCTGCAGTACCTGCGGGATCACCTTGTATGACCGGCCCGCGATCGAAAAGTAGTTGACGTAGCCGCCTCCGAGCGCGGCGGACAGCGCGGCGCCGACGTCCTGCTGACTGAGTCCGAGCGTGGTCGCCAGATCACGATCGACGACGACCGTAGTCTGCGGCTTGTCCAGCTTCAAATCGGTGTCGATGTAGAAGAACATGCCGCTCGCCCGCGCCTTCTGCAGTACCGCCTGCACGACCTCGTTCAATCGGTCGTAGGACTCGGTGGTCTTGATTACGATCTGCATCGGGAGGCCGCGCGAGCCGGGCAGCGACGGAAACTGAAACGCGGCGACGGTCGCGCCCGCGATCGTGCTCCACTTCTGCTGCAGCTCCTGCTGCAGCTCCGTGGCGCTGCGCTTGCGCTCGTTCCACGGTTTGAACAGCACGCCGCCGAATCCCTGGTTGATCGTTGGCGAGCCGGTGATCTGGAAGATCTGATCGTATTCCGGCGTAGCCTTCGCGATATCGAACACCTGCTTGGAGTAGACAGCCATTTGCTGCGGGGTCGCGTTCGGCGGCCCCAGCACCTGCATCAGAACGATGCCCTGGTCTTCCTGCGGCGCGAGCTCGGCCTTGGCGGTCATGAAGAGATAGACGGTGCCGCCGAGCAGCAGCACGCCCATCACAACGATCACGATCCAGGTGTCGAGCAGGCTGTGCAGCACTCGCTGATAGCCGTGGTGCACGCGGTCGAAGATGTGATCGACGAATTTCACGAACCTGCCGCTTTCCTGCTCGGCGCGGAAGATGCGGGAGGCCATCATGGGCGACAGGGTAAGCGCGACGATACCCGACACTGTCACCGCTGCGGCCACGGTGAACGCGAACTCCGTGAACAGCGCGCCGGTCAGCCCGCCCTGGAAGCCGATCGGCACGTAGACCGCGATCAGCACGATCGTCATGGCGATGATCGGACCGCCGAGCTCGCGTGCCGCCACCAGCGCGGCGTCGAAAGGCGATTTCCCCTGCTTCATGTGGCGATCGACGTTTTCCACCACGATAATGGCGTCGTCGACCACAAGCCCGATCGCGAGCACGAGCGCGAGGAGCGTCAAGAGGTTGATTGAGTAGCCCAGAAGCAGCATGATGAAGAAGGCGCCGATCAGCGACAGCGGCATGGCGACGAGCGGGATCGCCACGGCACGCAGGCTACCGATGAACAGGAAAATCACCACGCTGACTATGACCAAGGCCTGGATTAGCGTCTTCTCGACCTCGTCGATCGAGCTGCGGATGAATTTGGTGGCGTCGTAGACGATCTCCCCGGTGATCCCATTCGGCATATCCGCCTGGATGCTCGGAAAGACATCGCGGACCCGCTTCACTACATCCAGTACGTTGGCGTCCGGCGCGACCTTGATGCCGATGAACACCGCGTTGCGGCCGCTGAACGCGGTCGTGAAGTCGTAGTTCTCCGCGCCGAGCACGACAGTCGCAATGTCCGCGAGGCGTACGATCGCGCCGTCCTTCTGCTTGATCGCGAGCTCCTTGAACTCGTCGACCGTGTGCAGGCTGGTGCCGGCCGTCAGCTCGACGCTGACCATCTGGCCCTTGGTCGTGCCGAGGGCCGCAAGGTAGTTGTTGCTGGCGAGCGCCGAGCGCACGTCGCTCGCCGTTACGCCGTAGGCGGCCATGCGCTGCGGGTCGAGCCAGGCGCGCAGAGCGAACAGCCTTGCACCGAGAATCTCCGCCGTCTGCACGCCCTCGACCGAGTCCAGCTTCGGCTTGACCACCCGAGCGAGGTAGTCGGTGACGTGGTTGTTGGCCAGGACGTCGCTGAAGAAGCCCATGTACATCGAGTCGATCGTCTCGCCGACCTGGACGGTCAGCACCGGCTGCTGCGCGTCCGGAGGCAGTTGATTGCGCACCGAGTTGACCTGCGTGTTGATCTCGGTGAGCGCCTTGTTGGCCTCGTAGTTGAGACGCAGCGTCGCCTGGATAGTGGACACGCCGAGAGAGCTGGTCGACGAGAGGTAGTCGATCCCCTGCGCCTGCGCGATCGCAGCCTCGAGCGGCTGGGTGATGAACCCGGCCACCGTCGCCGCGTCGGCGCCGTAGTAAGCCGTGCTCACGGTGACGACCGCGTTCTGCGTCTTCGGGTACTGCCTGACGGGAAGGCTAGTCAGCGCCTTGAGTCCCAACACGAGGATCAGCAGGCTGAGCGTGGTCGCCAGGACGGGCTTGCGGATGAAGATGTCGGTGAAGTACACGGCGGGCTTCCTATTTCTCCTGCGGCGTCGGGTTGGGACTGTTCGCAGGAAGGACGGTGTTGTTGATAATCACGGGCGAGCCGTTCTTGAGCTTGACCTGCCCGCTGGTAACGATCTGCGTTCCCGGCTCGACACCGCTGAGGATCGCAACCTGGTCTCCCCGCGTGGGTCCCGTCGTGACGAAGACCTGCTGCACCGTGAGGGTCGCGTTGCCCTTCTCGTCCTTCTTGTCGGACTCCTTCACGACAAAGACAGTGTCCCCGTAGGGGTTGTACGTGATGGCGGTCTGCGGCAAGGTCAGGTAGCGCTGTTCGTCGCCGGCGTTTAGCTTGACGGTCGCGAACATTCCGGGCAGGAGCAGCCGCCTCGCATTCGGAATGGTGGCCTCGATCTGGACGTTGCGCGTGCTAGTGTCCACCTTCGGGTTGATCGCGTTGACCTTCCCCTCGAACGTTATCCCCTTGTAGGCGTCGGCGGTCAGAGTCACCTTCTGGCCGATCGCAACCTGGGGCAACTGCTGCTGCGGCAGATTGAAGTCGATGTAGATCGGGTCGATCGTCTGCAGGGTAACTAGCTTGTCGCCGGCGTTCAGATACTGGCCCGGATTGACGGTGCTGATGCCCAGCTTGCCCGCGAATGGCGCGCGGATGGTCTTCTTTTCGACCAGCGCGGCCTGCTGGGCTACCTGCGCACGCTTGCTCTTGAGGTCACCGGCGTCGGTGTCGACCTGGGCCTTGCTGATCACTTCCGCTTCGAGCTGTGCCTTGTCGCGCTCGTAAACGGTCGCCGCCAGGTCCGCAGCCGCTTCGAGCGAATGGAGCTGGGCGACGTCGGAATCGGCATTGAGCTGCGCGAGCACCTGGCCTTCCTTCACCTCGTCGCCCGACTTGAAGGCAAGGCTGCGGACCAACCCGGCCACCTCGGAAGTGACGTCCACGCCGCGCACCGCGCGCAGCGTTCCCACTGCGGAGAGCTGCGGTTGCCACTGCTGATAATCGACCTTCATCGCCGTGACAGTCGACGGAGGGATCGGGGCCGACGCCATGTACTTCTGCATCATGTAGCCCTTGAACCAGTTGAAACCTACCAGGCCGCCGAGCAGCACGCCGACTGCCACGAGCATGATCACCATGCGCTTCTTCATCGCTGATTGCTCCGTTCGTATTCTTTCCGCGCGAGGGCGGCTCAGTTCACCTTGCTGCTCTGCAAAGCGGTCGCGGCGCTGTCGGCTCTCCACCAGCCGCCACCCAGCGCCTGGAAAAGCGCGGCGGTATCGGCGTAGCGGGTCGCCTGCGCCAGGATGAGTCCCAGCCTCGCCGTGTCGAATTGGCGCTGGGCGACCAGCAGCGCGACATAGCTCGTGCCTCCGAGCTGGTATTGCCGTCGCGTGAGCTCGAGCGTATTGCGGGCCAGCGCTTCGGCTTCGCCCTGCGCCTTGACGGTGCGCGCATCAGCCTCCAGCGCGCGCAGGACATCGGCAACGTTGCGGAATGCCTGCAATACCGTATCGCGATACACGCCGTCGGCGGCATCGTAGGCGGCGATGGCTGCGCGGCGCTCGGCCTGGAGCTGGCCGCCGTGGAAGAGCGGTTGCAGCAGGCCTGCGCCGATGCTCCACAGGCTCGGCCCCGCGAACAGGCTATGCAGCTGATTGCTTTGCGCGCCGAAGGCGCCGTTCAGCGTGATCTGTGGATACAGGTTTGCGGTCGCCACACCGATGTCCGCGCTCGCCTGATGCAGAAGCGCTTCAGCGGCCTGTATGTCGGGACGCTGGCGCACGAGCTCCGAGGGAAGGCTCACCGGAATGTCCTCGGGCAGGTGCAGCGAATCGAGGTTGAACTCGGGGACGGCTGCCTCGCTGGGCACCTGTCCGATCAGGGCGGCGAGCTGATGGCGCGCCGCCGCAAGCTGGCTCTCCAGCGGAGGCAGCGTTGCCGCCGTCTGCGCGGACTGAGCCTGCTGCGCGATGAGCTCGAGCCGGCTGGCGCCGCCCAGTTCGAACTGTCGCTTCACGCGGCTCACCTGATCGTCTTCCGCGGCGAGAATTTCCCGCGTGGACTGAATTTGCGCACGAATCGCCGCCTCCCGGATGGCCGTGGTGACGATGTTGCCGGTCAGCGTGAGATAAGCGCCCTGGAGCTGGTAGCGCTGGAAGTCGACCTGCGCCTGCACCGATTCCAACTCGCGCCGGCTGCCGCCGAACGCGTCGAGGGTGTAGGAAACCGTGACCGACGCGTTGTACAGGTTGAACAGGCTGGTACCGGGGGCGCCGAACGACGCGTTGGAAACTTTCTCCCGGGAGGCTGAAAGGTTGGCGTCCACCCCCGGGTAGAGCAAGGCTCCCGTCTGCGCGTTCAGGTTTTCCTGTGCCTTGCGCAGTGTTGCCTGCGCGACAGCAAGGGTCGGGTTTTCGGCGAGTCCCTGGCGGATCAACGCATCGAGGGGTTCGGACCGATACAACGACCACCACTGCTCCGGCAGGTTCTCCGCACCCGACACGAAGCGCTGCTTCGCCCCGGCCGCAGTGGGCGACGAAACGGTCTCCGGCTCCAGCGGACGCTCCGTAAAGCGAGTAGCCCGAGGCGCATCGGGCTCGCGGAAATCCGGCCCGACCATGCAGCCCGAAAGGGCCACCGCCGCCAACACGAGCAGAACGCGACGCGATGTAGACACGTTGATGAGTCCCCTAGTCATCGTTGCGCTGGCTTGCTTCCTTTGCCGTCCAGCCGCTCGTTGTTTCCTTTGCGGACGATCGCCGATCCGGTGTTTCGCCCGCCCGTGCGGGTCCCTTTCCTCGCCTAGTCGATCGGGCGCGGCCGAAATCGACAGGCGATCGCGGGTACTGGCGACGCAATCTTCGAAACAGATGAGACCGTGCGGCACTTTCTACAAGAGCCCGCAATACCCACGAACCGACCCGGGATTTGATGCCTGGAACCGTGCCCGGCCCTTGCCTGCAGACTCGCCAGGCGCCATAAGGTTTCCGCAACCGGCCGAGAGTGGGCCCGGCTGGATTCGAACCAGCGACCAAAGGATTATGAGTCCTCTGCTCTAACCTGCTGAGCTACAGGCCCGGCGCGCCGCCGCGAATTATAGCCGACGCGAGGCTCGCCTCGCTGCAAGCGACAACGCGGCAGCCCTCGACCCGACACCGCTTACCTCACGTTCGCCAGTGCACGCGCAAGCGCCGCGCGGTCGGCACTCGACAACGTACGCGAAAATTCTCTCTGCACCTGTTCCAGTCTCTGCGCTCCTGCCGCCTGTCGCTCGATGCCGAGCGGCGTTGCGATCGCGAGCACGCCACGCCGGTCCTTGGGGTCATCGACGCGGCGCGCGAGCCCTTCGGCCTCCAGCCGGTCGACGAGCTGGGTAATGTTCGAGCGCACGCAGGTCATCCGGGCGGCGCACTCGCTCAAACTCAACGGTCCACCGGAGCGCACGAGGTGCGTGAGGACGCCGAATTTGGGCAGGGACAGCCCCACGGTCTCGAGCGCTTCCTCGAGTTGCCGCTCGACTGCCTGACCGGCCCATAGCAGCGACAACATGACATGCACGTCAGCGTGTTCCGCGGTCTTTCTGCCGCTCGGCCCACGCAGCGTTTTTTTATTCATTAATGAACTATACATTACTGTCAATTCAGCGTCAACGAGGATCAAAGGCGGGCCCGTTACCGCGGTTGTAGACTCGCGGCAACGATGGCAATCGCGCATTACCTGCGGCCACTGCTCGCGCCGGCTTCCGTGGCGGTCTGCGGGGCCTCTGGACGTGCCGGGTCGTTCGGGCGAATCGTCTACGAGAATCTCCTCAGCGGCGGCTTTCGCGGGGAGCTGTACGCCGTGAACCCCGCTCACTCGAGGGTCCTCGGACAGCCGGGGTTCAAATCGCTGGCGGCGATCGCCCGTCCGGTCGATCTCGCCGTCGTTTGCGCGCCGAGTGCCGCTGTTCCCGCAATCCTCGCCGAGTGCGAAGGCCGTGCAGGCGGCGCGGTCGTGCTCTCCGGCGCGCCATCGCTGAGCCCGCCGGAATACCGCCGGTGGCGGCGCGAGATCGAGGCTCGGGCGCTCGCTGCGAAGCTGCCGGTGCTCGGCCCCGCAAGCTTCGGCGTCATGCGTACCGCGTCGGGGTTGAACGCCACCTATAGCGCCGAAGCGGCGTTGCCGGGACGCCTCACGCTGATCTCACAGTCCGGCGCAGTCGCTGCCGCGCTGCTTGACTTCGCGCGCACGGAGCACATCGGCTTCGCGTCGGTCGTGGTGCTCGGCCGCGTCACCAATGTGGATTTCGGCGAACTACTCGACTTCGCGCTCAACGACGCGGAAACCGATGCGATCCTGCTCTACATCGAGGCGTTGCGCGAGGCGCGTCCCTTCATGTCCGCGCTGCGCGCCGCAGCGCGGACCAAGCCCGTCGTCGTTCTGAAGGCGGATCGCCACTCTCCGGGCGAGCGCGACTCTCCCACGCCGGACCAGGTCTTCACCGCCGCGCTGAAGCGGGCGGGAACATTGCGTGTGCGCTCATACATGCAGCTTTTCGCCGCGGCCAGGCTGCTCGCGGTCGGGCGGATCCCTCGCGGCAATCGGCTTGCCGTCGTGACGAACGGTCGCGGGCCCGGTCTGCTCGCGGCCGATTGCGCGCGCGACCTGGGCGTCGAGCTTGCGGAATTCGGTGAGGCGACGCGCGCCGCGCTCACGGAACTGCTCCCGACGAGTGTTGCGCCGACGAATCCGGTAGACGTCGGCGGCGAGGCGTCTCCGGAGCGCTTCGGCGGCGCGGTCAGGGCGGCGCTCGGCGATAACGGGGCCGATGCCGTGCTTGCCCTCCACGTCGCATCGCCTGCGGCTCCGCCGACGGACAGCGCGCGGGCGGTCGCTGCGGCGGCCGCTGGCGCCGAAAGACCTGTGCTCGCTGCGTGGCTCGGGAGCGTCGATCAAGTGCCGGCGCGAGCAGCACTCGAGGCAAGCGCCATCCCCGACTTCTATACACCGGAGAACGCAGTCGAGGCGTTCTCGATCGTCGCTGCGTACCGGCGCAATCAGGAGTGGCTGCTCGAGGCGCCGCCGTCGCAGCCGGAGATCCAAGCGCCGGATCTCGCCGTAGCGGCTCGCGTGCGCAAGGCGGCGCTCGTTTCCCCGCGCCCGCTGCTCACCGCCGCTCAGTCGGAGCGACTGCTGCAGTCGTTCGGCATACGCCTGGCGCGGCATCCGAGCGTTGCGGGCGCCCGCCGGGCGCTCGCCGGGGTAGGACTCGAGCTTACGGTCGCGATCTACTCGGACCGCGTCTTCGGGCCGGTGATCGCGCTCGGCCCGGCCACCACGCGGGAACGCGAGATGGCGCTCATGCTGCCGCCGCTCAGCCGCCGGCTTGCGTGCGATCTCATCGCCGCCGCGCGCCTTCAGGGGCTGAGCGCTCCGGTGCGTCTGCAGGACCTCCTGCTTCGCGTCTCGGCGCTCGCCTGTGCGCTGCCCTGGGTGGCGCGCCTGATGCTCTCGCCGGTGAGGATCCGCGCTGCCCGGCTCAGCGTCGAGGCCGCGCGCATCGAGATCAATCACCGCGCAGCAGCAACGGTCGACGGCTACCGGCACATGGCGATCCATCCATATCCGGCTGAGCTCGAGACCACGGTATCGCTGCGCGACGGGACACGCCTCAAGGTGCGGCCGATTCGTCCCGAGGACGCGGACCTCGAGCGCGCATTTGTCGCCGGTCTTTCGGAAGAAACCCGCTACCGGCGCTTCATGCAGAATCTGCCGCAGCTCACGCCCCAGATGCTGGCGCGGTTCACGCAGGTCGACTACGACCGCGAGCTCGCGCTGATAGCGCTCGGATCGGTGCGTCGGCGCGAGAGCATCCTGGCAGTGGCGCGCTATGTCGCCAACCCCGACCACGAGAGCGCGGAATTCGCCGTGGTCGTGGCAGACGCATGGCAGGGACGCGGTCTGGGGCGGGCCCTGATGGAACTGCTGATCGCTCGCGCGCGGGCGCGCGGCTATTCGCGGCTGGTCGGCAACGTGCTCGCAGTCAATGCGCCGATGCTCGGGCTCGCCGCGAGCCTGGGTTTCACCCACGCCATGGATCCCGAGGACCCCGAGCAGATCATCGTCGCGCTCGATCTGCGCCGCGGCGTCCGCCGCGGATCTTCCTAGCGGACGCCCGCGATCAGCCCTCGCCTTCGAGAAAGCTTCTCAGTTTCTCGGAGCGCGACGGATGGCGCAGCTTGCGCAGCGCCTTGGCCTCGATCTGCCGGATGCGCTCGCGGGTGACGTCGAACTGCTTGCCGACTTCCTCGAGCGTGTGATCCGTGTTCATCTCGATGCCGAAGCGCATGCGCAGCACCTTCGCCTCGCGCGGCGTGAGTGTATCGAGCACGTCCTTGCATACGTCGCGCAGGCTGGCATTGACCGCCTGATCGACCGGCGCCACCGTGCTCGCGTCCTCGATGAAGTCGCCAAGGTGCGAGTCATCGTCGTCGCCGATGGGGGTTTCCATCGAGATCGGCTCCTTGGAGATCTTGAGGATCTTGCGGATCTTTTCTTCCGGCATCTCCATCTTCTCGGCAAGAAGCGCCGGATCGGGCTCCTGCCCGGTCTCCTGCAGGATCTGGCGCGAGATGCGGTTCATCTTGTTGATCGTCTCGATCATGTGCACCGGGATGCGGATCGTTCGGGCCTGATCCGCGATCGAGCGCGTGATCGCCTGCCGGATCCACCACGTCGCGTAGGTCGAGAACTTGTAGCCGCGGCGGTACTCGAACTTGTCGACCGCCTTCATGAGGCCGATGTTGCCCTCCTGGATCAGATCGAGGAACTGCAGGCCGCGGTTGGTGTACTTCTTGGCGATCGAGATCACCAGCCGCAGGTTCGCCTCGGTCATCTCCCGCTTTGCCTTGCGCGCCTTCGCCTCGCCGGTCGACATTTGCTTGTTGATCTCCTTCAGGTCCTTCAAGGGGATCATCACGCGCTTCTGCAGATCGAGGAGCTTCTGCTGCTGCTCGACGATGGCCTGCCGATACTTGGCGAGCGATTCGCTGTAGTTGTGGTCCTGTGCGATCTCGCGGTCGATCCAGCGCAGGCTTGTCTCGTGCTCGGGAAACTTCTTGATGAAGTCCGGACGCGGCATGCCGCCCTTGTTGACTACGAGGTCCTGGATCTTGCGCTCGATCTGGCGAATGTTGTCCACCTCGCAGCGCACGCTGTCGCACAGGCGCTCGACCTGGCGCGCGGCAAAGCGGATTTGCATCAGCTCCGCGGAAATCTTCCGTTGCAGGTCGAGGTACTTCGGCGCCTTGTGGCCATCCTTCTGCAGCACGCCGAGCATGCGAGTGTAGAGCCGGCGGATGGTCGCGAAGCGCGCGAGACCCGCCACCTTCAGGCGCTCCAGGTTCTCGGCCGCGATTGCGCCGCTGTCGGCTTCTTCCTCGTCGAGCTCCTCGAGCGCTTCTTCATCGTCCATCGTCTCGAGCTGCTCGTTGAAGTCCATCAGCCCGTCGACCACGTCGTCGATCTTGAGCTCGTCGCGCTCGATCTTCGCCGCCAGCTCCAGGATCTGCGCCACCGTCATCGGGCAGGCGGAGATCGCCATGATCATGTGCTTCAAGCCTTCCTCGATCCGCTTGGCGATCTCGATCTCGCCCTCGCGGGTGAGGAGCTCGACCGAGCCCATCTCGCGCATGTACATGCGCACCGGGTCGGTCGTGCGGCCGAACTCGGAATCGAGGGTCGACGCGGCCGCCTCGGCGGCCTCTTCGTCGACGTCCTCCGCCGCCGTCGACGGCGCGGCTTCCGACATGAGCAGGGTCTCGGCGTCGGGTGCCTCGTCGTAGACCTGGATCCCCATGTCGTTGATCATGGAGATGATGCCCTCGATCTGCTCCGCGTCGAGGATGTCGTCGGGCAGGTGATCGTTGATCTCGGCGTAGGTGAGGTAGCCCCTCTCCTTGCCGAGCACGATCAGATTCTTGAGCCGCGTCTTGCGCGCCTCGGCTTCCGCTGGCGTGAGCTCGACCTTGCGCAGCTCCACGCCGCCGTTCTTGCCGCTGCGGGCCTTGCCCTCGGCCAGCGCCTTCTCGGTCCGCCGCGCGGAGAGCCGCGCTGCTATCTCGCCGGCACTCGGCTTGCCCGGGATCCCGGGGGGGCCGGGCCGCGCAGCGGCGGGTTGCCTTCCGGGGGTCGCCTTGGGGGCGAGCTTTGCCGCCAGCTTCGCAGGGAGCTTGCCGGTTGCGGGCTTACCCGCCGCAGCCGGCCTGCCCTTCGGCAGCGGGCGTTGCGCGGGCTTCGCCGTGGCCTTTTTCGAGGCGTGCGAGCGTTTGCCGCCAAGCCGGCGCGTTGCCGGCTTGCGTGGCGCGGCTTTGCGCTTCGGCTTCGCCGGGCGCTTCGCGCGCAGTTTCTGCTTTCTCTGCTTTCCGCCGCCCTTGGCCTTGCGGGCCTTTTTGGCGGGTTTGGAGGATTTCTTAGCCATGGTCATCCTGCAAATTTGGGCCGTGCAACCTTTGTCTCGGCATCGGTTACCGAGACAATGGGGGCGGATGAGAAAACTTCAAATTATAACATCCTTCCATCAAATGCCCCGCGATTCAGCGCCGTGGGCGGAGCCGCTCCTGGACCAGCCGGCGCTGGCGGGCCCTCTCGGCTTCTTCCGGGGGCAACCCTGGAGCGCCGGGCCGTTCTGCGGCGGCAGAAACCCCTCGGCGCTGCTGCACCATCCAGTAGCGTTGGACCCCTTCGCTGAGCTGGATTTCCAGCGACTCGCCGGAGAGCCCCTCGCTCTCGCCCGCAGTGAGCGCGGCGAGCAGGACCGGTTCGTGGGGACTCTCGGCGAAATGCTGCATGACCCCTTGCGTGGTAAGCGGGCCCGCGGTCGCCGCGCAGAACTCTGCAAGCGCTGTGAGCGCATCTCCCTCCGGGCCCGCGTCCTCGGGTTTGGGCAGCTCGATCTTCCGGATCAGCTCCGGCTCGAGCAGAGCGCACTTCATGAGGCCTCGCAGAAGCGACGGGCTGGTGCGCGCCGGCGCAGGAGCGGGCCCGCGCGGAACGCTCGTCGCGCGACCGGCAGGGAGCAGCGCTCCGAGCTCGGCCTCGGGCAAACCCGATACCTCGGCGAGCCGACGTCGTAGCAGCGTCCGCAGCAGCGGCGCGCCGACCTGCACGAGAAGAGGCTTGGCGGCGTTGAGCAGAGCGGCACGTCCCTCGGCGGAGACCGGCGGAAAGCGCCGGATCAGCTCCGCCACCAGAAACTCCGACAGCGGCATCGCGGAATCGATGCGCGCCTCGAAGGCTTCACGCCCGTGCCGCCGGATCGCATCGTCCGGATCCTCGCCGTCGGGAAGAAAGAGGAACCGCGCCTGCTTGCCGTCCGCAAGGACAGGCAGCGCGTTTTCCAGCGCACGCCAAGCAGCGCGGCGGCCTGCTTCGTCGCCGTCGAAACAGAACACGACGGTGTCGGTGAGGCGAAAGAGCTTCTCCGCGTGCACGGGAGTGGTCGCCGTGCCGAGCGTGGCCACTGCATACTCGACGCCGTGCTGCGCCAGCGCAACGACGTCCATGTAGCCTTCGACGACGACCACCTTCTCCGCCGTCCGAACGGCCTGTCGAGCCTGAAACAGCCCGTAGAGCTCACGCCCCTTGGCGAAGACGGGTGTCTCAGGTGAATTGAGATACTTGGGCTCGCCGCCGTCGAGCACTCGGCCGCCGAATCCCATGACACGTCCCCGCGTGTCGTGGATGGGAAACATGATCCGATCCCGGAAGCGGTCGTAGCGCTTTCCGCCTTCGCCGGTTACCACCAGGCCCGCGGTCTCGAGACCCTTGCTTTGGTAGTCGTCGAACGCTCCGGCCAGCGGCTGCCAGTCGTCGGGCGCGTACCCGATGCCGAATCGCGCGGCGACCGTACCGGTGAGACCGCGCTGCTTCAGGTACTCGATCGCGCGGGGGCTCTTCTTGAGCGCGGCGCGATAGAACTGCGCTGCTTTGAGGAGCAGGGTTGTCAGATCCTCCGCCTCGGCGCGCGCCGGGGCATGCGCGCTCGGCGTGCTTGGGACTTCGAGGCCGACATCGCGCGCAAGCTCTTCGACCGCCTCGGGGAAGGGCTTTCCCGCGTACTCCATGAGGAACCCGATGGCCGTGCCATGGGCACCGCAGCCGAAGCAATGGTAGAACTGCTTCGTCGGACTGACGGTAAAGGACGGTGTCTTCTCGCTGTGGAACGGACAGCAGGCAGCGAAGTTAGCGCCCGCCTTCTTCAAGGACACGTGCCGATCGATCACCTGGACGATGTCGACTCGCGCCAGCAGCGTCTGTATAAAATCGTTTGGAATCATGGACTTGGTGACCGTCGACCACGAACCGACGGGGGCTCGGTCGCAAAGCCCATGGCGACATTATAGGCGACGATTGGGTGGTCGACCCGGGGGGTCAACCGGTCAGGCGCGTCTTGACCCGTGCTGAAACCTGCGCCATGTCGGCACGGCCCGCGAGTTGCGGCTTGAGCGTAGACATTACCTTGCCCATCGCCGCCACGCCGCTCGCGCCAGCACCCGCGATCGCCGCTTCGATGAGCGCGTCGATCTCCTCACCGGACAAGCGTTGCGGCAGGTAGGTCTGCAGGATGTCGATCTCGGCGCTTTCGGCCGCCGCGAGCTCGGGCCGATTGCCGGCCTCGAACTGCGCGATCGATTCGCGCCGCTGCTTGATCATCTTGTCGATGATGGCTGCGATGTCCGCGTCAGAGAGCGCGACGCGTTCGTCGACTTCCTTCTGCTTAATTGCCGCGAGCAGCAGGCGGATCGTCGACAGGCGAGCCGCTTCCCTGGCCCGCATGGCAGTCTTCATGTCTTCGGTGATTCTATCCTTCAGCGGCATCGGTTTCCTGGATAGGCGCTCGCGG
>Ga0187779_10000192_pt1 | contig 45160 bp, 43 predicted proteins | sample 1015_Q2_SP10_10__FD_132435 | JGI IMG/M metagenome (GOLD analysis project Ga0187779, IMG submission 132435) | Tropical peat soil microbial communities from peatlands in Department of Meta, Colombia - 1015_Q2_SP10_10_MG | ecosystem: Environmental > Terrestrial > Soil > Wetlands > Peat | place...
CAACGGCGTTGACGAGTCCGGTGGGACGTTCCGCGCTCATACTGATTTTTTCGGGCCTAAGCGCGAGCCAGACCGTAGCGTCTGTCTTTGCAACGGGTGGCCCAATTCGCAACTGACCAAGCGCAGTGTCGAGCGTGCCCCCAGCCGCCAGCCGCCCCGGGATAAGGGTTATTTCCCCAATGAAATCGGCCACCCAGCGCGAATTCGGTTGCTCATAGATTTTCGCCGGTTCCGCCACCTGAATGAGTCGTCCATGATTCATCACAGCGATGCGATCGGCGACGATCATCGCCTCTTCCTGATCGTGGGTGACAATAACGAAGGTCGTGCCGAGCTTGCGCTGCAATTCCATCAGCTCGAACTGAGTTTCGGCACGTAGTTTCTTGTCGAGCGCTGCCAGCGGTTCGTCGAGCAGGAGCACACGCGGACGTTTGATTAACGAACGCGCGAGCGCGACACGCTGACGCTGACCACCGGAGAGTTCGTCAATCCTGCGAGAGCCAAAGCCTTGCAGCCGCGTAAGCGCCAGCATCTCGCCAACGCGTTCGCCAATTTCTGCACGGTTCGCCTTTTCCTGGCGCAGACCGAAGGCAATATTACCTTCCACTGAAAGATGCGGAAAAAGCGCATAGTTCTGAAACATCATATTCACCGGCCGCCGATGCGGCGGCACGCTGGCGATATCTTCGCCATCGAGCAGAATGCGGCCCTCGTTCGGCGTTTCAAAACCCGCGAGCATGCGCAGGAGAGTTGTCTTTCCGCAGCCCGAGGGGCCGAGCAAGGCGAAGAATTCACGCGAAGCAATCTCGAGCGTCAGCGAGTCGACGGCGGCGACCCCGCCGAAATGTTTGCTGACTGCCTCGAAGCGCACAAGCGGCCGTTGTTCCCGCCCTGCCCTGCTCTGCGCCGCTTCGTCGCCGTCCGTCATCGATTCCCCATATCGGCAAACACGCTAGCGGGGCACATTGGCAGGCTCAACCCGCAAGGTTTTGTCGCAGTTACTGACTTTTGGTGCGCTGTACCGCTCGCCGCCAACCGGCATACTTATGTTCACGTCTATTCGCATCCATGCTCGGTTCAAAGCGGCGATCAAGCCGCCATCCGGCGGCGAAACCTTCGAGATCCGGACACACACCGGCTGTACGGCCGGCGAGATATGCGGCGCCGAGCGCCGTCGTTTCCATCACAATGGGCCGATCGACGGGACTGGCAAGCATATCGGCCAGGAACTGCATGGTGACATCGCTGGCGGTCATGCCGCCGTCGACACGTAGCACCGTCGTGGAGCTTTTAGATGCCGGCCAGTCGGCGTGCATCGCCTCGAGCAAGTCACGCGTCTGATAACCGACAGCCTCGATTGCCGCGCGGGCAAACTCGGCTGGCCCGGAATTGCGCGTCAGACCGAAGATGGCGCCGCGCGCCTGTGCATCCCAGTAGGGCGCGCCAAGACCCACAAAAGCCGGCACCAGATAGATCTCTTCGGCCGGGTCGGCGCGTTTCGCCAATGGGCCCACATCCGCGGCCGTCGCAATGAACTTCAGGCTGTCGCGCAGCCATTGCACGGCCGCTCCGGCAATGAAGATAGCGCCTTCCAATGCGTAGGTGCGCTTGCCTTCGAGCTGGTAGGCGATGGTCGTGAGCAGGCGGCTGCGCGAAGCCACAGGGGTCGCGCCGGTATTGAGCAGCGCAAAGCAGCCTGTGCCGTAGGTCGATTTCATCATACCGGCGGTGAAACAACCCTGCCCGACCGTTGCGGCTTGCTGATCGCCCGCGATACCCAGAATGCGGATCGGAGCCCCAAACAATTCGGGGGCTGTTTCCCCGAAAGCACACGCGCAATCACACACATCCGGAAGTAAAGACTGCGACACGCCGAAGAGACGGCAAAGGTCTGCGTCCCAGGCGCCGTTGCCGATATCGAACAACAGAGTCCGCGCGGCATTGGTTGCATCGGTCGAATGCGTCTTGCCGCCGGTCAACCGCCAAAGCAGAAAGCTATCGATCGTGCCGAACGCGAGTTCGCCGGCCTCTGCCTCCGCACGCGCTCCCTCTACGTGCTCGAATAGCCAGGCGATCTTGCTACCGGAAAAATACGGATCGAGCAGCAACCCGGTCTTGCGGGTAATTTCGCTTTCGATGCCCGAGCGCCGCAGCGAGTCACAATATTCGGCGGTGCGCCGATCCTGCCAGACGATCGCATTGTGGATCGGCTTGCCGGTCTTGCGGCTCCATATCACCGTCGTTTCACGCTGGTTGGTGATGCCGATGCCCGCGACGTCTCTTGCTGCGACCTTGGCCTGCGCTATGACCGCACGCACTGTTGTGACTGTGGCCATCCAGATCTCTTCCGGGTCGTGCTCTACTTCGCCAGGCGCCGGATAAATCTGCCGCAGTTCCTGCTGGGCCGTGGCAACGGGTTGAAGCGCCGTGTTGAATGCAATGGCACGCGTTGAGGTCGTCCCTTGATCGATAGCGATAAGAACCGTCGGCAATTGAGAGCTCCAGCGATCAGGTTTCGCGCCCCGATGCAATAAAGCGATCGAGCGCGGCATGGTCTTCGGATGTTATTTTTAACCCGAGCTTGCTGCGACGCCACAGTACGTCATCGGCGTTTTGCGCCCATTCATTCTCTACCAGATATCGCACTTCGGAAGCTGTGAGATCGCCGGCAAAGCGCTGGCCCAAATCGTCCAGGTTTTTCGCATCCTTGAGAAAACGTTCGGCACGCCGGCCATAGGCATGCATCAGGCGCCGTGCATGAGGCGCGGAAAGAAACGGCCAGCGTCGCATAAACTCGGCCACCTCTCGCTCGAATTCCTCCGGTGCAAACTCTCCTCCAGGCAGGTGTGATCCAGCGGTCCAAGGCGGCCTCGCCTCGAAAAATCGACCGATCTGCGCCATCACCGCTTCGGCAAGCTTGCGATGCGTGGTGATTTTTCCGCCATAGATCGTGAGCAGCGGCGCCTCCTCGGGACGCTCATCAAGGACAAGCTCGTAGTCGCGCGTGACATCTTCCGGCTTTCCGGCGCCGTCATCGTAGAGCGCGCGAACTCCGGCAAATGACCAAACCAGCTCGACGGGAACAACCTTGTCGCGGAAATAGCGGTTGACCACCTCGCAGAGGTACTTGATTTCATCCACGTCCGGCGCTGGCGCATTAAGATCTCCGACGAAATTTTCATCCGTGGTGCCGATCAACGTGAACTCGCCCGCAAATGGCAGCGCGAACACCACGCGCCGGTCGGGCGCCTCAAACAGATAGCCGTGGTCGTGTTCGAAGCGGCGGCGTACCACGATGTGACTGCCTTTGATTAGCCGCACCGGTTTCGCCAAGGGCTGCCGGATCACGGTTTCTGCGACTTCGCCGATCCAAGGTCCGGCCGCATTGACCAGAACGCGCGCGGTTTTCACATCACGGCGCCCACGCGCGTTGAGCACCAATTCCCAATCCTGTCGGCGTTCCACGCGTGTGCAGCGCGTGCGGCTGCGAATAACTGCCCCGTGCTCGGCGGCATCGAGCGCGTTGAGGACGACCAGCCGGGCGTCGTCCACCGCGCAATCGGAGTATTCGAAGCCGTAACGAAAGGTCCGCTGCAGAGGCTGGCCGACCACGTTGTGTGTAAGGTCAACGGTGCGGGAAGCGGGCAACAGTTTACGAGCACCCAGCAGGTCATAAAGAATGAGACCGAACCGCAGAATGAGAGGCGAGCGCAGCCCGGGCAGTGGCGGCAGCATAAAGCGCATTGGCCGAACCAAGTGGGGGGCCATGCGCAAGAGAACTTCTCGCTCGCTCAGCGCCTCGCGCACCAGCCTGAAGGCACCATGTTCGAGATAGCGGAGACCACCATGAATGAGTTTGCTGGAGGTTGAGGAGGTTCCCGAACCGAGATCGTTCATCTCGACCAGCAGCACGCGTATGCCGCGGCCTGCTGCGTCCCGGGCAAGACCCGTCCCGTTGATGCCGCCACCGATAATGGCAAGGTCAAAGTCGGCCATCGCGCGCTGATTCGGTTTCTTTCGCAGAATGAGCGGCTTATGCCGCGCACTCAAGGATAGGAAGCTGTTAACCCCGACTTACGTTGCAAAACCCCGAGATTGCAAAATCATGTCAGCGCGGCCATATCGAGTGTCAGTATTCTTATTTTCGTATCTTGAATCGCCCGCTGGAACCTGAAAAACAGCGCTGATGCCCTCGCCCCGCCTGCTCGTCATAGAAGGAAACTCACCACAAACAACCGCCGAGCATGTGGCGGCCGGAGGTACCGCGGCAAGCAAGGGGTATTCTGACCTGCTGCGCGAACTGCTTCCGGGAGCGTCGGTTGATATCTGTTATCCCGGCGACCCGACGGCGTTGTTGCCCGAAGGTGCTTCGCTTGAAGGTTATGACGGTGTCGCCATTACCGGCTCCGGATTGCATGTCTACAACACCGGCGCGGAAGTGATGCGGCAGATCGAATTGGTGCGGGCCGCGCTCAAGACCGGAACACCAATTTTTGGCTCGTGCTGGGGCCTTCAGGTCATTACTGCCGCGGCGGGCGGCAGCGTGCGAAAGAACCCGAAGGGCCGTGAGATCGGCTTTGGTCGCGGCATCCGGCTCACTGAGGCCGGCCGCAAACATCCAATGTATGCCGGCAAGCTTGACGTCTTTAACGCTCCCACCGTGCACCTCGACGAGGTCGAAGCCCTGGCGCCGGGCACCACGGTGCTCGCCACCAATGCAGTCTCCGATGTGCAGAGCGCCGAAATTCGCACCAACGGATCGATCGCCTGGGGTGTTCAGTACCATCCCGAATACCCGTTGCGGGAAATAGCGGCGATCGTGCGGCGTATCGGCATGCGCTTGATCGAGGAAGGCTTCTTTGCCGACGAGGCCGATATCAAGACGTTTGCACAGGATCTCGACGTGCTCGACCGCGATCCCGCATGCAAGCGGCTGGCCTGGCGCCACGGCGTGAGCAAGAATGTGCTCGACAAGAAACTGCGCGTCAGCGAAGTCGCCAACTGGGTCGAATTTCAGGTATTGCCGACGCGGGTCAAACGCGATCGGGGCTGACCATGGATTTCTCCGGCAAGCATGTAGTTATCACCGGCGGCACGGGCGCGCTCGGCACCGCGGTCGTGGGCGTGCTTATAAGTGCCGGCGCATCCTGCATCGTTCCATATGTTCACGACAGCGAAGCACAAAGGTTTCCTTATAGCGGTCAGAAAGAAATCGCGCTGGTCAAAGTATCCGATCTCGCCGAGGAAACCGAAGTCGCGAAGGTTTTTGCGAACATCAAGAATTCTCTTTGGGCTTCGATCCACATCGCCGGCGGTTTTGCTGCCAGCAAGATCGTCGACACCGACAAGACGGCGTTGATGGCGCAGATCGATAGCAATCTCGTTTCCTGCTTTCTGTGCTGTCGGGCTGCGATCAAAGCTATGGCCGCCGGTGGCGGCCGCATCGTCAACGTTGCGGCACGCCCGGCGCTCGAATGGCGCAGCGGCGCCGGCATGACGGCCTATACAATCGCAAAGACAGGCGTTGCCGCGCTCACCTCGGCGCTCGCGGAGGAAGTCGCGAAGGATGGCATATTGGTCAATGCGGTTGCGCCTTCCATCATGGATACCGCCGCTAATCGCAAGGCAATGCCAAAGGCAGATTTCGACGCCTGGCCGAAAGTCGATGAAGTCGCGGCGACAATCGTCTTCCTCGCGTCACCCGAAAATCGCGTGACCCGCGGCGCCATCGTGCCGGTATACGGGAAGTCCTAGCCCGCGATCGGAACCAGCTCGAGCGGCGGACGCAACAGGCGCTGAACGACGCCTGAGGCAACCACGGTGCGGCTATCCGCGTAGACTTCGTGGTTCTCTTCGATCTCGTCGATATCGTAAAGATAGTTGACCATCAGTCCGTAGGCCTGCGCCATTGCACGGTCCGAGGTATCGGCAAGCCAGTTGATCCGCTCAAGGCGGGCGCCATTTCCCAGATGGAAGCGTGCGACTGTATCAACAGGCGTGCCGCGTGCATTGCGTGCACGCACAAAGTACCAGGCCGCCGCGCGCATGACCGTGTCCTGGATCTGTTGCGCGATTTCTTCATTGTGCCACCAGCCACGCTGGTCGAGGGCAACGAGCACCGTCTTGTCGGCCTCAGTTAGGGCTGCCGACTTCTCTTCAGCCCGTTCGTGATTGAGCCAAGCGGCAAAATTTGTCACCGGCGACAATGTGACAAAGGCAGAAAGCTTGGGCATTTCGCGGCTGACTTCCTCGACCACCTGCTTGATGAGGAAATTACCGAACGATACGCCGGTCAATCCGCGCTGACAGTTGGAAATTGAATAGAATGTCGCCGTGCGCGCCTTGTCGCTCTCAGCGATCTCGCGCTCCTTGGCAAGAATTGGCGTAATGGCCGCCGGAATCTCCCGCGTCAGCGCTACTTCGACGAATATGAGCGGTTCATCCACCAGCGCGGGGTGAAAGAAGGCAAAACAACGCCGGTCAGGTGGATCAATGCGACCGCGTAGATCTTCCCAGTCGTGAATTTCATGCACCGCTTCGTAGCGGATGATTTTTTCCAGCACGATTGCCGGCGTCGACCAGTCGATGCGCCTCAACACAAGAAATCCGCGATTGAACCACGAAGAAAAGAGATGCACGAAATCGGCGTCGACGGCGCTGAGGTCCTCACGATGCTCGAGCACATCCATCAACTGCTCGCGCATGCGCACCAGCGCCGCGGTGCCGCCGGGCGCGAGATTGATGCGTCGGAACAGTTCCTGACGTCGCGGCTCGGACGCGGCATGCACCTCGGCAGCGGTCATGTCGGACGGGTTGGCCTGCCATTTGGCAACCGCTTGCTCGAGGCGCGCAGGATCGGTGCCAAACCGCTCCGCCAGTGCTTCAAAGAAAGCTATGCGCGGGCCGGTGGTGAGTGCGGCGTAGCGGCCGAGAATCTCGCGCGCAAGCGCGACGCCCGAGGCCTCACCGCGGCCGGACAGCACATCTTCGCAGAGTTCCACCAGGCTTTCGGACCGCGCGGAGGCGTCCGCGCGCCGGTCACGCGCGAGCAGCGCACGACCACGTTCGGAAATCGTCTGCAACAGTTCGCCGAAAAACGACGTGTTCATTTCGGTATGATAGCCGGGCCCATGACCAGATCAGAAAACCATGTGGCGATTCCGGGCGCGAAACACAATATCACGACGCCTATAATCATCAGCCCAACAAAAGGTAATACTCCCCACATGACGTCGCGCAGGGGGATATCGGGGGCAATGTTGTTAATCACAAAGATATTCAGTCCCACGGGCGGGTGGATAAGACCCATTTCCATGACGATCGTCATAATGACGCCGAACCAGATCAGGTCGAATTCAGCCGCTCGCAACGGCGGCAGGATAATCGGCGCGGTCATCAGGATGATCGAAACCGGCGGCAGGAAGAATCCCAGCACCACGACCATCAGCAGAATGGTCGTCAGCAAGACCCAGCGCGAAAGATGCAGCGACACGATCCATTCAGCGGTCGACTGACTGATGTGGAGGTAACTCATTACGTAGGAGTAAAGCAGCGACATGCCGATGATCAGCATCAGCATGGTCGATTCGCGGAGCGTCGAAATCAGGATCGGTTCAAGATCGCGCGGCGTCCACACGCTATAAATGGTAGCGATCAGCCCAAGCGCGAGAACCGCGCCGAGACCAGCCGTTTCTGAGGGCGTGGCAAACCCGCCATAGAGCGCAATCATCACGCCGGTCAGCAGCAGAATGAACGGGAGGACACGCGGCAGTAATGCAAACTTGTCGCGTAATGTCAGTTCATCGACCCGTAATATTTCCGAATGAGTCCCGGATTTCTCATAGACAGCCTTGGCTTGCGCGTACTCCCGGCCGAACTGCCACATCGCATACACGGTGAACAGAGCAACAAGAAGCAAAGCCGGCCCGATCGCCGCGAGGAACAAGCGGCCGAGCGATTGTTCGGCCGCGACGGCATAGAGGATCATGGTGATCGACGGCGGCAACAGAATGCCGAGCGTGCCGCCAGCCGCAATAATTCCGGCCGCAAAGCCCCCCGAATAGCCATGTTTGCGCATCTGCGGAATGCCGGCAGAGCCGATCGCCGAACAGGTCGCCGGCGAGGAGCCGGCCATCGCGGCAAACAGCGCGCAAGCAAATACGTTGGCGATACCAAGCCCGCCGGGTATCCGGTGTAGCCAAGCATGCAGAGCGCCATAGAGATCCTGCCCTGCGCGCGAGCGCCCGATCGCAGAGCCCTTGAGGATAAAGAGCGGGATGGACAGGAGCGTGATCGAGGCCATTTCCTCGTACACGTTCTGTGTGATGGTATCGACCGACGATGAAGGCATGAACGCGATCATGAAGATCGTCGCCACGGCACCGAGCGCAAATGCAATCGGCATGCCGGCGAACATCACGAGCAGCGTCGAGCCGCCATAAAGAAGTCCAATGGACAGGACGCTCATGCCGGTTTCTTCCAGCGGGAAAAGTGGGTGACCACCTGCAAAAGAATCTGAATGCTGAGCAGGATCATCCCGCATGTCATCAGCGAGTACGGAATCCAAAGCGGCGGCTGCCACGTAGAGCCGGTGCGGTATCCTTCGACAATGGCTTCATGCAGCAAAAGCCATGACTTCCAGGAAAAGAACGCGCAGAAGAGCAACGACGCAATGTCGACCAGCAGCAGGCGGATGCTGTTCGCCCTGGCCGTCATCATGTTGGAAAGCACCTCAATGGCAACGTGACCGCGGCGCGCCTGGACTGCCGCAGAAGACATAAAAACCGCGCCGACAATCAGGAAGACCGAAAACTCATCCTGCCAGTCGGTGGAAAAATGAAAGAAGTAGCGGGAGGCAACGCTGTAACTGAGCACGAAAGACGCAACGACAAGGGCGATAGACGAGAAGACTGTCACCACGTAATTGACCGGCGCGATAAAGCGCTCAAACGAAGCGGTGTCCTCCTTCAAGGACACCGCCTCGCTTGCGGTCCCGACGGTGTCGAGGCCGTGAACCATGATGCTGACCTTCTAGCGCGTCAGGAAACGTGGACCCCTTCGGCAAGCTTGAGCAGCTCAGCCGAGAGAGCGGTCTTCTGCGCGTAGTCTTTCCACGCCGTGTCGCGCGCAATGGCTCGCCACTTGTCGACGGTCTTCTCGTCGAGATCGGCGATCTTGGCGCCTTTGGCGGCGTAGACCTCGGCCACCTTCTTGTCGTCAACGATCGCTTCCTGGGTACCGAACTTCTCGCCCTCGACGCCCAACGCCATGATCACATCCTGCTGCTTCTTCGTCAGCGAGTCGAAAACCTGTTTCGACATGATCAGCGGCTCAAGCATGTACCAATAGGACTTGCCGCGGCCGCTCGTCAGGCTCTTGGCAATTTCTTCGAGGCGGAAGGAGATTAAACTTGTTGATGACGTGATGCCTGCATCGCATGCGCCGGTTTGCATCGCCGCGTAGAGCTCGTTTGACGGAATCGACAAGGTGGTGGCGCCGGCCGCCTGGAGCACCATGTCCATCTCGCGGCTGCCGCCCCGGATTTTCAATCCCTTGCAGTCTTGCGGATTGACAATGGGTGCTCCCCGGCTTGCGACGCCGCCGGCCTGCCATATCCAGGAAACGAATACGACGCCCTTTTCAGCAAGGAACGTGCTGAATTTTTTGCCAATAGGAGAAGTTTTCCAGGCTGCGCCCTGCTTGTAGGAGCTGACCAACCCCGGCATCAGGCCGATATTGAGCTCGGCGAACTCGCCGCCGGCGTAAGAGATTGGGTAAAGGCTGAGATCGAGCGCTCCTTTGCGAAGCGCGGAAAACTGGGCAACCGTCTTCATCAGTGAAGAGTTCGGATAAACCTGCGCCCCCAACTCGCCGCCGGTTTTTGCCTCAAGATCGGCAGCGAACTTCCGGCACAGCCGGTCGCGGAAATCGCCCTGATCGATAGTACCACCAGGGAATTGGTGAGAGATTTTCAGGACCTTGGCCGGCGCCGCCGAGCCAAATCGTGCATTTGCCACAACAGCCGGCGCCGCCAAGGCCCCGGCAAGAACATGGCGTCTACTTAACTTCATGATGGAATCCTCCATATTGCCCCCGTCCCCCCGGGCTAAATTCTTGCGCCCCTCTGTAAAGTCTAGACAAAATTAGCAGCGCAAGCCACACAAATGAAGGAACCTGCTGCGGCGCTCAGCCGCGAGTAACGAGAGGGAATAAGTTAAAATGGCGAAGCCGTTAGCGGGCCTCCGCGTGCTTGAACTTGCCCGCATTCTTGCGGGGCCCTGGGCCGGGCAGGTGCTGGCCGACCTTGGCGCAGACGTCATTAAAGTCGAGCGCAAGGGAGCTGGTGACGATACGCGCGGATGGGGCCCGCCTTTCGTCGAAGGCGCCGATGGTAACCACATAGGGTCTGCATATTTTCATTCGACCAATCGGGGTAAACGCTCCATCGAAATGGATTTCGAGAGCGCCGAAGGACGGCGAATTGTCCGCAAGCTGGCAGCGAGATCAGACATATTAATTGAAAATTTTAAGGTCGGCGGCCTCGCAAAATTCGGTCTCGATTACAAAAGTCTCGCGCCAGAATGTCCGCGGCTCATCTACTGCTCGGTGACGGGATTTGGGCAGAACGGACCCTACGCCAAGCGCGCCGGCTATGACCTGATGGCGCAGGGCATGGGCGGCATCATGGATTTGACCGGGATGGCCGACGGCGAGCCGACCCGCATCGGCATTCCCGTGTCGGACATCTTCACCGGGGTCTATTCGGTCATCGGAATCCTCGCGGCGCTGGCGCAACGCGAGAAAACCGGCAATGGCTGCTACGTGGATGCCGCGCTTGTCGATTCGACGGTGGGCGTGCTTTCGAATCAGGCGATGAACTATCTCGTCTCCGGCAATGTGCCGAAGCGGATCGGCAACGCGCACGCCAATATTGTTCCCTATCAGGTTTTCCCGGTGGCCGATGGCCACGTGATCGTCGCAACCGGCAACGACAACCAGTACACAAAATTCTGCAACGTATTGGGCGCCCCCGAACTCGGACAAAACCCGGCGTACAAGGACAACGTCGGACGGTTGAAGCACCGCGACGAACTGATCGGCAAACTGTCCAAGCTCACTTCCCGAATGAAGCGGGATGAATTGTTGCAAAAACTTGAAGCGCAGCAGGTTCCTGCTGGCCCGATCAACAACCTGGAGCAGGTGTTCAACGACCCGCAGGTCATGCACCGCGGCATGAAATTGAAATTGCCAAGCACCGCGGCGAAAAGCGGAACAATTCCGGGCGTCCGCACGCCGATCGTCATCGACGGGTGGCCGGCAGCTTCCGAAAATCCATCGCCACGCCTCGGACAGCACACTGCGGAAATCCTGCGCGAGATCGGCGAAGGCTAAACTTTCGCATTGCACTGCGTACCCCTTGATTGCTCCCCGTCGAAAGCGGAGCATTGTCGTTACTCTGCCCGGGGAGAAACTCATGAAACTTGTTCCGTCGCTTTTCGCGTGCGCGCTTTCGGTTACGTCTGCATTCGCCGATGACCTGCCGAAATTTCAGGTCGACGCGTCCTGGCCGAAGACACTGCCAAACAACTGGATCATGGGTCAGGCGGCCGGCGTCGCGGTCGATGCGCAGGACCATATCTGGGTGATCCAACGTCCGCGTACGCTCACCGACGACGAGAAAGCCGCGACGTTCAATCCACCCCGCGCCAAGTGCTGCGTGCCGGCGCCGCCGGTTCTTGTGTTCGACCAAGACGGTAGTCTGCTGAAAGCCTGGGGTGGCCCCGGAGAAGGCTACGACTGGTTCGAGGTCGAGCACGGGATCAATATCGACCACAAAGGTTTCGTCTGGGTCGGCGGCAACGGCAATAACGACGGCCACGTTTTGAAATTCACGCAGGAAGGAAAGTTCGTGCTGCAAATCGGCAAGCCCGGCGCGCAGACCGGCAGCGCTGATACTACGCGGCTGGGGCGGCCGGCTGATACAGATGTCGACCCAATCACCAACGAAGTTTTTATTGCCGACGGCTACGGCAATCATCGCGTCATTGTGTTCGATGCCGACACCGGCGCCTACAAGCGTCACTGGGGCGCTTACGGCAAACCACCAAGTGATACGAAGGCACCGGCCTATAGTCCGGCAGGGCCACCGCCAGAGCAATTCGCCAACCCCGTCCACTGCGTGAAGATCGCAAAGGATGGTCTTGTCTACGTTTGCGACCGCAGTAACGATCGAATCCAGGTCTTTCGCAAGGACGGCACTTTTGTAAAGGAGTTCTTCGTCGCCAAGGAGACTCTTGCAGGCGGTTCGGCCTGGGATCTCGACTTCTGGCCGGACGCCAAGCAGACATTCCTGATGAACGCCGATGGGACCAACGACGAAGTGCGCACATTGGTGCGCGAGACCGGCGAAGTGGTCAGCACGTTGGGCCGCAAAGGCCGCAATGCCGGTGAATTTCACTACGTTCACAACATTGCGGTGGACAGCAAAGGCAACATTTATACGACAGAAGTCGATACCGGAAAGCGCGCGCAGAAATTCCGCTACATCGGACCACCGCTGAAGTAGATATGGCGGGCGCTACCATGTCAGCGCGCGCGCGTTCTCCGCGAAGATGAAACTTTGCGTGAAGCCGGGCTTGCCCATCTGCACTCCCGGCACCAAGTCGTCCATAGTCAAACCAAACTCCGCCAGACAGGGTCCGCACATCAACACGACGCCGCCGTCGCGGATAAAATCAGCAAGTATGTCGCGTGGTACACGTTGCATTGATGGTTTTTTCTCCTGTTCACCGTTTTTCGCTGCGAGTTTGACAGCATCCAGATTAAGGAAAATCGCCACGGGATGGCCCTGTTTCAACGTCGCGTGGGCAAAGTGCAGCCCCATCCATCCGCGCCAGGAATCGCCCGTAGTCATATTAATGAACAGCGGATTTTTCTGCGGCGCATTGTTGGCAAGACTGTCGGCATCATGCGCGCGACCTTGGGGAATCACGAAAGCCAAAGCCAGCCCGGCCAGTAAGCCGATCGTAAAGAGTATCAGGCGTTTCATGATGTCACTCTCCCGAAAAGACGAGCCGGTACTGTCGCACGATCAGGTCTCGGCGGAAAGCGAAGCGCTCGTTATGCGACGGCAGTCGGCGCCAACGCCTCAATATCGGTGACAACATCGATTACAGCCGGCCGTTTTGACGCGAGTGCGCGGGCAAGCGCCGGCGCAATCTCGCTTGCATGCTCGACCCGAATGCCGAGTGCGCCCATATCTTCGGCAAGCCTGGCGAAATTCATCGGTTTGTAGGTCCACAATTCCCGCGCTTTTGCGGTCTGTTCGCCGCCATAGGCGCGATCGAAACCGCGTTTCGACTGATTGCCGCCGCCGTTATTGTTGACGATCGTGACCGATACGAGATTCCAGCGCACCGCCGTCTCTACTTCCGCGATGTGATACCAAAAGCCGGCGTCACCGGTAAAAACGACCACCGGGCGGTCCGGACAGGCAGCCTTGGCGCCAATCCCCGCAGGAAATGCCCAACCGAGATGACCGGCGCTGCGCATATAACTTTGCGCCGCGGTCCGCACATCGTACATCCCGCCCATCCACATGCCGGCATGACCGGTGTCGACAACGACAATAGCGTCGTCCGGAACATGCCTGGTCAACTCGCTGCAGATGCGCGCGGGATGGATCGGTACCGAATCCGATTCAAGCAGCGGTGTGTATTTCGCGTACCACTCGGCACGCAGGTCGGAGATTTCCTTGACCCATGCCGCGCGTTTTGTCGCGGTGGATTTGTCGATTTGTCCCAGCATGCGCACGAGCACGTTCTTGGCATCGCCGAGCACGCTCGCGACCAGCGGATAGTTGCGGCCAAGCGATTCAGCCTCAATGTCGATCTGGATGGCAGGAGTGCCGATCTTGGGCACTGCCCAGAAATGAGTGGTCATGCCGCCGGTTTCGGTGCCGATGAAGCAAACGAGATCGGCACGATTGACGGCGCGGTTGGCGCTTTCGCGCGAATATGAGCCCACGACACCAACCGAGAGCGCATGCGTCCCGGGGATGATGTCCTTGCCGTTGAGCGACGTGGCCACCGGGATTTGCAGCGCTTCGGCAAGGGCGACTAACTCCTTACCCGCTCCCGATGCGCGCACGCCGCCACCGGCAACGATGACCGGCCGCTCGGCTTTTTGCAGAAAGTCGAGCGCCACTTTCACATGCGCTGCTTCCGGTTCCGGGCGGAATGGTGGCACGCGGCTGAACTGCGGTTCGATCAGTGCTTCCATCTCGGCTTCTTCGAGATCGAGCTGTCCCTCGTTGCCGCGGAACTGGAGATGCACCGGCCCGGGCGCACCTGTCGTGGCGGTCCGAAACGCCTGCCGGATCATGTCAGGAATGCGTGAAACGTCATCGATGGTGGCATTCATCTTCGTCACCGGCTCGAAGGCCGGTACGTCGTCGATTTCCTGGTAGACCCTGCGAAATTTGGTCTTCGGATCGCGGCCGCCTGTCATGGCAATCACCGGCGAATGCGCCAGGTGCGCGTCGCGAAGGCCTGCAGCAAGATTAAGCGCACCGATGACCTGCGCCATGCAGATGCCCGGCTTGCCGGAGGCGCGCGCATAGCCGTCGGCCATATAGGCAGCGGATTTTTCACCGTGACAATGGACGCGTGCGATTTCTGTGCGCCGCTCCATCTCGGCGAAAGTCCGCCTCAACACTGCCGGCACCATGAAAACATGAGTGACGCCGTAAGACGCCAGCATATCGGCGAGCACTTCAGCGCCGATGCGTTTCGTATTGTGTCCAACTGTTGCCATTGTCGACTGTGGCCTTGCTCATTCCGGAATAAAATTCATCGCTACGCCATTAATGCAATAGCGCAAGCCCGTCGGCGGTGGCCCGTCAGGAAACACGTGACCAAGATGACTGCCACAACGGCTGCAATGTACCTCGGTGCGAGTCATTCCGTGGCTATGATCCTCCTCGGCTTCGACCGCGCCGCGGACGGGATCGTTGAAGCTCGGCCATCCGGTCCCGCTCTCGAACTTCTTCTTTGAAACGAATAACGGCTGACCGCAAGCGGCGCACACAAACGTGCCATGACGCTTTTCGAAATTGAGCGCGCAGCTCCCCGGCATTTCGGTGCCGTGCTCGCGCATGATGGCATATTGCTCCGGCGTCAAAATCTTCCGCCATTCCGCTTCGGTGTGAGTGATAGGATATTGCGTTGCCACCTTAGTCGTTCCCTCGTTTGTCATTCCGGGGCGCACCGAAGGTGCAAACCCGGAATCCAGAAATCAACGCCGTCCCCGTTCGCTGGGTCCCAGGTTCGCCGCTACGCGGCACCCCGGGATGACGGCGAGAGCCGTCACTTGATCGCCAGCGGATTGACCGGCGAGCCCACCGCTCCCGTAATCGGAATCGCCGGCGCTACAAACAGAAACTCATAGACCTTGTCGTGTTCGCAGTCGTCGGCAAGTTCCTTCAAATTGAAGATTTCGCCCATGGTCATGCCCATGATCGGAATTGTGATCCAGTGCCAGGGTTGGTTGATCCCCTCCTCGCTCTGGTTCGGCCGCACTTCACACCCCCATGTATCACTGGCGAGCGCAGCGAGCTGCGTGTCCTTGACGAAGTCGAGAGTCTCGAATGCGAATCCCGGCGCGTCGCCGCCCGGATAACCGTCCCAGCTTCCCGCTTTCTGGCAACGCTCCATCATGCCGGTTCGCACGATAACGTAGTCGCCGCGCTTGATCGCCACGGTTTGTTTTTTTGCCGTGGCATAAAGATCGTCGTTGGTAATGCCGTAGCCATCATCGAGCGATTCAACACCCTTGTAACGCGCCACATCGAGGAATACGCCGCGTCCGACCATTCTGTTTTTGGTTTTTTCGATTCCGCATTTCTGTGCGCCCGCCGACGTCACCTCGCGGCAATCGTAGCCGTTCCACATATAGTTTTCATAAAACACATGACCAAGCCCGTCCCACTGCGTGCCGCACTGGAGCGGCATCGTCACCATGTCATCGGCGGCGCGGATTCCCCGTTTGTCGAGGACCCCTGAGTACGCGTCTGTTCCCGTGCGCAGCATGGTGTGGATGGGGTTGGTGCGGCCCATCGCCGGATACTTGCTCTTCGCTCCTTGCGGGCCGAGATGGTCAAAATTCAATGCAAGCGATATCACCTTGCCCTTTTTCACCAGCCGCGTGGCGGCGACAATATCTTCGGCCGTGGTGAAGTTGAGGGTGCCAACCTCGTCGTTCGGACCCCACTTGCCCCAGTTCTTGTATTTGTCCGCGGCCTTCCGCATGTCCTCACGGGTGATCTTTCGCGCTGGCATCGAGTTTCCTCTGACGAAAATGAAACGGCGTGTGGCCGCCGGAATACAGCCTTTAGACGCGGACGATGCAAGCCCTACTGGAAACACCACCGCGCAATGCTACGATGAAAAAAACGGGAGGAAATATATGCGTTCGACCGCAAAGCTGTTCGCGATCGGGGTTGCGCTGGCCGCGCTTGCCTGGGGCATTTTACCGGCATCGTCCGCCGGTTATCCGGACCACCCGGTCAAGATCATCGTGCCCTTCGCGCCAGCTGGTCCGACCGATGTCATGGCGCGCCTGATTGCGCAAAAATTGTCGGAGTCCCTGAAACAGCAATTTTACGTCGAAAACCACCCGGGCGCCGGCGGCAATATCGGCATGACGCAAGTCGCGAAGTCGGCGCCGGACGGCTACACTATCCTCGTCGCGAGCTCGAGCTTCGTGGTCAATCCGAGTCTTTATGCAAAGAACCCGTACGATCCTTTCAAGGATTTCGCGCCTGTCACTCTTGCTGCCGCCTCGCCGAATATCCTCGTCGTCAACGCCGATTTCCCGGCAAAGTCGGTGAAGGAACTCGTCGACCTGATCAAGAAAGAGCCGGGCAAATATAATTACGCGATGCCCGGGACGGGAACGACGCCGCACCTTGCCGGCGAGTTGTTCAAGCTCACGTTCAAGCTCGACCTCGCAACCGTGCCGTTTAACGGCGCCGGCCCGGCGATCCAATCCGCAGTGGCAGGTCACACGCCGATCGCAGTTACCGCACTGCCACCGACCGCACCGCAAGTGCAGGCGGGAAAACTACGCGGGCTTGCCGTCACATCAGCCAAACGTTCACCCACTTTGCCGGACGTGCCGACCATGGCGGAAGCGGGCGTTACCGGTCAGGAATCGGAAACCATGCAAGGCATCTTTCTGCCCGCCGGAACACCAAAGGAAATCGTCGACTTGCTCAACCGTGAGATTGCCAAGGCAATGGCTCTTCCGGATGTGAAGGAAAAGTGCGCCCAGCTTGGTTTCGACCCCGTTGCCGATAAGCCCGAAGAATTCGCTGCCTATCTTAAGAAAGAAGTCGACAAGTGGAGCAAGGTGATCAAGGACGCGAATATCCCGCAGATCCAATAAGTCGCGTCGGGTAAGTAATGCGTATCGTCGACATCCGCGAAACGGCGATCCCGCTCAAGTCGAAACTTGCCAATTCGAGTTTCGATTTTACCGAGATGACGACGTCGGTGGTCACGGTGATCACCGATGTCGTCCGCAATGGCAAACCAGTCTGTGGTTTCGCCTTCAACTCCACGGGCCGCTATGCGTGCGGCGCGCAAATGCGTGCGCGCTTTATCCCACGCATCCTCGCCGCCGAACCCGACTCATTGCTCGACGATACCGGCAGCAATCTCGCCCCCGCGAAAATATTCGGCTGCATGATGCGGCGGGAAAAGGCCGGAGGGCATTCCGAACGTTCGATCGCCATCGGCACAATCGAGGTAGCATTGTGGGACGCGATCGCAAAAATTGCCGACAAGCCGCTGCACGCGCTGCTCGCCGAGCGTTTTAATGCCGGAAAAATTTCCAACAAGGTGTTCTGCTACGTCGGCGGCGGTTGGTACTGGCCCGGCCAGACAATCAGAGACCTCCAGGACGAGATGCGAGGCCATCTCGGCGCCGGCTACACCATGGTAAAGATGAAGGTCGGCGGCCTGCCACTCGAGGAGGATTTGCGTCGCTTGGAGGCGGTCCTTGAAGTCGTTGGTTCTGGCGAGAATCTTGCTGTCGACGCCAACTGCAAGTTCGATCGCAACGAAGCCGCGCGTTATGCCAAGGCCCTCTCACCCTTCAAACTGCGGTGGTTCGAGGAGCCTTGTGATCCGCTGGACTTTGCGCTGTTTGCGGAGCTCGCGAGCCTTTACGAGCCTCCGCTCGCGACCGGCGAGAACCTCTATTCCACACAGGACGTAGAAAACCTCGTCCGCTTCGGCGGCTTCCGTGCCGGCCGCGATGTGATCCAGGTCGATCCGCCGCAAGCCTATGGGATTGGCCAATACGCCAACACGGTCGCAATGCTGTCGCAACGCGGCTGGCCCCGCACGTCACTTTTCCCGCACGGCGGCAATCAGATGTCGCTCGCCATTGCTGCCGGCTTTGGCCTTGGCGGTGCCGAATCTTATCCTGGAGTGTTCGGTGACTTCGGCGGATTTGCCGACGACGCACGAATCGCAAACGGCATGATTTCGTTGTCCGATCGCCCGGGGATAGGCTTTGAGGGCCAGGCGCGGCTCTACGCGATCGTGCGCGGCCTTGCCGGGCTTTAGCCCTTCACTCGGCCCCTTCAAGGGCGGTTGGAATCTCGACCGGCGCCTTTGCTCCGCGAATGCGCACGTAAATCTGCAACCCGATCAGCAGCACGCAAAGACCGACGAACACCGCGCTGATGGGGCGCTCCACAAACACCAAGATATCGCCGCGCGAGATCAGCATGGCGCGGCGGAAGTTTTCTTCAAAGCGCGGCCCCAGCACAAAACCCAGCAGGATCGGGGCCGGATGAAAGCCTAGTCGCAGCAACACATAGCCGAGAATACCGATCACTATGACCTCGCCAACCTGGAACATGTCGTTGTTGGCGGCATAGACGCCGATGCACACGAAGAAGAGCGCGCTTGGATAAAGATATTTGTAAGGGATGGTCAGCAGTTTGACCCAGATGCCGATGAGCGGCACGTTCAGCAGAACGAGCAGGATGTTTCCGATCCAGAAGCTTGCGACCAGACCCCAGAAGATATCGGGATGCTCTTTGATCAGCTGCGGACCGGGCACAATGCCCTGGATCATCAACGCGCCGAGCAGCAGCGCCATCACGGCGTCGCCCGGAATACCGAGGCTCATGGTCGGGATGAAATCGCCCTGAACGGACGAATGGGTCGACGCTTCCGGCGAAATCACGCCTTCGATCAACCCGGTGCCGAACTTTTCCGGATGTTTTGAGATCTTCTTTTCCGTTGCATAGGCGACAAACGATGCAATGGTCGGGCCGGTGCCGGGGATAAGTGCGCACAGGCTGCCGACCAATGTGCCGCGGAACATCGGCGCGATCGCCTGCTTCACGTCAGACTTGCTGGGACGCATGTCGCGCAGGCGGACATTCGTGTACTTCGCATTGATCGAGACGACCTGGTTGATGCTGTTCATGAACTCGGCGATGCCGAAGAGACCGAGCGCGAGCGCAACCAGCTCAATGCCGTCATCGAGATGGGTCATTCCGAATGTAAAGCGCTCGGCTCCCGTTTCGAGATCCGTGCCGACGATTCCGAGCATCAGCCCGAGCACGGTCATGGCCACGCCCTTTAGCGGCGAACCGCGCGCCAGAGTCGAGCCCGCCAACAACCCGAGCAACATCAGCGAGCAGATCTCGGCCGGGCCAAATTGAAGCGCGACTCTCACGAGAATTGGCGACAGAAAGATCATTTCCGTAATGCCCCAGGAGGCACCGACGAAAGACGCCATCACGGTCAAACCAAGCGCGACGCCGCCCCTGCCCTGCTTGGTCATCGGGAAACCATCCAGACATGTCACGGCATGCGGAGGATGACAGGGCAGATTGAGCAAGATGGAGCAGATGGCGCCGCCATATTGCGCGCCGTACATCACACCGGCGAGCATCAGAATCGCACCGACCGGTTTGATGCCGAACGTCAGCGGCAGCAAAATCGAAATCGTCGCGAGCGGTCCCATTCCCGGCAGCACGCCGACCATGTTGCCGACCAGCACGCCGATGAAGCACCACATTATATTGTGCGGCTGCAGCGCGACCCCGAAACCGTACCAAAGATCGGTGAGTGCCGTTTCGATCACAGCCCTCTCCATGTCAGCAGCGGCATCGGAATCTGAAGCAGGTATGAAAACAATCCGACGCCGAAAATTGTCACGAATGTCGCCAGGAGAGCTGAGCTCTTCAGTGTTGCCGTCCGATCGCCGAGCGCTGAAACGAATACGCAGGCGAAGGTCCCAGGTATAAACCCGAAATAGCTTCCGAACAGAATGAAGCTCAGCGGCCCGGCAAGAATGCAGGCCCAGCCCCACCATTCGGGGTGTGCCGGCATGATGTCTTCATCTTCGCCTTCGGGTACGCCAATCGCCGTGCCCGCGATTGCAATACCGAGACCGATCAAAATGACGCCGAGAGCCGTCGGCAGGAACCCGGGGGCCATGTGCATCAAGGTGCCGAGATTGTAGGTGGGGCCCTTCAGAGCCATCACCAGGCCGAAAAAAATGATCAGACCGCCGGCATAGAAATCGCGCTTGCGCACGAAATTCTGCAAGAATTCAACGACGGTGCTGTGCTTGCGTGGGGAGCGCAAGGTTATCTCCAGTATCTATCGTTTAAACCTTCGCCCCGCCTGAGCATTAGGACGGCTGCGGACCACAATCAATCCCCATGCACCACGATGTGGAACGACCGTTTTTCCGCAGCAAACCGACCCATTCTGCGCGGTAAAAGCTTTGTAAACGTTAGAACGGCATACTCTCAACGCGCATATCCGACATCAGTTCGAGACATCGTTGCCTCTAAGTGTGCTCACGGCTGGCCATTGATCATGACTGTTGCAAAGTCACCCACCATCGCGTTCGTCATTCCTTGTTTCAACGAACAGGCTGGTATCCAGCACACGGTAGCTTGCCTGCTGGCTGACATCGCCAAGCTGGAAAAATCGAAAGCAATCTCGCAGAAAAGCTACGTAGTGCTGGTCGATGACGGCAGCACGGACCGAACGTGGTCGCTTATTGAAAGAATCTCGCAGGCACATCCGAAGCGCGTCCGCGGGCTGAAGCTCTCCCGCAATGTCGGGCATCAGAACGCGCTCCTGGCCGGCCTGCTCGAGCAGATCGGCAACGCCGATGCAGTTATCTCGCTCGACGCGGACTTGCAGGACGACATGTCCGTCGTCGCCAAGATGATCGGACACTTCAGCGACGGAGCGGAGGTCGTCTTCGCCGTACGCCGGCGGCGCACCAGCGACAGCCAATTCAAACGCGGCACTGCCGATATTTATTATCGTATTCTCAACGGGCTTGGGGCCGACATTATCCCCCATCACGCCGACTTCCGCCTCATGAGCGATCGGGCGCTACGTGCCCTTTCACTCTATGGGGAGGCACATGTGTTCCTGCGCGGACTTGCTGTCCAACTTGGTTTCAAGACCGCAACGGTCGCGTATGACCGCCTTCCGCGGATTCATGGCGAAACAAAATACACAATCGCCAAAATGGTGGCTCTCGCCGTCAACGGAATTACGTCACTCTCTGTGCGCCCAATCCGGTTGATTGCGCTGATGGGAATCATGTTGTTTGTCGTTTTTATCGGCATGAGCGTCTGGGTCCTCGGTACCTGGCTCGCCGGTCATACGGTGCAAGGCTGGACGTCGGTAATGTTGCTGTTTCTCCTTATCGCCTCGTTCCAGACTTTTGCCATAGCCGTGATCGGCGAGTACGTGGGCAAAATCTATTTCGAAACAAAAGGACGGCCCCGCTACATCATTGAGCAGGAAATCGGGACTGCGGCGAAGGCTGAAACCGCCAACGTACGCAACCGGGCCGACGCGCTTTCAACATCCGAGAATGGCTATTCGCGCGCCGCGGTTTGATCCGCTATTGTGCGGGAATGGACACTGACGCTCTCCGCCGACTGCACTACGCCGGAGCTATCGCTTGCGGTGTTTTTGCGGCGTTGGTCATGCATATCCTGCTGACCGTCTTCGGCCTTGGTCTCGACGCCGTGCTCAGGGACAGCACTCTCGCCAACAAGCAGCAGTTCGTCTCTGCTATCGCCTGGTGGGCCATCGGCGGCGCTGGTTTCGCCGGCGGCTGGGCGGCGGGCGCCTACCTGATAGCCGCCGCCCGCGAGCGCGAGATGATCTACCGCCTGGCGCAGTATTTCCTCATTGCATTGGTTTTCATTGCGGCGACGGTCGGCGGCATCATGAGCAAGACCGGCAACCTAGGGGGGACGATCGACGTGGTGGCCGGGCTCTCGGCGCTTGGTTTGGGGTTAATTTGCGCCTTTTGCGGAGCACGATTGGCCTATCTCAACGCCGAACAGGTGTAGGGCTTACTTACGCGGCCGCGACACGTAGCTGCACTATTCCGTCGATTGTCCCCTCTGATAATCGCGCTATACTTTTCGGCACAAGCACTGGAACCAACCAGGCGGGGGAGACATGCGATTCTATGGGAGGAAAAGCCAATGCACAGCAATGCGAGGTTTGCGACTGCCATAGCCGTGGCAGTGATCGTCAGCGCACCGACGGCGTCGCAAGCTCAAACATGTGAAGACGTGGTCCTCGGCGCGGCCGTTTCGGCGACAGGCATCTACGCCGCAAACGGCAAAAACACACAGCACGGTTACGAATTCGCCGTCAAAAAAGTCAACGACGCCGGCGGCATCAAAATCGGCAACAAATGCTACAACCTTAAAATCAAATACTACGATGATGAGTCGACACCTGCTCGCGCTGCCCAACTCGTCGAGCGCCTGATCGATCAGGACAAGGTCAAGTACATGTTGGGCCCCTACGGCTCACCATTGACCAAGGCTATCTTGCCCGTTATCGAAAAATACAAGATTCCGCTTGTACAGGGCGAGGCTGCCTCGCGATCGCTGTTCACACAGGGCTACAAGTATCATTTCGGGATCGTTGCGACTTCGGAGAAGTACCTGACGCCCGTCATCGATATGGCCGCGAATTTGGCCACGAAGGCTGGCAAGAAACCCCAAGACGTAAAGATCGCGATGATTTACCAAGATGACGCGTTCTCGCTCGACGTGAGGGCCGGCGTCGTTGACGCCGCTCAGAAGTATGGCATGCACACGGTTATCGATGACCGCATGCCCAAGGACCTCAACGACATCACGACGTTCTTCACGAAAGTCAAAGCGGTCCAACCCGACGTGCTGTTGATCTCAGGGCACGAAAAAGGTGCAGCAACCGCCGCGCGGCAAATGGGCGAGTTCAAGACGTCCGTGCCCTTGATAGGAGTGACGCATTGCGAGTCGGCGAAGATCGTCAATGATTTTCCGAATATTGCCGAAGGGATCGTTTGCCCCACGCAATGGGATGAGACCATGAAAGCAAGCGATCCGCTGTTCGGATCGGCAGCCGAATACAATAAAGCGATGATCGCTGTGCATCCCGAATACAAAATAGTGCCCTACCAGACCGCGCAGGCGAGTGCTGCGGTGTATGTCTGGGCTGACGTGTTCAAACGGGCTCAATCGCTCGATACGGAAAAGGTACGTGAAGCGCTGACCAAGACCGATCTCCCCACCTTCTACGGCGGCGTCAAATTCGCCGCGGATGGCAGTAATCCCGGCAAGGAGATCGTGATGCGGCAGATCCAGGGCGGCAAATATGTGGTCGTTTCACCGGCCGACGTCGCGGCGGCTCCGCTCATTTATCCGCGCGACGCGCACTACTAATTGACACATAGGAAGCGGACGGCAATTCGCCCGCTTCTAAATCGGAACTACCTGCAGCCAGTCGTATTACGGTAAGGCCGCAGCGAAGTTTATAGAATTCCATGACCGGCGTGGGGGCCGTGATGGAACAGGTCTTGGCGAATATTTCCGTGTTGGCGGCAATGCCGATCTTTAATCTCGGTTTGCTGATCGACGGCTTGCTGGTCGGCGCAATTTTCGCGCTCGCCGCCTACGGCCTCGCTCTGGTCTGGGGCGTGATGAACGTGAAGAATCTCGCGCAAGGCGACTTCATCATGATCGGCGGCTATCTGACGTGGGTTCTCGGCCGCCACGGCATTGATCCGCTGTTGGGCATTCCGGTCGTCATGGTCGTTCTTTGGGGAATCGGCTGGGTTCTCTACCGCACGGTCATCAGAAAAGTCATCACGCGCGATCTTTTCACGTCATTGCTCGCGACCTTCGGCATCGCGATCGTGATCCAGCAAGGGCTCAATCTTGCATTCGGGCCTGATACGCAGTCCGCACATGCCTACCTGCCGACGCTCTCCTTTGCCGATGGACTGATCACGATAGCCGCAACGCGTGTGGTTGGTTTTGTGTTGGCAATTGCTCTTGCGGTGGGGGTGATCCTGTTCATGAAAAAAAGCCGCATGGGCCAGGCCATCCGCGCGACCGCGCAGGATGCGCGGGCAGCCCGCGTGCTCGGCATCGATACGGAAAAGGTCTATTCGTTCACCTTCTGCCTTAATGCGGCGATTTGCGGAGCCGCCGGGGCGCTTGTCGCCGTTGTTTGGAATGTTCAGCCCTTTTTCGGCACAACCTATTCAATCCGGCTGTTCGTAATCGTGACGGCGGCCGGCTTCGGGAATCTTCGGGGCGTTATCGCCGCCGGCTTCGGAATGGGCGTGTTCGAGCAGTTCGGCGGATTCGTTTTGGGAGCTGAATTCCAGCAAGCTCTCATTGTTCTGCTGCTGTTGGCCGTACTCGCAATCCGGCAATTGCAGCAACTACGCGTGCGGCAGGCGGTGCAATGAACCAGACAACGCCGCACCCGTTTACCCTTGCGGCGCTGATTTTGGCCGGCATCGCCGCGCCATTGCTATTCCCGGCGTATACCAACCAAGTTGCGGTCCTCTGGTTGATGATCGTGTTCGCGTCGACCTGGGACATCCTGGGTGGCCAGATGGGCTACAATTCGCTCGGCAATATCTTTTTCTTTGGCGCCGGCATGTATACGTCGGCCGTCGTGCAGATCGGCCTGTTCTACGATGTCGGCATGTATACTTCGGGTGCCCGCACCACCCATATCGTCTTTACAACGGCGCAATATTTCACGGGCCTCGCAATTGGAACCGTTGCCGCCGGCATTGCCGCAGCCGTGCTGGCTCTCGTGACATCATGGATCGTATTCGGCTTGCGTGGTCCCTATTTCGCGATCGGCACGCTCGGGGTGGCCGTCGCCGGCGCTGAACTGATGGCATCCTGGGAATGGGTTGGCGCAGCGGCCGGCATTTCGATGCCGGTCTTTCCCGGCGCTCCGGAAGTGCAAAAGCTGTTTTTCTACTTCCTGCTGTTTGACCTTGCGGTCGTCGTCCTGATTTTCCTGCGCTGGCTTTATTCAACCAATTTCGGCCTGGCAATCAACGCCATCCGCGACGACGAAGAAAAGGCAGAGGCGATGGGACTCTATACCCGCCGCTACAAGCGCGTAGCCTGGTCGATTTCCGCGTTTTTTCTCGGCATCGCCGGCGCCATCTTCGGCAACATGACCGGCTTCATCGAGCCGCGCGACATCGCTTTTCCGACCACGACTTTCAACATTTTCATGATCCTGATGGTGCTGCTTGGCGGCAAGGGTACGTTCTGGGGCCCGGTTGTCGGCGCGGTCGTGTTCCAGATCATCAAGGAAGTGACCTGGACCTATTTTCTAGGCTGGCAATTCGTTGCCTTGGGCTTGCTGATCGTAATCATCGTCGTCTACTTCCAGCAGGGCATTGTCGGTTGGCTGATGGAAAAATATCCGGCCCGGTTTGGGATTCGAGTCGCGCCTAAAGACGAAAACCAATATGCGCGCCCTCTTGCTCTCGCCCCGCATCCGGAGGGCGCCGAATGAACGACGCGATTATAGAGGTTTCGAACGTCAGTAAATCGTTCGGCGGCGTTGTCGCCAATCACAATGTTTCACTAACCGTGCAGCGCGGCGCCATCACCGGACTGATCGGACCCAATGGTTCGGGCAAGACTACGTTGTTCAATTCTATTGTTGGCTATCACCCGATCGACTCAGGCTCCATTCGGTTCGAAGGCCAGGAAATCTCCCAGTTACGCGTGCAGGAAATCGCGAGGCTTGGTCTGTTGCGCACATTTCAGACGACTCGCATCTACGGCAAGATGAATTGTTTGCAGAATATGCTTATTTCAATTCCCCACCGCAAAGCCCATTTCTTCGATATGTTCAACTACGAGCGGGGCGAGGTGGTCGAACGCGCAGAGCATTTGCTATCGTTCGTGGGTCTTTTTGAAAAGCGCTATCTGCGCGCAGGCAGTCTCTCTTTCGGACAACAGAAACTGCTGGAATTTGCCATGGCTCTCATGAACGAGCCCACCGTGCTTCTGCTTGATGAGCCGACCGCCGGCATCAATCCCACGCTCATCAACGGGCTGATCGACCGTCTCAAGCGCGCCAACCTGGAATTCGGCATCACTATGCTGATCATCGAGCACAACATGCGGGTGATCATGAACATGGCCAGCAAAATATACTGTCTGGCGCATGGCGAGCTGCTGGCTGCCGGCGAGCCAGCCGAAATCCAGCGCAGTCAAGATGTGATCGACGCCTATCTCGGGGTGCACTGATGGTGGTTTCCGGGCAAAGGCAAATGGCGGGAGGTTACCAAGGCGGCGTTGGCTCGGTTATTTCTGTCGACGAGGTCGCGCGCCAGGCGCTCGAGATCGCGCGCGACATCAAGGTCGAACAACTTGACGAGCTTGCCGGCCATACACCGCATTTACGGATCGATCGCCTCAACGCCGGTTACGGCCAGATGGAAATCCTGCATGACTTCAGCCTGCGCATCGCCCGCGGCCAATCGCTGTGTCTGATCGGCCCGAACGGCGCCGGTAAATCGACGGTGCTGCATTCGATTTTTGGGTTCACCAATATTTATTCCGGCATCATCTCGACTGAACGGAATGGCAAAGCAATTGACGTGACGCGCCTGCCCTCGAACGAAAAGCTCAGCTCGGCAGGCATCGCCTATATTTTGCAGGATAAATCGGTGTTTCCTGGCATGACGGTCGAGGAAAACTTGTGGTTGGGCGCCTATCTTATGACTCGCAAGGACGCCAAACGCGCCGCCGACAAGATATTCGAAAAGTACCCGCGGCTGGCTGCCCGCCGGAAGCACCAGGCCCGGGTTCTCTCAGGCGGCGAGCGCAGGTTGCTGGAAATTTCGCGCGCGCTGGTCATGGACCCGCAAGTTCTGCTGGTCGATGAGCCCTCAATCGGGCTGGAGCCCCGTTTTATTGACGCGGTATTCGACATTCTGGGCGATCTCCAGCACAACGAAAACAAGACGATAGTGATGGTCGAGCAGAACGCGAAGAAAGGCCTTGAATACGCCGACATCGGCTACGTGCTGGTGTCAGGCAAGCTCGCGCTTGCCGGGCGCGCAAAGGATTTGCTCGCTGATCCCGACGTCGGGCGATTATTTCTCGGCGGATAGCGAATCGCGCGAACGCGGCAAGTGGCTCAATGAAATGATTGAGGACTACCGGCCGGGAGGCCGCTTGTTTTCGGCCGCTCTCCCGGAATGACGCCGCCCTGCACGATGTAATGCACAATTTCCGCAATATTTGTTGTGTGGTCGCCAATGCGCTCGATGTTCTTGGCGCAAAACAGCAGATGCATTCCCAGGCTGATGTTTCCGGGGTCTTCCATCATGTACGTCAGCAGATGACGGAATATCGAATCATGAAGAGCATCGACTTCCTCGTCGCTCTTCCAGACGTCCAACGCCTTGGTTAGATCGCGGTGATCATAACTGTCGATCACCTCGCGCATTTGTTTGAGCACGCGCTCGATCATGGCCCTCAACGCGACCGTAATCTCGTCTGGCCATTTTTCGTTGCCGAGTTGTTCCGCGCGTTTTGCTATGTTTGTGGCGAGATCGCCGATGCGCTCAAGATCGGTGGCAATCCGCAAGGCCCCAACAATTTCACGCAAATCAACGGCAAGCGGCTGGCGCCGTGCAATCGTGCCGATCGCTTTCATTTCAAGTTCCTGCTGAAGCGAATCGATCGTTACATCAGCGGCTTTCACGGAACGCGCGAGTGCGCCGTCGCCTTTTTGTAGGGCATGAAATGCATCGATGATTTGCTTCTGTGCGCGAACGCCAATATCGACGATCGCGTCGCCGAGTTCCCGCAAATCAGAATCAAAAGCCGTTGTAGTGTGTTGCGCCATGATCACTCTCTTGTTCCGCTAATCCAAAAAAGTTGTGGATATGGCGGTTATCGTGCCCTTGCTGTCATAAGTCTGACTTCCCACTTGTCTGTCCTGAAACCATCCGTCTAGACTGTTCTAATCAACGGGGTGGTTCTGGGGAGTTCGGTATGTGGCCTACGCATGAAGATGCGGTCGTGATGTATGCGCGTTTTTGTCGGGCGCGCTATGGGTTCAACGCCTACGACAAAGTCAAAAAACGCGCGAAACAGCTCGCCCACAGCGGCGATCTCGCCGGAGAGAAAATCTGGAGCGAGGTTGCCGCCGAAATTCAGAAAGAGCCTGCTCCCCGCCGGGCCCTGTATTCTTAACTGCGAACCGCTCGGGAATCTTCTCGACATCGTCAGACTGCTTTGTTTGTGGCGCGCAGCCGTCGCGCCATGAGCCGCATGACGTTGAGCGCGAAGTTCGGTGTCTCACTGACCAGAAACAGGAACTGCCTCTCCGAAATCGGAACAAGCTTCACGTCGGTGATTGCAACCGCAGCGGCACTACGCGGCGCACTGTCGACGAGCGCCAGCTCGCCAAAGATAGTCTTGGAGTCGAGCGTGTCGAGGAGATGGTTGCCGGTTTGCACTCCGACTCGGCCTTCCTGGATGACATAGAGTTCGTCTGCTGGATCGCCTTGCCGGAAGATCGTTTCGCCCGCCTTGAATGATCTTGTCGGGACCTCTTTTCCGATCAAGATGCTGAAATCGACGTCATTTTCCGACATTTGGGGCTGCTCCGCACATTGATAATGAGAAATTTGCACTCGGCGCCCCCAAAGTGTCACTAAGCGACAGGAACGTTACAGTTTGATGACGAGACGCAAACAAGAGCCCGCTGGGCTTACCAGCGGGCTCCTCGTTCGTTCATTTAATTCAGAAAACGTCGGTCACTCACCAAAACGCTCGTGACCGTGATCATGATCGTGATCACGCTCGGCCAGATCCTCGACGCGATCAATCAGTCTGCGCGCGCGGTGGCCAAGACCATCTTACGAGTGCTCGGTCACCGGCTGCTTATTGAACGCCGCGCCGTTGAGCGCCGACTTGATCTGGCAATATTTGCTCGGCCTGATGTACGACAAAGGTCATGGCGTGCCCCGCAGCGACGTTCTTGCCTACAAATGGTTGAATCTGGCGGCTGCCCACGCGCAACCCGGCATCCGCGAATTATTATTTGAGAATCAGGGACGCGGTCGCTGCCAAACTGACCGCTGCGCAAGTTGCAGAAGCGCAATGGCTTGCAACGAATTTCATACCGAAAGCACAACGTTAGAAGTTGCGGGCCGGTGCGTTCGGCTCGTCAAACATTCCGGTGATAAAAAAAAGTGGTAGTGGAAAACTGCTTTTCGAGCAGTAGTACGTAGCTATAATTTTGGGATGGTAAAAGTTCCCACAAATGCCGATCTGATTCGCTTGAAGCAGTTTTTAAAGGCGTTGGAAGTCGACGACGCCCAGGACGGCCTTGAAGAGGCCAATGAAGTGCAAATTTTGCGCAGTGAGATCGCCTATCTTGAGGGCGTTCTCTACCCGTCCAAAGCATTTTTATTTCGGGAAATGGCCATAGATTACGGCGCCTGAGAGGTCCCCTATGAGCGAGCGTGCCGTCAATGTCTGGGGCAAGACGTATCCCGTTGAAGTTCATCAGAAATCGCAAATCGTTTGGGAGGCGATTGGCGAGTACCTTGGCGAATCGATCAAGGGCCTCGATAACAGTGAAGTTGCCGCGCTCAGACGCTGGAGCGAAGCCGCCCACTACACGGTGAACCTCGTCCCAGACTGATTCTAGGCGCGCGGTGGCCGGCGCCGCTCGTGGAACCACGGGCGGTATTGCGTCATTTTTGCGCGCTGCGCGCCGGGCGCATGACGTTTACACGTCGATGCCTCGTTGCTGTTCTCCTGCGCGCCCCACCGCAGTTCGACGCAGTCGTTCACGTTGTACGCCATCTCCAGCGCGCCCGCGCGGTCGATGACGTCCTTGAGTGAGAGCTGCCAGGTGGAGCCATCGCTGCGCGGATACGAAAACTTGCGCGTCGAAAGTTCCGACGCGAGCACCCGGTCCAGTTCAGCTTTCACGTCCGCAACACTTCTGCCTTGCGGCATCGCGTAGCGCTGGGGCAGCCGTGCAACGCGATCCGGAAAACCGCGTACCACGTCGATCGCGATCAACAGACGCAGGTCGCGCGACGGCGTCGCGAAATCTTCCCAGGCGCCCGTCGTCTCGAAGATCGCCGCGCCGTCCGGCATTGCCGCCTCGCCGCGGCCGCTGTTCTGGTATTTTCGTCCGTTTTCGACCGACGTAATACGTGCCTTGACCTGCTCATCAAGCGCGATGATGGCTTCCTTCATCGCGCGCAACGGATCGAGCGGTTCGGGTGACATCACGTCGTCCATCCGGTCGTAAAAATCTTCGACGCCAAGCTTCGTCTGTTCCATCGAGAAATCAGCATACTGCGCATTTTGTGCGATCTCGTTGTTGGTCAGCCGGTGCAAACTTCCGTTCGCCTCGCGCACGATTGGCCGGAAGCGCTTGAATCCGGCGCTGCCTAATGCGCGATCCCGCGCAAACAGGAAGTTGCCGCGCCAGAAACGCTTCAGCGTGACCGTCCCGTCGGGCTGCGCGTCGACCGCAATGAAAACACCCGCCCCATCGCTGGTCTGCGGCACGCGCCGCGCCAGTACTAGCACGTGACCGTAGGGATCGGCATACACCACACCTGGCCGAAGTTCGTCCTGCGTCAGCGGCACAGGGTAGTAGTCGGTGTTGTCGTCGCCGGCCCATGTCCGCCCGGATCCCGAATGAACGGCGTCGCCGGTGGTCCGAATATATTGGCCAAACGATGCAGCAAGCCCTGCCGGTTTTGCCGTGGGCCCGCCTGTGGTGATTTTCTGCTCGGGCGTCGCGGAACGGCTCGCATCCGCGCTCTGAATGCTGAACCATTGTGGACACTTCGGCGGTTGCCCGCCGCCGCCTCGCGAGCATTTCGAGTAACCGGCGGGCAGTCCCATTTTGAATGCGAAATACGCGCGCAAGAAATAAGGAAGGTCGGCGCAGTCGGGGCGGAAGATGAGCCCCATTTCGTCTTCGCCCATGCCCAGATAATCAAACAGGACGTTGCGCGAACGATCGCGCAGGACCTGATGCAGCGCCGGCCACGATGGCAGTGTATCGAGCGGAGAATCAAAAAGCTTCTCGATCCAGGCTGAATACAGATTTTCCGTGGCGCGGTTCCACGTATTGCGCAAAGGCCAGACGGTCCCCGGCGCAGCACTCAGTGTTGCGGACTTTTCGCCGCGCACGGCAATTTCGCGCGTAACCGTGCCGCACCCGCTGCGTGCGAGCGTCGCGCGCCATGTCCCCACAGCGGGTGACGCGACCTCGGTCAGCCAGAAATAGGGCGGGCCACCGCGCTGCTCACGCGATTTGGCTGCGACGTGTCCGTCGGGCGCGATCAGCGAAAGTTCTCCGTCGGCGGAATTCTCCGCGGCAAAGATAACGCGTAACGGCGCGCCCTTCCATGGCGCAAACGGCGCCGTCAGCACCGCGAGGTCCGCAGCATCTTCGCAGGCGCCGGGCGGACCTTTGGCCCGTGAGTTCTCCGCCGAGAGCACAAGTGCGAAAAATGCGCTGGTGAGCAGCACCGATGCTTTCGCAACCGCAGACTGGCGTGCCAGAAACATTGAGGCCCCCTTCCCCGGAGCGTTCCCGTATCAGTACTGAGCAATATTGCGAAAGCTTTGGCTGAATCGTGGCACGAACCCCCGCCAAAGCAGGTTTGCACGATACCCAATTTACCGACTGGTTGTCCAAATCCTATGAATTGAACGAGAAAATCGCAAGGAACTTCCGCACAGAGCGATCAAACAGGGCGTGCGTCCGCTCTGACCGCACATGTGCGAGTGGACTGGTGCCGAGCCACGCCATCTTCTTGTCTATTTTCACACGGAGAAGCAGCGCCGGGAATTAAGCACTTAAGCATTAATACGTGCAGATTTCCCACGAGCATGTGACCTGTGACACAGCTTGCGTGGCCGAGTTGAGTCATTACATGCGAGAAAAAGTTGCGTTGGAGAAATTGATGCGGATGCCAATTTTGACCTACTTCCTGGTGATGGGAGCCTTGCTCTTCGGCGGGCTGCTTTTTTTAAGCAGCCATCTTGAATCCAAGCCGCTGCCTGTGTCGCAACGCATCGGCGTTCCGGCGCCGTTCAAGGCGCTGCCCGATGCAAACGGATCACCAACAAGCGACAATGTGCAATAAAGAATCTTGGGGAGTGGTGCCAGGGGCGGAGCCACGATTACCGCGTATGGTATTGATACGCCGCGACTTCCGGATCGTCGCGTCTGACCGATACCAACAGAGATACCAACACACAAAGCGATTAGTTGGGACCGTTCGTGGTCGTTAACAATCGTCCGCGAACAAACTTCGCTGCCGGTCGTGATGTCCGCTTTACCCCCGAAAGCGGACATTTGCAGTGCACTAGCGTATGTCCGCTAAGGGCCAATAGCGGACATAATCGGTATGTGGTTGTAGAAATCAATCGTCCGGCGCCGGACCACACCAGCCAGGCAAATAGACTGCATGTTGACTCTTGGCCAATTTCTTTGCGGCTTTCAGAGCGCTATTAAAATCGTTCTCGACAAGCTTGCGCTTTATCCTGCGGCGCAGAAAATCGGCCCACAAAAACTCGCTGAATGGGGTTGTATCCTTTGCAAAGCCGCCCACTCTCCTCAATTCGCCGGCAAGTGACCGGAATGGATCGTCGATCAGCTTATTTAGCGATTTCGGGATGTCCTTGTAACTGCAGCGGTGACCTTCATCATTAAAAGGGTGCATCCAGTTTCGATTGTCGAGAACGACCCAGAAAGCATCGCGTTCGAGCATGCTTAAGTTTGAAACCACCGTCACCATCACTTCCTTAATACCCTCTTCGTGAAGAGCACGTCCGAGATGGTGATGGTCAATGACATAGTGGTCATGCTTGGGGCCGAGAATGACGGGAATCATGTGTGTGCCGAGAAACTTCGAGTCCTTTTTGGCCTTCATCTCTCGCCACCGTTTCCGCTTCGCATTCACTTCACGCATTCCCACCGTGATTTGAGTTGGGCGCAAATCAGCAATCGCAACAGTTTTGACAGTTGGCTCTCGGACGGAAACCATTGGATACTCCCTGGGATATTGATATTTACATCGAAGTTAAATCAGAAATAGCCTGCGGTAAGCACCATTCCCGGATGGAGGTCGACATGCGATCACGTGGAAAGTCCTTCGATCAGGGGCAGCAGCGCCGAATGCTGCGTGAAACAGCGCCCCCCAATTTTTTAGATTCGTCCCTCGAATGGCGCCGAATTTTTTCTGAGGTCTGGGGGACGTTCATGCTTGTAGTTGTGGCCGCCGGCGCAGGCGTTGTAGCAGCAAAGACCAACGGGGCGGTCACTTTGGGTATGGCCGTGGTCGCGCCCGGCCTTACGGTCATGGCAATCATCTACTTCATGGGCACGGTCAGCGGGGCGCATCTCAATCCCGCTGTTACTTTTGCGTTTGCTCTACGACAGAATTTTCCCTGGTACCGCGTGCCTGGATATATCCTCGGCCAGATTTTTGGCGGTATAGCAGCCGCAGCCTTCCTGCGCGCCATGTTCGGAACAGTGGGCGCACTAGGCGCTACCGAACCGGGTGCGAGCGTGAGCGATCTGCAGGCGCTAGTAATGGAGGTGCTGCTTACGGCAGGCTTGGTAAACACAATCCTTGGAACGGCATCTGGCGCCCGCAACATCGGAACGAATGGCGCCATTGCGGTCGGCGGCTACATTGCACTTGCGGGGCTCTGGGCCGCGCCCATCAGCGGTGCTTCTATGAATCCGGTGCGCTCCTTCGCTCCCGATCTTGTTCGTGGGGAGTTCGCAACGACATGGCTCTATCTCATCGGTCCATTCGTTGGTGCGACGATTGGAGTCGCATTTGAGTGGATTTTGAAGGGCCCAGCCACGACTACTGGAGCAATCGCGGCGCAAGGGACGCTAGAAATCAATGGAACGCGACTCAAAAGAAAGCCACGTTAATCGTTGCTGACGCGAGCATTGTCCGCTTTGGGTCAGAAGCAGACATATGCAGTGCAACAAGCCATGTCCGCTAAGGGCCAAAAGCGGACATTTCATCAACTCATGCGACACAGCTATTGGCTTGCGCGTCGCAACAGCTCATTTGCGTCCTCTACCAATTGGTTCGTTAGCTCAAAGGCTGATGCCTCTCGTCCAAGGGCCGCCGCTTGTCCGGCCCACATCGGAGAAAAATCGTCGGAACCCCTAGCTTGTGCATATTTTTGAAGCGGCGCTATCGCGACTGATGCGAGCGGAAAGCCCGGCGCTATCTCACTCATTGGTCCCAATTCGCGCACGAGACGGTTGGCGAAGCCGCGTGCGGGCCGTCCCGTCAAAACATTGGTGAGCATAGTGACCGCATGTGCGCTGTCTTTGAGCGCTGCACGATGCGACGGCGTTATTTTCGCTTCGGAGCAAAACAAATAGGCCGTGCCGATTTGAACAGCGGAAGCTCCCAGGAGCAGCGCTGCGGCAATTGTCCGCGCATCGGCAATTGCGCCAGACGCAATGACCGGAACAGTAACGGCGTCCGCTATCTGAGGCACCAACGCAAATGTTCCGATTTGAGTCGACAGATCTTCGGTGAGAAACATACCGCGATGTCCACCCGCTTCCAGGCCTTGCGCGATTATGGCGTCGCACCCGCGAGACTCTAGAAAGCGGGCTTCTGCGACTGTGGTGGCCGAAGAAATCAGCTTGCAACCAACGGCCTTAATGCGTTCAACGAGAGCCGAACCGGGCAAACCATAATGGAAGCTAACGATTTCCGGCTTGAGTGCCTCCACTAGCTCACATTGCCTCTCGCCAAAGGGCTCACGGTTAGCCCCAGCCACAGCGACGTTAGGATCAATCCCAAATTCTTCGTAGTAACGCCTCAGCTTCTCACGCCAGGCATCCTCACGAGCATTGTTCGGTACCGGCGGCGCGTAAGCGAAAAAATTTAAGTTGAGCGGTTTGACGCCAGTTTGTTTCCGAAATTCGACCGTCTGGTCGTGAATCTGGTCTGTATTGAGCATGCCCGCGGGCAACGAACCTAAGCCGCCCGCGCGGGCGACTGCGATTGCTAGGGTAGTGTCCATAGCACCGGCCATAGGTGCCTGGACTACGGGAACTGTGATTCCAAATAGATCGAGAATGCGCCGGGTAGAAGACCACATATCCGCTCCTGAATTTTGAGCGATACTTTACGGCATCCATAAGTATAAAAAATCCGTCATCGGTAAAGACAGGCTTCGTGTTGCGCAAAGCTATGACCGCTTTCTGACCACATGGACATTCAGTGGCGCAACGCTAATGTCCGCTTTGGGTCAAAAAAGCAGACATTTGCAGCGCAAAACGGCGTGTCCGCTCTACCCCGAAAGCGGACATTTTTCGTTTCAGCCGTGGTGTCCGCTAAGGGCCAAAAGCGGACATAGCTTCTTATTCGATGACTTCGTCGGCTGCCACGAGCAAGGTTGCAGGCACGGTCAAACCAATTGCTTTTGCCGACCTCAGATTGACCACAAGCTCGAATTTGTTTGGCCTCTCGACGGGTAGATCTGCAGGCTTTGCGCCATTAAGGATTTTATCAACGAACACGGCGGCACGTTTCCACATGTCAACATGGCTTGGACCGTAGCTCATCATGCCGCCCGCTTCGGTCATCGGTCGAAATTCACCCATTACCGGTACCCGCTGCCGTATTCCAAATTCGGCGATGTGATTTCGCTGCGATTGAATCATCGGGTCTTCCATAGTGACAATAGCTTGTGCGCTGGCTTGTCCCGCCGCCTGTAATGCGGCATCGATGTCATTAACGTCTCTGATTGCTAGCGACTGAAGTTTTAGTCCGAGCTTTACCGCTGCTGGTTCCATTTCTTTGAGTTGCAATCGATGTCCAGCGCCATTCACGTTCCAGAGCACCGCGACTCGTATTACTCCAGGCAGCAGCTCTTTGATTAGCTGAAGTCGCTTGGCGCTCTGATCAGTAGCCACCAATGTGAGCCCAGTGATATTACCCCCCGGGCGGGCCAAGCTAGCGACGTAGCCCGCGCCTACTGCATCGCCGACCGATGCCATCACAATGGGGACGCTAGAAGTTACGCTTCGGAGCGCATCAATCGATTCTGAGGATTGTGTGACGATCACGTCGCAGTTCGCGTGCGCTAGTTCAGCTGCAAGTACTGGCAATCGCTTGGGGGCGCCATCTGCGAATCGTTTTTCGAAAGCGATTGTCTGCCCCTCGATCCAGCCAATTTGCCGCAAAGTTTGCGAAAAGATGTCGATACGCCGTAGTGACTCCCGGTCGTTTTCCCCGAGCGGCATCAAAATTCCGACTCTACGCAGCCGAACAGATTGTTGAGCGTACGTCGTCAGCGACCAAGTCGTCGCGCCTCCGAGAAGTGTGATGAACTCGCGCCGTCTCATTACTGTCCCGAGGCTCTGGAAAAGGTATCGTAACGCTTCAAACGAGGCTCGGTAAGGGACGACGATCAGCAATGTCTGCTAAGGGCCAAAAGCGGACTCATGCAGAGCAGCAAGAAAGATCGTTATTCTATCACCTCGTCGGCGATCTGCTGGAGATGCACCGGCACGTCGAGGCCCAACGCCTTGGCGGTCTTGATGTTGATGACAAGCTGATACTTCGTAGGCGTCTGTACAGGCATATCGGCGGGCTTCTCGCCGTTGAGGATACGGTCGACGTAGCCGGCGGCGCGCCGATACATATCAATTCGATCAGGCCCGTAGGAGACTAGGCCACCGGCTGTGACGAAGGCCCGATCGAAATAGATCGCGGGGAGCTTGTGCCTCGCGGCAAGCGCAATGATCAGATCGCGATGAACCAGTGCTGGCCCGCCCGCGGTCAAGATGAGACCACCATTCGGGGATCGCGCAAAAGCGGTGAGAGCGCGCTCGATTTCGCTGGCGTCGCGCTTGTTGAACGAACTGACCTCCACCCTGAGCGATGGCGCTACGGCCTGAATGACGCCAAACTGGGCAGGGCCGGTGGGTATGTCGGGATCCCCAAGGACTGCCACTCGCTTTACTCCGGGCGCGATTTGCTTGAGCAGCTCCAGCCATTTTCCGCTGATACTGTATTCGAAAAGCATGAAGCCAGTCGCGTTGCCACCGGGATGCGCCAGACTCTCGACAAACCCGCCGGCGACTGGATCGGCGATGATCGGAAACACGATCGGTACGGTGCGCGTCGCCCGCATCAATGGTCCTACGGTAGTGGTACCGGGTGCTAGAATGACGTCTGGCGCGAGTGTGACCAATCCCGTCGCTTGCCTGCGAATGTCGGCGGGATCGGTCGTGGCCCAGTGGATGTCGATCTGCACGTTGCGGCCATCCACCCAACCCAGTTCTTGCAGCGCCTGTCTGAATGCGCCGAGCCATGCCAAATAGTTCGCGTCGTCAGCGGCTGCGCCCAGGAGCACGCCAACGCGCCGAACGCGCTCGGCCTGCTGTGCGTGAGCGCTTAGCGGCAATACGACCGTGCAGCCAAGCAAACTGATGAACTCGCGCCGCCGCATTGTCGTCCCCGAGGCTCAAGACGGGGGATCGTACGGCGTTAAGACAACATTTTGGAAGGGCCGAAATGCCGCAATGTCCGCTATGGGTCAGAAGCAGACATTTGCGGCGCAACAAGTCATGTCCGCTTTACCCCCGAAAGCGGACATTCGGCAGTGCAACCGCTATTTGAAACCTGCGATAATGGGCGCGGTATCATTTAATACGTCGGCTTCGTCCTCATAGTCCTTGGTACCCGCTGGCACACCGTTGTATTTGACTGACGGATTTGACCAAAAGGGAATTCGAGGACAAGAAACGCAGGCTTTGCGAGTTGCCATGATCGTCCGCCACTCATTTTTGTAAACGTAGCCATGCCCGTATTTGAAAGGCTTGTCGTCTTGATCTGCGGCGCGCTCGTGTCGTAGTCCCAACAAGTGACCAAATTCATGCGCCAGAGAAAAATTTCCCACAGCGCAGATGTAGTTTATGACTGCAAAGGCACTGTTCTTGTCAGCAAGAATGACATCTGAAAGCCCGCAATAGTCAGCGACCGTAGTCAGAAGAAAGACGACATGCGCTTTTATTGCCTCTCGTTCCGTCTTCACCCACGCGGATGTTTGCAACATCGCAAGGTCAGAAGGAAAATCCTTCTCAACATACGTAATTTCTTCCGACTTCACCAGGTCAAGCGACATCTGCACATTGCTGTTTTTCGAGGCAAGGTTTGTGCTTTCAACGGCAAGCGTTGCAATTACGTCCGGGCTTGAGCCGAATTGTTCCAGTGCTTTCCGAACCGCTGGCGTATAAAGAACCAGTGCCCGGATGACGGCCATCGATTTGTCGGGGAGGAGACCTTCCCTTCGCATACGAGTTGCGGGTGCATCATGAACATTGGGAATGACTCCCGGCGGATGCTCAGGTGGATAGACGCCTGGATTTGTCTTCACGATCGCATACAAATCATTGCCAAGTGGGTTAATGGTGTAAGAGTCAGATCCAATAACGATCGATCCTGAAATTTTTCCGTCCTGGACAACGAAAGTCGCGACGCCATCCCTTTTGCGCGATGGGGCGCTGCGATTTTCAACCCTCCCATGCCAGACGAACGACGAAGGACCGCGTTGATCAATGTCCTTCTGAATAGCATCTACCATCACTCCGGGAGCAAGATTTACTTTTATGCCGTTTTCCTTGCTGAACCCGTCCGCGATTGTGAGAGCTCCTTTGAGAAGCTCAAGAGATATACCCGCAGGCCGAACTTGAGCGACATAAACTGAAGCTGACGTTTTGTGTTCGCGAAGTTTTGATACCGCGTCTTTTTGGGCTTGAGAAAGTGGCCCGTTGCCGAAATTGGCCGTTGGCATCACACGGAAAAGCTGTCGATAATCGACGCCGGTCTCTACAGCCGAAATCGCTGGATTGTCCTGCGCCGACTTCACAAGGTTTGCTACTTTAGCAGCCGGGACCTTGAGGATCACTGCATTGAGACCAGGGATCCATTTTTCAATTGCCACGTGAAATTTTCTAGACACTTCCTGCGCCCAACGCACGGTTGCCGGTTCACGCGCTTTTATCAGCACTTCGGCTGACTCAGCCGAGACGATGTGACTGAAAAGAAAACCAAATATCAACGTCATGAACCGCATTGAATAACCGTGAGATCCGAACCCGGCCAAGCATTTGAGTACGACACTTCGTGTCTGAAAAGATATCCGTTGTTGTCCGCTTTGGGTCAAAAGCAGACATATGCAGCGCACAATGCGATGTCCGCTAAGGGCCCAAAAGCGGACATCGCCAGACCTATTCGATCAAGTTGACCTTAGCCCGAGTATGAAATGTTCGTACTCTGTAGGCGAACGGCGAATTACTTACCGTACCAATTGCTCTGGTTGATGTAGATCAATTTGAGCGTGCCTACTTCATCGCATTCTACCGCGCTCAGCGATGGAGCCCTTCATGGCGCTCGCTATCAACCAGGAAATCCAGTGGCTGTGGCAGCCTATCTCTACAGCCCCTTTTGATCGCGATCTTGAACTCGCAGTTATCAACTACGATGGCGTGCACGCGCTCATCTTTCCCTGCCGCCGTATCCTTGGCGGCTGGATGAAAGCAGGAGCGCGACAGCAGATTGACCTCAAGCCGACTCATTGGCGCTTGTGGGATCATCCTTAGTCTTTTTTGCTTTTTCCAAAGCGGCCGCGAGTTTCGTCTCCTCATCGGACAGCAGGCGCGCAAGCGTCTGTCGCTTCGAATGGTCGGTTTCGGTAGCTAGTGCTTGACGCAAGTGCTCAATGTTAAGGCGGGCTACAAACCTATCCATGACTGCACCCTAATAATTCTTGGCAAGAATATGTTGGGTACCCGACACGGCAAGTAAAAACTGCGAAACAAAAGTTCCGCTAAGGGCCAAAAGCGGACATCACCGTCTTTCATCGTTCATGGTTCTTCCGTCTCGAATCACACTCTCGGGCACACTCATACTGGCAAACTAGTTGTCGTCTCATGCTTTGTGCTTTGCAGTACTGTCTACACGTCCGTTCGCAGATAGAGCGATGCGTTTGCGCTTTGGCAGGAATTGCACCGCTCGCGAGCAGCGCCAAAGTGCCGGATGAAACTATACGAACGACGCTAGAACTCCGCATGGAACCGGCCTGAGAAGACTGATACGGGCCCACGATCCGCGTTGTATGCGGGATTGGTAATGAACTGATAGTCAAAAGTGAGCGTCGTGCTCTTTCTAAGCGCGTATGAGTAATACGTCTCCAAAATCTTCTCTGGTCGATAATTGAGCGCGCCATCGCCAATAAGGATTCCCAAGCCACCAGCGGCAATGAATGCGCGATGATCGGCGGACAGCGCATTGACCGCTCCTGCCAGACCAATTCTGTCATCCGCGCGTCCCCAACTATTGCCCTTCAAGACGCCGCCAAACGACGCGCTCGCGTCGATGTCGGTAAAGGCCATTATCTCCGTTTTTCCATTGTTCCAACTCAGACGCGAAAAAAGGCCGAACTCATCGGAGATCGATTGTTCAAAATTGGCAACAGCTCCGTATTTGATTCGGCCTTTGCGTGTTTGAGTAATATCAAGATTGAGGTCTGGATTGGCCACTGTCTCAGCGTAGCTTCCCGAAAATGCAGAATTGACCCAACCGATCAGCCGCAGCTTGCCAGGATGTGAGAACAATGAATAGCGCAGTTCGGTTTCCAACAAATATTCACCACGGCCGAAGATATTCGGATCAAAGTAATTCGAATTGGACTCGTTTGGCATCAGCAAATATCCGACTTGAATAGCCCAATCTTTTTGATTGAGTTCTGCGAATGCGCCCCAAGTGTATCCGGGTTGGTCAGCCGGAAAATCAAATGCGCCAGCCGCCCAAATCGACCAGTTCAGAAAGCCGGTACGTGGTTCATCGGCATAAGCGTTGTTGTCTATAAAATCAGGGAGGAAAACCCGACCGACCATAAAGCTCAGACGCGAGATGTCGGCTTTTCCACCGAAATGGATTTGGTCTTCCTCAATAGTCTCTTGTTCTCCGCCAAGTCCAAAAGTCTGACGGAAGAACAGGCGAGAAGTGTTATAGCGCGGATAAGGAAAACCGGCTTTTTGCGCTTCGCCGTTGGAAAAGCCGCCGAGACCCAGCGTTCCACTTAGGCCGAAACCTTGCGCCAACTCAGGTGCGTAAAAAAATTCCCCGCCTTCCCATGGTCGTAGACCAAGAAAGGCCGTTCCACTCGCGGTGTTTTTTGTTTGCGCGGCACCAGAAAGGCTATTTTGGCCTTCGTAAGGTGAGTGAAAACTCGGATATCCCTGCAGGATGTAAGTCGTTTGTCCATGGATTTGCCAATCCGGCGATTTGCTGACGGCACTATCCTTTCGCTCAGAGTCTACCTCTCCTAGTCCGTTGAGCTTTCGGTTGAGGCCCAACCGAAGCATGTTGAAATCAGTGCTCGAGGTATAAGTGGCACCGGATGGAAACGACGCGGAGGCACTGGCAAAGCGGCCGTAAAGATATTCCAGCCGCAAAGTCCAATTCGGATCAAATGCATACTCGACGCCTGCGCCTGCAACGCCTCCCAAGCGACTCCGTAATTGTTTCTGTTCATCCCCGGATAGCAAATCATTGAGAAATCGGCTGCCCATCAAGGCAATTCCGCCGGTGCCGTAAAACAGCCAGGGACCGTATGCGTAACCAATGCGGCCACGCGCCGTAGCGACGTAATCCAGTTCTTCCGTTATTCGGTTTTGTGGAGTCGCAACCGAAGCCATGACGGCATTCGACGCGATATAGTTTGGAAAGGTGACATCGAGTTCTGCTCCGATCAGAACGTGCGATGGCAATAAGACATTGTAACCAAGCTGGGCACCGGCAATCGGACCACCGAAGGTGTTGCTATTCGATGTCGGGGTCATGTCCCAAACCGTTGCGTTTGCATTGCCACGGCCGAGACCAACATGACCGCCAAAATAGGGCCCTTCCCAGTCATACCTGGCTGGTGCACTTGCTGCCTCCCGCGGCAGGGGGTCAGATTTTTCCTCCGCTGTTGCGGCCAGAGGAATCGCAAGGCTTAGCGCAATGAATGCGGCATACCGCATGGCTTCGTACCCCATAACTTTTCCCGCCGAATGCCGAGACTCTTTGAAATGGAAGCGATTTCGACACGATGGCGACGCATTACCTGCGCCGCTCGTGCGACGTTCGCATACGTCAGAAATGTTCAGGCGAAAGGTGGTGCTCGGGAACGGAAATTGAGATGCCGAATGCCCGCGAGCATAATTTGGGCGGGCTTAGGCGCTTGAGCCTCATCGTATTCTTGGAGCGGCAGTGCCGGTGGCGAAGCGATCTGCCCCGCAGCGATGAGATTGAGCGTTGCGCATATCCCACAGATGTCGGCGAGGTGTTCGTCTGAATCGTTATCAATCGGATTGGTGACGGTATCGGGGTGAATTGCTCGGGCGGAAGCCGCAGCGTCAGGCCGAACTGAATAGTCCAAATGGATGTGTCCAAAGGACGCTACGAATTGAATTAGCAACGCAAATAGTGCGGCGCAGACGGCGAATTTCTTGCCTACCGAACGCTTGCGCATGTTCGAAAATTCGCACCTAGGATCGCGTCACTCCCAAATGTTACAATGTAACATTTTAGGATGTCGAGTCCTAAGAGCACACCAACGTCCGCTTTGGGTCAAAAGCGGACTCCTGCGCTGCACAAGCCTGTGTCCGCTAAGGGCCAATAGCGGACATCGCGCCAGTTATTCGATTACCTCGTCGGCGCGGGCGAGCACCGAAGGCGGCACAGCAATGCCGAGCGCCTTGGCGTTTTTGAGATTGATGACCAATTCAAATTTTGTGGGCTGGAGCACTGGCAGGTCCGCAGGCTTCTCGCCTCTGAGAATTCGGCCGACGTAAACACCGACCTCGCGCATCGAATCCCTCAAACTAGCTCCGTAGCTCGCCAATCCGCCGGCCACGACCGATTCGCGCTCACCATAAATAACCGGGATCGCATGTTGCGCTGCCAAGGCAACGATTTGTTGGCGCCGGTTTACGAAAAACGGATCGTTTGCAACGACGAGTGGACCGCCGCCCTGCCGCACCAATGTTGCAAAAGCGGAGTCGAGCTCTTGTTCGGTGGCGGCATTTAAAACCTGGATTGCCAGCTTGAGAGAACTCGCCGTCTGACTTAGCTCCTTTACCTGCAAATTCGCAATCGGCTCCTTTGGATTTACCAGAACCGCAATCGCCGTCGTCCCGGGAATCAAATCGCGTACCAACTCAACGCGTTTGGGTCCCACTGCGGCGGTCAGGCGGGTCACTCCCGTCACGTTGCCCCCAGGCCGGTTCATGCTGGCGACGAGCCCGTCGGCGACCGGGTCACTGCCGGTCTGGAAGACAATCGGTATCGTCGATGTCGCTGTTTTGGCCGCGAGGCCTGGGGCGGGCCCGCCAGTAGCGACGATCACCGCTACCCGACTTTTGGTTAGATCGGCCGCGAACGCCGACAATCTTTCATAATGACCCTCCGCGTATCTGTAGGTGATTGCGACATTCTGTCCTTCAATATAACCAAGCTCTCGCAGTCCTTGGTAAAACCCCGCTCTGTATGCCGCCGAGGTCTCGGCTGTTCCACCACTGGCCATGTAGCCGATCACCGGCGTCGCCGGCTGCCCCGCTCGCGCAGCGAAAGGCCGTACAACCGCCGCTCCACCAACGAGCTTGATGAATTCTCGCCGCCTCATGTCACACCCCGAGGCTCAGGACAGGGCATCGTAGCGGTTCAAACCTGTGGCGGGAAAGGCCCAGCAATGTCCGCTTTGGGTCAAAAGCGGACTCTTGCGCTGCACAAGCGCATGTCCGCTATTGGGTGTAAAGCGGACATCCCGAGTTGCACCATTTACAGGTAACGCAGTTTCACCGTGCGAGCCGTGCCGAGTAGAGCCAAACAACGCCAACTACTGTGACCAAAGTTGAAACGAGCGCAACGACACCATCCCCTGCCATCGGAGCTGTTGTCGCCGCCGCTTCGCCTAGCACCGCCACCCAGGCGTGGGCGTAACGTAGTAAGACAAAGATTCCGAATAACAGCACGATGGCGAAGAGACTAATGGGAAGCGCGAGTGCCATTACCCGTGAAATGGTTCCAGAAGTGGGACTGTGATCGATCATGGGGTTTTCTCCTCGTCTGACGCTCGATAGCGAGACAGCGATAGAGTCTCCCAAATGGCTAATTGGCACCATTTTGCCTAGTGCGCCTTGATTCAGATCAATGGCTTGCCGCAGAATATGCATCGTGTTTTTAGGAGGGACGATGGCGATCCATTTCAACGAGAGCACGATCGCGCCGATTGTCACAGCCGACGGTGTTGCGCGCCAGCCGTTACTTAATAAACAGCGTGTGCCGGACATTCTATTCGAGCTCGATCGCGTGACGATTTCGCGGCGCGGTCACAAGCCACTAGCAATTGCACCCTCCGACCTCGCTTGGTTTCAGATGATCGAGGGCACCGCGACAATCGATACCGCAGGACGTAAATGGCCAGTCACAGCGAATCATATCGGCTTGCTGCCTCCCGGTTTTGAAGGAATGCTTTCGAGCGACGCTGGCGCAACCTTACTATTTGCCTTGGTGCCCGATGTGGAAAAACTCGATCTCTCGATCAGCACTGACCCACCAATTTTTCGTGTGTTAGACTGGCAAGATGAACCTCTCCTGCAATCCGAGCACGATGCTCGAAAACGCATCTATCTCGTCACCCCGAAAATGTTTGGTACGC